>Ga0187780_10004412_pt1 | contig 10555 bp, 10 predicted proteins | sample 1015_Q2_SP10_20__FD_132429 | JGI IMG/M metagenome (GOLD analysis project Ga0187780, IMG submission 132429) | Tropical peat soil microbial communities from peatlands in Department of Meta, Colombia - 1015_Q2_SP10_20_MG | ecosystem: Environmental > Terrestrial > Soil > Wetlands > Peat | place...
ATGCGCTTCTGGATGAGCGGCACTTTCTCCGGTGGCATCTCGACGCCCAGGTCGCCTCGTGCGACCATCACTCCATTCGATGCGGCCAGAATTGCATCAAGCTGTTCAACGGCTTCGGGCTTCTCTATTTTGACGATCAGCGGAATGTCCCGCCCATTATTTTCACCGTACATCTCGGTGAGATACTGCCGGATAAGTTGTTGAGCCTCACGCGCATCTTCTGGCCTGCGCACAAAACTCAGCGCCACGTAATCCACGCCCTGCTCAATGCCGAAGCGCAGATCATCGCGATCCTTCTCCGTCAAGGCGGGAGAACTGACGGCAACGCCTGGCAGGTTGATGCCCTTGTGCTCTCCCAGCTCGCCACCATGCACGACCTCGCACGTTACATCGGTTTCGTGTGCGCCGAGGACGCGCAATTCCAGCAGGCCATCGTCGAGCACAATACGATCACCTACCTTCACATCTTGAGGCAAAGGTTGGTAGGTGGTGGCGATGATGTGAGCGCTGCCCTTCACATCGCGCGTGGTGATCGTGATGTGCGAGCCATCAACGAGCGTGACAGGCTTGCCCCCTTGAAGCGTGCCGGTGCGAATCTTCGGTCCCTGCAAGTCCTGCAAAAGAGCCACGGCGCATCCCAGGCGAGCGGAGATGGATCGCACGCGTTGGATAACTTGCTGATGTTCCGCGCGCGTGCCGTGAGAAAAGTTCAAACGCGCCACGTTCATTCCGGCGCGCATGAGTTGTTCAAGGCTTTCCTCGCTGTTAGACGCGGGTCCAATGGTGCAGACAATTTTTGTGCGGCGCATGTGGCTATCCTCCGGTCGTCTTTTGTTGTGACAGCAGGCGAGTCAGCTGGCATGGCAAGGTGAGATCTGGCTTACACGGCAGGGATCATCATTACTCTACTCCGGCTTCGCAGGCCGAACTATACTGTAGAGTAGTGATGATCCCTGCCGTCATCCTGCTTACCAGTCCGTCACCGGGTTTGTGGCCATTAGGTATCCACATCCCATTGTGTATGATACAACGTCAACCTACTTACCAGTCTATCACCGGGTTTGCACCCGCAACGTGATGGTGAGTGGACAACTTGTCACCTTCCGCGTGCTCTTCGAACTCGGTGTTGTTGTTGATCGCAGTCTTCACGTACCTTGCATGGAATGATTTAGACACCAACCTATGGTATAAAGAATACTTGCTCATAAATGCTGATGCACCAATCATCGAGGTATTCCGACGCGAAATAAAAGGCTTCTGGACGCTCTATACACTCAGACAAGATGACACTGTAGAGTTACCAAATCTCGGGATTCACTTCCCTGTAGCAGAGGTTTACTAGAATACCTCCTTTGAAGAGGAATGAAGGCCACAACTTACCTCTCTCTTGATTGCTTCTGCTCCGTAAGTTACCCAACCATTGCATACTATCTTAGTGGCGAGGAGAAAAGCTTCACAGCTGGGTCTTCAAATTCAATCCAGGCCAGCGATTGCGCGCGCTTTTTGGCTGGTCATCGACTTACTCAGCAGAACTCTAAGCACGCCTGCATGACAAGGAGGAATGGATTGCCAAAGGAAATCAATCCGTGGGCAATGTACCCACGCAAAACATCTACCTCTCCACTGCCAGAATCGTTGAAAATGGAAGTGACTAAGAAAGCGAATGAACTCATTGAGACGGTTCTGAAGCCGAAATATATCCAGCCTCCTCCCGATAATCCGCAGTTTAACCTTTTCCCTCTGACTCTGATGCAAGGTGATAATGGACATGTCATAAGCGCGGGAGTAGGCAAAGATGGCCGTATCAGGCTGAAAACACAGTCTTACATCATACACCCGCGTGGTATTGAAGCCCTTTCAAGGAACAAGTTCAGATGTGATAGAGTAAAAGCAGATAGATTACCCCTATTTAACCTAGAAAGAAGATTGTTTCATGAGTAACAGGAATGAGCAAGTGTCGATCAACCCGAAGTTCACAGGCAGCGAAGTAGCCCCCTCGCTCCTGACCTCTCTTGAGTGGCGTTCCATTGGCCCTTTCAGAGGTGGTCGTGTGGTAGCTGTGGCAGGCGATCCAGTCAACCCACACATATTCTACTTTGGCTCCACTGGTGGGGGCGTCTGGAAGACAAACGATGGGGGTCAATACTGGGAGAACATCTCTGATAGATTCTTCAAACGGGCTTCGGTTGGCGCTCTCGCTGTCGCCGAATCTGATCCCAACGTGATCTATGTTGGCATGGGCGAGACCACGATTCGTGGCAATGTCTCTCACGGCGATGGAGTCTACAGGTCAACCGATGGCGGTGAAACCTGGATGCATCTGGGTTTAGAAGATACCCGTCATATTGGAAAGATCCGAATCCATCCTCATAATCCCGATCTCCTCTATGTCGCTGCTCTCGGGCACGCTCACGGCCCCAATAGGGAACGCGGCGTCTTCCGCTCCAGCGATGGGGGCAAGTCTTGGGAGAATATTCTGTTCCTTAACGAGGAAGTTGGCTCACATGATATTGCTTTGGACCCCCACAATCCGCGTATTCTCTACGCTGTTCTCTGGCGCGCACGGCGCTTTCCTCATACTCTTAATAGCGGCGGCGAGGGCTGTGGCCTTTACAAGTCTACCGACGGCGGGGAGACCTGGACTGATATCTCCCACAATAAAGGATTGCCAACTGGCATGTTGGGGAAGATCGGTGTAGCTGTTTCGGGCGCAAGAAAGGATCGCGTCTGGGCAATCGTAGAGGCAGAAGACGGTGCCGTCTTCCGATCCGATGATGCCGGCACCACCTGGGAACGACTCTCGGACGAAAAGGACCTGCGCAAGCGCCCCTGGTACTACCAACATATTTTTGCTGATCCCCAGGACGCTGATACGGTCTGGATACTCAACGAGCGCTGCTACAAGTCTATTGATGGTGGAAAGACTTTCACGCATATTTCTGTTCCCCATGGCGACTATCACGATCTCTGGATCGATCCCCGTGATTCGAAACGTATGATCTGCGGTCATGATGGTGGTGCTTGCGTGACCTTCAATGGCGCCGAGAGCTGGACTTCGATCTATAACCAGCCCACAGGCGAGTACTATCACGTGATCACCGATAATCAGGTGCCCTACCGCCTCTATGGCTCTCAACAAGATAACACGACCATTACGCTTCCCAGCCGCTCGTCGCTCGGTGCGATCACTATCGCCGACTACTATGAGGTTGGAGGCTGCGAGAGCGGCTACATTGCAGTCCGCCCGGATGATCCTAATATTGTCTACGCAGGTTGTTATCAGGGATATATGACCCGCTACGATCACCACACACAACAAACACGTGACATCTCAGTCTGGCCCGAAGCCTCCGGTGGTTGGGCAGCCCAGGATCTCAAATACCGCTTCCAGTGGACTTTCCCGATTGTGCTTTCACCTCACAACCCCAATGTTCTCTTCGCAACCGGCAATCACGTGTTCCGTTCGACGAATGAGGGTGCCAGTTGGGAGGAGATAAGCCCCGATATGACACGTAACGAGAAGAGCCGCATGGGACCCTCCGGTGGTCCAATTACGAAAGATCTTGTTGGCACAGAATACTACGGCACGATTTTCGCTTTTGCGGAGTCGCCGCACCAGCAAGGTCTCTTCTGGGCTGGATCAGATGATGGCCTGCTCCACATTTCACACGATGGAGGACAGCACTGGCAGAATATTACCCCTGGCGCTTTACCCGAATGGGCACTTGTCAGCATCATTGAGCCATCACCTCACGATCCTGCCAGCGCGTACCTTGCCGCCACCTGTTATAAACAGGACGATTTCCGACCCTATCTCTACAAAACCAATGATTATGGTAAGACCTGGACGAAGATTACGACCGGCATACCGGACAACGACTTTACTCGTGTAATCCGCGAGGACCCTGTCCGACGTGGCTTGCTCTTTGCCGGGACTGAGACGGGTCTCTACGTGTCTTTTGACGACGGAGCACACTGGCAGAGCCTGCACCTGAATATGCCTGCTGTACCAATCCACGATGTCGTTATCAAGGACGACGATCTGGTGGTCGCTACTCATGGCCGCTCGTTCTGGATCCTCGACGACATTTCGCCTCTACGGCAGGTGAGCGATGAAGTCTGCGAGGCCAGCGTTCATCTCTTTCAGCCGCGCCCTACGACCCGTTTCCTGGCTGCGTTCAGCTACGACATGCCACCGGCACCTGGCAAGAATTTCGCTTTCCTCGGTCCATTCCAGGCGACCTATCGCCAGCAGGAGATAGCCACGGGTGAAAAGGTGAAAAAGTACCTCGATGCAGGACAAAATCCCCCAGAAGGCGCAGTCATCCATTACGCTCTGAAGGACCAGCCGCAGGGTAAGGTCACCCTGACCTTTCTGACCGCCTCAGGCCAGGTCATCAGGACCTTCTCCAGCGAAGGAAAAGAGGAACAGCTACGCCCAGGACACGACAATGACAAGGAGAAAAAAAAGAAGGAGCCGCGTGTTCCTAAAGCGGCAGGTGCCAACCCTTTCGTCTGGGACCTGAGATATGGACCTCCCACCGGGATCGAAGGCGACAGGGAATCAGAGCAGATCATGAAAGGGCCGTTAGTGCCACCTGGAGTTTACCAGGTCCGGATTACATTGGGTGAGCAGATCTACACCCAATCATTTGCGGTCCTCAAAGACCCGCGCGTTACCACCTCTCAGGAAGATTTGCAACAGCAGTTCGACCTGCTCTTGGCTATACGCACGAAAGTCTCCGAAGTGCATGAGGCAATCAATGTGCTGCGCAGCATTCGCCGCCAGGCAGACGAATGGGAGCAGCGTACCAGGGGACTGGATATCCACGAAAAGCTGGTTACCCTCGGAAAATCGCTCAATGACAAGCTCTCAGCTATCGAGGAAGGACTCATTCAGCCCAAGGTGAAAGACCAGATGGACACCCTGTCTGAACCAATGCGACTCTCTGCCAAACTTGCTGCCCTCGCCAGCACCGTGGCCAGCGCCGATGCGGCCCCGACCCGTCAGGCAGGTCTCCTCTTCGACGATCTTTCGGCCCGCGTGGCTACACTTGCTCGCCAGCTCCACGAGATCATCAATACGGATGTAGCCACATTCAATATTCAAGTCAAAGAGGCGAGCTTATCGGCTATCATTCCTCCTATCAGTGGAAACGGCCGCAAATAGAGATTCCTGGCAGCTTGCTGATGAGTCATGCCCCGTGCTGCTGGTAGCCAGTCACTGCAAACAGGATCGGCGATTCAACCAGCAAGCTGCTAACAATCGTCTATGAGAGTGATCCAAGCCCCTTAGCAGGGTTACTATGAAAGATCAGCTCGACCCGGTTCCTCCATATCAAGGCAAAATGTATTGCTAAGGGCGCACCACCCGAAATGTGATCGTGAAGACATCGCCTGGTTCCACCTGCTGCATCAATGGCTCATAGAACGCTTGCATGGAAGGAAGTGGGTCCGCTGTTGGCTGGGGCATATCCTCCCCCTCAAAGAGTTGGTCCTCGCGTAGGTGAACGGTTCGTTCCACCTCCCTAGGAGGGAGGTCGAGCCTAACCGAGACCGTCAAGTCATCACCAGTCTGCAGCGAGGCGCATACCTCCTGCTGGTATATGGTCGCCAGGCGGGACAAGAACTCTGCATCATTGGCGGGTGCTTCTCGTTCCGAGATACGAAAGACGCGCTGCCCTTGTCCGCCAGATTTGACCTGGGCGGTAATCCTGAAGATTGCTTCAAACATATGCCTGCTCCTCTCTATTCACATGTGTTATGGTTTCTAATGGCTGTATCAATGAAGTATACATTCTGGCGAACAGAGATTGCCAGAGCGCTCCTCCTTGTTCTCGATTGGAGTATTGAATTCCTCGTCCCAAAGGGGTAAAAATACAGAGCATTGTTAGTGCCCGAACGTGACAAACATGGCGACTGCGGCCGCACCCATGCCGATAAAGGTGATCCAGATGTGTTTGAAAGCCAGCCGCTTCTATAGCGTTCCATAGGATTGCCACAATGATAACACCATAAAATCCCCGTGCCCTGGTGAGTTTCTGATCCAATCCCTCAGACCATTGCAAACTCCCTGAAACCGCATAGGATGCCAATCCAGCTAGAACCGGGACGGAGAGCAGGCCGAGGCCGATGATCCTCATTGCGAAAAGCACTTTCGCGATATAGCCTGCATTGGAGAAGGTGTGTACCAATGGCTGTAACGCCTGGGCTGCGTCAGCAGCCATATTGATAGTGGTCACCCCATTGCCATGCAGAACTGTGGCCGTCACAACGATAATGGACCAGGCCACCACTTGATAGAAGAACATGCCTGCGATGGTATCGATGCGCATATTGTGGATAAACCGCCAGTTGATGCGAGGACGACCATCTTTGCCGAGCAGGTGTGATTCTCGCTCCTCTTCCGTTTCCTCGGACACTTGCCAGAAGAATATGTAGGGAGAAATGGTTGTCCCCAGCACGCCTGTAATGCAGTAGTCACCTGTGCATTCCGGGCTAGATCCAGGCTCTGGCAGAGCTGTTCAACCCGGAATTAGTGGTACACAAAGTGTGTTTAGAGCACTACGAATTGTGGGATGAGCACCTTGTCTATGACGTGCAAGATGCCATTGTCTGCAATCACATTCGCCTGAATCACATGCCCACCATTGATCTCGATGCTTTCTCGCACAGCGGTGGTCACCGTGTCGGAAGAGACATAGTTCAGAGCATCTCCGCTGATAGCGTACTCTTCATCTCCCAGGGGAGTCTCCGAGATGTCCGACCATACTCTGAGCCGCTGTCCCTCGAGTGTTTTAAGGAAGAGGCGGTCAAGCAGGTCGTCGGCCGTATAATACCCGGGCACGATGTGATACTTGAGTACTTTGGCCAGTTTTTCAGGATCTGCGAAAAGTTTGTTCTGCTTGTCAACGGATATGCTGTCAAATGCGGCATCCGTGGGAATGAAGACGGTAAATGGACCTGGTCCACTGAGAGTATCAACAAGACCGGCCACGGACTCCAGTCCTTTGACATACCTGTTGTACTCGTGTTCGGCACGTGCTTTTTCGAAGATGTTTGCCATGGAATGTTTCTCCTTCTTTTCTATCAAATGACATTAGGGAAGGTGCGGCCATACGTCTGTACTCTGGGAACCCTTCTCATGTGCCTGGACATGTACCTGCACCAACTACTCCGTGTACTGTTGAGCGCCAGGCCTGTTATCAAATCCAGAACAGAGTTCGCTCTGCTCTAAAGCGCTCGCTTTCCTTGACATTCATCGCTGCTAAGAAACGCGTTCTTATTGGTTTCTATCTTGCCAACGAACCGTATTCTAGCTTAGCTCTAGCAAGATACAAGGAGTGTACCGCGCTCAGCAGTGATGCAAGGTAGTACAATCACAGCTTAATTGGAAAGCGTGAAAAAAAGCGTTGGAAGAAACGTGAAACTTTTTCTTCGTAAGCCGTGACCTCTCAGAACCGAGAGTCAACAATTTGAATGGGGCAGGCAGGAGCACGAGGGCAGGCAGGAGGAGTGAATTCCCCGGATAGCTGATGGCCAGCATCGTGATGCGTAGCCATGGAGTCTGATTCTGCTGAAATGAGCGCGTAATGGCTACATCGAGAGGTAAGATGGGGTGGACGTGGACGAACAATGCCAGCAGCCCAAACAATGTGAGCTGCAGTGCGTATACCTGGAGAAGGCATCCGACTACTTTCCTGCGCTGTAACTGAGTTTCTAGAATGCTCCCCGCTACTTGTTCGGTCCTTTCAGCTCTCGTCCGTATCTGCTGCCGTCCGTTTTCATCGCTTCCAGCCTCATGCATCGTTCGCTCCTGGTTCCACCTGCTTTCGTCTATGGAAAACCTCGATCCCTGCTCGATCCAATCCTGATGAGGTTAGAATGCGCAGGGATTTTAGTCTGCAACCTGTTCAGGCCATGCTTGCTGATAGCGAGCGCGACTGGAAGTACACCACAACGTACATGATGCCAACCACTATCGCGTAGATGCCAATCAACCAGACGACAGCGAGTAGCCCGGACGAAGGTTGGGCAGCGATAAGGATACCGAAGGCAATCGATATCAATCCTGAAAGCACTGACAGTACAGCACGCCCACCGCTCATTGGGTATGCAAGAGGGGCCGTGAAGGCCAGAATGCCTGTTAAGATTGCCCATGCGGCTAGCAGGTAGAGGAAAGCGAGCGCTGTGATACCAGGCCATGCCAGGGCAACTGCTCCCGCCAGGATACCCAGGATGCCTTCAAAGAGCAAAAATCCCCATCCGTCCTCATCGGTACTGCGCAAATCAGCCACCACTGCGGTCACTCCCATGATGACGGCAAACACACCAAACACGAACACCAGGGCGGACAGCGTCATCTTCGGCCAGACGAGTGCTACGACGCCGAACAAGATGGCGGCGATGCCGCGAAACAAAAACATCGTACGATAGTTACTCAAAAGTTGTTGCATGTTGTTCCTCCTTCTGAAACGACAATAAAAAACGAAAGACTACTGTACCTGTCAGCTTCCCTCACGCCCTCGCACCATCTGTCAATAGGGATAAGAGCTAAACGGCGAAAACACACCGAGCATTTCACTCCAATCAATTGGGGTATCAATTATTGCTCTCACCCTCCATGATAGGCACGCCATGTGATAAGAAGCGTTTTTTGGTTCGTTAATAACACACAGTTTTCGCACTACGAAACAACTACAAACCGTCATAATCCTCTTTAGCTTGGTTCAGTTGCTTTAGATGGATAAGCTCTCCTTCCAACGAAGGCCAATTCATTAGAGCCTTGCGCAAATCCGCACCTTGCAGATGTGCTCCTGTCATGTCAGCACCATTTAGATCGGAATTGCTGAGATTTGCCTCACTTTCAGCACATCTCAAAAAAAGCTCTCGAAAGGTCTGCCTGGAGGTGATCATAGAGGCGCGTCGCTGCATGAGCCTTCGGCGGGTTGCCCCTGCCTCCTGATACACCACTTCACGGATCATTTCGCGAGGAAAGGCATATCCAACGAATGCCTGCGATTCTTTAAGAAGTGTTCCCTCACACAGTAATCCACTGCGTAATAGCTCCTCCGATGCACGCAAACCCTGTTGCTCATCGAGCTGGGCCACCTCAATGAGACGTTCGAAGGTCAGTCCTTGTCCCAGCACTGCCCCGGCCACTAGCAGCGCCCAGGCGGACGGGGTGAGACGGGCTAGTTGGGAGCGGATCAGCTCAATCACGCTCAAAGGCATCAGCTCACCCACCGGTGTCTGCGCCAGCAGCCCTGTCAAGAGTACCAGCCCCCAGGAGCCTTTTTTTTGAAGCGAGGGGATTATGATCTTGCGCGCGCAAGCATTTGAGGGTCTCTACCTGGTAAAGCGGCTGCCCACGAGTCTGAAAATAGAGCCAGTGGACAAACGCCAACCGCTTGACTTCAGGAGTGGCCTCATGAATGGAGCCTTGCAGATAGAGCGTTTTGATTCTGTAAAGACAGGCGATTTCCTCGCTCGAAAAACCAACAAGCTCGAGATTCCGAACTTCCGTTATGGTTGGGAGTTGCTCTCGTATTTCCATAGTTGTCCTCCTGATCGATCCGAAAACTTTCTTAATTGGTTCGCAACTTCAATTCGAACAATGCCAAATTCCTTGCTTTTCGTGGGCTATCCACATCCAGGAGTATAGAAGGATTTACAGGAGAAGTCAGCGTACATCAGATGGCACGTCACTTCAACTTGCTTCACCCTTATTGTGGTAGACATCAAGAGATCCTGAGCAAGACGCTCTTCGTCCTCTCGCAGAGTGATCGCCTCACCAGTTGTGGGCGTCATAGAGAGCGCATTTTTGCAGGAAAACTGCTATGATAGTAGAAGAGAATTGAAAGAGGTGACTGCAATTGCTTTGACTCGCCCACAATCAACCCCTGACAGATGTCAACCCATATACAGAGACCGCACCCGACAGTTACAAATATAGCGATGTTCCATAGTGAAAGTCACCTTTCAGTAGTTGACACTGCACTTCATAGAGCTTCACATTGCTATACTCGGGTGGGTCGCAGGGAGAGGAGACCTCACATTCTCATGAAGAGATTCTCATTTAGTGAGCGAGACTATTCTTTCGGCCAGATGATGCTGACGCTGCGGAAGCGCATTGGCATGACTCAGGTAGACATGCCTATACGGCTTGGTGTCTCTCGGCCTGCCGTAAAAGCCTGCGTTGTCTTCGCACGCTTAATGGGCATACCAACAAAATGAGAAGTGTGGCCTGGAATCCTGATGGGTCTCGATTGGCTAGTGGAAGTGGTGGCGGAGGGAAGCGAGCCTCTCTGTGGCGTCGGGAGCAATTGAGAAGAGAGAAAGCCCTCTGAAGTAAGAGCAGAGGCTATGTTTCATTGAAAGTTTGACCTACCACTCTGGTGAGGACTGCCTCTGTGTCACAGTCCAGACAAACCCCGAAGTCATGAAATGGACTGCGATATTCAAGAAGCCGTTGAGATCCTCTCAGGAGGGACGACTGAGTTCTTGCGGGAGATGAGGATGCCGATAGCATCGACCAGCAAGGCAGCGATCGCCA
>Ga0187780_10004413_pt1 | contig 10552 bp, 8 predicted proteins | sample 1015_Q2_SP10_20__FD_132429 | JGI IMG/M metagenome (GOLD analysis project Ga0187780, IMG submission 132429) | Tropical peat soil microbial communities from peatlands in Department of Meta, Colombia - 1015_Q2_SP10_20_MG | ecosystem: Environmental > Terrestrial > Soil > Wetlands > Peat | place...
ATACGATCCGTACGATGCCTAGCGTTCCCCTGTGGGCGCATGTGCTAGCGCTCGCCGTCTTGTTGCTCGTTTCTGGCTTTTTCTCCATCGCTGAGACGGCGATGATGGCTATCAACCGCTTGCGTCTGCGACATCTGGTGCGAGAGGGAAACGCGGCCGCCCGCCGCACCCAGGCGCTTTTGGACCAAACCGATCGCCTGCTGAGCGTAATTTTGATCGGCAACAACCTGTCCAACACCGCGGCCACCGCATTGGTCGCCGCGCTGTCCATCTACGATCTGGGCGCCCAGCAGTGGGGTTTGGCCGCGGCCACGGTCATAATGGCATTCTTGATACTGGTCTTTTCAGAGATCACGCCCAAGATCATCGGCGCAACCTACCCGGAGCCAATCGCCCTTGCGTCCAGTTTCATACTGCGCCCGGTGCTGTGGATCGCAACACCCGCCGTTTGGTTCGTAAATCTTTTTGTCCAGGTCATTTTGCGTGTTCTGCGCCTGGCAGGTCCCCGCGGGATCGCCGAGGCCCAGCGGCTGACGCCGCAAGAGCTGCGCACTTTAGTGCTCGAAGGCTCGAGTTTTATTCCCGTGCAGCACCGCAGCATGCTGCTTAACGTGTTCGATCTGGAGGCACTGAGCGTCGACGACGTGATGACGCCACGCGCGAGCATCGAGGGCATCGATTTGGAACAGCCGTTCGACGCGGTCCTCGAGCAGGTGACCACGTGCTACCACAATAAGCTGCCGGTCTTCGAGGGCGATATCAGTCGGGTCGTTGGCATTTTGCATGTGCGCAAGCTCCTGGCGCTTTTGGCCGAAGGCCCACCGGGCGTGGAGGCCATGCGAGAGCTGCTGGTCGATCCGTACTGGATCCCTACCGGCACGTCGTTGCTGCAGCAATTACAGATGTTTCAGGAAAACCGCCAGCGGCTGGGGCTGGTCGTCGACGAGTACGGCGACCTACTCGGCCTGGTGACCGTTGACGACATCATGGAAGAGATTGTCGGCGAGTTTTCGACGCAGGTCCCCGGCACCAGTGCCAGTTCGCTACGCTGGGGACGTGACGGACAGGCCATGGTCGATGGCACCGTTACGTTGCGTCAGCTCAATCGCCGCTTGGCCCTTGCCCTACCGCTTGATGGACCTAGAACTTTAAACGGCCTACTGCTCGAGCGCCTCGAGCAGATCCCCGATGGCCCTTGCTGCTTGCAGCTGCCCGGCTGTAATGTGGAGATCGTGCAGATCCACGACCAGGCGGTGCGCAGCGTACGGCTGATCCGTGTTCCGGCGATCCCGGCCTCGAAGGAAGCGCGCTAAGGTCCGGACCGCGCCCACGCGGACGTTTCGGCGGTTGCGCGGGCCAAACAGCAATCGCAAGCGGCGAGGCGGCGGCTGCGAGCAAGGGCCCGGTTCCGCTCGCAGCAAGTTGCACCCGCAATTAGGGGATAATAAGCGTTACAAATCCAGGGCTTATTCGTAGCATCTCCTTGCTTTCACGCGGGCGTTCGACGCTATAACTTGCATTCGGACTTTTTTCGGCAAACATGTCTGCTGCGACACAAACGACTTCTGCTGCCTCTAGCGCACTGACTGGACTGGCCCGCGCGCTGGTGCAGCAAGGCAAACTGCGTCCGGACCGCGCCGAGTCGCTGGCGCGCAAGGCGGTGCAGAGCAATTCGCTATTCATCGACGAGCTCGTGGCGGTCGGCGAAACGCTGGGCCTTACCGCCGGGTCGATTGCTCGTTTTGCCGCGGAGACGTTCGGGCATCCGCTGCTCGACTTGTCGGCGATTGATACCGATCAGTTAGCCAAAGACACGATCGATCGTAAGTTGGTGTCGTCGCTGCGTGTGCTGGCCCTGCGCAAGCGCGGCAATCGGCTGGCGGTTGCTGTCTCCGACCCAACAAACTCGCAGGCACTAGACCAGGTCAAGTTCCAGACGCAACTCGTGCTCGACATCGTCGTAGTGGAGCACGACAAGCTTCTGGCGCTCATCGAAACGTCATCGCAGACTGCTTCCAAGGCTCTGGAGAAGCTCATCGATGATGATGTGAGCTTCGAGGATCTGCTGGCGGAAAGCCCGGAACAGCAAGAAGGAGAGGACGCGGCATCGGCCGAGGTCGACGATGCCCCGGTGGTGCGTTTTTTGCAGAAGCTTTTGCTCGACGCAATCGGCGAGGGAGCTTCGGATCTGCATTTTGAACCCTACGAGAAGTTCTATCGCGTACGGTTTCGCGTCGACGGCATATTGCGGGAAGTGGCGCAACCGCCGCTGGCGATCCGCGAGCGCCTGATCTCCCGCATTAAGGTTGTCTCACGACTCGATATTTCCGAACGGCGGGTGCCGCAAGACGGGCGTATGAAGCTGGCGCTCACGGGCCAACGTGCGATCGATTTTCGGGTTAGCACACTGCCGACCTTGTATGGCGAAAAGATCGTCATGCGGATCTTGGATGCGTCGCAAGCCAAGATGGGCATCGATTCGCTGGGCTATGACCCGGACCAAAAGGAATTGCTGCTCAACGCGATCCAACGGCCCTACGGCATGGTCCTTGTAACCGGCCCAACCGGCAGCGGCAAAACGGTGTCGCTCTATACGTGCTTGAACCTGCTGAACCAGCCGGGAGTAAACATCTCAACGGCCGAGGATCCGGCGGAAATCCAGCTCGCCGGGATCAACCAGGTCAACGTGAACGAGAAGGCAGGGCTGACCTTCGCCAATGCCATGCGCGCGTTCTTGCGCCAAGATCCCGACATCATCATGGTTGGCGAGATTCGCGACCTGGAGACCGCCGATATCGCCATCAAGGCGGCGCAGACCGGTCACATGGTCATGTCGACCCTGCACACCAATGATGCGCCGTCGACGTTGACGCGCCTTGCCAACATGGGAGTGCCGCCCTTTAACATCGCATCGTCCGTCATCCTGATAACGGCCCAGCGACTTGCGCGCCGCTTGTGCACCTGCAAACAGCCCGCGTCGATGGACAATGATGCCTTGCTAACGGCGGGATTTCTCCAATCCGATCTGGACGGATCGTGGACTGCGTACCGTGCGGTGGGCTGTGACCGCTGCAAGGGCAGCGGCTACAAGGGGCGCGTAGGGATCTACGAGGTAATGCCCATAACCGAGGCGCTACAGAACATCATTTTGAAGTCGGGCAGCTCACTGGAGATCGGCAAGCAAGCACAGCGAGAAGGCGTTCGCGATCTGCGCCGTTCCGGGTTGATGAAGGTCAAGCAGGGTCTGACGACGATCGACGAGGTGTTCGGATGCACGAACGAATAAAGCGCGTGCAAGGCGCGGAAAGAGGATAGCAATGGCAACAGCTGCAGTTGCGCGGCCCCCGCGCGAAGTAGTTCGCGAATCGATGTTCCTGTGGGAAGGCCGGGACAAGGGTGGCCGCACGGTCAAGGGCGAAATGCGCGCCGGCGGCGAGTCGGTGGTCGCCGCTTCGCTGCGCCGTCGCGGCATATTGGTCACAAAAATCAAAAAACAATCGATGCCGCGCGGCCGGCGAATCAGCGGCAAAGACCTGGCCCTGTTTACGCGTCAATTATCGACCATGCTGCGCGCCGGCGTGCCACTGATGCAGTGCTTTGACATCGTCGCTCGTGGCCATGCGAACCCCGCACTGGGCCGGCTGCTCAACGACATCCGAACCGACGTGGAAACCGGCACGAGCCTGAACCAGGCCTTCCGAAAGTACCCGATGTATTTCGATGCGCTGTTTTGCAACTTGGTCGCAGCCGGTGAGCAAGCGGGTATTTTGGAGACGCTGCTCGATCGGCTGGCCACGTATCAGGAAAAGACCATCGCCATCAAGGGAAAGATCAAGAAGGCGCTCTTTTACCCGACGATGATCATTTTTGTCGCGATCCTGGTTACTGCGATCATCATGGTCTTCGTGATTCCGTCCTTCAAGCAAGTTTTCTCGAGCTTCGGTGCCGATCTTCCAGCGCCAACGCTGATTGTGATCGCGATGTCCGATTTTTTTGTCAAATACTGGTATGTGCTGCTCTTCGGATCGATCGGCGGGGCGTATTTCCTGTATCAGGCATGGCGGCGTTCTGCGCCCGTGCAGATTATGGTCGATCGCTTACTGCTCAAGCCGCCGGTGATCGGTCCACTCATGCAAAAGGCCGCCATCGCCCGCTGGACGCGCACGCTTTCGACGACCTTTGCCGCCGGCGTACCACTGGTGGAAGCGCTCGATTCGGTCGGCCCGGCCGCCGGCAATGCGGTCTACAAGGAGGCGACGCGCCAGATTCAGTCCGAAGTCAATATCGGAACAACACTGGCGCAATCGATGCAGAACTCGGGTGTCTTTCCCAACATGGCCGTGCAAATGACGTCCATCGGGGAAGAGGCTGGGGCGCTCGATTCCATGCTCAACAAGGTTGCTGACTACTACGAACGCGAAGTCGACGAGATGGTGGACGCCCTATCGAGCATGCTCGAGCCGTTGATCATGGTCATCTTGGGCGGGATCATTGGCAGCATCGTAGTGGCGATCTATATGCCGATCTTCAAGCTGGGCCAAGTCGTATAGTGGTTTGTAGCCGCCCATTTCGGGGGGCCAGCGGCAACACGCGGCCGGGCGTGGCCGATCCTCGCTCGGCGCAGCGCCGGCCGCACGGTATGGGGACGCGCTAATGCCGCTGTTGCTGGACACGGCATTTGTGCCGCTTGCTGCACTGCTGGGTTTGCTGGTCGGCTCTTTTCTGAACGTGGTCATTCATCGGTTGCCGAAAATGATGCACGCACAATGGGCCGCCCAGGCAGCCGAGTTCGAGGGGCGCACGCTGCCGCCACAGACACCCTATAACCTGTGGCAGCCGCCATCGCAGTGTCCGGCCTGCGGCGCACGCGTCGCAGTGCTGCACAACATCCCAGTGCTTTCGTATCTGCTGCTGCGCGGGCGGTGCGCGCAGTGCGGGGTGCGCATTAGCCCACGCTATCCGATCGTTGAGGCTTTGACCTGCGCGCTCTCCTTTTGGGTCGCATTCCACTTTGGCTTCAACGTTGCGGGAGTCAGCACTTTGGTTCTGACTTGGTTTTTGATCGGCTTAAGCTTCATCGACGCCGATACAACGCTACTGCCAGACAGCATGACGCTTCCCTTGTTATGGCTGGGTCTGCTGCTCAACATCAATGCCACCTTCACTCCTTTGCGCGACGCGGTTATCGGAGCTTGTTGCGGATACCTTAGTTTGTGGCTGGTGTACTGGGGGTTTAAGCTGGCCACGGGGCGTGAAGGCATGGGTTACGGCGACTTTAAATTGCTGGCGGCAATTGGTGCCTGGTTGGGTTGGAAGATGCTTTTGCCCGTCGTGCTGCTCTCGTCCCTGGCCGGCGCTGTCTTGGGCATGGGACTGATCGTGCTCGCGCGCCGTGGGCGCAATATCCCGATCCCCTTCGGACCGTATCTTGCCATCGCCGGCTTTCTCGCGTCGTTATACGGCGCACCGATCGCCCAGCGGCTCGGACTCGGATAGCGTCTTATGCCACGGCCGGCGCGGATCGCAGTTACGGGCGGGGTCGGTAGCGGCAAGTCGACCGTCGTGGCGCTACTTGCCGAACTGGGCGCGGCAATTATCGACAGCGATGCCATCGCGCACGAGCTGACCGCCCCCGGCGGGTTGGCAATTGATCCGATCCGCGAGGCGTTTGGCGCTTGGGTGCTCGACGAGCGAGGCGCGCTTGATCGTGCGCGCATGCGCACCCTGGTCTTTTCCGACTCGCGGCAACGCCTGCGTCTTGAGGCAATTTTGCATCCGCTGATTCGGGAGCGGGGCCTTGCGCTGGCGCGCCAACGCGAAGCAACTGCACCGCTGCTGGTCTTCGAAATCCCATTGCTGACCGAAGCGCGTGCCATACGCCGGTCCTTCGAGCTCGATCGCATTTTGGTAGTCGACTGCCCCACGAGCGTGCAGCTCGCACGTGCCTGTGCGCGCGGCACGATGTCGCAAGAGCAGGTGCGGGCGGTAATCGCCAGCCAGGCGCCGCGCTGGCAGCGACTGGCCATCGCCGATGACGTCGTTTGCAATATGGACTCGCTCGAGGCCCTGCGGGAGCGCGTCGCGCGCCTTTGGTCGAGCTACTGTCCCGCCGAGCTCGTGTGATATCTTGCGCACGGCAATGTCTGAGTTGAATCAGAATCCGATTCTGTACGAGTACCCGTTCAACGAACGGGTGCGTACCTTGCTGCGACTCGAAGATCTGTTTGACAAGCTTTATTTCTTTTGCGAGCAATCCCACCCGTATTGTCACCACACTGCGCTGCTGACTCTTTTTGAGATTGTCGAGGTGACCTCTCGCTCGGACCTGAAGGGAGAATTGCTGCAGGAGCTTGAACGCCACAAGCAATCGCTTTCAGGTCTGCGCAACGATCCTCGGGTAGCGCAAGATGCCCTTCAGCAGATACTGGGTGATATCGATGCAGCGCAGGCGGCACTGAACGCCTCGCCGGGCAAGGCCGGACAGCACCTGCGCGACAACGAATGGCTGATGAGCGTGCGTGGCCGATCGATCATCCCCGGCGGCACGTGTGAATTCGATCTACCGTCCTACCACGCCTGGCTCACCCGCAACCGGGAAGAGCGCATGGAAGATCTGCGCAATTGGGTGCAGCCCCTGACGCATTTTCAATTGGCCCTGGCAATTGTTTTGCGCTTGCTGCGCGAAGGTGCGCAACACTCGCACCACACGGCCGCGATGGGATCCTTTCAGCAAATGTTGCAGGGAAAGGCGCTGGCGCTTTTGCAGGTGCGTGTTGCGCGCGAACTGCAGGCGATTCCGGAAATTAGCGCCAACAAGTACATGCTTTGGATACGTTTCACGCAATCGGATCGGGATCTCAAGCCCCGGCCGTTGGAACGGGACGTGGATTTTGACCTGGCACTGTGCGCGTTTTAGCGCATGGCGCTTAAGTCAAAAACCGAACCGCCAGGCCGTGGGCGCCGTGGCGGCGGGCTTGCCGCAGGTTTTCGAGGTTCGCCTCGAGATCAGCATATAAAGGAAGCGGGCTGTCGCGGCACAGCGTGCAGATGAGTTCCCACGTCGCAAGGGCGTCGCCGGCCGCCGCGCTGCGGTGCGTGGCCTCATCCTCAATGACGGCAAAATCGCAACCCAGGGCGGCGGCATGGGCCAGATCGCTTTGATCGCGCACGCCCGCCCCCACCCATGGAAAGCCCGGACGAACGGCAGTGGTGCGCAGTTGATCGGTGGCAAGAAAACACCCGTCCCCGAGCTCGGGCAGATGAGGATCCATTCGGCTGTCGATCAGCAAACGCGCCCCAAACGCACGGGCACGTGCGCTACAGGCGCGCAGCGCCGCTAGAAGCACTTTGCCTGCAAGTAAGGGCTCGTACCAAAGAATCTGGCGCAGGCCGCGCGCCAGCGCGCGGTCTACCCACTGCTGCGCCTGCTCCGCGCTGGTCGATCCTTGGTGGGAGTAGGCGGTAACGCTTGGCAGTTGCATCCAGCGCAAGGCGGGGATGGCAGCCGGTAGCAGGGGCGTAGGCGGGTTTTCTCCCGGTCGCAAAAACATCAGCTGTTGGCCTTCCACCGGATGCGGCGTTCCGAGCCAGTCAAAGATGCGTTGAAAATGCAGGCGCACGTACGCGTGGGGGTAGTCATACTCAAGGACGGTCCACGGCTCGGTCGAACGCACCCGCACGCCTAGCTCCTCGGCAAGTTCGCGCTCCAAGGCCTGCTCGACGGATTCGCCACTTTCAATTTTTCCGCCGGGAAATTCCCAGTACCCAGCGTATGGTTTGCCCGCCGGACGGTCCGCCAGCAATACCGCGCCGTCCGTGCGCACGATCACGCCGACGGCAACCGGTGTCACGGGCCGGGTAGCAAGGCGGCGCCCCTCGGTCAAAGCTTGCTCAGTCCCTGACGACCCGCGTAGTCACGCGCGAACTGGGTTGCGACGCGCCCCGAGCGCGAACCGCGCAGCAGGGCGTATTGCAGCGCCTCGGCCCGGGCAGCCAAGATCGCGTTCTCGTCGAGTCGAAAGCGTGCCAACCAATGGGCAACGATGTCTAAGTAATCTTCCTGGCGAAACGGGCGAAAGGTTAGCCACATGCCAAAGCGCTCCGAAAGCGAGACTTTCTCCTCGGCTGCTTCGGCCGGTTGAAGCTCTCCTTCTTCATCGTAGCGCGCCGCCAGGTTCTCGCGCATCAATTCGGGCATCAGATGGCGCCGGTTCGACGTGGCGTAGATCAGCAGGTTCGAGGCGCTGGCGGCAACGGAACCATCGAGCGCGGCCTTTAGCGCCTTGTACGAAGCATCGGCGGGCTCGAAGGACAGATCGTCGCTAAAAACGATGAAGCGCTCGGGCCTTTCGGCAACTTGGTCCGCAATCAGGGGCAAATCCACCAGATCGGCCTTGTCAACTTCAATAAGGCGCAGGCCGCGCTCGCCAAAGTGCTGCAAGCAGGCGCGCACTAAGGACGATTTGCCGGTGCCGCGGGCACCTGTCAGAAGCACATTGTTGGCTGGAAAACCGCGCACAAATTGCTCCGTATTGCGCAGGATCTCGGCCTTTTGTGCGTCCACCCCCAGCAGATCCTCGGGTGCAATGGTGGCAATGCGTCGCACGGCGACCAGTTGCGCGTGCTCGCTGCCGAGGACCTTGCGCTTGCGCCACTGAAATGCTAACGCGCTCCAGTCGGGCTCCTGCGGCACGGGCGACCAGTACTCGAGCCACTGCAAGAGGCGCTGCAACTGCTCTTGCGTGGCCGCCGGCTCGGGAGTCACCGCCGCCATAGGCCCTCCTTACCGCCGCGCGAGGCGCACTTAGCTGCGGTACTCCGCATTGATCGAAACATACTCGTGAGACAGGTCGCAGGTCCAAACGCTCGTTGCCTCGGAGCCACGCCCCAGGTCGACTCGCACAAGAATTTCGGCGCCCCGCATGACACGCTGGCCGTCCTCTTCTCGATATCGCGCGTCGCGCCCACCATCGCGCGCGACCGCAACCTCGTTCAGGAACAATTGCACTGCGTTGCAATCCAGATCACTGACGGCCGCGTTGCCGATCGCGGCCAAAATCCGCCCCAAATTCGGATCGGACGCAAAAAATGCCGTCTTAACCAGCGGCGAGCGCGCAATCGCATCGGCTACCGCCCGCGCCTCGTCCTGGCTGCGCGCCCGCTCGATGCGGACCTCGATGAATTTGCTCGCACCCTCGCCGTCACGAACAATGGCCTGCGCCAGCCAGCGGGCGACGTCCATGACTGCGCGCTCGAGGCTCGCGTAGCGCGGATCTTCGGCCGACTCGATGATCGGCATCTTCGCCCGGCCGCTTGCGATAAGAACGAAGGCGTCGTTGGTCGACGTGTCGCCATCGACGCAGATGCGATTAAAAGAACCGTCGGCGACACGCCCAACCATCGTCTGCGCCAGTGCGGGTGCCAGATAGGCATCGGTGGCAACGTAGCCCAGCATGGTCGCCATGTTCGGATAGATCATCCCCGATCCTTTGGCGATGCCAGTGACCGTGACCTTGCAGCCCGCGAGCGACAGTTGTTGCGAACGCGCCTTGGGCACCGTGTCCGTGGTCATGATCGCTTCGGCGGCGCCCAACCACTGATCGGCAGCCAGCCGAGCCGCCGCCTCGGGCAAGCCCGCCACAAGCCGCTCTATTGGCAGGGGCTCCATGATCACGCCGGTGGAAAACGGCAATACTTCCTGCGCCTGACAGCCCGCCACGGCTGCCGAGGCCTCACAACTGCGCCGCGCATCGGCGATGCCGCTTTGGCCGGTGCCAGCGTTGGCGCAGCCCGTGTTAACCAGCAGCAGCCGTATGCCGGTCCCCTGTGCTTGCGCCCGAGCAAGGTGCTCGCGCGCAACGAGCACCGGAGCGGCACAAAACCGGTTGCGCGTGAAAACTGCCGCCACCTGCGCACCGGGCGCAAGCCGCATCAATACAAGGTCCTTGCGCCCGGGCTTGCGAATGCCGGCCTGCGCCCAGCCCAGCTCCACGCCGGCTACCGGATACAGATCGGCCGCTTGCGGAGCAATCAGATTAACCGCCATCGCGTTCTCGCTCCCACTGTCCGCGGCGCCGCCCGCGCCTCACAGCTGTTGCCTTAGGCGATCTTGCCGTGGCACTGCTTGTATTTTTTTCCGCTTCCGCAGGGACAGGGGTCGTTGCGCCCCACTTTTTCACCCATCCGGCGAAATGGCTGCTGCTGGGGCTGTCGCGACGGTTCGACCGCGACTGCGACCGCCGAGTCCGACTCCGCTTGCGCATCCTCCGCGCTTGCCAGGGCCACTGCGGGACCTAACTCGGCGTGCTGCGCCTGCGCGCGCTCGACGCGCCGCTCGGCCTCGCGCTCAATGCGCTGCTCGGTGCGTTCAATTTCCTCGGGCGACTGAATCTGCACGTTCATCAGTACCCGAATGACCTCTGCGCGCACGTTGTCAATGAGCATGCCGAACAGCTCGAAAGACTCACGCTTGTATTCCTGCTTGGGCTGCTTTTGCGCATAACCGCGCAGATGTATGCCCTGGCGCAAATGATCGAGCGCTGCCAGATGCTCG
>Ga0187780_10004414_pt1 | contig 10552 bp, 13 predicted proteins | sample 1015_Q2_SP10_20__FD_132429 | JGI IMG/M metagenome (GOLD analysis project Ga0187780, IMG submission 132429) | Tropical peat soil microbial communities from peatlands in Department of Meta, Colombia - 1015_Q2_SP10_20_MG | ecosystem: Environmental > Terrestrial > Soil > Wetlands > Peat | place...
CATGGTGCGCCCCATCTCGGTCTCAGTTGCGATCCACTCGGTGTTCCGGAGGGTGCGGGGACTGGTTGCGGCGCGAAGCTGCGCCAGATAAGGCTCCGCCCGCGCGAAGAGGAACAGTCCTTCCCCGTTGTTTTCGACCAGGAAATCGCCATGGATGATCCCATGGCGCGCCATGCCGTAGACCATCTCCCAATAGGTGGTGACCTGGCGCCAGGCGCGGTTCAGCGGGTGATCCGAGCGGAGCACATCGACGGCCTCGTCGGCGTTGCGCGGCCAGTAGTCGCGATTGATGGCGTTGCGCGACTCGCGCATGACTTCCTCGCGGCGGAGGTCGTAGATCTTGAGTACCAGATTGGCGTCGAAATGGTCGGGAGATTCTTTCAGCATGATCGGTCGTATGGAGAGAGGTTGTCAGGCAGGCACGGCCACGCCGAGGCGCCGGGCGATGACCTCGATGGCGCGCGCCGGTGGGAGCTGGTTCGGCGTGACCACGTCCACCAGGCAGGCGCCACTGGTGGGGCGTGCGTGGAGCACGACGTGGCCGCCGTGCCCCAGCAGGCCTACGGCGATCCCCTGCGGTCCGGCCCGGGTGATCGGAGGACCGTGCGGGGTCAATCCAATGGCACCGGCGGCCGCGATCGTCAGGGCGGCCAGCGCATGTTCATCCGACAGAGTTGGGGCGGTGATGCCGCTGAGCTCGGCGAGAGCGTGGGAGGACATGGTGCCGGCGAGGCGTTATCGGCAATCAGGGTAGGCGGCGGGGAGGCGCATGTCCGGCAATTTGCGGCCCGATCGTCGCTGACCGGCTGGCGGAAGCCGGCGAGCGGCCGCCCCCTAGAACATCGAAATCGCGAGCAGGGAGCGGAGGTTGTCGTTAGTGACCCGGAGGCGCGAGGACAACAGCCGCACCATGGACCAGAGGATCTTGTAGGCCATGTCGCGATTGAAGTCGAGCAGGATTTCGAAATCAGGGCGGGAGATCGTCATCAGCGTGACCGGCCCGTTGGCGATCGCATCAGTGCTGCGCTCCGACCGGTCGAAGACCGCCATCTCGCCGAAGCAGGCGCCGGGCTGCAGAACCGCGAGCGCTTCCTCTCCGGAGCCGGGGATGTTGCGGCTGATGCGGACCTCGCCCTTCACGATGATGTAGAACCGGTTGCCGGGCTCGCCTTCCTTGAACACGCACTGTCCGCCCTGATAGTTCTGCTCCTTGCAGATTTCCGCGACCCGCGCAAGTTCCCCCTCGTCAAGGTCAGCGAAGATTGCGGTCTTCTTGAGGAGTTGGAGATCCATAACCCGTGGGGGTGAGCGGTGGGCAGTGGGGGCGCGGCGCCGGAGTCCCAAGCTAGCCCTCGGACAGAGGGGCGGCAAGGTGGACCGTCATCGGTGCCGTGGCGTGTCACCGCCGCCGATCTGCTCACACTGCTCAGGATTCCGCTGGCGGTGCTGTTTCTGCTGGTGCCGCAGCCGTTTGCGAGGCTGACGATCCTGGCCGTCGCCGCGGCCACCGACCTGCTCGACGGTGTTCTGGCGCGGCGGCTGGGGAGTTCGCGGTTCGGCGCCTTCATCGATCCCGTCGCCGACAAGTTGTTCATGCTCGCGGCCTTTGTGGTAGTCGCGTTGTCCGGCGAGCTGGCCTGGTATGAGATCGCCGGTGTCCTGCTCCGGGACTTGGTCGCGACCATTGCGTTCGTGGGGACGTCTCTTTCCGGCCGGCCCAGCGCCATCCCCGCTCGCCTTGGCGGCAAGGCGGTCACCCTGGCGCAGGTACTCACCCTGGTGGCGTTCCTCACGGATTCTCCGCTGCTCCGGCCGCTTGCCTGGGCCACTGCGGCGATCGCGCTGTACGCGATCTGGGACTACAATCAGGCTGCCCCCCGGGCTCGGCGCCCGCTGGGGGAATGACCGCCCCGAACCAGCCTTCCTCTTCACACCATACCATTCATCCGTGACCACGCCCGAGACAGGACGCGAGCGAGGCGACGTCTCGCCCGACGTCGCGCGCCAGATCCAGGAGGACCTGCGCACCCTGCACGAGATGGGGTACGCCCAGGAACTGCTCCGGCGGATGCCGGGTTTCTCGAACTTCGCGATTTCATTTTCGATCATCTGCATCCTGGCTGGCGGGATCACCTCCTTTCCGGTGGGCCTTGCCAGCGTGGGCGGGGGCGCGATCGGCTTGGGCTGGCCGCTCGGGGCCCTCTTCTCGCTCATCGTCGCGATGGGTATGGGGCAGATCGCATCCTCCTTTCCGACCGCCGGAGGACTGTACCACTGGAGCTCCATTTTGGGCGGAAGGGGCTGGGGCTGGCTCACTGCATGGTTCAACGTGGTCGGCCTGGTCACGGTGATGTCCGCCGTGAACGTCGGGACCTACAATTTGTTCGTGGGGTGCCTCGGGCCAGTGCTCGGGTTCAACCCCTCGAACCACCCGATCCTGTGGCAGACCGGGTTTGTCGTCGTGGTCACTACGGCGCAGGCGCTGTTCAATCATCTCGGCATCGGGGTCACCACTCGCCTCACTGATTTCAGCGGCTGGCTGATCTTCGGGGTCTCGACTGCGCTGACTATCTCCCTGATGGTCTACGCGCCCAGCCACGATTGGTCCCGGCTATGGACCTTCACCAACTACAGCGGGGATGTCGGGGGCGGGGTGTGGCCCCGCTCGGAGAGCATGGTCTACCTGTTCGCGGTGGGGCTCCTGCTGCCAGCGTACACGATCACCGGCTTCGATGCCTCCGCGCACACCTCCGAGGAGACTATCGGCGCCGCACGGAGCGTCCCCCAGGGGATGATCCGCGCCGTGCTCTGGTCGGCGCTGTTCGGTTACCTGATGCTGATCGCGATGGTGCTCGCGATTCCGGATATGAAGGAAGGGCTCACCCAAGGGTGGAACGTCTTCTTCTATACCATGGACCGGGTGCTGCCCGCCTGGCTCAAACTGGCGCTCTACGTGGGGATCCTGGCGGCCAACTTGCTCTGCGGCTTAGCCATCGTGACCAGTGTCTCGCGGATGTTCTTCGCCTTCGCGCGGGACGGCGGCCTCCCCTTCTCGGGTGCCCTCCGTCGAGTGAGTGCTCGGCACCGGGTGCCGGCCGTGGCGATCTGGACCGCCGCAGTATTGGGTATCCTCTTCACGGTGTACACCCCGGTATACAGCACGATTGTGGTTGTGTGCGTCATCTTCCTCTACGTGTCCTACGTTCTGCCGATCGCCGCCGGTCTGATCGCCTTTGGCCGGAGCTGGGTGACCATGGGGCCGTGGAACATCGGTGTGTGGTACCGGCCCGTGGCGGCGCTCGCGGTGCTCGGCTCGCTCGGCATTATCTACGTGGGGGTCCAGCCTCCCAACGACAAGGCGCTTTCGGTACTTGCGATAGCGCTCGCCGCGACGGCACTGATCTGGTTCGGGATCGAGCGACGGCGCTTCGAGGGGCCGCCTCGAGGTGTGATGATTCAGCAGCGACAACAGGAGATCCGGGACGCCGAACGGGCGCTAGGGGAGGCGGGATGAGCCGAACGCGCGCACCGCTGCCCGCGGGGATCTCGGCCAACGACATCGCGGGCTACCACCACTTTGCCAATCTTCTCGCCGACGAGGCCCGTCGGATCGTCCGCTCGCGGCTCCGGCAGGGGCGCACGGTGCGGCGCAAGGCGGACCACTCTCCGGTCACCGACATCGATTTGGCCGTCGAGCGCCGGCTCCGAACCCTGATCACCCGCCGTTTTCCGGAGCATGGGATCGTGGGCGAGGAGTTTCCGGCGTACGGGTCCGAGGCGCCGCTGCAGTGGCTGCTGGATCCGATCGACGGAACCTTGAGTCTCACCCACGGCCTGCCGTTCTTCGGCACCATCATCGGCATCCAGTATCACGGCCGCCCGCTCGCGGGAGCGATGGACTTTCCGATGCTGGGGGACCGGTACCACGCCGGCCTCGGCCGGGGAGCGTGGCGGAACCGGCGCCGGCTCCGGCTCCGGGACGTCCCGCGCTCGCGCCTCGGCGACGAGATCATCTCGGCCGCCGACCGCACCCGCTTTGCCCAGTTTCGCTCGGCCGGGATGTTCGATCGTCTTCTCCGCGAACACCGCCATGTGCGCGGATACTACGACTGCATCGGGCATGCGTATGCCGCCGAGGGATCGATCGGCGCAGTCGTGGACTACGGGGTGAAGCGTTGGGATATCGCGGTCACGCCGCTGCTTGTCGAGGAGGCGGGCGGCCGCTTCGTGATGGCGCGCCGCCTCGGCAGCGGGCCGAATCAGGAATTCGGCATCATCGCCGGCAAGCCGACCGTGGTGCGCTGGCTCGAGAAAGTGTTCGGCGTACGTGGCGAACACTGAGCTCGGGAGGAGGCCCACACGCTAACCAGACAGGGCCGCCTTTCCCGCTATATCTTCCGCATCCGAGCCACCACTTTTCCTCTCCGCCCCGGCTATGTCCTCCAACCTGCGCTACGCCTCGGTTCAATGGACCCACGACCTGGTCTTCGAGGGATGCGGGCCCGACGGGCCGACCATCACGATCGACGGGGATGGGAAGGAGGGGCCGAGCCCGGTGGTATCCCTCATGCTTGCGGCGGCGGCCTGCAGCGGAGCGGATGTGGTGCTCATCCTCCAGAAGATGCGGGCTTCGATTTCCTCGTTTCGGATCGACGTGCGAGGCACCCGTCGCGAGGAGGACCCGCGCCGATACACCGCCCTGCACTTCACCTTCCGGCTGGCCGGCAAAGGCGTGGACGAGACCCGTGCCCGGCGCGCCATCGGCCTCTCCCTCGAGAAATACTGCTCGGTCATCCATTCCCTCGCTCCTGACATCGCCATCACCTGCGACCTCGATCTGGGCTAAAAGGGTGACAGCGGCGGCCCGGCGGATCGTCTCATTCTTGCTTGGGCGGCTGATTGGCCTCGTGCTGGCGTCCGCCGGCTCCGCCACGGCGCTCCGGGCGCAGGAGCCATTGGGGCATGAGGTGGGGATCGGCGCCATCGGCACTGTGGCGAGTCGGTCGTTCATCGGCGGAGGGGTGTCGTTCGGGCTGCGTCCCGGCGGTCGGGTGCGGGTGGTCGCACAGGTCGCGCCGGGAGTACGGAGCGATGGTGTGTTCGCGGTGCGGGGGGAGCTGCTCACCCATTTCATGCTCGCGCCGGGGCGCGCGCGGGGTGTGGGGTTCTACGGGATAGGAGGGATCGCCGGGATCACCGGAGGCGGGAGCGGCGGCTACCTGGTCCTGGGGGTCGGGCTCGAGAGCAATCCGGCAGGTGCGTCAGGCTGGCTGCTCGAGGCCGGCGTCGGAGGAGGGGCGCGCCTCGCCGTGGGGTGGCGACACCGCTCGCTCCACTGGCCGAGGCGCGGCGGCTAAGACAAACGCCCCGACCAGGGGCCGGGGCGTAGGAATCCTGCTCGACGGCAGCGCCTATCAGTTGACGGCGGCTGTCTCGGCTTCGGTGGACGGCGCCGGCGGGCGGTTCATCACCGGCTGGCAGTACCGTTCACCAAGTACCCGCAGCTGGCCGAGCTCCTCCTCCGAGAGATCTTCGTAGCGCTCCGCGAGGTACAGCATCGTATCGTCGAACCACTCCTTCTGATGCTCGGGCAGCGCCTCGAGCACCCCACAACGCAGGATGTGGCTGAAGAGTTCATCGCGAGCCTGATCGAACAGGCGGGGGGCGGCGGTCGGCGTGTTCTTACGGGTCTTCGGTTTAGCCATGCGCAATAATCTCCTAGGGCCGAAATGTCCGGCAAGAATATAACTCCCCATTCCACTCTCCGGCAAATGGCCGGCTTCGCCCCACGAGGGCGGGGCTGATTAGATTCCGATCCGATCTGAGACAGGGCTCGGGTGGCCGGAGTCGATGAGGTGGTGGCATGAGTGAGCACGATGAAGTCTACGGACGGAACCGCGAGGCGGCCCTGCTCGCGCTGCTCAGGCAGCTGGCGGAGCGGATTCAGGCACTGGACCGGGATGGGCGTCTGCTCGACGGCGTACCGGAGCTCCAACAGCTGCTCGGTGACGCGCGGAGCGAGTTGTTCCACTACGAGGTCCGCTCCACCTACGACACTCCCGAAATCGCCGACAGCCGGCGAATCGTGGAGGAGGCGTTGCGGAATCCCTTTTCCCCTGACGATCTGGAGGACGACGAGTCATGGCGGCCGCCCCAAGCGGAGTGAAGAACTTCTACTACCTGCTGGGCTGCCTGGCGATCGCCGGTGTCCTCGGGATCGGGTACCTGTTGCTTCGCCGGCCACCGGTCTCCATTCCGGCCAACGTCACGATCCAGGTCAGCGACACCAGCGGCTTCCATGGCTACTACATGGGGTCCGACAGTGCGCCTCTCACCGTGACGGAATACGCGGACTACGAGTGCCCCGCCTGCCAGCAGTTCATGGTGGTGCAGATGCCTACCATTGAGGAACGGCTCATCCGGACCGGCCGGGTCCGGTGGCGCTACCGCGACTTCCCGCTCGACCAGCACCGCCAGTCCCGGGTCGCGGCCCACGCGGCCGCCTGTGCCAGCGAGCAGAACAAGTATTGGGAGATGAACCAGCGCATCTACGCCTGGGAGCCGGAGTGGCCCTTCAAGCGTGATGCGAGCGGCATCTTCCGGGACTACGCGCGAGCGCTGGGCCTCGATCTCGCCAAATATGATGCCTGCATGAGTTCCGCCCGCTACGCCGGCCGCATCGAGGCCGGTCGCCTCGAGGGTCAGGCGGCGGGAGTGGAGTCCACGCCCACCTTCATGATCAACAACCGACTCTACCCGGGCGGCGGCAGCGTCCACTACGACATGCTCAAGTCGCTGCTCGACTCGCTGCAGGCCAAGCCGGCGAAGTAGCATGCGCGCGCGGATGGCGACGGCCCTGCTGAGCCTCGCCGGCGTCTTCCTCGCTCTCTACCTGGAACTGCACAAGCTGGGGGTGATCGGGCCCCTGGCCTGCGGAACCGGCGGGTGTGAAGCGGTGCAGTTCTCTTCCTACAGCCGGGTCTTCGGCGTGGACGTCCCGGTCATCGGCATTGCCGGCTATGGGACGCTCTTCGTCCTGAGCCTGGTCTCATTGCAGCGGCCCGCCGACGAGCGCTGGCCGGCCCTGCTGCGCTGGCTCGCCCTGGGCGGTGTCCTCTTCACCGTCTATCTCACCTGCATCGAGCTGTTCGTGCTCCAGACGATCTGCCGCTGGTGCGTCGGCTCGGCGGTGATCATCACCCTGGTCTGCCTCGCGGCCTGGCTGGGTCCCCGCCGGGCCGGCGCGCCCGGCGATGAGTGAGCACCAGGCCGACCAAGCCGCAGGAGGGAAAGCGCTGGCCGCGCTCTCGCTGGCCGCGCTCGGCGTCGTCTATGGTGACATCGGGACCAGTCCCCTGTACGCGCTCAGGGAGTGCTTCGGCGCCCAGCACGGCATCCCGCCCACCCGCGAGAACGTGCTGGGCGTCCTCTCGCTGATCCTCTGGTCGCTCAACTTCGTCGTCTCATATAAGTACATCGCGCAGGTCATGCGCGCCGACAACCGGGGAGAGGGAGGCATTCTGGCCCTCCTCGCTCTGGTGAGCGGACGCGCCGGGACCCGGCGGACCGCGCTGGTGCTGTTCGGACTCTTCGGGGCGGCGCTCCTCTACGGCGACGGAGTCATCACCCCGGCGATCTCGGTGCTAAGCGCCATCGAGGGCCTCTCCTTCGCGACTCCGGTGTTCCAGCGCGTGGTGGTGCCGCTCACCGCGCTGATCCTGATCGCCCTCTTTCTGGTGCAGAAACGCGGCACTGGAGGCATCGGGGTGCTGTTCGGGCCGGTGATGGTGGTCTGGTTCACCTGCATCGCAGCGCTCGGCGTCGCAGGGATCTTGCGGGAGCCGACGGTGCTGGCCGCGGTGAATCCCTGGTACGCAGTGGACTTCTTCCTCCGCGATGGAGTCCAGGGCTTCCTGATTCTCGGGGCGGTGGTCCTGGTACTGACCGGCGGGGAGGCGCTGTATGCGGACATGGGCCACTTCGGCAGGCGGCCGATCCGACTGGCCTGGTTCTCCCTCGTGCTGCCGGCGCTGATGCTCAACTATTTCGGTCAGGCGGCGCTGCTGCTCGACGCCCCCGCCTCGACGGAGAATCCCTTCTACTCTCTGGTGCCCCACGCTCTGCTCTACCCGATGGTCGGACTGGCGACGGTGGCCACCATCGTGGCGTCTCAGGCCCTCATCTCCGGCGCGTTCTCCCTTACCCAGCAGGCGGTGCAGCTGGGCTACTCTCCCAGGGTGACCATCATCCACACCTCGGTGCAGGAACGCGGCCAGATCTACGTGCCGGAGGTGAACCGGGCGCTGATGATCGCCTGCATCTGGCTGGTGATCGGCTTCAAGACCTCGACCAACCTCGCCGCGGCATACGGTATCGCGGTCACCGGTACCATGGCTATCACGACCATCCTGTTCGGGGCGGTGGCACGGGAGCGGTGGGGGTGGAAGCCGATCCACGTCTACGGGCTCTGCGGGCTCTTTCTGTTCGTGGACCTGGCCTTCTTCGGCGCGAACATCATCAAGTTCACGCATGGGGGCTGGTTCCCGATCGTCGTCGCGATCGTGATCTTCACCCTGATGAGCACCTGGAAGCGCGGCCGAGTGCGCCTGACGCGCATCATGGAGGAGAACTCGCTGCCGATGGACCTCTTCCTGAACGACGTCGCGAAGCGGCTGACCGCGCGGGTTCCGGGCACCGCGGTCTTCATGACCTCCTCGATCGCCGGCGCTCCGCCGGTGCTGCTGCACCATGTGAAGCACAACAAGGTGCTGCACGAGCAGGTGATCCTGATGTCCGTCAAGACCGAGGATGTCCCCTACGTCAACGAAGAGGACCGGATCGTCTGCTCCGACCTGGGGCAGAAGTTCTACGCGGTGACGGCCCGATACGGCTTCATTGAGACCCCCGATGTGCCGGCGGTCCTCCGCGGCCTCCAGGCCCGTGGGATCGCCGTGCGTCCCCTCGACACGACCTACTACCTTGGCCGCGAGACGCTGATCGGACAGCCCGACAAGAAGCCGGTACCGCCCGATGCGCCGCCGGCTCTCGCCTATTGGCGCAAGCAGCTTTTCGTGCTGATGAACCGCAACGCGCAGACGGCGACGGCCTTCTTCAACCTCCCGCCCAACCGGGTTGTAGAGATGGGGGCGCAGATCCAGTTCTAGGCGTGGTGAACCTGCGGATTGTGGCAGCCGCGAAAAACGACCCTCCAGCCCGGCAGGCGGAGGGTCGTTGCGTGTGGTCGTGGCCCGCGAGAGTCTAGTGCTTGGCCCAGACCGTGGTCTTGCCGGATGCGTCGAAGGCGAGCACGTCGTATGGGTCCTTCCCCATGTCCATCCCCGGTCCGGCGCTGGGCATGCCCGGGGCGGTGAGGCCGGCCAGCTTGGGCTTTTCCTTGAGCAGGCGCTGGATGTCAGCGACCGGGACATGGCCCTCGATCACGTATCCCTCGATGACCGCAGTGTGGCACGATGCCAGCTTGGAGGTCACTCCCAGCTCCGCCTTGATCTCCGAGAGGTCCTCCTGCTCGATCGACTTGACCGTGAAGCCGTTCGCCTGCAGGTAGCTGATCCACTTCTTGCAGCAGCCGCAGGTCGGGGAGTGGTAGACCGTGATCGCCAGCGGCGCGGCGGCGCGGCGATCCCGTGGGTCTGCCGCGGCGCCGGTCGCGAGAGCCGCCGCGGTGATAAGCAGGTGGGTGAGACGCATGAGCTCGTGCTCCGTTGGGACCGGGGGAATATAGCCGGGCGGGCTACCCTTCCTCCGATTCGTACTGGTCCTTGAGCTTCGCGACCACCGACGGGTCCGCGAGCGTGGTAGTATCGCCCAGTGCCCGGCCCTCGGCGATGTCCTTGAGCAGGCGGCGCATGATCTTGCCGCTTCGGGTCTTGGGCAGGTCGGCGGAGAAGAGCACGTCGTCCGGCCGAGCGATAGCGCCAATCTTTTTGGCGACGTGCTCCTTGAGGTCGTCCTTGAGCTCGGCGGTGGCGCGGTTCCCTTCCTTGAGCGTGACGAACGCGGCCAGGGCCTGGCCCTTGAGGTCGTGATGCTTGCCGACCACCGCCGCTTCGGCTACGGCAGGATGATCCACCAGCGCACTCTCGACTTCCATGGTCCCGATCCGGTGGCCGGCCACGTTCAGTACGTCATCCACCCGGCCGAGGATCCACCAGTACCCGTCGTCGTCGAGCTTGGCGCCGTCGCCGGCGAAATATTTGTTGCTGAACTTGCTCCAGTAGGTCTCGCGATACCGGGCGTCGTCGCCGTAGATCGTGCGGAGCATCCCGGGCCACGGCTCGGTCAGGACCAGTAGTCCGCCACCCTTGGGAAGCGGAGTGCCCTTCTGGTCGACCAGCTGCGCACTGATGCCGGGGAAGGGGATCGTCGCGGAGCCGGGCTTGGTGGTCACCACGCCGGGGAGCGGGGTGATCATGATCCCGCCGGTTTCGGTCTGCCACCAGGTGTCCACGATGGGGCAGCGCCCGCCGCCGATGTGCTTGTGGTACCAGATCCAGGCCTCGGGGTTGATCGGCTCGCCGACGGTGCCGAGCAG
>Ga0187780_10004415_pt1 | contig 10551 bp, 11 predicted proteins | sample 1015_Q2_SP10_20__FD_132429 | JGI IMG/M metagenome (GOLD analysis project Ga0187780, IMG submission 132429) | Tropical peat soil microbial communities from peatlands in Department of Meta, Colombia - 1015_Q2_SP10_20_MG | ecosystem: Environmental > Terrestrial > Soil > Wetlands > Peat | place...
GCCTTCTAAGCAGCGGGTCGCGGGTTCGAATCCTGCCGGGCGCGCCAGCCAGCTCAGAGCTTTTTAACACTTCTTCCGATCTCTCAGGTGAGCCAATAGGTGAGCCAATCGACCGTGACCGTGTACCGCAACACGATCGCCAAGGCGCTCCGCGAGGAGCTGGGCACGGCCGAGCTGACGAAGCTGACTGCGGGCGCTGTCCAGAAGGCGCTGGCTAACTTGGCGGCGCGGGTCTCGACGCGGACGGTGCAGATGGCACACAACGTGCTGGTGCGGGCGATCCGGCACGCCGAGCGCGACGATCTGGTGGGCCGGAATGTCGCCGCGCTGGTCAAGCCGCCGAAGGGGCAGCGGGGCGGGCGGCCGTCGAAGTCGCTGACCTTGGAGCAGGCGGTGGCGTTGATGGCGGCGGCCCGGGGGACGCGGCTGGAGGCGTACGTCATCTTGTCGCTGCTGTCGGGCGTTCGGACCGAGGAGGCGCGGGCACTGCGGTGGGATCACGTGGTGGCCTGGATCGGCGGGCAATGGCGGCCGGTCGCTGAGGCCGGGTTCGATCACGAGCAGGTGGCGGTGTTCGTGTGGCGGGCGGAGCGGGCCGGGGGCGATACCAAGACGCCGGAGTCACGGCGGACGCTGGCTCTGCCGCGCAGGTGCGTGGAGGCGCTGCGGGAGCACCGGGTCCGGCAGGCCGGGGACCGGCAGGCCGGGGACCGGTTCGCGGCCGGGCCGCTGTGGCAGGACCACGGGCTGGTGTTCGCGTCGGCGGTGGGGACGCCGATGGATGACCACAATGTGCGGCGGATGTTCCGGGCCATCACGGAGGGCGCCGGGCTGGGCACGGGGTGGGTGCCGCGGGAGATGCGGCACACGTTCGTGTCGCTGCTGTCGGCTCGCGGGGTCCCGGTGGAGGCGATCGCGCTGCTGGCTGGGCACAACCAGACCTCGACGACGGAACTGGTGTACCGGCACCAGATCGTGCCCGCCCTGACGCGGGGTGCCGAGGTCATGGACGAGATCTTCGGCTGACAAGGATGCCGGATGATGGACAATTGCAGCGTCGACCGGGAGGAGCACTGAGATGATCTACATCGATCTTCCGGCCGACCTGAACCTAGAAGATGATGGGGGCCGCAACGTCGCTCGGCTGGCCGAGGCAGTCACCCCCGACACCGTCACCCGGGTGCGGTGCTAGTGGCCGGCACCCCGCACGCCTGGTCCTGGGCTGTCATCGAGGATGTTGACGGCGGGTTCGTCTATTTCCGCCAGATCAGCGCCCGGGACGCCGCGCGGCGCGGATCCCTGATAAAGCCGTTTCCGCGGTCGGCCTAACCACCGGGCCAGTCAGCAAATAGACGCCCACCTTGGTATGGTCCTGGGCTGATGAACCAGGGAGGGTAAGTCTCGCTGGCCTGGATGTACCCCCGGCCGCGTCCTTGGCGGGGCCGGGATCGACCTGCTTCCAGATGTAGTCCAGGTCGTAGCCGTTGCTCAGGGTCGCGACAACGCCTTAGGCGGAGCCGGCACAACGGTGCTGGTCGCGCGCGGCGAGCCGGGATCAGTAAGACAGCGTTGGTGGAGTGCGCGGCCAGCCGGGCGTCCGGCTTCCGCGTTGTCACCGCCTGCGGCGTAGAGTGGGAGCCGGAACGCGACGGAAGGTGGAGCGATGACCTCCACGTTCTCCGCGACGCCGCGCCTGATTGGCCGCACGGCCGAGCTGGAGACTCTCTTCGGGGTTGTCGATCGCGCACCTGAACGGGGCCGGGCGCTGGTCGTCCACGGTGAGCCAGGCATCGGCAAGACGTCGCTGCTCAAAGCGGCGAGTCGGCACGCGACCGCCAGCGGGATGCGGGTGCTGAGCGCGGTGGGAGTGCAATCCGAGGCGGACCTGGCGTACTCGGGCCTGCATCAGCTGGTGATGCCGTTGCTGGCAGGGACCGATTGGCGGCGGCCCGGGCCAGGCGCCTTGGGCGGTGTGCCGCACATATCCCGATTGATCTTCGATGGTCTCGGGCGGCTCCCCGAGCGGCAGCAAGATGCGCTCGCGACCGCATTCGGCGTAGGCGCGGGGCCCGCGCCAGATCGTTTCCTGGTTGGCTTGGCTGCACTGAACCTGCTGTCAGCCGAGGCTGAGGAGCGACCGCTTTTGTGCGTGGTGGACGATGCGCAGTGGCTGGATCGGGCCTCAGCGCAAACACTGACGTTTGCGGCCCGGCGGCTGTCGGCCGAGTCGATGGTGATCTTGTTCGCCGCAAACGAGCCGAGCGAGGACTTCCGGGGACTGCCGGAGCTCGCGGTCGAAGGCCTCCAAGCGGCCGATGCCCTGGAGCTCCTGTCCTCGGTGGTGCCGGGGCCGCTGGACGAGCAGGTACGCGAACGGATCCTGGCTGAGACGCGGGGCAACCCGCTCGCGCTGGTGGAGTTCCCCCATGGGCTCTCGCAGGCTCAGCTGGCGGGTGGGTACGGACTGTCGGCGTTGATACCACCCGCGCGGTCGTGGCCGGGCCGGATCGAGGAGAGCTTTCTGCGGCGGATACAGACCCTGCCCGCCGACACGCAGCTGTTGTTGCTGGTGGCGGCGGCGGAGCCGGTCGGTGACCCGGCGTTGTTGTGGCGCGCGGCCGGGCGACTAGGGATCCTGTACGAGGCGTTGTCGCCCGCTGCGGCGGCCGGCCTGCTCGAAGTCGATGTCGGCGTGCGATTCCGCCATCCGCTGGTGCGCTCAGCGGTCTACCGGACGGCACCGCTGGCCGAGCGCCAGCAGGTGCACCAGGCGCTAGCGGAGGTGACCCCGCCGGACCTGGATCCGGATCGCCGCGCCTGGCACCGCGCACAGGCTGCGGCGGGTCCCGACGAGGAGGTCGCGTCAGCACTGGAGCGATCGGCCAGCCGGGCGCAGGCACGTGGAGGGCTGGCGGCGGGGGCAGCGTTCCTGGAGCGTGCGGTCGCGTTGACGCTCGATCCAGCGCTCAGGGCGGAGCGGGCGCTGGCCGCTGCGCGAGCCAAGTTCGAGGCCGCCGCGCCCGAGGCGGCATCCAAGCTGCTCGCGACCGCGGAGCTAGGGCCGCTCAACCAGATTCAGCGCGCGCACCTGGAGCGGCTGCGGGCTCAGATCGCGTTCGCCCGGACGGGCTCCGCTGACATTCCCGGGCTGACGATCGGGCCTGAGGCTACGGCCTTGCTGCTGGATGCCGCCAAACGGCTGGAACCGCTCGACGTGGAGCTAGCGCGTGAGACTTACCTGGAAGCGGTAACGGCCGCCATGTGGAGCGGGTCCGAGAGCCGCGGCTGCGGCATCAAAGCCGTGGCCCAGGCCGCCCGGCAAGCTCCTCCTGGACCGCAGCCCGCCCGGCCGATCGATCTGCTTCTGGACGGTCTGGCGATACGGTTCACCGAACCGTACGCGGCAGCCTTGCCGGCGCTCCGGCAAGCGCTGCACGCGTTGGCCGGAAGGGATGGTCGCCCCGACGACAGCCCACGCATGCTCTGGTTCACCTGCCCCGTCACACCTGAACCCCTAGCGCTCGACTTGTGGGACGACCAGACGTGGCACGAGATAGCTACGCGGTCGGTGCGGATCTGTCGCGATGCCGGCTCCCTCGCCGTCCTTCCCAACGCGCTTACCTACCGCGCCGGCCTGCACGTGCTCGCCGGAGAGTTCGCTGCTGCCTCGGCACTGATCGACGAGGCCTACGCGATCGCCGAGGCAACCGGGAGCGCACCCCTCAGGTACCCGTCCCTCCTGCTCGCCGCCTGGCGCGGTCAGGAGGCCGAGGCACTGAACGTGATCGACGCCTGCATGCAAGATGCGAAGGCCAGGGGCCTGGAAAGACCGATCGGCTTTGCCCAATGCGTGACTGCGCTGCTGTACAACGGCCTAGGCCGCTATCACGAAGCCCTCGCCGCCGCCCAACGCGCCCGTGCCTACTTCCCAACAGATCATCTCGATGATCTCGGCCAGCTCGGCTGGGCGCTCATCGAGCTGGTCGAGGCGGGTGTCCATGCCGACAGCCGCGATCTCGCGTCTGACGCCCTGCAACGACTCGAAGAACGCACCAGCGCCAGCGGCACCGACTGGGCGCTGGGGATCAACGCGCGGTCGCGAGCACTACTGAGCGAAGGCGACGCCGCCGAGCGCCTCTACCGGGAAGCGATCGAGCGCCTGTCCCGCACTCGCATCCGCGTAGAGCTCGCCCGCGCCCGCCTGCACTACGGCGAGTGGCTGCGTCGGAAGAATCGCCGCGCTGACGCTCGCGAGCACCTGCGCCGCGCACACGACGAGTTCGCCTCGATAGGCGCCGATGCTTTTGCCGCGCGCGCAAAACGCGAGCTGCGGTCCACCGGCGAAAGGGCCCGCCAGCGCCGGGACGAGACTCGGTATGAGCTCACGCCCTCGGAGACTCAGATCGCGCAGCTTGCACGCGAGGGACTGACCAACTCCGAGATCAGCGCGCAGTTGTTCATCAGCCCCCGGACCGTCGAATGGCACCTGCGCCATGTGTTCATGAAGCTCGGCATCACCTCTCGCAGAGAGCTCCACAGGGCGCTGCGTGACTACCTACCGGCCACTCTCCCCGGCGGACATTCGCGCACTGGTAGTCCTACGCCGCCCTGAGACGCCGCGCCCGCGCAGACGCCGGGTATCGCGGCCGCCTTGGCCCGGCCGTCGCATCCGCATCTGGGAGCGCCCGGATGAGTCACCCAGCCAGGACCCGAGGTTGGGCCCGCATGCCCAGCTCATACCGTCTGCGGATGCCCGCGCAGATCGCCCGGTTCCGTAACGCACCGACACCGTCTACGTGGTCAGCCTGGGCAGCAATACCGTGTCGGTCATCGACGGGGCCACCTGCAACGCCGCCGTCACCTCAGGTTGCGCGCACACCCCGCCGGCGATCACCGTGGGCGGAGGGCCGAACGGTGTAACTGTCGACCAGGCCACCGACACGGTTTATGTGGCCAATGACGGCCCTGGTGACGATAACTCTGGTCACACCGTCTCGGTCATCAATGGAGCGACCTGTAACGGCCAAGTGACATCGGGCTGCGGCCAGACGCCGACGACAGTACAGGTAGGCACGGCACCAGAGGTACCTGCCGTCGATCAGGGGACTGACACCGTGTATGTTCCGAACGCCAACCCGGGTGGAGCGAGCAGCGTCTCGGTGATCGACGGGAAGACCTGCAACGCCACCGTCAGGACTGGCTGCGGCCAGATCCCGCCTGAGATACCGGTCGGGGCCTCGCCGTTGGCCGCTGCCGTCGACCAGGGCACTGACACCGTGTATGTGCCCACCGGTCCGGAGGGCCCGGCGACGAACCTCGGCTCGGTTTATGTCATCAACGGCTCCACCTGCAATGCTGCAGTGACCGCTGGCTGCGGCCAGTCCGCACCAACCGTGACGGTCGGCAGCGTTCCGATCGGGGTGGTGGTCGACCCGGTCACCCACAGCGTGTTCGTGCTGAACGGGGAAGACAGCACGGTGTCGGTGATCGACGGGGCGATCTGCAACGCCGCCCGTACGGCGGGCTGTAGCCAGCGCCCGCCCGAGCTGGCTACCGGGTTCTTCCCCGGGTACCTCGCTGCAAGCTGCTCGAGTTGTATCATATCTGATACAATTGATGCAGTTCAAGAGGAGGACTCCATATGGCCGGAGGAGGATCTGACACACCGGGGCTTGCGCGGCCTGAACTGGTCCGCGTTCTCGAATCAGCAGCGCGGCTCCAAGAGGTCGTTCCCGACGCCGTATTGGTAGGCGGTTCGGCCGCAGCGCTATGGGCTAACCATCGCTCGTCATATGACCACGACCATGTACTGCAGGATCTGAGCGTCCGTTTCGATGCGGTTCTTGAAGCGATCGAAGCGACGGACGGATGGGTGACGAACCAGGTAACCCCGGGTAAGGTCATCCTGGGCGAGCTGGGCGACATCGAGACCGGTGTCCGCCAGCTCATCCGGAATCGGCCACTTGAAATCACTGAAGTGACGCTGCCGTCCGGACACGTACTCCGAGTACCGACACCAGACGAGACTCTGCGCATCAAGGGCTACCTGATCGTCCGCCGCAATCAGGTCCGGGATTATCTCGACGTAGCGGCTCTTTCCGACCGGTCCGGGATCCCTCACTCTGCCGACGTGCTCAGGCATATCGACCTGTATTACTCCGATCAGCGCGGCCCAGAATCGGAGGGGGTCGCGACTCAGCTCGCCCGGCAGCTGGCCGATCCCCGGCCGGCGGATTCCCGGACCATCCTGCAGCTGGGACAGTACAAGCACCTTGATTCACGCTGGACTGACTGGAAGAACGTCACCGACGTCTGCCGCCGTGTGGCCGTGGAGATGGTTCAATGACAACCGCGCTGAAGTTCCGCAATATCACGGCATCCCCGGATGACCCGGTCGGAACCTGGCCCTTCGAGGGCATCCTCGCGGCAGTTGAGCGGGGCACTCTCCCAGACTGGCGTCGGCTGGCAGCTGTGATCCGGGCCGATCCCTGGGGCCCGGTGGCCCAGCAAGTGCTTGAAGCTGTCCGTCTGTCCCGCCCGTATGGTACTGCCGAGCTCTTGGAAGGAGTAGTCGCCCGCGCCCGTAAAATGGCCGCTGATTCGGAACGGGAAGAGGTGGCATCCGAGGTCCGGAAGCTTGTCGAAAGGTCCGGACTGTCGCAGCAGGATTTCGCCGAGAGGATAGGTACCTCGCGGTCTCGCCTCTCGACCTACATGTCCGGCAAGGTCATGCCCTCAGCGGCGCTGGTGATACGGATGCGGAAGGTAGCGCGTTACGGCTTGAAAGTCGCTACTCAGGCCGCGGGCTAGATGGCTTGCAGTCTTGCCAGGAATGACTCCTAGTCTCATCATGCGGAGCAGATAATTATCCGGATCTCGCTCCGAGGCGATATGCCCTTAAGCTCGCGTTATACCTGGGACTACAGCGCTCACTTGTCGCTGGCGAGGGCGCTGAGGGAGTACGGGGTGCCGCCGCCGAAGAGGCCGGGGCTAGCGTGTGATCTTGGCGGTGAGCGGCAGGAATCCTTGCTGTTATCTGGTACGGCCTTGCGTCGACGGGTGAGGCCGCAGCCGCCCGGGGTCCTCGAGGAATTCACTGGGGGGCGGAGACCTTCCGACTGCCCGCCCGGGACCTCCGCCTCTAACCCCTCCGAAAACGAACTGGTATATGACGTAATTACCGAATATATGCTCAGCGTAAGGTTCTCTCTTGGGAGGCGCGTCATGCCGCTCCCAGAAGACGAGGAGCGCCAGCTGCAGGAGATTGAGCAGGCGCTCTACAAGGATGATCCGAAGTTCGGGCGCCGCATGCGCGCCAGCAATCCGCAGGTGCGTTATAAGCGCAAGCTCATACAGGCCCAACTCGGGTTCGTGATTGGCGTTGGCCTGCTGCCGGCCGGGGCGGTTACCCACCGCGCCTACCTCGGGGTGGTCGGCGTGGTAATCGTGGTGCTGTCCCTGGTGTGGGCCGTGGTCAGCTGGCGGCGGTACGTGGCCAGGATCCGGCCCCCGCGTTCCAGGGCGGGGACCACGACGGCGACCGGCACCAAGCACCAGCTCGGCCAGACCAGGCGGGCCTGGATGATGAAGCGAATGGAAGAGCGCTGGCGTCGACGCCAGGAGGGCAATGGCGGGATGCCGGGGCGGACCCGGAGCTGAGCGACGTGGGGAACACTACGAGGCGCGGCCGTAACCGGGAGGATGTCCGGCCCAATGGTGCGGGCCGCCTAATCGCCGCTGAGCTGGGTTCCCATGGCCTCGAACCAGTGCCGATGGTCGGTGACACCGTGAAGCGCAGTGGCGGCGGCGAGCGCGAGGATGGCATGCACCTGCGCTCTTTGCACAGGCCATTCCGCCCCTGATGATTCGGCATCGTCGAGAAGTTCCTCTGCCTTGCGGTAATGCTCTGGGCCTGTCATAGGTCCTCCAGATGGCTCGGCGGGCCGGTACTGAAGTAATACCGCGTACAGCCGCCCAGAGAACCGGATATGCGGGAGCCCAGCCTGCGGGTGACCGGGCGTTGCGTGTTGTTACAGGAACCCGGCGGGCTCGGCTTCACTACGGTGATCGCATGAGCTGGGCAGCCATAGCGGCAATCACACGGTTCTCGCCGGCTTGGCGTTGCCGGTCGCCTTCATCCAGCTCGGGACCCTGCGCCAGGACCGGCTGCGAGCACAGGTGAGCAAGGTGGGCCTATGGACCGCCGCGCCCGAGCAGACGGACGAGGAGTCGGGCTTGTGGACGATACCTGTCCTTATTCGCAATGGCAGCGAGCTGCCAGTCCGTGTTGACGTCGTGGATCTGGCCATCCGGCCATGGGGATATGAACGCGTGCTGGCGGCGCCGGAGGGCAGAGCGAGGTCGACTACTACATGCAAAGAGGTTCGGCAGCACGATTTGACCGGTTTCGCGCCTGGAACGATCGCCCCGGGCGACACGTGGAGCGTGGACTTCCCTTATCAGCCGGAGACTGTCTTCGACCGGTCTCAGCCGCCCATAGCTTCCATAACCCGCATCGTCGTCACAGACGCCGTCGGCTACCAGTGGGACATGCGGTCAGGCAGAGCCGGGCCTGCTCAGCGCGTCCGCCGCAACTGAGGTCCAGCCCGAGCCGCCTAACCCAAACCCGGGCGGCAGCCGAAGGGGCCGCTGGCTGGAGGGCTACCCGCCCTGCGGGCGGACGACGGTCTCGACGCCGCGGTGGTCATCGAGCCGCACGTGCCCATGGTGTTGTGGTGAGCGTCCTCACCCCAGCCGAGATACTGACTGCCGCGCGGCGGCTCGCCGGAGCACGACCCCACCCGGCTGCCGTCGCTGGCACCGTGCATCACGAGGACCTGTGGCAGCTGTGCCGCGATGAGCTCGGACTCGACGTCCGCGTCGACGGCTGGGACATCCGCGGCCGCCGGATGCGATCCCCCCCTGGCGCGGCTCGTTTCCTGTGGCGGGCACGCGGGTAGGACTGGTACGCCGCCTGGCACACGACGAGGGGCGCGTCATGGACATGAGGCTCGAGGTCGTTCCCGTCCCGGTGCGCGATGTCGACACCGCGAAGGACTTCTACACCCGGCAGGTCGGCTTCGGCCTCGACCACGACGTCAGACCCAACCAGACCATGCGGGTGGTGCAGATGACGCCGCCCGGCTCGGCGTGCTCGGTGGTCATCGGCGAGGGCCTGCCGCTGGGCCAGCCCGGCTCGGTTAAGGGAATCCAGCTCGTCGTGGAGGACCTCGACGCCGTCCGCAGCGAACTAGCCGGGCGGGGCGTGGGCATCAGCGAGGTACGGCAGCTGGGACCTGAAGGCACGCCCGGCTCGCGGTACTGCTTCTTCGATGACCCTGACGGGAACACGTGGGCCATCCAGGAATACAAGCGGGCATAAGCAGAGCCAGCCGGATCAGCCCCGCCGCTGACAGCACGGCTGACAGCCACTGCACGGTATTCCGGGCCGCTACGGCAGGCACGCAAAGATGTCGCGGCGATCGCCAGGCGGGTGACAGTGGCCGGCCTGATCTCGCGGCCCTGGCCGTGCGGCCGGCCAGCGGCCATGCCGGCACCGCTACCGTGACGACGCGACCGCGACCGCCTCGATCTCGACAAGCTGGCCGGGATAACCCAGGACCGTCACCCCGAGCAGCGTGCTCGGCGCGTCGTGATCACCGAAGAAACCGGCGACCTCCCTCCAGGCGGCAACCAGGTCCTCGCGGTCGGCGCTGGCGACGTAGACGGTGGTCTTCAGCACGTCCCTGATCGCCGCCCCGGACTCCGCCAAGGCGATCTGCAGATTCTCCAGGGCCCGGCGCATCTGCACCGTGATGTCAGCCGGGGCAATGACCTGCCCCTGGTCATCGAGCGGGCAGGCACCCGCGGTGAAGATCAGGCCAGGCTGGCGAGCCCCGGCGGCGTAAGCATACGGGCACCGGGGAACAGCCGGGCACTGCGGACCAGCTCGACGGTCATGGCACCGCAGTGTGTCATGCCGCCGCCCTGCGGATAGACGGTCGCGGCCAGCTCATGGCCGAAGGTGACCGAAGCCGCGGCCGCAGCCGCGCCAATAGCCGCCGATCTGGTCGGCCGCCCCGCCGTTAGATACTGGCTGGGCTGTGTCCCGAACTGACCGTTATGGCGCTGGGTGGCCAGGGCGCTGGGCCAGGTCCTGGCATGCCTGGCGCACCGGCACGCCCGCCCGGCTGGCCGCGGCGCGGATGTAGGCGACCGCCGCGAACAGCGCGTACTGCCAGAAGTCGTCGGCCTGCCACCAGGCGACCTCCTCCAGCAGGTCCGGTTCGGTCCCGCCGTGGATGGCTGCCGCGGCCAGCGGCGTACTGGAACTTCGAGTTTTGGCGGCCGCGGAAGGCGCGCTCGGGCAAGAACCGCTCGCGTAGTCCCTCCAGGGGCAGCGGGTCAGCTCGGCGGGCCCGGCACCAGTCCAGCGCGTCCGCGGCGAGGCGGAGGAACACCTCGCTGGGGAAGGTGTTGTCCCGCGGGTGCAGCGGCGCAAGCTCGCCTACCAGCTCCCAGACGTCAGCGTCGCGGCCGAGCCCGTCGAGC
>Ga0187780_10004417_pt1 | contig 10543 bp, 10 predicted proteins | sample 1015_Q2_SP10_20__FD_132429 | JGI IMG/M metagenome (GOLD analysis project Ga0187780, IMG submission 132429) | Tropical peat soil microbial communities from peatlands in Department of Meta, Colombia - 1015_Q2_SP10_20_MG | ecosystem: Environmental > Terrestrial > Soil > Wetlands > Peat | place...
CCACATGCGCGCGATGCATCGGGTTACGGGTTTGAAACGCAACCACCCGACGCCACCCAAGCCTGGCAAACTCCGTCCGCAGCTCAGCGGGGGTTAAGCGCAAGGCTCGAAAATCGTAATGCGAAGGTAATTGAGTCGCTTCAACACGGCCACCGACGTACCAGGGATGTGTCTTGTTCAGCAGGTAATCCACGCCCGGGTGCGTGGCGCTTGTGGTGCCGAAAACAGTCTCCGCTTCGGACGCGCGAGACGGTTGCCACACGTCTTCCACATGCAACACCGCCAGCATCACGCCTTCGGGGTCGCGCAGAGCAATCTTGCTGCTGCCGGGCTTCAATGTCTGTGCGAATTCTTCTTTGACGTCCAGCGTGATCGGCATCGGCCAAAGCAGGCCAGACTCAAGCCGCATTTTGTCGCACACACCCTCGTAGTCGCCGCGGTTCATAAAGCCGACGAGCGGCGAGAAGCCCCCACACATCAACAATTCCAGATCGCATACCTGACGTCCGGTCAGCTCCCATGAAGGCCACTCGCAGGAGTGCGCCTTTAGTTCCCTAAGGCATTCGGGATCGGCAATGAGGTTTACAAGCTCGCCGCCATGCGGCGCAATAAGATGGCTGGTTGAACGGATCACAATTGTGAACCTCCAGTATCGCTGCGCTGCTCGGAGCTCTCTTTTTGACGCGTGTGCTGCGGCTCTTGCCTATACTAGGACCTTACTAGATGGCATAGGCATGTATTACAATTAATTTACTAGACATAGGTGGTTCGCGCAAGCTGGGCTGATAGAGACTCGAGAAAGGTTCGGACTTGCATTGTAGATCGTCATCCATAAGGCAAGTGAGACGAAGCAATATCCGACGCACCAGAAGCGGCCGCGCAGCAACATTCAGCGTCAAAGTTACGGACTCTGCCAACCAACCAGCCACGCACTCCTGTAAGGACACGTTACATTTCTGGCTCATCAGCATGATCTAATCTTGGCGAATCACAGTTAAAACGACAATTTGAACTCGCTGTAGCGAGGGGTCAAAGGTTATCGATCACACCGGCGGACTCCAGCAATGCGAGGCATTGCCTCGTTGTCACGTGCCGCCAGCCCTTATTCTGCAAGAATCGGCGATCGTTTGGCGGAATGGTCGCGTCCCGCACTTCGAGAACAAACCGCGTGAGTGCCGGATCGGCGAGACCCTCGTTGTCGTCAAGTGCGAACTCGCCGAGCGTGTAATGGCAGGCCAAAAGTTCCCAGTGATTTGTCGCTTCGGGATTGACGACCGGGCGAACCTTGAGAAGTGGGATGATGAGACCGTTAAGCCTGAATTGGTAATTCGTGAGCAACTTTTTCTCCTCTCAACTTTGATGCCCTGTGAGGTTCAATTCGCAGCGGACGCAGGCGGGTGGCAAACGATTTTGGTGTGTTCAAACGACCCTTGCCTTGTGAATTGCTGGTTGCAGATGAGACATCTTCGGGTGTCAGCGCTAACAACGATAAAGACCTTACCGACCGTCTCATCGTGGGCGACAACTCCGGTCTGCTTCCCTGTGGTCTCGCGAATCATTGTCCCGCCCCAGTATGGCGCGAGTTCAGTAGCGGCATTGAAAACTTTGAGAACAGGATTCTTGTTGGATTTTTTCATCAAGCGACACACGCTCACATGAGAAATGTGGTTCTTTGCCATCTGGGTGTGCGACATTTTGGAGCGGCGATCCAATACCACCTGCTTCCGATCCGGGGGGAGTTCACGAGCTACTGTCAAGGTGCTTAGACCGAAGAAGACATCAGCCGTCTGCCTGCCTTATTCACCCACAAGGCGATGCGGAGGGTTCTGTGCTTTTGTTGGCTAGTTCGCACCTCGGGAGGGACACAACTATTCTACCAACTTAAATTGCGAAACGGGTAGGAACAGGGCGAGGAAACTTAAAGTAACTACACGAAGAAGTGACCAATGTGCCATCATCCTCAAACATTTTTGCCCCGTTACTACCCAATCTGATCTCAAGGCTGGTAGTAATACAGGGGGGCAATATGCCCCTTACGAAAACCTATGTCAGGAATGGGAATCGTACGATCATCGCAAGCATCACGAGCGGGTTCTCGAACAATACCGAGATCGTCCGTGAGTCGGACAACCACATCCTTGGCAAGGTCAACCACCACTTTGGCAACACACGGGATGCCCGGAAAATTAGTTAGCGTAGATACCGCTGATCCAGGCCTGCTCATCAAGCGCAAATGGCGTTTCGAGGCATCTCGCCATTCCTGCCCTCTTAAACGAACAGTCGGCAGACCACGTGACTGAGACCATCGAGTACCCGCTTTGTCCGGGAGAAGGCAAGCTCGAGCGGACAGAAGTATTGGAGCGGCTCAGTGTCGGAGACTTCGCTGGGGCCGCCCAACTCTCGACCGAGGAAGCGTTCCCTGTTTCGGCAGAAGCACGGCAACGACAGCCAGTAGGTTTGGGCGCGGTTCGATACGGAACTCGCAAAACGAAGTGCCGAAATCGAACCGCGGCATCGCAGCGAACTCCAAGCCCTCACAGTTCAGAACTCGACCCTGACCCGCCGTGTCGTGCGATTGCGTCGGTGTCGGGGTGGTTACCAATACAGGAGCCCATGGCAGGAATTGTGCGAGTTTGCTGTCGAAAAAATCCCGACTGTGTACGAACTCTCCGCAGCGAGTATCAGTCAATGAGAATCCAAATAGAGCACGGAGAGGTCATTGCCGAAGACGAAGGCGGCTGTGGCGTGTGCTGGAAGTTACCCATGATGAACTGTTTCTCCTCATGCTCCCAGAGTGCCAGGACATAGTCCACACTCGAACTGTAATGTGGAGTCAATTTATGGAATGTGGATATGGCCTGAAGTTCCGTAATCCGTTCTTTAATCTCAGTACACGAGCTTGAGACCGTCAGAGCAACTAGAAAGGAGGATCTGCTAAATGCCAAAATCCGGTGGGGGAGGAAAGAGCAACGCAAAGATAGAAGCACGATTAGGTATCTTCTGGTTGGTTGATGGCAAGCTAATAATCGACAGTGCCCCGCTCAGCGAGTGCGAAAAATATGGCGATCACCTGACCCATCCCAGAGGTCACAATGACGTGTGGGAACGTTGGCAGCAGGTCGGCAAGACCCCAGTTGAGACCGAGTACGAAGAGTACGCACGCGGCAGGGTGATGTGTGATACGAAAACCAAGCGGTTCACTCTTCTTGCCGACACATGCATTCTGAAAAGGAAAGACTTGATCGCTGCGATCAAGAACGAATTGCATCTGCCCAAGCAAACCTCACTGGGGACAGACCCCCACTATCGGTGCTTCCACTGCTTGCACGGCAACGCGGACGAAGAGGAGTAACGCCTTGGCGATCACCGGGTCGAAGTTCATGTCCGGCGTGCAGTGCTTGAAACGCCTGTACTTGCTAGTCAACAAGCCAAAATGTTGGCAGCGGACCGCCGCCGATTTGACTTTGGTCAAACAAAAGCGGCAGGTTAAGTTGCCGTCAATTGTTTCCCGGTGGTGTCTTGGTCAGCACTAATCCAGAGGAGGCGATTAATGTCACTGAGGAATTGCTTGCCAACCCTTCAGCTCTGGCCGTCTTTGAGGCGGCGTTCGAGATGATGGCGTACAGGTGAGAGTGGACATCCTGCATGGGCGACGAGATGGACCTTGGGAACTTGTAAGCAGCCTCGCAAGGAAAAGCCGGTCGGATGTCTGCTATTAACTACAAGCCTAACTCTGACTCGTGAAGATTAATCGTCAGCGCTCGAATGGCCGGGCTAGCGCGCAACCGTTTCTTCGAAAGCTGCCTTCCGAAAATACTCCAAGGACATCTTGAGCCCGGTCTCGAGATCAATCTTCGGTTCCCAGCCCAGAAGCTCCTTAGCTTTTGTGATGTCTGGGCGGCGTTGTTTGGGATCGTCCTGTGGCAGCGGTTCATAACGAAGCCTGCTCTTCGATCCGGTCACGGCCAGCACTCGCTTCGCGCATTCTAAAATTGTGAACTCGGAGGGATTGCCAATGTTTACCGGCAGATGTTCCGACGACCTTGCGAGACGCATGAAACCATCAATCTCGTCGCTCACGTAGCAAAAACTCCGTGTTTGGCTGCCATCGCCATAGACCGTGAGTTCTTCACCTCGGAGTGCCTGTTTCATGAAGTTTGGCACCACCCGGCCGTCGTTGAGTTGCATGCGCGGCCCATAGGTGTTGAAGATGCGAACAATTCGAGTGTCAACTTCGTGGTAGCGGTGATAGGCCATGGTGAGCGCTTCACTGAATCGCTTGGCCTCGTCATAAACCGAGCGCGGCCCAATGGGATTTACATGACCCCAATAGGTTTCCTTCTGTGGATGCTCGAGCGGGTCGCCATAGCATTCCGAAGTGGATGAGATCAGATACTTTGCTGAATACTTGCGTGCGGTCTCGAGCGCGTGGAGCGTGCCCTGCGAACCAACCTTCAAGGTTTCGACGCCATGACGCATGTAGTCGACTGGACTTGCGGGACACGCGAAATGAAACACGTAGTCGACCCGACCGCAATCGAATGACTCGCTAATGTCGATGTGGCGGAACTCGAAGCGGGAATCGTTTCGGAGATGGTGAAGATTCGATTCTCGGCCGGTCAGAAGATTGTCGACGGCCACGACCGAGTAACCTCCGCCGAGTAAAGCGTCGCAAAGGTGGGAACCGAGAAAACCGGCTCCGCCGGTCACCAGCGCTCGCAGCTGCGTCATGAATTCTTAGCACTCTCCGCTCTGCCGCGGGCGGCGGAGATGGCGATCGGCAACAGCGTGTCGTTCTCCGCTTTCTTCTTGCGACTTTTCGTTCGGTCCTTCGGACGCACGAGATCCGCCAATGTTGTGTTCTCCAGGATGCGGGCAGCCGCGTTGCGGACATCGAGGAAAACCTGATACAGCGTGCGATGTTCGGTATCGCGATCAATCAAGCTGCGCAACTGCTCGGCATCGCCAAAGGGTGCTAATGGCCCATCGATCAATCGAATGATTTCGCTGAGCCTAATCTCAGATGGCGACCGACGAAGCTGATATCCGCCCTTGGCCCCACGCACGCTCTCGACCAGGCGGGCGTTTTTGAGTTCCAGGAGAATAAGTTCCAGAAACTTCTCGGGGAGATTTTCCTCATAAGCGATCTCGCGAATCCGGACTGTCCCCTGGTTATAGTGACGGGCTAGCATCATCATGGATTGCAGCGCGTAGAGTCCCTTTTGCGAGATCTTCATAGTAGGCAGCGGTAGATGAAGAGCGCTCAGCTTACTGCTAGTCCCGCGTAACACCTCGAGGCAACGCTGGAGCTTGTAGTTTATGACTCTCCGGCGTTATCGCTGGACGCCCAATGCTGTGATAAGTAAATCCGAGCACTGCCATCGCTTCTGGGTCGTACAAATTCCGCCCATCGAGCACAATCGGATACTTCAGTTCCTCCTGCAGACGCTGTAGATCCAGTGTAGCGAATTCCTCCCACTCAGTAAGTATCAGCAAAGCATCCGCGCCACGTGCTGCATGATATGGGCTTTCGGCAAAGTCCACTGTCTCCTTTAACACCTCGCGAGCACGTTCCTGCGCTGCTGGATCGTAAGCCGAAATACGGCATCCTTCCTGCAACAATGCCTGAATTAGCATAATGGCCGGCGACTCGCGAACATCGTCAGTACCACCCTTAAACGCGAGACCCAGCACTGCCAGGCGTTTGCCACGTAACGTCCACAGAGCGTTGCGCACCTTCCGCAGGAACCGGCTACGCTGTTCCTCGTTAATGTTCATGACTTCGTCCAGGAGACGGAAGTCGTAGCCGGATTCGCGGGCAACCTCGCGGAAAGCCTTCAGGTCCTTCGGAAAGCACGAGCCCCCATACCCGATACTGGGATTCAAGAAGCGCGGCCCAATGCGGCTGTCACTTCCGATTCCTTTACAGACTTGCTGTACATCGGCCCCTACCGATTCGCAAACCGATGCTACGGCATTAATAAAGGATATTTTCATGGCCAGGAATGCGTTCGAGGCATGCTTAATCAGCTCGGCGCTTTTCGTGCTCGTGACAATCAGGGGAGGTGGAATCCTCGTCCCATCCGGCCGAGGAATCGCTTCCTGCCGCTGGTAATAGCTGCCATCCACCAGTGGTGCGTAGATGGCGCGCAGCACCGCGGCGCAGCGTTCATTGTCAGCACCCACGACAATACGATCCGGAAAAAGAAAATCTGTGACAGCTGTTCCCTCCCTCAGAAATTCGGGGTTGGAGGCTACATCGAAGGAGTCGGGAGCTCCCGCATTGCGCAGAATGATCTTGCGAATCCACTCGCTGGTGTAGACCGGTACGGTGCTCTTCTCGACGACGATCTTGTAGTCGTTAATCGCGCCAGGTATGCTGCTGGCAACCGACTCCACGTAAGACAGATCCGCGTGTCCCTGTTCTGTGGGCGGGGTCCCTACCGCGATAAATATGGCCTCGCTGGCCATGACGGCAGCATGCAGATCATCAGAAAATGTCAGCCGTCGGCCGCGGTGACGCTCGAGAAGCTCGGGCAAGAACTTTTCATGAATCGGAACTTCGCCCGCCCTGAGAGCCGCCATCTTTTGCTCGTCATTATCAACTAAGATAACGTGGTGGCCGAGATCGGCAAAACACGCCCCCGCCACTAGTCCAACATAACCTGTTCCAACCACCGCAATTCGCATTGAATTAACCTCTGAAAACACTCAGCTAGCATCTAGCGACTGGCACGCGGAAAAAAGACCGTACGGCGGCAGCCCGTTACAGCCATTGTTTAGAATACTTTAGCATGTAACCTCAGACAATGAGCCGTTAGTAAGGTGCACTTTCGGATGTCGGCGAAGAAGCGTCTGGACTTACCGTGGCGCCGTATCTCACATCAGCTTTGCGGCGGTTAGCGTTGGGTTACGAGAATTTCGGCGATGCGCTCGCCAGCTCGACCGTCCCAAAGGGGCGGCACACTTCCCTTCTTCGCTCTGCCGGAGAGGATCTTTGCCAGCTCTTCGCGAAACTTGTTCATGTCGTTTCCAATTAATACGTTTGTTCCCTGGGCAATCGTGATCGGCCGTTCGGTATTCTCTCGAAGCGTAAGACAAGGAATCTGAAGATAGGTGGTTTCTTCCTGAATGCCTCCGGAATCGGTGATCACCACTGTAGCCAACCGCTGCCGCGCGAGAAACTCGATATACGGGAGAGGATCAAGCAATTGAAGCTGGTCCACATTGAGTCCGAATTCCACAATGCGTTGACGAGTTCGAGGATGCACGGGAAACAAAATTGCAAGTTCGTCGTTTACCGCCAATAGTGACTCCAGAATTCGCTTCAGAGCTTTTGGGTCATCGACGTTGGACGGACGATGCAAGGTGACCAGCGCGTAGCGATTGGGAAGTCCCCGAATCTCGGTACGCGTGGCGTTTGGTAACAGTTGTACCAGCGTGTCGATCATCACGTTGCCGACAAGACGAACTTTCTCGGCGGCGATTCCTTCTCGTGCCAGGTTTTCGTTGCCATCCTCGGAGGGTGTGAATAAAAGATCCGAGAGTTGATCCGTAACCAGTCGATTGATTTCTTCCGGCATGGTGCGATCGAAGGAACGCAAACCAGCCTCAACGTGAGCAACCTTGACAAGGAGTTTCGCGCAGACCAGCGCCGCAGCGGCAGTTGAGTTGACATCGCCATAAACCAGCACCCACGCCGGTTTCTGTTCCAAAACAACCCTTTCAAAACGGCTCATTATTTCCGCCGTTTGCTTAGCATGAGTTCCCGATCCGACGGCAAGATTCACGTCCGGCGCTGGAATCCCAAGTTGCTGAAAAAAGACGTCCGACATATTGGCATCATAATGTTGACCGGTATGTACAAGAGTTTGGTTGACTCCGCGGTGCCCCTGCAAAGCCCGTATGACCGGGGCCGCCTTCATGAAGTTTGGTCTCGCACCTACTACGTGCAAAATGTGCATATATTTCCACTCTGACATCAGGCGGCGGGTTCAATCGGCCGCGCTTCAAATCAAACACGCACTCGCCTAAGACTACGAAAACTCACGGAAAGCTCATTGCTGATTTACAAAGCAGGTCGGTGCGAACAACTGAAACCATTATCACCTGTCGATCCTTTAAACACAAAGACAACCTCGCTGCGAGGGATTGTCCCCGATGCAGTAGTTTGAAACTCTATCCAACGCCCAGGACGGACCACGGACCAAACGATAGGTTAACGGGACCACCGTGGTAATGCAGGATTACGGCCGGACAGCCATTCGAATCCCAGAACGATCATGGTCCCTGCTGCCAAACGCCTCTGACCGGTGCAAGCTGTTAAGAATTTGCGCAGTTGTTCGAATGCCCTTCTGAGATCTTGTTTGCTGCTCTGACTTTGTTCAACATCACTGCATGAAGCGCGGCTCCCAGTTCGCAATTAGCCGACATCTCTCGTTGATTTCTTTCCCACTTCGTCTCGGCCAAGAACAGAGGTCTCTGTTGCTGGTTTGACCGTTACGCGCAGAGGCAGTTCCTCGCTGCGAAAAACTAAGTCCCGGGTTTGGCGTCGCAGAAGAGAGAGGGTCTGTCGAGACCCTCGGGCCAGATCATCAGCCAAGGAGAACAATCGTAATGGAAAGAAAAATCGTGCGCGGTTCTATCTCGACTTCTACCCGACATGCATTGCTACTGATTGCATTACTTGGCATAGCTCACGGAGCAGCCACCGGCCAGATTAGCTTTGTTCAAGTCGCCGCTAGTACACCCCAATCAAACGTTGCTAGCGTTCAAGTATCTTATCCTCATACTCAAACTGCAGGAGACCTGAACGTTATCGTGGTGGGATGGAATGACTCGAGTGCATCAATTCGTTCGGTAACAGATACGCACAAAAATACTTACGTATTGGCCGCAGGACCGATCAAGGGAACCGCACTCACTCAGTCTATCTACTATGCCAAGAACGTTACGGCGGGCACCAACAATGTCACCGTCAGCTTCAATAAGGCAGCAGCCTATCCGGACATCCGAATTCTGGAATTCAAAGGTTTGAGCACGACCGTTTCGCTAGATATAAGCGCGGGAGCCAGCGGCAAAAGCAACAGTAACACTCTGGTCAGCAGCGGATCTGCGACCACGAGGTCAGCCACTGAACTCATCATTGGAGCTGGGATCACCAGCGGCGGCTTCAGTAAGGCAGCAAGTCTGTTTACCGTAAATACGATTACCAGAGATGGCAGTATCGCCGAAGACGAAGCTGTCTCGAAGGCGGGAACTTACAGCGCAGCTGCCGTTCTGGGACACTATGGGGAGCAGTACTGGGTTATGCAGATGGTCGCGTTCAGGTCAAGTGCTGTGAGCAGCAGCGGAAACAACCCTTCGATTAGCTCAATTTCCCCTGGTTCGGGATCAAGCAGCGGTGGGAGCAGTGTGACCATCACTGGCAAGAACTTTCAACCCGGTGCAACGGTAACTTTTGGGGGCACGGCAGCCAGCAATGTAAAGGTGATCAGTAGCAGCTCAATCACGGCTAAAACCCCGGCGCATGCGGCCGGTACGGTTAATTTGGTTGTTAGTGACAGCAGTGGCACTAGCACTCTTGCCAACGCATTTACCTATAACTCGAACACCTCGGTTCAACACAAGGTAGTTCTGTCGTGGAAGGCAAGCTCCAGTTCAAACGTCACAGGTTACAACGTATATAGATCTACAATCTCTGGGGGTTATTACGGACTAATAGGCAGCACCTCTGGCTCTTTCTCATACACAGACGCAACGGTAGCCTCAGGCACGACGTATTACTACGTAACCAGGGCAGTAAACACAGAGGGACAGCAAAGCAGCGACTCCAACCAAATCGCTGTGACTGTACCTTGACCGTGAAAGGCCTCTCATTTCCTCATTGCCGTAGTTCAAGGACAGCAGAGAAAAAACTTCGGAAGAAAGGCCCACCCCGGGCTGCGCAGAACTACTATAAATTGGCGTAGGCACGACAAACTTACTTCCAAGAGATTTGCAACAGGACCCAGACTTCTATTAAATTGTTGCAATCCTGTTAAAATCTCACTCGAGGAGACAAAATGGTGAACTTAACGGCCGTCGTCCGACAGCTGAGGAATCAAAGGCAACACGCAAAAAAGCAGGTCGAACGCATCGACGCGGCACTAGTGGCACTTTCGGGCTTGAGCTCTAAGCGAACCGAGAATGGTGGAAGTCGCAAACTGTCGGCAGCAGCCCGGAGGAGGATCGCGGCTGCTCAGCGCGCGAGGTGGGCGAAAATCAAAAAGGCCGCCTAAAAACACAATTCAAACTCATTACCGACGTGTATTGGAAGGGGAATGGCCACATCGGCCGTTACCACCCTCTACGCGTGCCTTTTCATCCACAACAAGAATATTCAGAAATATAATCTGTGACGATATGGAACCTCTGGTCTGAAGCCGGAGTCGAGGATGTTGCTGGGTACGCTCTGCTGCTCTCAGTCCTTCTGGTGCTCACGCTGGGACTCGTCCAGCTTATCGGCCGTAGCTGCACCAACGTATTCTCCATGGTGGCGGCG
>Ga0187780_10004418_pt1 | contig 10541 bp, 4 predicted proteins | sample 1015_Q2_SP10_20__FD_132429 | JGI IMG/M metagenome (GOLD analysis project Ga0187780, IMG submission 132429) | Tropical peat soil microbial communities from peatlands in Department of Meta, Colombia - 1015_Q2_SP10_20_MG | ecosystem: Environmental > Terrestrial > Soil > Wetlands > Peat | place...
CGGAGCGCTTCGTCGAGCAGCATCTGATGCCGCTGGTCGGTGGCCACCACAGAGAGCAGGCTCCCCAGCACGGGCGCAAGCTGCATCGACTTGAGACGCGTCACGGCGCTTGCCTGGATCAGGCTCCGTACCTCCGCATCCGGTACGGTCTGCACCGCCTGGGCCACGCCCACCGCCAGATGACGCGCCAGCCGGGCACTTCCCTCCGGCTCACTCAACCACCCTGCTGCCCGCTCCGCGACGCGCATCGAGGCCAGCCGGGCGGCCAGCACTTCACGGCTCAGAAAGTGGTTCTGTACGAAGTTGCCCAGCACTCGCCCGATCCGTTCCTTCTGGGTCTGGATGATGCCGGTGTGCGGGATCGGCAGACCGAGGGGCCGGCGGAAGAGCGCGGTCACCGCAAACCAGTCCGCGAGCCCGCCGACCAACGACGCTTCGGCCGTGGCCCGCACGAATCCCAGCCAGGGGTATGCCGGTTCGAGCACCCGCGCCACGAGGAACACGGCGAGGGCAACGACCAGGAGGCCGGTCGCCACTCGCTGCATGGTCCTGAGTTCGGCGCGTCGGAGCGCGTCGTCTTTTCTGGGCGGCGCCCCGGGGGGAGGGAGTGCTGGAGCGGGAGTTTCGGGAAGCATCAGGGAGAAAAGAACCACGTGCGCGGGGGAGGCGGAATCCCTCGGGTGCCGCGACCCATGGTCGTCGCGGTCAGCGGCTCACGCATCGCGCGAGGCGCCAGGGCCGTGGTTCGGCCCACTGGATGCGCGACCAGATCGCCGGGCGAAGCACCCACTCGGGCTCGCCGGTGAATAAGGTCTCGCAGCTGATCCCGGTGGTGTCCAGCTGGGCGGTCATCGGGGTGGCGACCAGCGCGGGTTGCCGGAGCATGTCAGGAATGAGCCCGCCCCCCGCATCGGTGAGATTGGCGGTCACCAGCGCCGGGTCTCGATAGAAGGACGTCCGTAGCGTGCCAATGATGAATGGGTCACGCCCGTCGACGATCAGAAGGCGCTGGGGACGCGCGTAATAGATGGCGCGCAGGAGGCCGATCTCCTGGCGGGCCGGGTGTGACATGCGAAGCCCGAACCCGAGCGCATTGAGCGCCACGATCGCTCCAGAAACGACTCGTCCCCAACGCGTATGGAAGGCCCAGCGGGTCACCGCGGGATAGTCATCGAGCGCCATGCCGATCAGGAAGGGGGCGCAGAGGGACAGAGGGAAGAGGAAGCGGAGCTCCTTATGCCCCAGGAGACAATGGCTGAGAAAGAAGGTGAGCGAGACCCACGTGAGCCCGGAGGCCGGGCGGCGGAACCATCCGGCGGCGACCCCCAGCACCAGAGGGAGTCCGATCGGCGGCCCCGTCGCGATGATGATCTTCGGCACGTACCACCACCATGGCGCGGTACCGAACTGCCTCGCCGCGACGCCATGGAGGAGCTGTATCTGCAGGTAGCGCCACGGCGTGAAGACCCATTCGCCGTAGCCCCACCGATCCAGTGCGAGGCTCGCGCCGATCGCCCCCACCAGGCCCGTCAGGATCACCGCGACCGTACTCGGGCGGGGCCTGCCAACCCACACCAACCAGGCCAGCGCGGGAGCGATGAGCAGTCCCGTCTGAAACCGCGCGGCGAAGGCGAGACCCATCGCGGCTCCCGCCAGCGATAGCTCCCATGCGGGGCGAGGTCCCTCCTCCACCTGCAACAGCAGCGAGGCGAATCCGAGGAAGAAGAGCGACCCCGAGAGGCCCTCGCCGGAGAACCGGACCGCGATGTAGGGGACGAACCAGAGCGCCGCGGCCAGGAGGAGCGCGGTGCGGCCGGCGTCGGCGGAATGGATCCACCGGCGACTCAGACGGAACAGCCGCGCCAGCGCGGCGCAGTAGAGCAGTCCGGAGAGGAGGCGCAGCAGGAGGGCTGCATGGAACGGGTCCCGGTCGCCAAGAAGGCCGAGTCCCTTGACCACGACAATGGCGATCGCCGGCTGCAGCCAGGAGCGGATGGCCGCGTGATGCTCCCAGGGCAAATCCGCCGCGCTGGTATTCCCCAGCTTCAGGCTGGCGAATTCCAGGATCTGGAAATGTTCGTCGTTATGGTGGAAACCGATGGAAAACCAGGCCCCGACCACGACGAGGGCCAACGCCAACAGCAGGCATCGTCGTTCGAAGCCGAGGTCGGGCCAGGTTCCGGGCACGCCATGCCAGGGTGAAGGACGGCGGAAAGGTACAGCGCACCCGAAGAGAGGCCAATCAATCCTGGCGTTGGCGCTTGCGAATCTCGCGGACTACCACGCCGGTCGCCGCGAGCGCACCGACGATCAGGCCGGTCTTGGCTGCCTTGCGGCTTACTCGGCCTGCGGTCCGAACCTTCGCCTTGACCGCCTTCCGCCCCTCCGCCACCAGGATGCGGGTCTCGACCTTCTCGAGCGCTTTCTTAGCGACCTTCCGGGTTCCATCAACGATTCTGGTCACGCCCTTTCCCATCGCCCCCTCCTGCGTTTCGCCTTTCGAGCCAGGGTCGGATCGCCCTTCCACTCGGTCCCAAGATGCCGAAGGGGCGGTGAAGGGGAGCTAAGACGATGGTGAAGGATTCGAGCAGCGAACCGTGGGCCTACCAGATCTGCGGCACCAGCTCCGGCGGCCGCACCATCGGATCACCGGGCTTGCAATTGAAGGCCTTCGCGAAGGCCGGTGTGTTCGAAAGGGGACCGATGGCGCGCCACTTGTCCGGCGCATGCGGATCCACGGTCACATAGGTGCGGAGTGACTCATCGCGGACGTGGGATCGCCAGGTCTGGGCATACCCGAGGAAAAACCGCTGTTCCGGAGTGTAGCCATCGATCAAGCCGGGGCGCCCGTTCCGCTCGAGGGCCCGCTCCAGGGCGTCGTACCCGGTGAGAACCCCGCCGAAGTCCGCAATGTTCTCCCCCAGAGTGAGCCGCCCGTTGACGTGAATGGTGTCGACCTGCAGATAGCCGTCGAATTGCCGGGCGATGAGGTCCGCCTGTTGGGTGAAATGCAGGGAGTCGGCGGCGGTCCACCAGTCCCGCAGGTTGCCGGCGGCATCGAAGTGGCGCCCCTCGTCGTCGAAGCCATGGGTGAGCTCATGTCCGGCCCAGCTGCCGCCCAAGGCTCCGTAGTTTGCGCCGTCGTCGGCGCTCGGATCGAACGTCTGCGGGACCAGCGCGCCGGCGGGAAAGACCATCTCGTTCCGTGAAGGATCGTAGTAGGCATTCACGGTCGGCATGCTGATATCCCACTCGGTCGTGTCCACGGGAGTTCCGGGGCGATTCACCACCCGCTGCCACTCGAAGGTGCGTGCCCTGGCCTGGTTGAGGGCGAACGAACCTTCCTTCATCTCCAGCTTGCTGTAGTCCCGCCAGTGGTCGGGGTACCCGATCTTCTCGCGCATCCGGCTGAGCTTCTCGAGCGCCTGCGCGCGGGTTGAATCTGACATCCAGGCGAGGTGGCGAAGCCGCTCGCCAAAGGCGGCGCGGATGTCCTCGATCACTGCGCGCGCCCGTGCGCGCGCCTCGGGCGGGAAGGTCTTCGCGACATAGGCCTCGCCCAGCGCTTCCCCGATGGAGGCATCGGCGGCGCGGAGACACCGCTTCCATCGCGGCAGGAGCGCCTTGGCTCCGGTGAATCGGGACTGGAAGGAAAAATCCTCTTCTACGAACGGGGTGCTGAGCCACCGCGCCGACGTGGAGACCAGATGATATCGCAGGTACGCGCGCCACTGCTCGAGCGGTGCCGAAGCGAGCAGTTCGCCCATGCGGTGCACGAACCCCGGCATTCCGACATTGATCCGCGGCATGGGGACGGTCTCCCCGATGTCCCGGAAGTACTCGCTCCAGGCGACCGCCGACGCGAGCGAGTCGAGCCCGGCCCGGGACACCGGGTGATCCAGGGCGGCGGGATCGCGCTGCTCGAGGCGAGTCAGCGACGCCTTTGCCATTTCCGTCTCGAGGTCGAGCACGGCCGCGGCGTCCCGTGCAGCATCGGCCGGCCGACGGCCGGCCAGCACCATCAGCTTCCGGATGTGCTCGGCGTACGCCTGTCGGGTCGAGTCCGCGGAGGGACCCGACCGGGTGTAGTAGTCACGGTCAGGAAGGCCCAGTCCGCCCTGCGTGAGCCACGCCACGTAATGGTCGGCATCGTGCGGATCGGTCTCGGCTGAATAGTCGAAGCCGACCGACGTCCCGCGAACCTGCAGGGCCGCGATCGCCGGAATCAACTTGCGCCGATTGGTGATCCCATCAATCTCACTCAACCAGGGCCGGATCGGCGTGATGCCCGCCGATTCGATGGCGGTCGAGTCCATGCAGGACGCGTAGTAGGTACCCAGCTTGCGTTGGGTGCTCGCCGCGGGGTACGACGTACGCTCGCGCGCGGCATCCTCCAGAACCGAGCGGACGACCAGTTCGTTGCGGTCGCTCATGTCCCGGGTCACGCCCGAGCTGGGATAGGCCGCAGGAATGGTGTCGTGGGCGAGCCAGGCGCCGTTGGCATACTGGAAGAAATCGGTACAGGCATTCGCCGTGGTGTCGATCCACCGCACATCGATCACCTTGAGCGGGGCGCCGGGTTCGGGAAAGCCGGCGCCGGCCTCCGGGGCCTGAGCCGGGAGGGCACGGACCACGAGCGACAATGCGCTGGCGGCTAACGAGAGTCGAAGGATGACTGGTCCGGAGAAGGGCACGGATTTGCTCCAGGGGTGGGCTCAGACCGGGCGGACCAGTCAACGTAGGGGACGGGCCGAGGGCCGTCAACGGATTCCGTGTCGCTGTCGAGCGGTGGAACGATGCGGCTGTCTGCCGATCTCGCATCGGCCACTGTATACTCACCTCGTCTCATGCCAAGCCCTGCCACCAAGCCGCCTTCCGTCAGGGTGAACGCCCTCCTCGAGATCGAGAGGGCTCGCCCGGTAGCACGAAAAATCCTCGTTGCACCTTCCATTAATTGGGGCCGCGAAATCCTGCGCCACCTCGCCCGCCTGACGGGAGGGTGGGTGGGCTGGGAGCCGTTCACCCTGCGCGGCCTCGCCGATGATCTGGCCCTTGTGGGTCTGGAGCAGGTTGGCCGGCGCGCCGCCACCGACGTGGAAATCGACGCGATGGTCGGTGCGGCTCTGGATGCGGCCGCTGCCGCGGGCGCCCTTCGGCCCCGAACCATCCAGCTGGTCGGAAGCCCAGGCTTCCGGCGCGCCGTGACCGACGCGCTGCTCGAGGTGCGCCTCGCCGGAGTGTCGCCGGCGCAGCTGCTGGCAGCGGCTGGCACCGGTCCGGCAAGGGATCTGGTGCAGGTGCTTGAGCGCTACCTCGTGCGGCTCACAGAAGCTGGCCTCACCGATCCCGCCGGCGTGTTCGAGATGGCGCTCGCGGAATTCGACACCGAGGCACCGTTCACCATCGAGGGGGTGCTGGTGCTTGCGCCGGGGCTCGCCCCACGGGGCCTCACCGGTCGACTCCTCGAGCGGCTCAAGCGTCGTGGCGGTATCGAGCTGGCGTTCGACCTGCCGGCGGAACCGCCGAACTTGCAGTACCGGCCTGAGATCTTCGTCGCGGCGACCCCCGCCGATGAAGTGCGCGAGGCCTTGCGACGCGCTCTGGCAGAGGGAAGACAGCTGGACGAGATCGAGATGGTGGTCACCGACCCCGACACCTACGGCACCGCACTCGATGCTCTGGCCCGGTCCCTCGACATCTCCGCGACCCAACTCACCGGACTTCCCCTGGCTCGTTCCCGCATCGGCCGCGCCCTTGATCGATGGCTAGACTGGCTGGAGCGGGGCCTTCCCGCGGATCTGCTTCGGCAACTCATCGAAGCGGGGGACCTCGACCTGAAGGAGTTTCGTGTCGATGCGGTGAGTCTGGGACGGGCGCTCCGTTCGCTCCGAATCGGCTGGGGGAGGCCCCGGTACGAGGACGCGCTCCGTCACCTCGGCGACGGTTCATGGGTCGACAGCCGAATGCCAGGCGGTGACGCCCTCACCGAAGAAGAGCGCATGCGCCGGCGGGCGACCCTCCAACAACAGGCCGAAAGCCTCCGGACCCTGCTCGAAAAGGTGCTGGCGTTTACCCCCGCAGTCCCCGGGTTGGGCGGCGATGCTGAGGTGAATGCCACCGTGAACGCGCTGGCCCAGGCGTCACTCGGCTTTGTGGCCATGGTATCCCGCCGCAATGGCGGTGATGCCAACACCGCCGAGCGACTCGCGAACCGCCTGAGGCGGATCGCCGAGGTTCCCGGCCCGGCCCGGCCCTTCCGCGCCGCGTTGGCGGAGCTCCGCGAGGGGCTCTCTGACTTCCGTGTCTGGAGCGAAGCCAGTGGGGTCGAGAAACCATGGAACGCTCAGGGCGGAGCCGTCCACCTCACCGACCTCGCGCACGCGGGGACCACCGGACGTCCGAGGGTGTTTGTCCTCGGTCTGGATCAGGATCGGGTGGCGGGCCCCAGGCTGCCGGATCCGCTGCTGCCGGAGCGGGTGCGCGAAGCCCTTGGCGCGGACATGATCGCCACGGTGGCCATCCGCCGGGAGGAGCGCCAGGCACTGGTCGCCCGGGCCCTCGCCGGACTACGGGGCGATGTCACCCTCTCGTTCGCCGCCATCGCCGACCTCACCGGACACGAGGCCGGGCCTGCCCCCGTGCTGCTCGACCTCGTGCGCCAGCAAGCGGGGAATGCGGAGTTGTCGTATGGCGATCTGCGCGGGCTTCTCGGCGCGCCCAATGGCGCGGTCCCCGCGAAGGGGAGGTCTTCACTCGATCGCAGGGATGCGTGGCTGGCTGCGTTGACCGACGGCGCGCTGCTGCTCGATGGCACCGCCCAGATTCGGGAGACCTGGCCGGATCTGGATCGCGGCCTGTCTGCTGCCGATGCCCTCGAAGGCACCGAGCTGGATCCACACCTTGGCCACGTTCCCGAGGCCGCTCTGGAACACGATCCGACCCGCAACCAGCGGCCGATCTCTCCTTCTTCTCTGGAACGGCTCGGCACCTGTCCCCTGGCGTGGTTCTATCGCTACGTCCTCGGCCTCTATCTCCCCGACGATCCCGAGTATGACCCCGAGCTCTGGCTGGACCCCCTCCAGCGCGGGCGGCTGCTGCACGAGGTCTTCGATCGATTCGAGCGCCTGTTTCGCGGACGGCAACAGGAGATTCTCGAGGACCCGGCCGAGGCGGCGCTGTTAGAGATCGTCGCCGTTGCCCTGGCCCGCTGGCGGGAGGAAGTCCCGCCGCCGAGTGAAACCGTGCGACTCGCTGAGGAGACGGAGATCCGCCGGTCCGCGCTGTCGTTTCTCGCCATGGAGCGGCGGCAGTTCGGGAGCAGGGATCTCGAGCGTTGGGAGGAGATCGAGTTTGAGATCGATCCCGCGCGGGCGCGCTATGCCCTGCCCGATGGAAGCAGCTTCGCGTTGCGGGGACGGATGGACCGGGTCGATCGCCGTGCCGATGGCGGGCTCGTCGTCATCGACCACAAGACCGGGGTGCCGGCCAAGTTTGTCGTCGGCTCCAAGGATGCCCCGTTTCGGGGCGGCCGGCTCCTGCAGCCGGCCTTGTATGCCGCGGCCGCCGAGCAGCAGCTGGGCGCCAAGGTCATCCGCTTCGAGTACCGGTTCCCCACGCCGCGGGGCCGGAACGAAAAAGCGGCCTTTTCCGCCGCCGAGTTGGCCCGCGCGCCGGCGCTCGTGTTGAGCGTGCTCAGCCACACGCGCGACGGCAACTTCATCCCGACCGACAAGCCCGACGACTGCACTTGGTGCGACTATCGCTCCAACTGCCGGGTACGTGATGCGGAGGGCCGTTTTTCGGAGCCCGTCTCCCCCCGGGCCGAATGGGCTCGGCGGAACGCCACGATCCTGGGCTTGGTAGCGATGGCGGCACGACGGAACAAGGAATCATGAGCACGCCGACCTTCGCCGATCAGCCGGCGCGCGACCGGATCCGCTCCGACCTGGCGACCAATCTGTTGGTAGAAGCGGGCGCCGGCTCGGGAAAGACCACCTGCCTCGTCGAGCGGATGCTGAGCCTGGTGCGCCAGGGGGAGCCGGTCGAGCGGATCGCCGCGGTGACCTTCACCCGCAAGGCGGCTAACGAACTCCGTGAGCGGTTTCAGGTGGAACTCGAGCGGGCCATCCGCGTGGCCCCGGAGCCGGAACAGAGTCGGCTCGATCTCGCCCTCCGCCGACTGGATCACACCTTTCTTGGGACGATCCACGCCTTCTGCGGCCGTTTGCTGCGCGAGCGGGCGGCGGAGGCGGGGCTCGACCCCACGTTTGAAGAGGTGGACGAGGAAGGGCTGGCCCGGCTCCGCGAGACGTTCTATCGCGAGTGGCTGGAACGCGGTCGAGTGACGGATGATCTCAACCTGCAGGCGCTCCGCGGAGTCGGCATCGATCCACGAGATCTGGCGGAAGCCTTCGCCCGCGTGGTGGAGTATCCGGACGTCCGCTTCACGCTGACCGAAACACCCCGGCCAGACCATGCCGAGTGCCGGCGCCAATTGGACCTGCTCCTGCAGGACGGACGGGCCCTCCTGCCGGAGGAGGAGCCTCCGGCCGGCTGGGACGAACTCCAGAGTGTGGTCCGGCAGCTCTTGTATCTCGAGGGTGTGCACGACTTCGGTGACCTTGCGGCCTTTGCGGACGCGATCGGGCTGCTGAGTTCCAGCGCCTGCAGGGTGACCCAGAGTCGCTGGGGAGAGAGCCGGGAGACGAAGCAAGCCGCGAAGGCGCTCGGGGAGCGGTTCTCGGCGTTTCTCACCACTCGCGCCGAACCGCTGCTCGCCCAGTGGCGCGCCCACCGCTATCCGATGGTGATGCGGTTTCTCCTCTCGGCCGCTCAGCGGTTCGCCGAAGAGCGGCGCCGGGATGCACGACTCGGGTTCCAGGATCTGCTGATGCTGGCGGCCGATCTGCTCCGGTCTGATGAGGGGGCTCGCCTCGCGCTGGGCGAGCGCTACCGGCGGCTCTTGGTGGACGAGTTCCAGGACACCGATCCGGTTCAGGCCGAGGTGTGTTTCCTGCTCACCGCCGATCCGTCGAGCGGAACTGATTGGCGGGAGGTACAACCCAGGCCGGGAAGTCTCTTCGTCGTTGGCGACCCGAAGCAAAGCATCTACCGCTTCCGTCGCGCGGATCTCGAGACCTACGGCTTCGTCCGTGACCGATTCAGCCGGTTCGGCGCGGTGCTCCAACTCACTCAGAACTTTCGCTCCACTCGACCGATCGAAGAGTTCGTCAACGACTTCGCCACCCGGGTGTTCCCCACGGAGCAGACCCGGGAACAGGCGGGCTTCGCCCCCATGCACACGGCCACGGTAGCCGAGGCCCGAGACGGTGTGTTCGCGTATCCGGTGGAGCCGGAAGCAAAACGCCAGGACTCGCTCGAGCGGGAAGCCGGAGAGCTGGCCGGGTGGATCGCGCGGCGCATCGCAGAGCAGGATCGGGGGCCGGGCGACTTTCTGATTCTGGTTTACCAGAAGGATTGGGTGGCGCCGTTCGCTAGGGCACTCGCCGAGCGGAACGTTCCGGTGGTCACCACCGGCGCCCGGCTGCCGCAGGAGCGGGAGCTGCGGGAGTTGCGACTGTTGCTGGATGCGCTCGCCGATCCCGGCAACCCGGTGCGGGTCACCGCCGTGCTCGAAGGACTCTTCTTCGGGTTGAGCCACGCCGATCTCTACCAGGCTCGTCGCGCGGGGGTCGAGTTCACCGCGCTCCGGGTACCAGGCCACGAGGGCCCAGTCGCGCGGGCCATCACCCAGCTGCACGGCTGGTGGCGTGACGCCGAGCGACTGCCGCCGGACCTGCTGCTGGAACGGCTCTTCGACCAGACCGGGCTCCTCCCATACGCCGCGAGTCAGCCACTCGGCGAGGGGCGCGCCGCAACCCTGTTCCACCTTCTGGAGACGGTGCGCGCCGCGGTGGCCCAGGGGGCCGCGACCGTGCAGGACGCGATCGCCGCGGTCGACCGCGCACTCGAGCTCGAGGTTTCCGTCACCCTGCAGCCCGGCCGAACCGATGTGGTTCGGGTAATGAACCTGCATCAGGCGAAGGGGCTCGAAGCAACGGTGGTCGTCCTCGCGGCCCCTCTCGAGCGAGGTACCTTCGAAACCACCTTCCACGTCCACCGCTCAGCGCACGGTGCGGAGGGCGGCTTGGCGGTGCTGGTGCAGCGGGGGAGACGCAAGCAGCTGCTGGCGCACCCGCCGGACTGGGACCGCATGCGAGCGACGGAGGACCGATTCCTCGCCGCAGAAGCGGAGCGCCTCCTCTATGTGGCCGCAACCCGCGCTCGCCGGGAATTGGTGATCGGTCAGGCCGCGCCGGGTCCACGGAGTGCAACTAATCGCTCGATCTGGGCCCGATTCGGTGAATCGCTGACTCGCCACTCCCAGTCGCTCGTCCTCGGGTTCTCCGAAGCTCCAGGGCGCCGACCGCTCGGGAGGTCGGCGGTGGAAATCCAGAGCGATGCCTCCAGCGCCACCGCGCGCTTGCAGGCCGCCGCGAAGCCGTCGATCACCTTTGAGGCCGTCACCGGCGCCCTCCGCC
>Ga0187780_10004419_pt1 | contig 10540 bp, 7 predicted proteins | sample 1015_Q2_SP10_20__FD_132429 | JGI IMG/M metagenome (GOLD analysis project Ga0187780, IMG submission 132429) | Tropical peat soil microbial communities from peatlands in Department of Meta, Colombia - 1015_Q2_SP10_20_MG | ecosystem: Environmental > Terrestrial > Soil > Wetlands > Peat | place...
GAGACGCTCGGCGTGCTCAAGGCGATCGGCGCTGACTACGCCCAGGGGTTCCACTTCGGCGCCCCCAAGCGGCTCTCGCCGCCCACGGCCTTCGAGCGCCAACTGCGCGCCGCCCGGGCCGTTCAGCCAACCGTCTGAGTCGTCTCCCACGGCGGTCGTCTCCCACGGCGATGCGGGGATCGCCGCCGGCGCCGGTTGTGCGCGTGCCGGCGTGCCGGCCCGCAGGCACACGGGCTCGATCTCGTCGATGTTATGGCCGGTGGAACGAGATCGTCGGTGTCCCTATAGTCGCGAACTGCCATCTATCGCAGCGGGCAGGCGATGAGCAAACAGGAAACGTCCCTGTGAATCGCTCGAATATGATCCTTCTCTCTTGTGGCGTGTCTCGGTCTGTTCGGTTGCTGCTGTTATCAAGCACTGGGACGTCGCGCCTCACCCGCTGTTAGTTAGATTAGTTTAGTTACTTCCTCCGGATAAACGCCGGGGGAAGTAGTTAGTGGTAGGTGCACTCAGCCCGACCATGGTCAAGGTTGCCCAAACGTCGTAACGAGTTATGCACGACGGCCGACGGAGCAACCTCGAAGCTCCGGGATGAGCGGCTGATCGATGCCGGATTCGAGTGGGGGTAACGAGGGCGCCGGGCCTCGCCGGCTCGCGCAGGCGATCGTCAACGACTATCTCGGCTTCGATGTGGACCTCGTAGTTGCGAGCGCTTTCCTACGGGGTCTCGTGGCGCGTCTGCCTCCGGAATTCGAGTTGAGCGGCGAGCGCATCGCCTCATGCGTCGACGACCGACCTCCTCGTCGGATGCATCGACACGTCTGCAACTGAGGCGTGAACCGCACCACAATGTCCTTCGGACATCCGGCCAGGCCCCCATCGGCCGACCACAGGCGACGTCGACGAGCGACGTCGGGCCGCTCGGGCTAAGCTCCGGCCGTGCTGTTCCGGTGGATGGCTGTTCGTACCTAGAATGCGGCTGTGGCCGTCGAAGCGCTTCATCGGATCTCGCCCGACGAGTACCGTCGGCTCATCGACGCCGGGGTGTTCGACGAGGATTCGCGAATCGAGCTAATCGACGGCTTGCTGGTTGACATGAGCCCGAAGACGCGCGCACACGAAAACGCTGTCGCGTGGCTGACCCGGCACCTGGTCCTCAACGTCGATCCCGAGCGCTACGAGGTTCGGGTCGCAGCGCCGCTGACGATCGGGAGCTCCGAGCCTGAACCGGACCTCGCCGTGATCCCGGACACGGCTCCCCGGCCGCACCACCCGGCGAGCGCCGCGCTCGTCGTTGAAGTGGTCGTCTCGTCCCGTACCCGCGACCTCACCGACAAGCCCCCGATCTACGCCCAAGCCGGGATTCCCGTCTATTGGGCGGTCGACCTCGAGGGTCAACGCGCCGTCACGCACAGTACGCCGGAAGCCGGCCGCTATACCAAGGTCGACGTCGTCGCCGCGGAAGGTGAGTTGCTAGCGCCGGAGCTAGCGCTCCAGGTGTCCCTTCCAGAACTGTTCTCCGCCGCAGCGCGCTAGCCAGGGCCGCTCCGCCGCGATCGGGCCTATGGAAAACCCGACGAGGCTGGGTCGTTCTACCCGCCGCAAGCCGGATGGCAAATGAGCGGGAGGTCCGGCGCGACGGTGGCAGAGACTGTCGCTATGCACTCGTGCGGACCGGGCTCGCGGCAGCGACGTCCAGCTTGTCAGTCAGGTGCGGCTCACAGCCCCTCGCGCGGCATCCGTGATCGTCGGAGTCTGTGCCAATGACGACGCTAGACCTGGAAATGTGGTTCGTGTTGTGAGAGACTGGACCTGACTTACGAGGGTCGGTCTTATGGGGATTATGCTTCGTCCACCGGGGTGCCGTGATAGACGCGGCACGTGCTGTGGCCGTGCGGAGTGTCTCCCGTGGCCCGCAGCCGTACGAGCGGTAACCGCAAGAACGTGTGCGATCGTCGCAGCCGCGCTGGTGCTCGCGCTGGGTCTCGCCGTGCCGTGCGTCTCCAGCGCTTCGGCAGCCAACGACCACGTCTTGGCGTTGCGCTTTCGTCCCTACCTGTACTTCGACACCGCCGAGCGCTGGCGCCCGATCGGCGTCAACCGCTTCCTCGCCGAAACGGGACATCGCGTGTGTACCGCGGGTGGAAGCACGTGCGTGCCGCTGACCAGCCTGTCCCAACTGAACAGTCAGGCTGCGTATCTGGATTTTCGCGGCTCACAGCTCGACGGAAGCGACGCGACCGCACCGGATCTCGCGACCTGCCAGCGTAGCGAACCCATTCTGCGCGACTGCGACGAGCATGGACGCTCCGTGATCTACGCGCACGTGACCCGGGCGGGTGCGGAGATCGCCATCGACTACTGGTGGTTCCTGCGCTACAACGCGCTCTTCCCCGATTTTCACGAGGGTGACTGGGAAGGCGTGACGGTGATCGCCGACGCCGCAGGAACGCACGTGCTAACAGTTCATTTCGCCGCTCACGCCGACGTCTGGCAGTACGACCGGGGCGTTCCCCTGTTCGATGGGCTGCATGTGCATGTGTACGTCGCCCGCGGGGGCCACGCGTCCTACCCCCGACCGTGCGCTGACCCAGTCTGCCTACAAACAGGCTCGCCTCTTCCCGATGGACGCTACGACGGCCACGATCCGTGGTTCAACAACGACCCGGCGCAGTGCATGCAGCAATGCGTCCGACTCTTTCCCGAAACCGCCTCCGGCTCGCCGGCATCGTGGGATGCGTGGAACGGACTCTGGGGAGCACCCCGCCTCCCCGGCTTCTCACCCCCGCGGACCCCCGCCTTCCAGACGCGCTACCAGCAGCCGTTCGCATCGCAGCCGAGCCATCGACATCATTTTTGACCGCCGGCGTCGCGGCGTCCCGAGACCTTCGCCTGGACCACCCCGGTGGCCCCCAGGCGAGGAGGAGAACCAGGCTCCCCGGCAGGCCGACACGCGCTTGCTGCTCAGGCACTCACCAGGGTTGCGCGCCGCGACGTACCGCCTCTGTGGTCCTCGGATCTCGTGATCGGCACTCTCGCCGCAAACACGTACCGTCCGGGAACTGACCGCGAGAACGCCCTCACGGCATCTGCCCTGCACCCATTTACCCGACGTGTTACGGCCGCCGATGCGTGTCTTCGTTGCAGAGCGCGTCGGGATTCCTACGGATGCAGTCATGACATGCTTGCGATTCCACCCGTTCCGCCCTCCCCAGTGCGGCCCAACACCGATCGCTGGTCTGATTGAGATCGGTCACGGTGATTGCAAGCGCCTCGATGTTCCCCGGGCCGCCGCGTGTTGCCCTCAGCCACGAAGGGTCCACTACTTGAGCAGCCGGACGAGGCTGCAGGCGGTGCTGACAATGGCCGCGCGACCCCGAGACAACTCCACAACGAGGGTTAGGAAAGAAAGACGAGCTTTGCTCTCTGGCGGGGCCACGCCATCCCTGTTGTGGCGGTCGCCACATCGGTAGACTCGAAGACAGTAAATTTGGGAAACCCGCTGGGTCAGCGGGTGGCGAAACCTGACAAGCAGGAGCGTGTTGTGTCCCTTTGCATGTCAGCAACACGGAACGGGGCACGCCCACCCACGGACGGCGTCGCATCAGTTTTTCATTACTCGCGGGTCGCAACCGGCCCAGCCGCGGTGGCGCACAACAAGGGGACTCGACCGTCGACCGCGCGGTCGCAGTCTCCCCTTGGATGATCTTGAACGAGACCAACCGATACGTCCAAATCCGCGCGTGCGACGGCGGCGAACTTTGGCTGACGCCGCTCGGCACGCGGCAGTTCACCGACGACGTGGTGCAGCGATTCCGGCTCGATTGCTGGACCGAGACGCTCACGGCCGAGACACCGGCCACCAAACGGACCAAGCAAGCGGACGGAGACAGGAAGCGCGCGCACCGTCTGTATCGCGTGCTCCGCGGTTCCGGCGGCCAGCAACTGTACCTTGCCGGAAGCATCTTGCTGGGAGCCGTGTTGCCGGCCGCGCTGATCTACTTCGCTGCCGATGGCGGTCGCCTGCTTCATCTCCTGACGAGCGCCAGCACCCGGCAGGCGGCGGCGCAGTCCGCCCCGATCACCGAGCACGATGTGATGGTGAGTCTCCTCGGGCGGGGTCTCCAGATCGCATTCGTTATGGTCGCCGCGCTGCTTCCCGCGCTGCTCTACCTCCTGTTCGACCACGAGCACCTCGACACGCTGCGGCAGCGGTTCACGCGCCAGATCATGCGCTTCGATCCGGCGCTGCGAACCCGCAAGGACGTGGTGGCGAAATATGGGAATCTCATGAACGAGGCCTATGGACGCGACTCCACGGGGAAGATCCTGCCCGGCCGACGGTCCCCGCTCCTGCTGGCGACGTTCACGGTCACGCTGGGATGGTCGTTCACCCTTCTGCATGGGGACGTGTTCATCGTCCGCGAGCGAGGGATCGCGGCTCTATTCGAACCGCGCCAGACTGCGGTCTCATTCGGGTTCATCGGGGCGTACTTCTACGGTCTCAATGGATCCTCCGCGGATACGTACGCAGGGATCTACGACCGAAGACGTACACGGCGCTCACGGCCCGGATATTCATCGTGGTCATCCTTGTGTGGGTGCTTGAGCTCGTCCTGAACACCCAGCAGAACAACGCGCTATACGTCGTTGCATTCCTCTCGGGCATCGTTCCGGAAACCGCGCTAGTACTGATCAAGGAAAGCGTTCGAGCCACAGCCGGCAAGAGCCTTCCGGGTATCGACGACGACCCGGATCCACTGACCAACCTCGAAGGGATCGACCTCTACGATCGGGCTCGCCTGTTCGATGAAGGCATCACCAACATAGAGAGCCTGGCTCATCACGATGTGGTCGAACTGATGCTCCAAACGCGTATACCCGTGCCGCGGCTCGTCGACTGGATCGACCAGGTGGTGTTGTACCTGCACGTCGGACCGCGCGCCAATCGCAAGGAGCTGCTCGAGAAGCTCCGCGGGTACGGAATCCGGACAGCCACCGATCTTGACAATGCGTTCGACACCGCCACGACGGACGCCCAGAAGAAGGCCCTGTACACGATCGTCGAACCAAAACCGGGACCGGGTCCACCTCGGCTCGAGTTGGTCCGCGCCTCGTTGGAAGACGAGGCGCGGATGGCCAATCTTCGGGCATGGCGAAGCGACTCGACGGCTTCTCTATCGCCGATCCGCCTGCGGGTGGCCACCCTCAAGGACGAGCCGGCGTCCGCAGCCATCACCACCGCCGCTGGTGGGTGATACGCCGGTCTCCCGGGGATCCCTCTGCTGCGGCTGTCCGGTCAATCGTGAGCAAGGAGGCCGCGGACAGCAATGACCGACGTCGACCGTCGTCGATCGCGCGGGCCTGTCCGTGCGTTGGGGTGCGCGCGCCTCGAGCGGGATGAGGATCAGGCAGTCGTGTCGACGCCGGATGTGCCGCTTTGATCGCTGGTTCCGTGCTCGTTCACGAGGCTGAGCCCCTTGTCCGTCTGGCGTACCGGAAAAGCTCTTCGTTGGGAGCAGCAATCAGGCGCCTTGTCTGGACGGGAGTTTCGCTCTCGGTCGTGCGGCGAGCGTAGCGTGGCTCGCGCGCGATGAGGGGCGGCGTCCGTACGCGGCGACGATGATGAGGGCCCTGATGGTGGCCACGAAGCTCCTCCCGCGGCACCAGACTCGGTGCCGCCCCTGAGTACCTGCCCGAGCCGCTGGAGGCCGTAAGAGCGCACCGCGGGGTGCCCGCGTTTGCGCGCGACCCCGCCGACCCCGCCGGAACCCTGCCGAGCCCGCCGACGCCCAAGTTCCCGCGCCCCAGACCCGATAAGTCGACACTCGACGGGCGGCGAAACTCGAGTGTCGAGAAAACGCTGTCAGAGCTTGGCTTGGGCGAACATGCATTTGGCCGGCGGACCGCGCCGAGTGTCGAGTTATCGGGGTTCCGCCGGCCGTAGCCGGAGCGAGCGGCGCAGCACAAGGCGCCACGCGCCACCGACATCGACGGCGAAACGCCGGGCGTCACTCACGTAACGCCCGGCGTTTGAGGGGACACTGCGCCCCGGAGGTCTAGTACCGGCCCGCGGCGTCGATCGCGAGGCGCTGGTTGCCGGCGGCAACCAGCTGCAGCCGGATCGTCATCGCGATGTGGTGCAGGTGGCTCAGCTTCTTGGCCATCGCCGGTGAGAGGTGCAGGTGGAGGGTCACCGTGCCGTTCTGGATCGACGACACCGTTCCGACGCCGATCCGGACCGACGGGCCGTGCCCGGCCTTGATGTCCGCCTTCTTGGCCGAAGCACGCGTGATCGACACGGTGGCGATCCCGTTCGCCGGCCGGTTTGACGTGACCCGCACCGAGATGCCGTTCCGGAGCACCGCCTTGAGGCTCTGTGGTAGTAGCTGAAGCCGCACGCTGAGCGCCGGGCTCGAGCCTCCGCCCGAGCCGCCCGAGCCGCCCGAGCCGCCGGAGCCGGACGCACTCGGCGGCGTGACGGTTTGGCCGTTGGATCCGAGCACGTCGACGGTCTGGACCAGGGTGGCAGTGTTGCCGCCACGGTCGGTCACGGTCAGCGTCACGTTGAAGTTGCCACCACGGGCGTAGCTGTGCAAGACGCTCGGTCCGGTGGCGGTTGTGCCGTCGCCGAAGTTCCACGCGTATCCGGCATTCGGAACGATCATCGTCGACGCAGTGGAGGAGCCGTCGAACTCGACCTGGTCGCCCTGGTCGACGGCGCTCGGCACCACGAACTGCGGTGAGAGGATCACATCGGGCGCGCAGCCGAAGTACGTGTTCGGCTCGAACTCAATCGCCGCCGCGTTGTCGAACTCGCGTTGGAGGAAGTAGGGGTTCTGTGAGCCGCTACCAACGGTCACGCTGTCCAGACTTCTCGGAGCCGGGACGCAACCACCGTTGTCATCGATCTCGTTGCCGGTGGCGTTGTTGACCCAGCCGTTCAGGCCGGGATTGACGATCGCGGCGATCTCCGACTGGCTGAGTGGACTCACCAGTCGCGCCCCGATCGCGAGCGACAGCTGCTGAGGAGTCGGGTCGTTGGGGATGTCCGGCAGTCCAGGCTCGTCGCACCCGGTCCCGGCCGTCCACGGCTGCACGACATACGCAACCTCGGTACCGCCGACGTTGACCTGGGAGTGGTATGAGCAGAACGCCTCCTTGTTCGGGGGAGCGACCCCGGCTCCAGGCGGCGTGTTCAGAGTGTCGTCGATACCGACCGCCTGCTCACTCCCCTGGCGCGTGAAGGTGAAGCCATTGGGCTGGCTCACGTACGCGTACCATCCGGTCACTCCGGTCGCGGCTGGCGGCGAAGCTATCGTGATCGTCGAGGTCCCACCCGTGGTCGTGATGGCCTGCGGGGCGCTGGGCGCCTGTTCACCACCGGCGGTCACATATGTGACTTCGACCATATAGGTGCCGGCCTGGATGGTTCCGCCCGTCGCGCTGGTCGTGACCGTGGGCGGGGGCGGCGTCAGGTTGGCGTTGGCGGAGCAGAGCGTGCGGGCTGTGTCCAGGCAAGTCTCCACACCGGGCGGAAGCAGCAGCGACACGAGCGGTGTATAGCCTGGCTGCGTACGTCCGAGGATCCCGGTCTGCGTGACCATCGCCGACACTTCGCCCTGCAGCTGGGCGTCGGTCAAGCAGACGTCGTCGAGAACGACGGTGTTCTCCGAGACGAACGAGTTGCCCCAGTCATCCCCGGCTGGAGCGCAGGCGCTGGCCGGAAAGTTGTGGCCGGCTCCGGTCGGACTGCCGTACTCGCAAGCCGAACCGCCTACCGACCCGTAGTCGATGCAGCCGCCGCCGAAAATCGAGGCATTCTGCGCGCGACCGCCACCGTCGTTGTACTGCGTGGTCAAGGCGAACGGCGAGGCGAGCGATCCCGTGGCGTCGGCAGCGTCGCGTAGGAACTGCTCCACGTATCCGCGCGTTTGTGACCAGTAAGCACGTTGCTGGTCCCACGTCAACGCAAACGTCTCGTTCTTGTGTATCACGGCACCGCCCCCGTAGCAGAGCCCACCACTCGGCATCGCCGGGCCGCCCAGATCCGAGGACAGCCAGGGATCGGTGCACGAGCTCCCGGAGGTGACAGGCGAGACGCCGGCAGGCAGCGACTGACCACGCGCGCTCGGCACGATCGAGACGCCGGCCACGCTGCCCTGGTCGTTGAGGACTCTTGCCTGCGCGCCGGCCACCACGGACAGCGAGGCGAGGACGGTGCATGTCAGTGCAAGGACGAGCCGACGAGCGGCGAGCGAATAACGGCGCATATCAGCCTCCTACCGTGAGATTGCGCAGGTCGACGACGGCGCCGACGCTCGGGTCGTAGTGGAACAGGGAGAGGGCACTCAGTGGGGAGCTGTTGAGCAGCTGGCGGCCGGCGTCCGACGCGGTCTGGCGCGCCTTGTTCGCGGCGGCCGCCGACGGATAGTGATCGGCCGAGATCGAGTTCACCGAGAACAGGGCGACCGGAGTCGAGCCGGAGCTCGTCTGCTTGGAGATGCCCTCGGTCTGCCCGGGCTTGAGCGACACGATCTCGCAATCGATCGGACCGGGGGTGCAGGTCCCGGCGCCGCTGACGACGGTTCCCGGCTCGACCGCGAACAGCACGCGGTGGCCGCCCTGGAGCACGCCGAGCTCGACGAGCATCGGCTGCTGCTTGCCCGGCAGGATGTTGAGCCGCTTGAGCGGGTCGATCGTGTTGACGCCGCCGTTCGCGGTGGTGATCGCGAGTGACACGTGATAGGACTCGGTCGGGCTCAAGCCGGTCGGCGCGGGCTTGGGGGGAGCGCTCGGCGCGGGCGTGGTCGAGGTCGGCGCCGGCGTGGTCGCCGGGGTCGTCGGCGACGCCCCCGTGCCGCTGCCGGTGGCGCTCGAGGTGCTCGAGCCGCCGCTGCTGCCGGCGCCCGTGGCCACCGTCCCGGTGGATGGCGTCGCGGTCACCGACGCCACGGTGGCGGTCGTCGACGTCGTGGCGACGTGCTGCGGGGTGAACGGATTGCGGCCCTTGCCGGCGAGGTTCGAGTTGCCCGGCGCCGTCTGCACCGAGATCGCGGGCAGCGTGGCGCCCGACGAGTACGGCAGCGGACCGGAGGGCGGGGTGACGATGTCGGTCGGCGCCTTCTTGGTCAGCAGCACCGGCACCGCCACGAGGGCGATAACGAGCACGAGCGCGATCGGCCAGAGCTTGCGCTCGACCAGTTCCTTGAGCATGTTGCGGGGGACGTTCATCGGAGCACCGGGGTGATCGCCGCAGCCGGCGGCGTCGAGGACGAAGAGGAGGATCCGGAGGTCGAGGCCTGGCTGGTGGTCGGCGCGGGGCCGGCGGGCGTTGCGCCATCAAACGTGCCCTGAGTCGCCGGGACGATGTACGTCGTCGCCGAGACGGTCGCGCTGATCTGGGGGAAGCCGTTCGGACCGGGCACGAGGTTGACCGCGTTGATCGTCATCAGGCGCCCGCGGATCGTCAGCGTGTCGTTGTCGCTGACCACGAAGCCCTCGAGCCTGTTGAAGAAGCTCGACAGGTTGAAGTAGTTGCCGCTGAGCGTGATCGCGAACTGCTCGGTCGGCAGGCCGGCCTGCCCGACGCTGGCTCCCGGAGGAAGCTGGGAGGCCGCAGCCTGGCCGCTCGTCGACGAGCTACCGCTCGAGCTCGAGCTGGAGGACGAGCTGGAGGACGAGCTGGAGGACGAGGACGAGCTGCTCGATCCGCCGCCGCTCAGCTGCAGTCCGCGGAAGGTCACCTGCGACGCCTGGGCCGCGCTCTGAACCTGATAGATCAGGGACGGGATGTCATCGTCCGGCGGGACCGCCTCGCCCAGCTTGGCCAGCTGGGCGTACTGCCCGGCGAACGCCTTGCGGGCACTCATTCCGGCGGCCACCTGCTGCTGGGCGGCCGACAGCTGCGACTGCTCGCTGGTGATCTGGGTGCCGAGGCTCGACGCCTGGGAGCGCTTGGGCGAGATCACGAGGAACCAGCCGGCCGCCACGGCGGCGAGGGCGAGCACGACCATGATCACGATGCGGTCGCGGGAAGTCACTGGGTGCCTCCGGTCGTGGTGGTGGAAGTCGCTGCGCTGATCGAGGTCACACCGTTCGGGCCGGCGTTGGCCACGGGTGTGAAGAACACGGTCAGGGCAAACGTGGGCGCGCTCGCGGCGCAGCCCTGCGGGTTGCCCGAGCCGGACGCCGGGGCGGTCGCGTTCGACTCCTGCGAGGTGCTGAACGAGACGCGGGTGACGCCGTCGATCAGGCGAAGGCGCGACATCAGCCGCGCGACGTCGTCCTGATTGGCGGTGCAGCCCGTGAGATCGAACGCGGGCGCGGTGATGTCGGACCGCAGCGAGCTCGCGGCGCCGCCGCCTCCGGCGGTCGCTCCGGGCACGACCGTGCCGACGATCGACTGAAGCGTGGTGTCGGCCGGGACGACCTTGGACAGATTCACCAATGCCGTGTGCCAGTCGAACCGCGCCGACGCGATCCCGCGAACGGTGGAGATGCGGGTCTGCGCCAGCTGGGAGAACTTCGAGAACTCACC
>Ga0187780_10004420_pt1 | contig 10540 bp, 5 predicted proteins | sample 1015_Q2_SP10_20__FD_132429 | JGI IMG/M metagenome (GOLD analysis project Ga0187780, IMG submission 132429) | Tropical peat soil microbial communities from peatlands in Department of Meta, Colombia - 1015_Q2_SP10_20_MG | ecosystem: Environmental > Terrestrial > Soil > Wetlands > Peat | place...
GGAGGTACTGGCTGGAGGCTAAGGCGCAGAGCGACATTTTCCTCATCAGTACCGAATTTGTGAAGAAAGGAGGGCGTCCCGGCCACGAAGGATTGTTCCGGATACAGGGGGAGCCGGTGACAGGAGCGCCGGCGACACTTCAGGTAACTCTCTCTGCCCACGCAACGAAGACGACCGAGTTCTATTTCGTGACTGAAGAGGGCCAGAGCATTCAAAAGCTGGAAATGCAGGAGGTGAATTCCGACCGACAGTTTCTTGAGTTCATCGGAAACGTCAACCTTCCGGCCGTGCCATTCCGTGTTGCGGTGAGAGGGAATGACTTGAATGGCAAACCATACCAGAGATTCTTTTCGAATTTATTTCACGCGGAGAGCGTGGAGGTCACTCCAAAGCTGGACTCTGACGAGTTGTCTCCAGGAAGCACCAGCCAAGTGGCGTTTACAGTGCGAAATCTCGGCGTCCCACGCACGTATAAAATCACGGTGACGGACGCACGTCAATTCGTGAGCAAGATGGAACCGAAGGAGCTGACATTAGGAGCAGGGGAGTCGGGCACCGTCCGTGTGGATATGACTGTGCCGGCAGGAACAGCCGGGGGTGGCGGAGATAGCCTTGTGCTCGTTGCGACCAGCGTCGTGGGGCCAGCCACGTCCAACTCCAGTGTTGTGCGCTTCTCCGTAGCCTCACCCACAACCCAGAACAATCCTTGATTCGGACATGCCGCATGCCTGAGGCGATTGCGCCCGGCCTCGCCAATGTGATGGTCAAGTTAGAGCGGGACATTGACCCACACGGAGGCTGAGGCTAACATTCGCCGCCAGACGGGCGACGTATGTTAGAGAGAGCAATCTCCCATTACCGAGTGCTGGACAAGTTGGGGAGTGGAGGTATGGGGGTGGTCTACAAGGCCGAGGACACCAAACTCGGCCGCATGGTCGCCCTCAAGTTCCTGCCGGAGCACTTTGTCCTTGATGCCACAGCGCTGGAGAGGTTTCGTCGAGAGGCGCGTTCCGCATCCGCGTTGAATCATCCCAATATCTGCACCATCTACGAAGTTGACGAGGCGGACGGAAAGCCCTTCATCGCCATGGAACTTCTGCGTGGCGAGAACCTGGCGCGCCACGTCGCAGGCAAAGCGCTGCGCGTCGAGGAATTACTCGAGTATGGAATTCAATTGGCCGATGCTCTGGATGCGGCGCATTCCCGGGGAGTCTTGCACCGGGATCTCAAGCCCGGGAACATCTTTGTCACAGAGCGGAACCAGGTAAAGCTCCTAGATTTCGGATTGGCGAAGGTCCTTGCGAGCAGCGAAACCCTTGAAACTTTGACTCAGGGGCAAGCTCCATCCGTTTCACTCACGACTAGCGGCGCAGTTTTGGGCACTTTTGCATACATGTCGCCAGAACAGGCACGCGGGGAAGAATTGGATGCGCGTTCCGATTTGTTCTCCCTGGGATTGGTGCTTTATGAAATGGCTACGGGCAAGCAGGCATTTTCAGGAACAACCCACGCCATCGTTTCCGATGGCATTTTGCACAAAGACCCCGAACCCCCATCGCGCACGAATCCGGAGATCCCCAGTGAGCTGGATCGCATCATCGGCAAAGCAATAGAGAAAAAACGCGATGCACGCTACTTTTCGGCAAAGGAGTTGCGAGATGACCTGAGGCGGCTGCAATTGCAGGTCAGTTCGGGCAGCCATGCCGCGATCGCAAGTCCGCAGCGGGTCCGCCGGGGCGTCGGCACCGTTCTGTTGTCGTTGGTACTCGTGGCCGTACTGGTGGCGGCCTGGTGGTATCGCCACGATGCGCCGAAACGATGGGCCAAAGCGCAGGCGATTCCTCAAATAAAGCAGCTCATGGAAAAAGGCCAATATTTTGAGGCGTACCGGCTGGCGAGGCGCGCGGAACGATATTTTCCCGACGACGCGACGCTCAGCCGGCTGCGGTTGAATTATTCCACTCCAACCAAAGTAGAAACTGACCCGGCAGGAGCGGACGTGTATGTGAAGGAGTACTCGGACGTAAAGGGTGATTGGGAGTCTCTCGGCAAGTCCCCTCTCCAAGTAAATCTTCCCATGGTGAACTATCGGTGGAAAGTGGAGAAGAGCGGATACGAGAGCATTGAGAGCGCGCCCGAAGACGAGTTCACATTCAAATTGCAGGCGAAGGGCAGCGCGCCGGCTAACATGCTTTTGGTCCCGGGCGGAACTTCACAACTGGGGCAGGGCCCTCTGCTTCAGGTTCCCGCGTTTCTGATCGGGAAGTACGAGGTTACGAATCGGGAGTTTCGGGAATTCGTGCAAGCGGGCGGTTATCAGAAACAAGAGTACTGGACAGAGAAGTTCCTGGCCGAGGGACGTGAACTGTCGTGGTCCGAAGCGATGTCACGTTTCCGCGACGCGACGGGAAGACCCGGACCAGCGTCGTGGGAACTTGGCGAATTTCCCAAAGGACAAGAAGATTACCCCGTTGGCGGAGTGAGCTGGTACGAAGCGGCCGCGTACGCCAAGTTTGCGGGCAAACGGCTGCCGAGCGTCTATGAATGGAGACTCGCAGCGGGCGAGAGCATCTTTTCCGACATTCTTAGCTTAAGCAATTTCGGCACTAAGGGAGCGGCGCCGGTCGGCAGCTATGCGGGACTCGGTCCGTACGGCACATATGACATGGCGGGGAATGTAAAGGAATGGTGCTGGAACGCCAGCGGGGCAAACCGCTATATCCTCGGCGGGGCGTGGAATGACGCGGTGTACATGTTCATGGATGACGATGCCCATCCTCCGCTAGAGCGCCTGCCTACTTACGGGTTTCGGCTGGTGCAGTCCGAAAAGCCCATGTCCTTTCCTTCGGATCTTCTGGAGCCCATTCCGAATACCCTCGTTCGAGATTACAAAAAAGAAAAGCCGGTTTCCGACGAAATTTTTGGGGTGTACAGGGGAATCTATGATTACGATCACAAACCGCTCAATGCCAGGATCGAACAAACAGAAGACTCCACTGAGGGTTGGCGTAAAGAGACGATCAGCTTTGACGCCGCGTACGGACAGGAGAGGGTTACAGCCTACTTGTTCCTGCCGGCGAATGCCCGCGAGCCTTATCAGACGGTCGTGTTCTTTGCGCACGGCGGGATGTTTATTCCCGGTTCAAGCCGCAATCCGGAATTGACTTTTCTCGACTTCATTATCAAGAGTGGACGCGCGCTGATGTTTCCCGTTTACAAGGGAACGTACGAGCGCTTTGTTCCGGCCAGCCTCGAAAAGGGAACGAGCGGCGAACGCGACCTGGAAGTGCAGGACTACAAAGATCTCGCACGCTCGATGGATTACATCGAAACGCGACCTGACCTGAATCACCAGAAGATTGCCTATTACGGCGTGAGCCAGGGAGCGCGTGAGGCCTCCGTGATGCTGGGGCTGCAGAACCGTTTTCATACCGCTGTACTCGTCGGCGGGGGCTTCAGCCCGAGAAAAGAGTACCCGGAAATCCGCGAGATCAGCTTCGCTCCCCGTGTGAAAATTCCGACCCTGATGATCAATGGCCGGTATGATTTCATCTTTCCCGTAGAGACTTCCCAGCAGCCCATGTTTCGGACCTGGGGAACGCCGGAAAAAGACAAGCGATATGTGTTGTTCGAGAGCGGGCACGTCCCGCCACGAAACGATATTATTCGCGAGACGCTGAACTGGCTGGATCAGTACCTGGGGCCGGTCCGGTGAGGTGCGATTTAGGGTGAACCGCAGCTCAATCTGGCGCGCATTCCGGCGTTGACTAAAGCACATCAACGACAATCAGCGTGATGTCGTCCTGTTGCGTGACGGAAGCAGGTCGCCACTGGCTAATCTCCGCGAGTAGTTTTTCCGACAACTCCGCAGGCGCGCGGCTTTGATTCTCGCGAATCACCTGCTCCAGCTTCCCGTCGCCGAAGGAATCGCCCTTGGCATTTTCGGGCTCAATCACGCCGTCGGTATAAAGCACGAAGCGGTCGCCTGCCTGGATTGGCAGTTCGCAAACGGGAAAGTCGGGATCCGGGATGACTCCGAACAAGAGGCCATTGCTTTCGATGCGTTCCAGCTTGCCTCCCCGCCAGCGCAGCAGCGGCGGATGCCCCGCCGCTGAATACGATGCCTTGGCATTCTCGGTGTCCAGCCACAGATACGCCGCAGAGACGAATTGTTCATGGAGTTGCCCGAAAAGGATGCGATTCAATCCGCGCAACACTTCTCTGGGGTCATCCGCGCAGGTTACGACCGATTGCATCGCCACCTTGATCATGGAAGCGATGAGCGCGGCTGGCACACCGTGTCCGGTGACGTCCGCCACCAGGAATCCGATTTGCTTCTGACCGACCGGAACGAATTCATAGAAATCCCCGGCCACGGCAGTCATCGGCCGATACGCGACCGCAATTCGCAGGTTCCGGACTTCCGGAATCGCCGTGGGGAGGATCGAGAACTGCAACTGCCGCGCAACCTCAAGTTCGTTCTCGATGGAGAGCAGGCGCCGCTCGTTGGCAGAGATCATTTGCAAGGCGACGATCGCGAACGAGAGCAGGAGCACGGCGAAGGCTAAATGGTTCACGACGCGCGGAGTCTGGTACTGCAGGGAGCGCGACACGTTAACCCACAAAGAAGCGCTGACGAATACCAGCGTGCCGGCGGCTAACACGCGGCGGTTGAGGAGAACCAGGTATTTGTCAGACAGCTTCTTCACGCTGAGGACAGTTAAAAGGACGATAAGCCCGCTCACCGTCACCAGATGGTTGTACCGCATGAATCTATTCTCTGAGCCGGTCAGCACAAACCACCCAACGCCGGCAATCGCCACGGCTATTCCCGCGAGGAGGACCATCTTCAAGAGCAGCCGCAGTCTGCCCCGGCTCAATTCCAGAAAAGCAAAGAAGGCAATGACCACGGTCACGTATGCGTGCAGAGCATTGACGTAGGGAACGCTTTTCTGCAGCGCGTGCGGCAGTGCCGCAACCACCGCCGGCGAATGGCTCAGCAGTCCGGTCCCGTACGTAGCGCTCCAGATTCCCAGCCAGAGAAAGAGGCGCACTCCGCTCCGCCGGCGAATGGCGGCAATCGCGCAAGCCCCCCACATCTGGGAAGCGAAAAACAGGAAAACTGCACCTAAGATGATGTTCGCGAGCTGGCCCCGGAGCAGGGTCACCACTTGATCTTCCAACCGCCCACCTCCGCTATCGCCACGATAGCAGAGTCGCTACCGTTGTTGCTGTGAGGAGTCTGCTTCGGTAAGTTTATCGCCTCTTCCCCCAACTCCGCCCAGCCGGAAGCGTCACGCGCAACCCGGAAGCAGGTAAGCCGCATTGCCAGCAAGGTTGGCACCACAACCAACTTCTCGCGCAGGACGTTAATCAGGGACCGCGAACATGCCTGATTTGTCGTGCTGGCTCCATTGACCTTCGACCCGCGAACGTCATATAACGAAGCGAAGTTAGCGTCTCAATGATTCCGCACAGGTAACATGGGCGCGAACTGGTGACCCCGGTCACTGAGAAAGCTTGCCCGGAGGCGGACAACTCCAGAACGCAGATTTGTCGTCAAGAGCTGAACGACCGTGAATCTGTAGGGAGGGATCGTGAAGAGAAAATTTTTCTTTTCGGGTGTGACCCTCACCGTGGCAGGCTGGCTTCTTTTTCGACTGAGTGTGTTCAAGGTGGTCCCGGGACTTCGCAACTCCACGGACCTTCGCCAACTTTGGGACGGCATGACAGTCTCCCAAAAGCTAATGGTCACAGGATTAGAGCTTCCTTTCTTTGCGGGCCTCGTGTGCCTGTTGGTCGCTCTTTACCTTGCATTCTTCAAGAAGTAGTTAAGACTGGCCTGGCTCGCTGTGGCGTGTCCGATCTCGCCCGGGGTTGCCGTGTTCGTGTACCTGAAGTTCATAGCGTCCGAAATGCATCAGTCGCTGCCTGGCAACTCGGTTCATCCGCAACTTGCGCATTAGGACCACTTGCTCCGGCATTTCCGTGAATCAGCCCCCTGCCGCATTTGCCTGTCCTTGGATTCAGTGTTTCAGCTGTGGTGGATACGTCCAATCTCAAGGCAAATTGGAACCCCAATCTTGTTCTTTGGTCCTGAGGGCGACGCTTGCCTCGGCTGGGTTGGGATGCGCAGCAGTCTTTAGCGTGGTTTTCCCGCCTTAAGTGAAGCGATTGCCTGGCGGACGCTCTCCCCCTCCGGGCTGTCCGGCTTCTCTTTCAAAAATAGCTCGAACTGGGCAATCGCCTCTTCACGGCGATTCTGCATTCTAAGCACCTTGCCTGCCATGATGTGCACTTCCGCGAATTGCTCGTGATTGCGGAGCGCATGGGTGCGCCCAACCTCCGCAAGCGCCTTGTCGTATTCCTTGTTCGCGAACTCCGTGGTCGCCAGTAAGGCGCTGGCTTCGGGCATGGATGGATTCATGGCAATCGCCTTCGCCAGCAAGGACTCCGATTCGGCGTACTTTTGGTCCTGAAGATCCATCCGCGCCAGGTCCACGTATGCCGTCAAGAACGCGCCGTCCGCCTGAATCGCCTTCGAGAACAATTCTCTCGCCCTTACGCGCTCGGAGCCCTTGACCGCAATCACTCCCAACATCTCATAGGCCCGCGCATAGCGCGGATACGCGGTGACGGCTTTTTCGAAGTGGGCCGCGGCCGTCTCCATCTCCCCCTTGGAATACGCCTCCAGCCCTTTGTTCATTTCCGCGCTTGCCTTCTTGGGAATGTTCATTTCGCTGACGGAGATCCTGGCGGGTCCTGGTGCCGATTCTCCCGCCGGCTGCTGGTTCTTAGGCTTCACATAAATGGTCTCTGCGTGTACCAGTTCCAAAGGGTTGATCTCGAAATAGGCCGTCGTTACGGCCTCGATGTTCGTCCCGAAAACTTTCAGACGGTACGTCTTCCCGTTCGCGACTTGGAATTGCGCCGGCTCGCCTCCGACAATTTGGATGGTCGCGATCACTCCTTGTGGCGAATGGACTTCAACCTGAATTGGCGACTCGATCCCCCGCTCGTCGCTGATCCGAACGTGCACCAATAGTTGACAGTTGTTCCTCGAATCTGTCTGCGCCGCCAAAACGCACGAGCACGCCAGCAGCACCACCACGGATGCGAGAAATCTCTTAATGATTCCTCCCCTCTTACCCAGCCCCTGCCTGCAGATATCTTCCGTGTTGTCCTCCTGAAAGCTGCAGCAATTGCTGCCGAGCCACGGAATTGCCAGCCTTCCCAGCCTGTTTGCAACTTTCACAGCCACGATTGTGGCCCTGATTTGGCCCGAGTTCAACGTGCCCGCCATTGACCCGGAGGGGAGCCCCTGCGCCACTCCTCTCCTCAACGCTCAAACCAAAATCAGTGCACCCTCGGCCAAGCCGGCCTCCCACCGGACCATTTGCCCGCCCAGACAAGGAAAATAATCGCCCGCTCTTCCGTGTCATCTGCCGCCGTCACCCGCGAGCCAGACAATGCTACTTCCTGTCGAACCATGTTTCGGAGGCGGACAAATGGCGGACGTTTCCATTCGGATCAACGCAATACAGTCCTTCGCGCGAACTCACGTACACCATCTTGTGCGTGGTCTTGGCAATCTGTATGTCATGAGGACTGGGTTTCGGATCGCCGTACTTGTTGTGTACATGAAACGTCCCGATGTCCGTTGTGCTGAAGGAAATCTGCAAATGATGGGCAGCCTCGTACGGGGCGAAGATGCTGCTTTGCAGTTTTCCTGGGCGTCCGTCCTTTCCAATGGCGAATCCCGTTTCAAAGTGGGCCGTTCCATTGTGTGTGGCATGCCAGGCATCTCCGGCAGCCTTTTTGAAAGCGGCGGACTGCTCCAGTTGCACTCGATTGCTTTCAACCACGCTGCTCGTCCGGCTCTTTTCCGGCAGGGGTTGGACATCAACTTCGGTGGCCGTTTCACGCACTTCCAGGATTGTGTAGGCTTCATTTCCTGACTGAGTGTTCGTAGGCGCCTGAGGGAAGAGCAGAACGTAAGCAAGAGCAAGAAGTATTGGGTTCATCGAACTCGCCTCCGCCGCGGTAGCGGCTGAGGCGAGAATTGGCGGGATAAAAAGGGGCCTCAATTCCCCGGGCAGGCTCTCTCGATATTGACTTTGTCCCCCCGTAGTGCTTTGATGAGCCTAGAGTTAGCTTCGCCATGCTCCGGCGATACTCCGGGGTCCCGGGCCTTTTCTTCTCCTTCTGAGGTCCGCCCATGGGGCAAGCAGCAAAACCCGATGGGGTCATTCGGTTTGAGGGGTTTGAGCTGAACCCGCAGACGGGGGAACTGCGAAAACACGGGATACGGCTGAACCTTCAGGACCAGCCCTTCAAGCTGCTCGTCGCTTTGCTACAACATCCCGGAGAAATGGTCAGCAGGGAAGAACTCCGTCAATCCATCTGGCCGGAAGAGAGCTTTGGCGATTTCGACCACGCCATCAACCGTTCGATCGCCAAACTACGGAGCGTGCTGGGCGATTCGCCCGATGTTCCGCACTTAATCGAAACCCTCCCTCGTCGCGGCTACCGCTTCATCGGTACGATTGATGGGCATCCCAAGGAAACCATCGGGCCACGGCCTCCAACCGCTTCGGGCGCTATCGGTTCAGTCGCAGCCGTGGGAGCCGAAACACCGTTCAGGTTCACACCGGGATATCGTTCGGGCCGCTGGCTGGCGGTCACGGGCGCGGCCTTGATGGTCATCGGTTTGGCAGTTGGAGGGCTGCTCTGGCGCTCTCGCAAGGCACATGCGTTGACCGACAAAGACGCCATTGTGCTCGCGGACTTCACCAATACAACTGGTGACGCTGTTTTTGACGGGACACTCCGGCAAGGGCTGGCCGTTCAGCTCCAACAGACCCCGTTTCTCAGCCTGCTGTCCGAAGAACAAATTCAGCAGACCTTGCGGTTGATGAAACAGTCGCCTGGCGCGAAGCTGACACCAGAGATTGCACGGGAAATTTGCCAGCGAACCGGTAGCACCGTAGTACTTGACGGCTCGATAGCCCAGGTTGGTATGCAATACCAGCTGATACTAAAGGCTGTTAACTGTTCGAGCGGAGAGTTGATGACAAGCACCGGAATACAAGCGAGTGACAAGAGCCACGTCCTCGATGCGCTCGGGAATGCGTCCACCGATATTCGTAGAAAGCTTGGTGAATCGCTCGCCACCGTCCAGAAGTACAATACGCCGCTTGAGCAGGCCACGACTTCGTCCATAGAGGCACTTCAGGCTTACACCTTAGGCTGGAAATTATTCAAGAAAGGGGACTCTGATGCCTCAATCCCTTTCTTCAAGCAGGCAATAAAGCTCGACCCGAATTTTGCTATGGCTCATGCCATGCTTGCGGGCCGTTATTCTCAGGGGGGAGACACTGATGCAGCGGTTGGAAGCATGAAGAAGGCATTCGAGTTGCGTCAGAGTGTGAGTGAACGGGAGAGATTGGAACTAGAAACTGGGTACCATTTCCTTGTAACTGGTGACCTCGGTAAATCATACCAGGCCTGCGAAATCGTGGCGCAGACATATCCAAAAGACTGTGATGCTCCACATATGATGGGGGTCATTAACGATTTTACGGGCCAGTTTGACAAAGCGTCTGAGAAGTACAGAGAGGCTCTGCGTCTCTGCCCCGAGAACAATCAAACTAGTGGAAATTTGGCGTGGGACTATATTGCGCTGGACCGACTTGAGGACGCTCGTGTCGTTTTGAAAGAAGCGGACGCCAAGAATCCTGACTCCCCCATCTCGCAGGCGCTTTATTATATGCTCGCGTTTCTTCAGAACGACAGGGTGGAACTGGAACGACAGATGGCGTCTGCTGCTGGAAAGGCGGGGCTAGAAGAGGCGCCATTGGGTTTTAAAGCGAACACGCAAGCCTATTTCGGACACCTACAGAAAGCGCGAAGCCTTACTCAACTGGCGGTTGTGTACACTGGAAAATCGAAAGAGATGGCGATAGCGGCGGGATGTGAAGCGGACGCGGCACTGAGAGAGGCGCTATTTGGAAATGTCATACAGGCAAGGCAATTGGCCACATCTGCACTTCGCCATTCGAGTTCTCGAGATATCCAATATGTGGTGGCACTGGCGCTGGCTGTGACAGGAGCGACAGTTCCAGCAGAAGCGCTCGCCGGAGAATTGGCAAAGCGTTATCCAGAAAATACGATTATTCAGTTGCTTCAACTGCCGACTCTGCAGGCCCAATTTGCGCTCAATCGTAATGAACCATTGAAGGCCATCGAGTCGCTTCAACCTGCCGCTCCGTTTGAGGCTGGTGCGGGCCTCTATCCAGCCTACTTTCGCGGGGTTGCCTATTTGGCCGCACACAAAGGCAGCGAAGCGGCTGTCGAATTCCAGAAGATTCTCGACCATCGGTGGCTCGTCTTAAATGCACCTATTGGTGCGCTGGCACATCTCCAAATTGCCCGTGCCTACGCAATGCAAGGCGACATGGCCAAGGCCAGGGCTGCCTATCAAGATTTCTTCACACTCTGGAAGGACGCCGACCCCGACATCCCCATCCTGAAGGAGGCC
>Ga0187780_10004421_pt1 | contig 10536 bp, 7 predicted proteins | sample 1015_Q2_SP10_20__FD_132429 | JGI IMG/M metagenome (GOLD analysis project Ga0187780, IMG submission 132429) | Tropical peat soil microbial communities from peatlands in Department of Meta, Colombia - 1015_Q2_SP10_20_MG | ecosystem: Environmental > Terrestrial > Soil > Wetlands > Peat | place...
GAATCTTGTCGAGATCGGACACCCGCTGAGCGTAAGCGGCATACGGTGCGAGTGCGAGAACGCTTGCGCCGCCGGCAAGGACGCTCCGCCGGTTGAAGACCAGATGCTCTGGCGTTGTGAGACGGTCAGGAATTTCCCAGCCGCGGCGACGAATGACCTTCATGGCGCAGAGCCTCCCGATATCGCATCCAGAAGTACGGAACCGGCGCCTCACTGGCAAGTCACGCTTCTGCGAGAGGGAGCGCAGCGCGGTGCCCGACCAAGCGCGATGCCCGGCTTGAAGCCGGGCATGACGTTGAAAGGTGGTAAACACCCTCATCCGCTCGTTCCCGCGCAAGCAGGAATCCAGCGAACAATCGTTCTCGTTTCTGGGTCCCCGCCTGCGCGGGGACGAACGGTTTCCGCTGCCCGCACGGTTAATGATTTCCGACCCATGAAAATGTCGTGTCGGCGAGTGATTCAACCTGCCCAATCTGCGGCGACATTTAGTATTCGCGGTTTCACGTCTGGGTAACGTTCTCTTCTTAGCATGCCGGCTTGCCTCACTGGATAAGGCCTCATGGCGAGCCTTGATCTGACCACGGCCAGCGACGCGAGCGAACGCGGAGCGTGGCAGACACAACAGACGCGCATCCTGTGCGTGCTGTTTTTCTTCTCCGGCTTTCCCGCGCTGATTTATCAGCTGGCGTGGCAGCGCTCGCTGTTCCTCATCTTCGGCGTCAACATCGAGTCGGTGACGATCGTCGTCACCGCGTTCATGCTCGGCCTCGGCATCGGCAGTCTCGCGGGCGGCTGGCTGTCGAAGCGCGGCGAAATTCCGCTGTTGCCGCTGCTCGCAACCATCGAATTTCTCACCGGCGCCTTCGGCTTCGTATCTTTGACGATCTTTGACAGGGCCGGCGACTTCACGATCGGACTGAGTCTGCCGGCAACCGCTATCGTGGCGCTGGCGCTCGTCATTGTGCCGACCTTGCTGATGGGCGCAACCTTGCCGGTTCTCGTCAGCCACCTCGCGCGCCGTTCCGGCAACATCGGAAGCACCGTCGGGCTGCTCTATTACGTCAACACGCTCGGAGCCGGTGCCGCCTGCCTGGCAAGTGCGCTCCTGCTGTTTCCCTTCCTCGGCTTGAGCGGCGCGATCTATGTTGCCGTCGCAATGAACGGTGCGGTCGCTGCGGGCGCGCTTGCCGCACATTGGTTCGGCGAACCCCAAACAGAATCGGTGTTGCAAGACGGTCCCGCTGTGCCGCGCTACACTCAGCGCGTGCTCGGTTTGCGATCCGTGCTCGCGCTAGCCGCCGCCGGCGGATTTGTGTCGCTGTCGTACGAAATATTTTCCTTCCGCATGGTCTCCTATGCCAGCGGATCGAGCGCGACCGCATTTGCCGTGACGCTGAGCGCCTTCCTTGTCGGGATCGCGTCGGGCGCGCGACAGGCCGGCGAATATTGCAGGACCGCAACGTCTGTCGAAATCGTGCGCCGGCTGGTCAATGGCCTTCTGATGGCCAACGTCATCGGCATCCTCTTTTTACCCCTTCTCGATCAGCTCTCATGGCTTGATCGCGGCGTCACGGGCGTCGCCATCGTGCTGGTCTACCTGATCGCGCGCTTCTGGGGTTCGCTGCTGCCCTATCTCGCGGAGCTTTCGATCGCGGCCGACAACAAAGCCGGGTTACACACCGCCTTTCTCTACCTCGCCAACATTCTGGGTTCGGCGGCAGGCTCGGTCATCACCGGTTTCGTGCTGATGAACTATCTGAACCACAGCGCCATCGCGGCACTGTTGGTCGTTGCCGGTGTCGGCTGCACGTTGGTCCTGATCGCGGCAACCGCCGTTCCACGCCGCGAAAAGCTGCAGCGTGCGGCACTTGGTGTCACGATCGGACTGGCGGCGATGGTCGTCATTCCACACTGGTCGGCGCACGTGCTGGAAAGCCTGCAATGGAAGGGCAGCCCGGACGCCAGGAAATTTGTCGACGTCGTCGAAAATCGCAGCGGCATCATCACTGTCACCGATGACGGCACTGTCATGGGCAACGGCATGTATGACGGCCGCTTCAACACCGACCTGAATAACGACAATAACGGCATCGTGCGTCCATACGCGCTGAGCCTTTTTCATCCGGCGCCGCGTGACGTCTTGATGATCGGGCTTTCTTCGGGGTCGTGGGCCCAGGTCATCGCCAGCAATCCGGACGTTGCTTCGCTGACGGTCGTTGAGATCAACCCGGGTTACCTCGCGTTGATCAAAAAGGAGCCGGAAGTCGCTTCGATATTGAACAACCCGAAAATAACGATCATCACGGACGACGGCCGCCGCTGGCTGCGCGCCAACCCGAACCGGCACTTCGATGCCGTCGTTTCAAATACGACGTGGTATTTCCGCGCCAGCGTCACAAATCTGCTGTCCACGGAATTTCTCGATATCGTCCGGCGCCACCTCAATCCTGGCGGCATTTTCTTCTACAACACCACGGATTCCGACCGCGTGCAGCGCACCGGATGCCTCGCATTCGCGCATGGCGCGCGCTTCACCAACCACATCGTTGTATCGGATGCCCCCATCGCCTGGGATTTCCAGCGCTGGCGACATACGCTGGAGTCGTACCGCATCGACGGCGCGCCGATCTTCGATCTGGCTCGCGAAAAGGACCGCGCCGAGATCGAACAGCTCGTATCCTGGCAACGGAGCTTCGCGCCCGAGAATGCGCACAGCGCCAGCAGGCCGATTGAGCCCTGCCCCGATCTTCTTGCGCGGACCGCGGGCCTGCGGCCGGTCACCGACGACAACATGGGCAGCGAATGGCTGCACATCATGGGTCTGCAGTGACGCGTTCGCCGCGAACGGCCCGGCGGATTGTCGCAACGAACAGGCCTACTCCGCCGCGCGGCGCGCCGCGATGATCTGATCGGCCGTGCGGCCGGTCAGCTCAGCCATGTGATCGAACTTGAACGTGAATGAGCCGACGCCAGCGGTCGCCGATCGGACCTCGATGATGAGATCGCCAATTTCCGCTTCGGGAATCTGCGCGCGTACCATGTCCCAGCTGTCCCATCCCTCGCGCGTATCGAAGCCGAGGATCTGGCCGCGCCGGCCCGAAAGAATCGCGTTCATCTTGGCAGTCGCATCGCTCGGACACACGATCTCGACGAGATGAATCGGTTCTAGCAGGACAGGCTGACACTGCGGCAGTCCCTCGACGATGCCGATCCGCCCCGCCGTGCGGAAGGCCTGGTCCGAGGAATCCACCGTGTGGTAGGAGCCGTCGACCAGGGCCACCGCTAAATCGACCACCGGAAAGCCGAGCGGCCCATGCTTGAGCGCGTCGATGACGCCCTCCTCGACGGCGGGAATGTAGTTGCGCGGCACGACGCCGCCGGTGATGTGATCTTCGAATTTGAACTCGGAGCCGCGCGGCAGCGGCTTGATCTCGAGCACGACATCGCCGAACTGGCCATGCCCACCCGACTGTTTCTTGTGCCGGCCGCGCTGGCTGATCGGCTTGCGAATGGTCTCACGGTAACCCACGCTTGGCGGCCGCGTCGAAACCGGCACCGCGAAACGGTCGGCGAGATGCTCGGCCGCCACGCGCAGGTGCATTTCGCCCTGCCCCCAGATCACGACTTCATGGTTTTCCGCATTGTGCACGACCGTCAATGACGGATCTTCCTCGGTCAGCTTGGTGAACGCCGGGCCGAGTTTGACGTCGTCCTTGCGCTCCTTGGCTTGCACCGCGATCGCCAGCACCGGCGCATAGGGCTTCACCTGCGTGAGCGCCGCATGCGGCTGCTTGCCGGATGAAAGCGTATCGCCGGTCTTGGCACTGTCGAGCTTGCCGAAGGCCACGGTTTCGCCGCGGGCCGCCTGCCCGCGTTTCTCGAAGTGCTGCCCCATCAGCTTGAAGACGCCGGATACGCGGCCGGAATCGCCGGCGGCCGTGCTCAATGTCGTGCCGTCGCCGGCCTGGCCCGCAAGCAGGCGGACAATCGACATCTTGCCGCCGTGCGTGGTGTGGAAGGTCTTGAGCACGAGCGCGACGGCATCGTTGTTGGCCTTTACGCCGAGACGCTGCGCCGTTTCGTCGACCCCCGGCGCTTCGTGCCGGAGCGCCTTCAGCAGACGCAAGACGCCGTTGCTGCGCGTCGCGGCGCCGAGAAGCACCGGGCACACGATGCGATCGCGCAGGTCCTTGGCCAGATCGTCGAAAACTTTGTCGCGCGGCGGCTCGATGTCTTCGAGCAGCTGTTCCATCAGCTGGTCGTCGTGATCGGCCAGCGTCTCCAGCATCGTGAAGCGCGCTTCCTTCTCGCGATCGAGGTCCTCGCCCTTGAGCTCGATGATCTGCGACGGCGCGTACTCTTTGTAGACAAAGGCGCGCTCGAGCGCGAGATCGACGAAGCCGGAGATGATGTCGCCAGTCCAGATCGGGATTTGCCTCAGCAGTAATGGCACGCGCGAGGCCGGCTGCAGCAGCTTGATGGTCTCGCGCACCCGCTTTTCGGCCTTGTCGATTTTATTGAGGAACAGGAAGCGCGGAATGTTCTGGTCTTCCAGTTCGCGCAGGATCAGCTGCAGTTGCGGGACCTTCTTTTCGTCCGCCTCGCAGACAACCACGGCGGCATCAACCGCCGGCAGCACGCTGCGCATGTCCTGGATGAATTCGATCGAACCCGGGCAATCGATAAAGGTATAATTGTCGCCCATGAAATTGGTGGTGGCGAAGGTCGCTTCCACGCTCATCTTGTGGTGGCGCGCTTCCTTGCTGGCGTCGCCGACGGTGGTACCTGCATCCACCGTGCCCTGACGCTGGACCGCACCGGTGCGGGCCAAAATTGCTTCCAATAATGTGGTCTTGCCGCTCTGGAAGGGGCCCACCAGTGCAATGCACCGTGGACCCAAGTTCCTTGTGCCATTGGGACCGGTATCGTTTTGTCCCATAATTGCCTCCCTTGCCGGCCGGGAGGTCGGACCTGGTTTCCCGGCCCTGTTTTGTCATCGTCTCAGGACGCGGGGACTCTGGCAAGTGCGGAGATAGCCGGCGGCGCGCGGCAAATTTGTTACTTGACGAAGCTCGGGTCGACGACATCGCGCGCGTTGACAGTTTTGTCGACGAGACCGCGCGCCTTGTACCACTCGACCTGCTGCTCGATGTCGGCCAGGTCGAGCTTGGCCTGCGGTTCGATGAAATTGGCGCTTGCTTCGACCAGTGCCGCGCCGTTCATTCCGCGGTCCGGGTAGACGTATTGCGCGATCGTGGTCGCCGCCTCGTGCGATTTCAGGTCAGACGTCCGCTTGGAATGAATGTCCTTGCGCAAAAGCGCGGCAGAATAGTCGGCGACTCCGCGGCGATATGCGGCGACGAATTTTTCGACAACGGCCCGCCGCGTTTCGATCATTCTCGTCGCAACAAACAGCGCGCCGAATTGCAGTTCGTCGAGCTCCGAATACCAGCCGACGAGCTTGGCATGGTTGCTGGAGAGGAGCTCGCGCGCGTAGGCCGCAGGCATGATCGCGGCATCGACCTCGTTGGTCCCGACCGCGCGGGCAATGGCATCGATCGTCGGCATCGGCTTCACGGTGATGCTGCCGACGTCGACGTTTTTGATGCGGGCGATCCGCTCGAGCTGATAGCGGGCCGTCAATCCTGTCGCGTCAATGGCAATCGTCCTCTTGCCGATGTCTTCGAATTTGCGCATGCCGCTGGCAAATCCGACGTTCGACGCGACAAGTTCGGCGGCTTCGTAGAAGCGCTTCTCGCGCGTTTGCGCCGCAATCGCCTTGATCGCGCCTTTGCCGGCCAAATTGAACGCGGCGGGCGTGAACCCGGTCAGAGCAAAATCCGTGGCCCCGCTGGCGAGCGCTTCCACGGCCTTCTGATCGGTATCGTAGGCCGCCATTCCGAGATCGATGCCTTCAGCCTTGAAATATCCCTGAGCGGCGGCGAGAAAAAGCGCACCATTGTCGGTCGACCGCTGTGTGGCAATGATGACGCGTTCCTGCGCGATCGCCGGGATTGCAAGACAGGTTACAAAAATGCTGACTGCGAGTGCGATACGGATCATCGCGCCAGCCTAGCGGAGCGGGAATAAGAGAAAGTGAATTTGGGGCGGGGGCCTTTTCGCTGCGCCGATTATCGACTTGATCCTCTCGTCATTCCGGGACGGCCTGAAGGGCCGGACCCGGAATCCAGACCGATACGCATTGGTTAAGTCTGGATTCCGGGTTCGCTGCCCTCGGCAGCGCCCCGGAATGACGCCAAAGAGTCACTTCAAATTCCCGCAGAAGCGCTGGATACGCCGACAGGCCTCTTCCAGGTCCTCGGTCTTGGTCGCATAGGAAATACGGAACGCCGGACCGAGACCGAATGCCGTGCCCTGCACCACCGCGACGCCTTCGGCCTCGAGCAGTTCGGTCACGAAATCTTCGTCGGACGCGAGTTTCTTTCCGCTCGGCGCAGTCTTGCCCATCGTCCCGGCGCAGGACGGGTAGACATAGAACGCGCCTTCCGGCGTCGGGCATTTGAGTCCGTTCGCCTGGTTGAGCATCGACACCACGAGATCGCGCCGGTCCTTGAAGATCTTGTTGTGCTTGGCGATGAAATCCTGCGGGCCGTTCAACGCTTCGACGGCCGCCCATTGCGACGCGGCTGCCGGATTCGTTGTCGATTGCGATTGCACCATCGCCATGGCCTTGATCAACGGTTCGGGGCCGCCGGCATAGCCGATGCGCCAGCCGGTCATGCAGTAGGCCTTGGACGTGCCGTTGATCGTCAGCGTGCGTGGATAAAGCGAAGGCTCGACCTGCGCCGGCGTAAAGAACTTGAAGTCGTCATAGACGAGATGCTCGTACATGTCGTCGGTCATGACATGAACGTGCGGATGCTTCACCAGCACGTCGGTGAGCGCCTTCAGTTCGGTGCGCGTATAGGCGGCACCGGTCGGATTCGACGGCGAGTTGAGCAGAAACCATTTGGTCTTCGACGTGATCGCCCGCTCGAGCTGCGCGGCGGTGATCTTGAAGCCGTGATCCATTCCGCACACGACCTCGACCGGCTTGCCGCCCGCAAGCAGCACCATGTCAGGGTAACTCACCCAGTACGGCGCCGGGATGATCACTTCGTCGCCAGGGTTCAACGTTGCCATGAAGGCGTTGTAGAGCACCTGCTTGCCGCCGGCGCTCACGGTGATCTGCGACGTCTTGTAGTCGAGCTCGTTCTCGCGCTTGAATTTTTTCGCAACCGCTTCCTTCAATTCGGCGATGCCGTCGACCTGCGTATACTTCGACGCGCGGCCTTCGCGGATCGCCTTGATCGCGGCTTCCTTGATGTTGTCGGGCGTGTCGAAATCGGGCTCGCCGGCGCCCAGTCCGATGACGTTGCGGCCCGCGGCCTTGAGCGCGCGCGCTTTATCCGTCACCGCAATCGTCGGCGACGGCTTGATGCGCTTGAGGTGGTCCGCGAGTAACGCCATCGAAAGGCTCCATTGCGCCGCGGTTTGTGCGACGCCCCTGTCGTAATGCGGGCCCACGAGTCCAGCAAGGGGCCATTTGTTGAAGAAATTCGATTGGTCCGATCGCTTGCAGCGATCAATCCGCGGAGGCGCCGGAAACCCCGATTCGACGCGCATTCTTACGCTTGAATCGACACGATTAACCGCCGGGCAACCGCGATCATGTTAGTTCCCCAGCCAGATCAGGGCGCAGGAAAGTACTCATGATCGGACACACGGCGGGATTGCGCCGGCTGGACGGCATCATTTGGAGCCTGGTGGGCGCGGTCGCCGTCATCGTTTTGGCAGCCTCCGCGGCCTTCGGCTTTCATATCGTCCTGCGCAGCTATGCGGCCCCCGCCGGCATCGGCCTGCTGCTCATCGCCGCGGCTCACTACTATCGCGCCTATCGCGTCGACCTGAAGCTGGCATCATCGCTTGAGTCTACCGCACAGGTGCTGGTCTTCGCGGCGGTTGCCGCGCCGCTGTCTTACATTGCCGCCAGTTCTCCGATGCCCCTGCAAGACGCCACCTTCGACGCCTGGGACCGCGCGCTCGGTTTCGACTGGAAAGAGCTGCTTGCCTTCCTGAACCACTGGCCGGGGTTCTTCGCGTTCATGCGCGTTATTTATATGTCCTTGACCGTGCAGATGACCGCGGTGGTGCTGGTGCTTGGCTTTACCGGGCGCTTGCCCTGGCTGCGCGTCTACATGCTCGCGTTTATTTTCGCAGCGCTCCTGACGATCGCTGTATCCGCATTCCTGCCGGCCGAAGGCGCGTGGTTACATTATGGACTCGGAGCAAATGCGCCGGACATGCCGGTGAGCCACACCAGCTGGCCGGTGTTCCTCGGGCTGCGCGACGGTAGCTTCCGTCTCCTCATGGCAACCGGTTCGGAAGGCATCATTACGTTTCCCAGCCTGCACGCGGCGCTAGCGGTCATCTTGATGGCGGCATTCTGGCCGGTTCCAATCGCGCGCTGGCTCGGCGCCGGCGTCAACGCGCTCATGCTGGCCGCAACGCCGATCGACGGATCACATTATTTTGTAGACGTGCTCGCCGGAGTCGCAATCGCCGTATTTTGTCTCGCGGTTGCGCACAAATTGGTAGGTCGAGTGAGCGCCGTTCCTGCGGCCGCCGCCCCTGTCGATCTTTCGCCGGCGATCCGCCTCGCCGCCGGCAACTAGGCGCTGCCAAGTTCATACGACTGTCACGCATTGATAGGCCCGACCAATGGCCGGATACACGCGCGCATCATTTAGCTGCGAAATAGAATTCTGCGCTTTCGCACCGCAAGAGATTTTATTCGCAGGTTGCACTGCAGCGAACGTAATTTAATTTTTTCGTTACGCTAGTTCATCGAGCGGCCTTGTAATTGCCGGACTTTATTCGTCCAATGAACCAAGCGCGTCGTGGGTCGCGCGTCCGAAAAATTGTTTTGCGTTTTCGGAAAAATTATTCGCAACCAACCCGGGTCCGAGATGTACACGCTCTATTCGATGCAGCGTTCCGGCAACAGCTACAAGGTTCGCCTTGCGCTGGCGCGGCTCGGCATTCCCTACAAACTGGTCGAGGTCGACATCCTCAAGGGCGAAAGCCGCACGCCGGAATTTCTCAGCAAGAATCCGAACGGCCAGGTGCCGCTGCTGGAAGTCGCGCCCGGCCGGCATCTTGCGGAGTCCAATGCAATCCTCTGGTACGTGGCCGGCGGCTCGATGCTCGCACCCGAAGACCGGATTACACGTGCCGAAGCGCTGCAATGGATGTTCTTCGAGCAGCACAGCATCGAGCCGAATCTCGGTGCCGCCTATTTCTGGCTCGCTCTGATCAAGGGCGGACGGGAATTGCAAAGTCATGCGCTCGAAGACTGGATGGAAAATGGATACCGCGCACTCGGCGTCATGGAGACGCATCTCTCGCGTTACCGCTATTTCGTCGCCGACCATTTCACCATCGCCGACATCGCGCTTTACGCGTACACCCATGTCGCCGACCAGTGCGACTTCGACCTCAGCCGCTTTCCGGCGATTCGCGCCTGGCTCGATCGGGTCACAGATGAGCCGGGCTACATTGCCATGGATTGGCAGCCGGAACTGGTCCCCGCACAGTAGAAGCCGTAATTCCTAGGGTTTCCCGACGGCAGCCACGAAAACGCCCAGCTTCGTGACCGGCTCTGCCGCAATCGGGCCGAACCGTTGCCGGCTTCGGGCGTTATCCGGGCACCATTATCCAGAGCGACCCATTGCAGATCGTCATGCGCAAGCACATTAAACCCGCTGGCTTCACGCCCCCGACCGACCATGCCCTTGGCCGCGAGCACCGCACCGTTGCGGTTGCCGAACTGGTCGCCAGCACCGCGCTCGCTTTGTCGACTGCCATCGCAGCAACGGTCGTCTCGATCGGAATTGCGCGAGCGGATGTGGCAACCAATGTCATCGACAATGAAAGCGGTCTGTTCGCGATCGCACTGCTACTGGGCGTCCTGTTCATCGGCGCGGGCAGCGTGACGATTTTATCGCTGCCGCATAATCGGCACAAAAAGACTCACAGCTGACAAGGCCACTATCGGAACGTCACGCGATGGCGCACTGTTGAGGCGGTATCGATGGAGACCGTCATGCGTTCGATCATCGCGTTCGCCGTGTTGCTCGTCGGCGCCACCGCGGCGAAAGCGGCCGACCCGACATTTCCGAGCTCAGCGGGCCCTCTTTCCGTTCAGACGGTCGCCAGTGGCCTCGTCCATCCCTGGTCGCTCGCCTTTCTGCCCGACGGCGGCATGCTGGTGACCGAGCGGCCCGGGCGAATTCGCCTGGTGACTCGGGGCGGACAGTTGTCGCCGCCCCTCGGCAATGTGCCGAAGGTGTTTGCGGTCGGCCAGGGCGGCCTGTTCGACGTCATCCTTGACCGTCGGTTCGAACAAAACCGCACGATCTATTTTTCCTATGCCGAGCCGTTCGATGGCGGCGGGCGCACGGCGCTGGCGCGCGCGAAACTCGAGACCGGCGAAACGCCGCGGCTGACCGATTTGAAAATCATCTACCGGCAGTA
>Ga0187780_10004422_pt1 | contig 10536 bp, 9 predicted proteins | sample 1015_Q2_SP10_20__FD_132429 | JGI IMG/M metagenome (GOLD analysis project Ga0187780, IMG submission 132429) | Tropical peat soil microbial communities from peatlands in Department of Meta, Colombia - 1015_Q2_SP10_20_MG | ecosystem: Environmental > Terrestrial > Soil > Wetlands > Peat | place...
GCTGCCCGAACGCTTCTCGGTGGTCGGAGTCGCCCGCAGCGAGCAGACGACTCCTCAGTTCCGGGCGGCGATGAAGGAGGCCGTGAAGCGGTTCGGCCACGACCCGTTCCGCCAGGACGTCTGGGATTCGCTCGCGAAGAACCTGCGGTACGTCGCGACCGAGTTCGACTCGTCGGGCGGCGAGGACTCGGTCTCGGAGCTGCTCGGGGAGTGCGACGAGCGCGACGGCACCGAGGGGAACCACATGTACTACCTCGCGATTCCCCCGCAGGCCTTCGAGACGGTCGTCCAAGCGATCGGCGAGCGGCGGGGGCGCACGGGGTGGACGCGCGTGATCGTGGAGAAGCCGTTCGGCCACGACCTTGCCTCGGCGGACGAGCTGAACACGCTCCTCCACCGGTGGTTCGCCGAGGACGAGATCTTCCGGATCGACCACTACCTCGGCAAGGAGACGGTCCAGAACATGCTGGCGCTCCGCTTCGCGAACGGCATCTTCGAGCCGATCTGGAACCGGCAGTTCATCGACCACGTCCAGATCACCGTCGCCGAGACACTCGGCGTCGAGGGCCGCGCAGGCTTCTACGAGCGGGCAGGGGCGATCCGCGACATCTTCCAGAACCACCTGCTGCAGCTCGTCGCCCTGACCGCGATGGAGCCGCCGATCGACTTCACGGCCGACTCGGTGCGGAACGAGAAGGTCAAGGTGCTCCGCTCACTCCACACGCCCGGCCCGAAGAGCGTCGTTCGCGGCCAGTACGGGCGCGGCTACATCGAGGGCCTCGAGGTGCCGTCCTATCGTGAGGAACCCGGCGTCGCGCCCGACTCCTCGACGGAGACGTTCGTCGCGGCCAAGCTCTACGTGGACAACTGGCGCTGGGCCGACACGCCGTTCTACGTCCGCGCGGGAAAGCGGCTGGCGCGCCGCGAGACGACGATCGCGATCCAGTTCCAGCGCGCGCCGCATCCGCCGTTCGCCGAGATCGCCGGTGACGGTCTCCGGCCGAACGTCCTCCTGATCCACGTCCAGCCGGACGAGGGAGTCTCGCTCGCGATCGGCGCCAAGGTGCCCGGGCAGGGGATGACGATCCGCACCGTCCACATGGACTTCCTCTACGGCGGCGCGTTCCGCACGGGACTCCCCGAGGCGTACGAGCGGCTCATCCTCGACGCGATGCTCGGCGACGCGACGCTGTTCACGCGCGAGGACGAGGTCACGGAGCAGTGGAAGCTCGTCGACGCGATCGTCGGCCCATGGAAGCGCGACCGGCCGAGCTTCCCGAACTACGAGTCGGGAACCTGGGGGCCGCCGCCGTCCGACGAGTTGCTCCACCGCGACGGCCGCTCCTGGCGGCGGCACTAGCCTCATGGGGATCGTCGGCCAGATCGAGGAGAAGCTCGCGCAGCTACGCGCGAAGGAGTCGGACGGCAACGTGCCCGTCCTGCGCACGAGCACGATGACCCATCTCGTGTGGGCGCCGCCGGCGTGGCTCCCGCAGGCGCGGGCGACGCTCGCAGGGCTCCACGACTCGCACCCGGCGCGGACGATCTTCCTCGTCCCAGAGCCGAAGCGGACGCGCGCGGTCACCGCGACGACGTCGCTGCACGCCGTTCAGGTGGACGGCGAGCGGGAGGCGCACGCCGAGGTGATCGAGATCAGGCTCTGCGGCGACGCGATCGCCCATCCGGCGTCGATCGTGCTGCCGCTCCTGATCTCGGACCTGCCGGTGTTCTGCCGCTGGCGCGGCGAGCCGGAGTGGGAGTCGTCGCAGCTCGCCGAGCTCGTCGGCGTCGTCGACCGCTTCGTCGTCAACTCGGACGAGTGGCGCGATCTCCCACGCGCCTACGGGTCGCTGACCAAGCTCTTCGACCGCACCGCGGTGTCGGACATCGCCTACTCTGCGACGCTCGCCTGGCGTGCTCGACTTGCCGAGCGCTGGCCGGGGATCGGCCGGATCGAGCGGATCCGGGTGGAGGGGCCGAAGGCCGAGGCGTTGTTGATCGCCGGCTGGCTGCGCTCCCGCCTCCGCCGGGAGGTCGCGCTCTCCCATCGCGGTGCCGAGAGGCTCCGCTCGATCCATGTCGACCGCGACGCGGTCGAGCCGCCTCTGGGCGAGCCGCCGAGCGGCAGCGATCTGCTCTCGGCCGAGCTCGACACGTTCGGACGCGATCCGGTCTACGAGGCCGCCGCCCGCGCCGCCGGCTAGCCGAACGCGTAGCGCCAGAACTCGCGCATCAGCGGCGTCGGCGTCGGGCCCGTCATCTGCACCTGCGTGAACAGGACCCCGACCGTGCCGGTCGACTGCCGGACGTGCGCGGTCGTGCCGGTGCCGCCGACCCAGCCGTAGCGGCCGTCGCTCGCGACCGAGCCGCCGAAGCCCCAGCCGTCGCCCTCGAGGAACAGCGTCGACGCGCCCCGTTGCTCTCGAGTGAGGTGGTCGGTCGTCATTAGGCGCACGGCCTGGCGCGAGAGAACGCCGCCCCCGTCGGCGAGCAGCATCCGCCCGAACCGATGCCAGTCGGCGAGCGTCGAGACGAGCCCGCCCGCCCCCGACGGGAAGACCGGCGGCACCGTCCAGAGGGTCGCGTCGACCACGGGCGGCTGTCCAGCTCGGTACGCGGGCAGGCGGTCGAGCTGCTCCGCCGGGACGTGGAAGCCCGTGTCCGTCATGCCGAGCGGGTCGAAGAGCCGCTCGGCGAGGAACTCCGGCAGCGGGCGGCCGGCGACGCGCGCCACGAGCACGCCCTGGAGGTCGGAGCAGGTGTTGTAGAGCCACGCCTCGCCGGGCTGTCGGAGCAGCGGGACGCCGGCCAGCGTGGCGACCCATTCGTCCGGCGTGAGCCTCGGCCCGAACACGGGCAGCCGCTGGAAGAGCTCCAGCACCGCGGGCAGCGCGAAGTCCGAGGGGAAGCCCCAGCCTGCGCGGAACGTCAGGACGTTCTCGACCGTGATCGGCCGCGCCGCCGGTACGACGTCGTCGATCGTGCTCCGCGGCGTCCTCACAACCTTCGGCTCGGCGAGCTCCGGCACCCAGCGCGCGATCGGGTCGTCGAGCGAGACGAGCCCGTCGTCGACCAGCAGCATCACCGCCGCGGCAGTGATCGGCTTCGAGATGGACGCGATCCGTGCGATCGAATCCGACTCGAAATCGCCCGCGCTTGCGACCTCGACGTCGTCTCCTCGTGAGACGAGCGCCGCCGCGCCCGGCACGATGTCCGTCGCGACCGCCGAGCCGACGATGTCCTGGAGCGCGCTCACTTGATCGCCTCGAGGAGCTCGCCGTGCAGGAGGCCGTTCGACGAGACCGCGCTGCCACCGTCGATCCGGGCGACGCCCGAGGCGTCGGTGAACCTGCCGCCCGCCTCCTCGATGACGATCCGGACTGCGGCGAGGTCCCAGACCGAGACCCCGTTGGCGTCGATCGCACCGTCGGCTCCTCCTTCGGCGACGAGCATGTGGGCCCAGAAGTCGCCGAAGCCGCGCGCATGCCAGCAGCGGCTCGCGAGCTCGGGCAACCCGTTCTCGAGTGCGAAGCAGAGGACGGCGTCCTCGGCGCGCCCGACCGCCGAGACCTGGATCGGCTCGCCGTTCGCGAATGCACCGCCGCCCTTCGCCGCCCACCAGCGTCGCCCCAGGGCGGGCGCCGAGACGACGCCGAGCCGCAGCTCGCCGTCCTCCTCGAGCGCGATCAGCGTGGCCCAGACCGGCACACGCCGCGCGTAGTTCCGGGTGCCGTCGATCGGGTCGACGATCCAGCGGCGGTGCGCCTCTCCAGCCGTTCCGAACTCCTCGCCGAGAACGCCGTCGCGCGGGCGCTCGCTCGCGAGGCGGTCGCGGATCATCGCCTCGATCGCCCGGTCCGCCTCCGTCACCGGGGTCAGGTCGGGCTTCGTCTCGACGACGAGGTCGTGCGCTCCGAAGCGACCGAGCGAGATCGCGTCGGCGGCGTCCGCGAGCTCGCGTGCGAGCGACAGGTCGGGGTCGGGGCTCACGCCCCGACCCTAGCTGCCTACCGCGCGACGAGCGCGAACTTGGGAGCCGCGACCACGATGCGGACCGGCTGCGACCAGGACATGTACGGGCTCTGGAGCTGGCCGAGGTTGAGGCCGCGGACGCGGTAGTACCAGATGCCGGGCTTGAGCGTGACCAGGGTCGAGGTGGCGTAGGTGAACTTGTTGCCGGCCGCGTTCCACGGATACGGCTTCTTCGTCCACTGCACCTCGTACTCGCTCGCCCCGATCGTCGGCGTCCAGGCGATCAGCGGGGTGCTGTAGACGACCGGCTGCTTGCGGACGGCTGCGAGGAGCCTGCCCTGAGGCGAGAGGCCGGAGACATAGGGAGTGCCGTTCGTCGTGGTCACGACGGGCGGGCTGTCCTTGCCGAAGCTGAGCACGCGGCCCTGCTGGCAGGCGTCCTGCGGCACCTGGGCGTCGACGTAGCGCCACGAGTTGTCGGTCGGGTCGACGTAGATCACGACGGGGACGACCGTCCAGTAGTACCGCGTCGTCGGGAAGTTGAGGTCGGGGAGGTCGACCTTCGCACCCGTGACGATCTGGGACGGGTCGGTCGTGCCCGCCGAGCCGTCGGTCGAGCCCGAGTCCGAGCTCGCGACGGTCTCGTTGGTCGTGATCGCTGCGCCGTCGGCGCCGAACGTCGCACCTTCCTTCGTCGCGTCCACGAGATAGCCGCTCTGGGCTGCAGCGAACGAGGTGTCGTCGACGGGCAGCTTGAGCGGGCCCGTCGTGCGCGGCGCGTAGGCGGGGCTGCCGACGACCGCGCCGGTGTAGACGATGTTGACGCAGTCGCTGTCGGTCGAGATGTACGCCCGGAAGAGCGCGTACGAGCGGCCGCCGACGCTCGTACCGGTGAAGTAGAAGGCGGGCATGAGGGCGTGGGCGGACTGCTTGCCGGCCGTGCTCGTCACGTCGGAGATCGCCTCGCGCAGCGTGAGCGGACCGGTGTCCTGCGCCGGGTTGGTCGACGTGTAGACCGGGCTCCACGGGCCGAACGAGACTGCGGGCAGGCCGTTCGGGATGTTGCCGAAGACGCGGCGCACCGCGCGGACGCGCCAGTGGACCGTGCCGGTCCAGCTCGGGTCGGGATGGAAGGTGTAGAACTCGCGCTCGTCGGCGACGTTCGTGTGCGTCGCGAAGACCTTGCTCACGTCCGGGTACCAGACCTGGTAGCCGGTCGCGCCGGCGACAGGCGTCCAGCGGATGAGGCCAGGGACGCTCTTCATCGGCTCGGCGACCTGAGACCATCGCATGTTGAACCCGAACGCTCGGCTCCAGTCGGACGTGCCTGAAGCCGTGACCGCCCTGACGTGCGCGTACAGCGCGTACGGGACGCCCGTGAACCACGGCAAGGCGATGTCGACCGAGACCGCCGGAACCCGAAGCGGCTGGATGACGGTCTGGATCGCCGGGTCGGTGCCGGTGGAGGGGCTGGAGGTCGCCGTCGAGGTCGTCGTCGCGCCCGACGAGGTCGGCGCGATGGACGTCGAGTTCGTGGTGGCGGGCACGGCTGCGCATGCGCTGTGGTGCCCGACCGTGTACTGGACGTTCGACCAGATCAGCGAGTTCTGCGAGAACGCCTTGCTCGTCGCCAGCTCGAACTCGTAGCAGCGGGCGCCGCGGACCGGGGCCCACGCGAACGACGGCGTCCGCTCGAAGACGTGGGTGACGGGATCGTTCGGTCGGAGGAGGAAGGCTCGGAGGCCGGTCGGGGCGGAGGGCTGAACCGCAGCGGCGCCGGCAAACGTCGTGCCGGCGGCCGCGAAGGCTGCGAGGACGAGGGCGGCAGAACGGAGATGTCTCATGGCCTCTCCTTTTTCGGCACACGGCGTGCCCCGGGCGTCCCTCGTACGGGGGATGGCCCTCGATCGGGCGAGAAGGCCCTACGAGAGCTTGATGTAGATCGCCGCGACGAGGAACGTGCCGGCGAAGAGGACGAGGAAGAGCCCGAACAGGGCCCAGCCCATCCTCATGTTCTTCCGCGCGAGCTCGCGATCGAGCATCGGGTCCCTTTCAGCCGATCAACGGGTCGATCGCCGCCGCTGCGAAGAGCAGGGCGAGGTAGAGGAGCGAGTAGTGGAAGAGGAGGCCGGCGCGCCGTCTGCTGCCGTCCCGCCGCAGCTGCCAGGCGAGCACGAGGAACACGAGCCCGAGCGCGGCCGCAGCGACCGTGTAGACCGGCCCGAGCGTCACCCCGACGCCGACGGTGAACGCGACGAGCACGACCGAGTAGAGCAGGATCTGGCGGGTCGTCTCCCGGTCGCCCCGCACCACCGGCAGCATCGGCACGCCGGCCTTCCGGTACTGATCCTTCAGGAGCAGAGCGAGCGCCCAGAAGTGCGGCGGCGTCCAGAGGAAGACGATCAGGAACAGCCAGAGCGCCGGCAAGGTCAGGTTCCCGGTCGCCGCCGCGAAGCCGACGAGTGGCGGCACCGCGCCTGCCGCCCCGCCGATGACGATGTTCTGCACCGTCGTCCGCTTGAGGTAGCGCGTGTAGACGACGACGTAGAAGAGGTTGCCGACGAGCGCGAGCACTGCTGTGAGCACGTTGACCGCCGAAGCGAGCAGCGCGAACGAGAGCGCGGAGAGCGTGAGCCCGAACTCGAGCGCGCGCGGCACGGGGACGCGTCCGCTCGCGACCGGGCGCCGCTCCGTGCGGAGGCCCATCACGCGGTCGATGTCGGCGTCGAGCACGTGGTTCATGGCGCTCGCTCCGCCGCACGCGAGCGCGAGGCCGACCATGGCCGCGACGAACGTTCCGAGGTCGGGCCAGCCCCGCGCGCCGACGAACATCCCCGCGGCGCCCGTGACGAGCAGGAGCGACATGATCCGCGGCTTCGTCAGCGTGACGTAGTCACGGGCCGTGCCGAACGGCACCGGCGTGCCGCGCCGTGCGACGACGACCGTGACGAGCGCCGCCGCGAGCGCCGCCCCTGCCGTCCCGACGTGCAGCCAGGTCGCCCAGGTAGCGCTGTCCGTGAGCGCGACGAGCCCGCCGGACCCAGTCGCGAGCACCATCAGGAGCGCTGCGGCGCCGGCGGCCGGCAGGAGCTGCGGATACGCGAGGCGGGAGGCGACTGCCACTCCGATCAGGAGCGGAAGCGCGACGAGGACGACGCCGCGATGCGCCTCCCCGAGCGAGAGCGCGGCGCTCGCCACGACGACCGCCGCTGCGGCGGCGCCGCCGAGCGCCGCCAGCCGCACCACCGGGCCGGGCCGGGTCGTCGCGGCGCTAGAGGGCATTGCGCTCCTTCAGCGCGCGCCGGAGATCGTAGAGCGGCCGCGCGCTCGTCACGTAGGGCACCGAGTCGAAGTTGTGCGGCGGCGGCGGCGACGTCGTGTACCACTCGAGCGTGTTCGCGAGCCACGGGTCGTTCCCGGCCCGCCGCCCGTTGATGCTCTTCACGACCGCGGCGAGGTAGAAGAGAACCCCGAGCGCCATCACGCCGGAGCCGATCGTCGAGATCAGGTTGTAGTCGGCCCAGAGCCCGTGCTCGTGGTAGGTGTAGATCCGGCGCACCATGCCGAGGTTGCCGAGCAGGTGCTGCGGGAAGAACGTCACGTTGAAGCCCACGAAGAGCAGCCAGAAGCTCGCCTTGCCGAGCCGCTCGTCGAGCATCCGGCCGAACATCTTCGGCCACCAATAGCAGAGCCCGCCCAGGATCGCGAACACGGAGCCACCGAAGAGGACGTAGTGGAAGTGCGCGACGACGAAGTACGAGTCGTGCACCTGCGTGTCCACGGGGAAGGCAGCGAGGTAGATCCCCGACAGGCCGCCGATCGTGAAGAGCGAGAGGAAGCCGAGCGAGAACAGCATCGGCGTGTCGAAGCTGAGGTTGCCGCGCCAGAGCGTCGCGAGCCAGTTGAAGATCTTCACGCCCGTGGGGACGGCGATCACCATCGAGCTCAGCATGAAGAAGCTGTTGAGGTAGGTCGGCAGGCCCACGGTGAACATGTGGTGCGCCCACACGAGCATCGAGAAGAAGCCGATCGCGACCGTGGAGTACGCGACCGCCTTGTAGCCGAAGATCGGCTTGCGCGCGAACACCGGGAGGATCTCGGAGATGATCCCCATCGCGGGCAGCACCATGATGTAGACCTCGGGGTGCCCGAAGAACCAGAACGCGTGCTGGTAGAGGATCGGGCCGCCGTGCGAGGGGCTGAAGAAATGCGTTCCCGCCTGCCGGTCGAGGAGCAGCATCGTCACGCCGGCCGAGAGCGTCGGCAGCACTGCGACGAGGAGCCACGAGAAGACCTCGATCGACCAGACGAAGAGTGGGATCCGCGTCCAGGTCAGCCCCGGCGCCCGCATGTTGTGGATCGTGACGAGGAGGTTGATCGCGCCGGCGAGCGACGACAGCGTGAGGATGTGGAGCGACAGGATCCACAGGTCCTGACCGTGGCCCGGGGTCTGGACGGAGAGCGGCGGGTAGCTCGTCCAGCCGGCCCGCGCCGAGCCGCCCTTGGCGAAGAACGAGAGCATGAGAACGACGCCCGCGAGCGCGTAGAGCCAGTACGAGAGCGCGTTCAGCCGCGGGAACGCCATGTCGGGCGCGCCGATCATCAGCGGCACGAGGAAGTTCGCGAACCCGGTGAGGATCGGGACGACGAACAGGAAGATCATCGTCGTGCCGTGGATCGTGACGATCTGGTTGTAGGCGTCCCGCGTGACGACGTGGAGGTCGGGCTGGGCGAGCTGGGCGCGGATGAGGAGCGCCATCACGCCGCCAGCGCCGAAGAAGAAGGCGGCAGTCGCGATGTAGAGGATCCCGATCCGCTTGTGGTCGACGGTGACGAGCCAGCTCGCGACCTTGCCGCGCTGCCAGCCGGGCGTCGTGGGGGCGACGGGCGTCTCGACGTTAACCGCCACTGCCGAACCTCTTCTTCAGGTAGGCGGAGAGGGCGGAGAGTTGCTGCGCGCTCCAGCCGCGTCCCACGGGCGGCATCAGGTTCTTGCCGTTCTGCAGCAGGACGTCGAGCTGGGACGTGCTTTGCAGCGTCTGGGACGACGCGATCGACGGGCCGACGAGGCCCTGGCCCGCGAGGCCGTGGCATTTCGAGCAGGCGCCGACCCACTCGTCCTGGCCGAGCGACGACGTTCCCGCGGTCTGCTGGGCGGCGCGAGTGGCGAGCCAGGCGTCGAACTCGGCCTTGGGCATGACCTGGACGGAGTCGAGCATCGCCGCGTGCTGGACACCGCAGAGCTCGGCGCAGCGGCCCACGTAGATGCCGGGCGTGTCCGCCACGAAGCCCGTGTGGTTGAGCCGGCCCGGGATGGCGTCGATCTTGCCGCCGAGCGCGGGGATCCACCAGGAGTGGATGACGTCCCAGTCGGGCGAGGTGACCGTGAGCCGGACCGGCTGGCCGACCGGGACGCGCAGCCGGTCGATCGCGATCACCCCGTTCGGGTACGTGAACTCCCAGTAGAACTGATGTCCTGTGACGGCGATGTTCAGCCGCGCGCCGGCCGCGTTCGCGACCGGCGTGTTCTTGATCCCGGGGAGCTTGACGAACACGAACGTCACGATCGCGACGAGGATCAGCACCGGAGCGACGCTCCAGATCGTCTCGAGCCGGCTCGAGCCGTGGATCTGCAGCCCGTCGGCATCGCGCGCGCGGTTCTTCCTGCGGTACCTGACGACGAACGCGACGAGGAGCCCTTCGACGACGAGGAACACGACCCCGACGAAGCCGGTGATGAACCAGTAGGTGTCGGTGATGCCCTTCGCGCCCGGAGCGTCCGGCGTCACGGGCGACAGCCCGCCGTCTCCCGCGAGGGCCGGTGCCGCGAGGAGCGCGCCCGTGATCAGCAACGACGCGGCGACGGCGATGAGCAGCTTGCGCACGGGCGGTGTCATTCTATGAAGGTGACCGAGGCGGTGCAGGCCCGAACCCGCGCCCTCCTGCCGCGGGACGTGACGAGGCCGTTCCAGGTGTTCGTGAACGGCGTGGAGCAGGAGGAAGGCGTCGACTTCACCGTCGACGGGCCGTCGCTCGTGTTCGAGCGGGAGCTCCGCACGGAGGGGAGGCTCGGCTTCTGGCGCTGGACGGCGATCTTCGTCGGCGTCGTCGGGACCTATCGGCAGGACGACTCGGTGGACGTCGTCTACGAGCGCCGCGGCCGGCGCGTCGTCGCCGCGAAGCTCCCCCTCGAGCCGGCCTGAGCCACCTGCCGGCGCCGCGGGCGAACGGAGGACGTGTCCTCGTAGCGGCAGCGTGCATCCTCGTCGCAGACGCGGCGTCGCGCGACCGACCCGCACCGTGACCCTCCCCGTGGACCGTCGTCGCCGGCCCGAGGCGCGAGGGTAACGTCTCCCCGTGGACGCCGACAACAGCATCGTCGTCGAGGGGCTCGTCCGCGACTTCAAGACCCTCCGTGCGGTCGACGGGATCGATCTGCGCGTCGAGCCGGGCGAGATCTACGGGTTCCTCGGACCGAACGGGGCCGGCAAGTCCACGACGGTCCTGATGCTGACGACGCTCCTGCCGCCGAGCGCCGGGAAGGCCCGCGTGGCCGGTCACGAC
>Ga0187780_10004423_pt1 | contig 10535 bp, 5 predicted proteins | sample 1015_Q2_SP10_20__FD_132429 | JGI IMG/M metagenome (GOLD analysis project Ga0187780, IMG submission 132429) | Tropical peat soil microbial communities from peatlands in Department of Meta, Colombia - 1015_Q2_SP10_20_MG | ecosystem: Environmental > Terrestrial > Soil > Wetlands > Peat | place...
ACTACGCACCCTGGCCGCCTACGTCGAAGCCCTCGGCGGCCGCCTGGAGATCATCGCCGACTTCGGCGACCAGCGGCTCGCCTTCATCGAACCCGGCACCGAAGCAGCCTGACCTGATCAGCATCCGTGACCGACCAGGGCCTCCGCGGTCAAGGCGGACCGGAAGATCCTCCGCGCGAGAGGAGCCAGAAATGGGAGCCAACATCTTCAGCCGTCTCCAGACCCAGCGCGACCTAACCAGAATGATCGCCCAGGTCAGTGGCTCCCCGTTCGACTCAGTTCGACGGTGACAGACAATCGCAACCGCTCTGGAATTCGCTGACACGGAAGAGGTCACTGGTTCAAATCCAGTACGGCCCACGCCATTTTTAGAAATCCTGTCCAGTGCGGGGAGCCCAAATGGGAGCCAGCAACCTGCGGTTTTGCTCCTTAACGGCTGGTCAGCGCCTCACGTTACGGTCTGCAGGCGAGACCCTATCGCCGGTTCGGCACCGCGCAGCGGCGGATCTCATCAAGAACGGCGCCCAGCTAGATTCGCCAATCTCCAGCTCACGGCTGGGCTTGCAGGTTCACCCAGCATCGCTGAGAGGTACCGAAGGAGCACAGCTCCTGCAGCTGCCGTCACAGCGACCCGGACGCGGGCTGTCACGGAGGGCTAACACCCGTGCATTCTCCCATCGCGCTGAATATTTGTCAGGCCAGATGGCCGACGGGTTCGTCCTGCGTTGGCCCAGATCAACCAGATATGGATGTCAAGACCTGATGGCATGAAAGTTGAGGATGCCCGGCCTTCGTAGAACTTGAGAGTAGGGTCCCCGCTCGTGGGCTGCTGAGTGGTGGGTGTCGGGCAACCGCCAAGTCATCCCACGAAGGAAGGGACCGCCGTGAGCAACACCACCACAGGGACCGCCGCCGTGCCCAGCCTGACCGGCTGCCGGGAGAGATCGCCGTGCCGGAGCAGGTGGTCGTGTCGATGGCCGAGATCGCCGAGTCGGCGAAGGAGGGCCTGCTGGCCCTGGCCGCTATGTTCGGCGAGGACGTGACGAGGCTGTGCGGGCCGGACGGCAAGCACAATCCTGGCCGCGCGGGTACCGGCATGGCAGTGAGGCGGGGTCGGTGACCCTGGGCGGGCGCCGCCTGCCGGTGACCCGGCCGCGGGTGCGGGCCGCCCAAAGCCATGGAAGCATCTCGTCCAGGCCGTCGAGGATTGGGCAGGACTTTGCCAACTGCCACAAGCGCGCGTGCGAAAGCGGCAATCAGGCATAATCGGTGGCGAGTTGATCTGCGAGCCAGTCAAGCAATGACAACCGGTGACCAGGGCGGCGCCGTCTACCTGCCCGACTTCGCCGCCCTCGAGTACGGGCCGATACTAGTCACCGCCGCCCAGCGAGAGCACGGCATGCGGCCGGTGTCCGGCCTGCTGGCGCGACCATCCCGTCAGATCCACCGACCTCGGCTTGGTCATTCCCTGCCCAACCCGTGGCTGCGAACTCAGGCTCCGCATCAACCCCTCCGAATTGCGCCAGATCGCCAGCGGACTCGGCGGTGGCCAACGTGGCGGAGGGTCGCATCGGTGAGCTCTCAACAGGGCTCTCGGTAGGTGCTGGGAGGTGGCACCTGACAATGGCTGAGGCAGCCAGGACGTTCCGCGTGTTCGTGAGCAGCACGTTCAAAGACCTGGAAGCGGAGCGGAACGTCCTCCAAGATAAGGTATTCCCCCAGCTCAAAGAGCTGTGCCGCTCCCGTGGGCACCGCTTCCAGGAGATCGACCTGCGCTGGGGCGTCAGCGAGGAAGCCAGTCTGGACCAGCAGGCGATGAATATCTGCCTTGGGGAGATCGAGCGGTGTCGGCAGGTCACGCCGCGGCCTAACTTCATCGTGTTGTTGGGGAACCGATACGGCTGGCTGGCCCCACCTCCGCAGATCCCGGCGGAGGAGTTCGAGCAGATCGTCAGTGGGGTGCCGTCCGGGGCAGACCGCGAGCTGCTGGGCGCCTGGTATGTGAGGGACGGGAATGCGACGCCGCCCCAGTATTACCTGCGCCCGCGAGAGATGGGCGGGCCCTACGAAAAGTACGAGGACTGGGAACCTCTTGAGCAGCACCTTCACAACATCCTGGTCGAAGGGGTCAGGGGGACACAGCTTGAGGCAGATCCCCGGTTCCGTGCCTCCGCCACCGAGCAGGAGATCCTGGCCGGGGCGGTGCAGATCGGAGACCCAGAGGGGCACGCATTCGCGTTCATCCGTGAGCTCCAGCCGCCGTACCCCGATCCCGCTAAGGCGGCCAAAGGGGATCCGATCTTGGACTTCCTCGATCCCGACCAGGAGCAGTTGGAGAAGCGGGGGGAGACGCCGCTGGGGAGGCTTAAGGCAAAGCTGGAGGCCGACCTGCCCGTCAGGTCGTATCAGGCCCGGTGGGACGCGCGGGCCGACCGCCCGGTCACGGATCATCTGGATGACCTGGCCCGTGATGTGAGGCAAGTGCTAGAGCGGGCCATTCTGGACGAGATCGACCACCCCAGCCCGCTCCCGCGGCGGAGTACCGGGCCCGACCGAATCGAGGCCGACTGTGCGCTGGACGCCGACGGGCAGGCCCATCAGGCCTTTGCCGAGGAGCGGTGCCGGATCTTCGTCGGTCGCAAGGAACCCCTATTCGCGATCACGGCATACCTGAACGGCCCGGACCTACGGCCGCTGGTGGTCTCGGGTGAGGGGGGGACCGGGAAGTCGGCCCTGCTCGCGGAGGCCCTCCGCCGCGCCCAGCGCGGCCACCCGCAGTCGCAATTGGTGTACCGGTTCATCGGGGCCACCGCAACCTCCTCGGACGGCCGGGCCCTGCTGGCCGGGTTGTGCCGGGAACTGGCCCGCCGCGGGTATGGAGGCGGCGAAACCTCCGTCCCCAGCGACTACCAGCAGCTGGCCACGGACTTCTGCACGAGGCTAGAGGCCGCCGGAACCGGCCAGCCCCTGATCGTGTTCCTCGACTCGCTCGACCAGCTCTCGGCGAGCCAAGGCGCTCGCCGCCTGGCGTGGCTGCCCACGCCGCTGCCCGACAGCGTGCGGATGGTGGTCTCCGCCCGGCCCGGGGACACCTTGGACACCATGGTCCGCCGGGGGGCGCCGATAGAAGAGCTGGGCCCGATGGAGTCGGCCGACGGGCAGGAACTCCTCCGGCGGTGGCTCGCCGCGGTCGGCCGGGCGCTTCAGCCCGGTCAGGAGCGGGCGGTGCTGGCGAAATTCAACGCCTCGAACGGTAACCCTTTGTACCTGCGGCTCGCCTTCGAAGAGGCCCGCCGGTGGGCGAGCGGCCAAGACCCTGCGGATCTGGGCACCGGGGTGGGGGGGATCCTCGCGAGCAACACCTTCCAGCGGCTAGCCGAGGAGGACAACCACGGCGAGGTCCTGGTGTCCCACGCCCTGGGGTACCTGGGGGCGTCCCGCCACGGGCTGAGCGAGGACGAGATCCTCGACGTCCTGTCCCGGGACCCGGATGTCTACGAGGCGTTCCTTCGCGGAGCCCATCACCTCCCCCTTGATCTCGGCAAGATCGCTTCCGAGGCCGGGATGAGCGAGCGCCTCGGTGAGTGGCTGAACGACCTCACCATGAGCAAAGCGACGCCGCGGGAGCTGAGGAGCTTTCTGGAAGACGTCGTGGCCAAGCCCGGCGGCCCCCGCCTGCCTGTCGTCCTCTGGTCCCGGCTCGCCTTTGAGCTGCGCCCCTACCTCACCGAGACGGCGGCCGAAGGGGCCTCGCTCATCGGCTTCTACCACCGGGAGCTGGGCGACGTCGTTCGCGCCAGCTATCTCAAAGACCGTGAGCTGAACTATCACGGCAGGCTCGCCGACTACTTCCGGCCGCAGCTGGACGAAGGTGACCGGCGGAAGTGGGCCGAAGCTACCTTGCACGGCCTCGGTGAGCTGCCGTACCACCTGACCCAGGCTGGCCAGGGCCGATGGGAGGACCTGTACCAGATCCTGACCGACTTCGACTTCCTGGAGGCCAAAACGTCGCGGGTGGGCGTGCAGGAGCACGACACGGGAGACCAGAAGGTCGTCACCTACACCGGTGTCTACCAACTGCAAGACGACTTCGACCTGGCCCTGCGAGCCATGTCGGGCGGCGACATCGCCGCCCGGCCCCGGATCATCGTCACCGCCACCGACTTTGGTGAAGGGATGATGATCCGCTGCCCGCACTGCAACACCTTGCATCCGTTCCGGGAACAGTGGCGGGGCCAGGAACTGACCTGCCCCAGCAAGCGCTGCCAAGGCCCACTCAAGGTCAACGACTTTGTCGCGCGTAGGCACAGTGTCATTCGGAAGCGCATCCGACGATGGTGGCATTGGTGGGTGGCGGAAGCGAGGCGGTGGACAGAATGACTTCACGGGACAGGACCTCCTACCACATAGACATTCTGACCGAGCGGAGGCGCCTGCTCATGCGGGAGGCGTACCACCTCAGCGGCTCTCATCCTGTCAACCGGCCTGGGTATGTGACGCAACAGCTTTGCCTGCAGGCCCTGGCCAGCGAAGATAGCGAGCTGGTCGAGCTCGCCAGGAACTGGCTAGGCAACCTTCCCGCGCCTCAGCTGCTGCCTCGCTGGACCACTGCGAGGGAGAACCCGGCGCTTCTGCGTGTTCTGGCCGGTCACACCCCGGGGGTGCCCGGTCACCCCGCTGGTGTGAGCGCGGTGGCAGTCACCCCGGATGGGACCCACATCGTCAGTGGCGGCCATGACGGCATGGTGCGGGTGTGGGACCTGGAAAGCGGTGCCGCAGTCGGCGAACCCCTGGAAGCACACCTCAGCGACATCTCGCATGAGGTGTGCTCGGTGGCGGTGACCCCTGACGGAACCCGGATCGTCGGCGCCGGCGGGGGGGGAGCGCGGCTGTGGGAGCTGAACGGCGGCGCCGAGGTGGGCTGGCTCGACCACACGGACGCCGCACTGGTGCGCTCGGTGGCAGTAACCTATGACGGAAGCCGGGTGGTCACCGGCAGCTTTGACGGCATGGTGCGGGTGTGGGACCTGGCCACCGGATCCCTCGTTGGCGAGCCACTGGCCATCCATACCAGCGAGGTAGGCGGGGTGCATTCGGTCGCGGTCACTCCGGATGGCACCGGGATCGTTACCGGCGGCGATTACGGGGTTCGAGTGTGGGACCTGGCCACCGGATCCCTCGTCGGCGGCGCCGCACTGGGTAAGCCGCGGCCCAGGCACCGCTACCAAATAGGCTCGGTCACCGTCACCCCGGACGGAACCCGGATCGTCAGCGGCGGCAACGACGGGGTGCGGGTGTGGGACGCGGATAGCGGCGCTGCGGTGTACGGGCCGTTCACCGGCCCGGCCGACCCGGCCGACGGGGGGGTGAGGTGGGTGGCCCTGACCCCGGACGGAACCCGCGTGATTGGCGGCAGCTATGACGGCATGGTGCGGGTGTGGGACCTGGCCACCGGATCCCTCGTCGGCGAGCCACTGGTCGGACATCCCGGCACCGACTGGAGCGGCTGCTGCGTGGCGGTGACCCCGGACGGTACCCGGATCGTGAGCGGCAGCGATGACGGGAAACTGCGAGTGTGGGCACTGGACAGCCGGGGTTCCGCTGCGGAACCCCGGCACACCGATGTGCCGATGCGCAGACCGCCGGGCCACACCTACGTGAGCTCGGTGGCGGTCACCCCGGACGGAACCCGGGTCGTCAGCGGTGGCGACGGCGTGCGCGTGTGGCGCCTAGACAATGGCGTCCCGCTGCTCAGCATGTTTCTCAGAGTCGTCCTAGACAGTCACATCTGGCCGCCGTTGTTGGGTATCAGCCACCCGAGAAGGGTGGTATCGGTGGCGGTCACCCCGGACGGAACCCGGGTCATAAGCGGGAGCGATGACGCCACGATGCAGGTGTGGGACCTCGGCAGCGGCGAAGCTGTGGGCGAGCGCCTGATCGGCCACCGCTTCGCGGTGCGGGCGGTGGCGGTCACCCCGGACGGCCTGCGGATTGTGAGCGGCGAGGGCGGGGTGCGGGTGTGGGACCGGGACAGAGACCTGGACAGCGGAGACCTGGTGGGCGAGCTGCTGGACCGCCTGCCCGCCGCCGAGCAACAACACGGATCACTACGTGTATGGGACTTCGTCGGCAGCGGGGACGCACGCGGTAAGCCGCTGGTGGGTCACACGGACGCCGCTGTGGGCGCGCTGGCGCTGACCCCGGACGGTCGTCGGATCGTAACCGGTGAAGATCACACAGTGCGGGTGTGGGACCTGGACAGGGGCACTTCCCTAGGCAAGCCGCTTATCGGCCACACCGGTGAAGTGACGTCGGTGAGCGTCACCTCGGACGGTACCCGTGTTGTCAGCGGCAGCCGGGACACCACGGTGCGGGTGTGGGACCTGGACAGGGGCACTTCCCTGGGCAAGCCGCTTATCGGCCACACGGGTGAAGTGACGTCGGTGAGCGTCACCTCGGACGGTACCCGTGTTGTCAGCGGCAGCCGGGACACCACGGTGCGGGTGTGGGACCTGCACGATGGGACTTGCATTCTGCAAGCAGTGCTCTTGGATCCCATCACGGCCGTTGCACTCGGCACTGCCGGGTTGATCGTAGCAGGAGACTCCTCAGGATCCCTGTGGACATTCAGGCTCTTTGATTGATGTGATTAGGAGCGGGGCCTCCGCTCCTTGTGAAGACCCCGAGCCGAAAACTCCGAGATCGATTCGGACCTACTGCTCGACTCCCATCATGGCTAGGATTGATTCGACGGTATCCGTAAAGGTAGACAGGTATGCCGAGCCATGGACCGGACGCTCAGGGGAGACATCTAGACCTGCCATCATAAGGTTGTGGCTCACATGCTCTATGAGTTCGCGGGCTCTGCTGGAAACCAGATACTCTGAATGTTTCGTCTCGGCCTCAGCCTCGAGCCATGCGATGATCTCGAGGGATGCCGGGAGCAAGTGAACCCAGGATACGAAGGAAGGAATGTACTCGGCAGAGGGGCCGACCTCCAAGAGCGTTGCCCATCTGTCCCGGTATGCAGTGAAATGCCGCTCATTCCCAGACCACCTGGCTTTAACGGTCATGGAAGCGGAAAGGCTACCAAGGGTATCGTTGACGTTCCTCTTAGCGAAGCCTGCTTCATCCGAGAGCCTCGCCGCGTCTAGCGGGCCGTCCTGGTATGTAAGCAATATTCTCATCACTTCTGAACGGCTACCGGGACCGAAGAGGTGGCGGAGCTGGAAGGCGAAATTCGCGGGGATCTTTAGGTCCGGCTCTCTCGATTTACCGCTGTTCCGCGAGGGCGGCAAGGATCACATCGAGCGTCTCCCTAGTGATCTCCATGTCCCACAGCCTAACAGATGGGGATGTTCAACATCGCGTATCGAGATGTTTAAGGACTCTATTAACGACCTTGGTCATCCTTAACTTCGTCTGAGCCTTGAAAACAGGCTGGTCAGTCCAAGGATCCTCAGTGTCAAGAAAGAACTTGCCGCGTCACTTGCAGCTGCAACTATCTAGGCCACGCCGCTGCCGCCTGGCATGCCGCGCACATATGCCGGCTGCGGCCGATCTTGACGACTTGCCAGCGCTACCGGCGCGAGCCCGCACGAATTCCCAGGCGCCTCCGGAGTTCATCGGGGTCCGGCAGCATGTCGGTGTCCTTGCCCTCGGCCTCCGCACGGTGGAGTCGCCACTCACAGTCGTCGATCATCGCTAGCACCCGGTCCAGCGCGGCGCCTCCGGCCGCAACGGCCTCGGCGGGGATCATGCCTGCTGCGTCGCGGGATTCCAGCACCGACAGGTACCCGAGTTCACGGTTGATCTTGCGCGCGACATCGTTCAGGGTGTGCTCGATCGGCAGGTAGTACCCCTCCAGGATGAGCCTGCGCGGCTCGGGCGACGGCATGCCCTCGATGCCGAGCCGCCGGCACGTGGCCTCGCGGCTGTCAGGGCCGTCCTCAGCCTCTTGTGGCGTACCTGTCAGCTCTTGCGCGGTCAGGGCGCTGCGCTGCGTAACGTTGGCCGGGCATTCCGCGGCGGAAGCCGCCGCCAGCACGACAGCCTCCAGGTCAGCCGCACGCCGCACGGAATTCGCGTTAAGGGTAACGCACGAGGCGCGGCGCCGGATGGTGCCGAGGTTGGTCAGCCGCCCCGGCTGGAGCTTCCCGGCGTATTCGATCTCATGCAGAGTATTGCGGGTCCAGAAGCGCTCGGGCAGCGACTCAAGGTATGCGTAGTAGCCGTCGACGTCCCCGATCGGCGGCTGCGGCGGAGCCAGGCAGGGCCTGGTCAAGAGCGGCCAGATCTTCCCGGCGGAACCAACCTCGATCGTCGTCTCGCACCAGCGGTACTCATCCCCGTCCGCGGTCTGGAATACCGGCGACGACTGCCCGGCGAACAGCGACAGCAGCCGTTCTGGGAAGCGCGGCACGCTTCCAGGCACGACCGGCCCATCGGGAAACAGCCCCTCACCAGCCTCCCGGAGATCGCGGGGCAGGACCCCCATCCCCCCGAGCGCCTGCACGTGCCGACCGCCGTCGGCCAGCCGTTCACCGTCTGGGAGCAGCCGGCCGATCACGATGTCGAGTCGCCGGACGGACAGCGAGAACAGCCGGTCACGCTGCCAGACCCGCTGCGGCCCGCCGACCAGGCTGCCCAGGGACAGTTCCGACCCGCGCTTGACCCAGGTCACCTCGTACATGTCCACCGGCTCGGCCAGCCATTCGCCCAGCAGGTCCCGCTCGTCGCCGCGCAGCAGGTGACCCCTGGCGGCAAGAAACCGCTGCGCGGTGCCGGCGTCGAAGATTGCGAGATCGAGCGCGAGCATGGCGGCATGCGGCGCGCCGATGGCGCACGCGGCCATCCGGTCGATGACCTTGCGATTCGGGCCCCGCTGCGCGTAGGTGGCGAGCATCGCGTACAGCGCCGGGGCCCGGCGCGGGAGCGGATGGATGCCAACGTCCAGATCCTTGACCCGGCAGCACGCCTTGTACTTGCGGCCAGACCCGCACGGACACGGCTGGTTCCTCGAAGCGCGCTCAGCGCCCAGGGCAGGCTGCCGCAGTGTGTCAAGAGGCCGGAGCAACGGCTCGGCGATCTTGTCGGAGCCGATCGCCGATGCCAGCTCCCAGGCCCGTGCCCAGTTGCCCGCGCACAGCTCGTACTCCATGGCGTCCCGGACCGCCGGGAGCAGAACCGGGTCAAGCCTGAGGCAGGACTCGATCAGCTGCCGCGCGTCGTCGGACCGGCCTGATCCCTCCGCCGCCCGTGCCCGAAGCAGCATCTGGACAGCAGGATGCCCGCGGCCCTCCAGCGCCGCGATGCCGCGCGCCCACGGGTGCTCGGCCGACGGTCCCGGCACGGCGGCAGTCTCCACCGCCTCCGCCACCAGGTCGATCACCGCGGGCTTGGCCAGCCAGGGAACCAGGGTGACGGCAGACCCGGCCGCGAGCGCCGAGATGCTCTCCAGCGCCGCCCCGGCATCGTCCGGATCCAATCGCCCGCGCGGGCCGAACTCGGGGTGTGTCAGCAGCCACCGGGGAACGCCGACCCGCGCGGCGAGCCTGTCAGCTGCCGAGTCGTCACCGGCGCGCAGCGCCGAGGCGAGCTCGCGAGAAACCCCTATGTCCGGCACCACCTGTCCCGCGGTCACCGCAGGAGCATAACGCCTGCCGGTACCACCTGCGTTTCAGGCACCTCCGCTGGGCCGAACGAGCAGTGGCTCGGCGCAATTCGCCAGGCAGGCACGCAGGGCCGTTCCCGGCCCTAGACTGCATGCCTGGACGGCGCATGAGCAGCCATCCGGGCCAGGTCGATTCAAGGCGGGAGGAATGCCATGAACGATCTCGAAACGGCCGCCGGACACGCGGTACTGACAGGACAGATCCGCTCGTTCACGGCATGGGTGGGCGACGGGCGCAAGCTCACCCAGACCGGCAGGATCGGACTGGCAGACGCCCGCCACCTAGTGGAACTGCTCGGCACAGGCGACACGATCGACCCGAAGATCGGCGATCGGGTCTTCAAGACCAAGTCCAGCGAGGAACTCGGTTACCTCACCCGGATCGTCGAGTGGGCGAAGGCCGCTCGGCTAGTTCGGGTCAGCGGCACCCGGCTGGTACCGGTGAAGAAGAACACCAGCCTGCCCGACCGGCCGCTGGACCTGGTGATAGCGATGCTCAAGGCCTATCCGAAGCTTGGCAAGTCGCTGTTCCCCAGGGGCCCCTACCGGCAGTCGCTCGTCGGGGACGAGTTCGGCGACGTCAGCGAGGCGCTCGTCACCACCATGTTCGGCCATGCGGGTCCGTGCCCGCTCGGCCTGCTCTGCGCGGTGGCCGGTGACATGATCGCGGAGCGGTACGTGCTCAGCGGGCTCACCGAGCGGCAGCTGGACTTCCTGCAAGGCACGATCGAGACCGACGTAAGCATCGCGGTGGCCGCACTAGCTGCCATCGGCGTCGCCTCCGCCGATGAGGCGGAAGACACGGTGGAACTCACCGCTCTCGGCCGTTTCGCGATCGGGCGCATCCGGGGCATGCCGCTGC
>Ga0187780_10004424_pt1 | contig 10532 bp, 6 predicted proteins | sample 1015_Q2_SP10_20__FD_132429 | JGI IMG/M metagenome (GOLD analysis project Ga0187780, IMG submission 132429) | Tropical peat soil microbial communities from peatlands in Department of Meta, Colombia - 1015_Q2_SP10_20_MG | ecosystem: Environmental > Terrestrial > Soil > Wetlands > Peat | place...
CAGATCCTGAGCGACCGTGCGAAACCGATGTTTCCGGGCACGCAGGGCAGCTGGCTCGCCGATTCCCCGGCGCTGCGCAAGGACATGCTCGCGCGCATGAAGAAGTGGCGCGTGTACAGCGAGTCGAATCCGGTCGGCGGCATCCGCGACACGATCCGCACCTACGCCTCTGCCGATCGCCGCATCAGCCTGTACGTGCTCGGGGATGAGTTCACGGGCGAGTCCATGCAGGACGCGCTCGATGAGGTGCGGGAGGTCAACAAGCCGGACGCAAGCGGCCACCGTCCGGTGCGCATTCACGCGGTCGGCTTCCCCGAGGCGCCCGGGTTCCCGCCGTTTACAAGCATCCGCTTTTCGGCATTAATGCGCCTGATGTGCGAGCAGAACGACGGCACCTTCGTCGGCCTGCTGCACTAGGGACCTGTCGGGGAGCGCGACATGAGGCGGACGCTCTTGGCTGCATTCGCGCTCGGGTTGCTCGCCGGGCTCGGCGGCTGCGGCAACGTGCACGTGAAGCCGCAGCCCGTCCTGCCGCGCGCGCTCATCGTGCCGCTGCCGACGCGCGTGGCGCTCGTCGTGCCCAAGGACGTGCGCGGCTACATCCACAAGGAGACGCGCTGGGGCGTCGACTGGGACGTCGATCTCGGCACCGGTCACCGGCTGCTGCTGCACGATCTGTTCGCCGCGCAGTTCCGGGAGGTCGTGGAGAGCGTCGACCTCGATGCGGCTCGCAAGCTCGAGGGGGTGCGGGCCATCTTCGAGCCGCACATCGATCAGTTCGCGTTCACGACGTCGCGGGAGACCGGGCGCTACTACGCCGTCACGATCCGCTACCGGATCGACGTCTACACCTCGGCCGGGGAGCTCACCGACAGCTACGCCCTGACCGGCTACGGCAACTGTCTCGCGAGCCGCATCGGCTCTGCGAGACCTCTGGAGGTGGCGACGGCCTCCGCCATGCGCGATGCGGCGGCGAAATTCCTGGTGCAGTTCCCCGAGCTCGCGGCGGGCAAGCACCTGGCGCACGATGAGGCCCTGGTCGCCGAGAAGCCGGCCCTCGATGCGAGCGAGATCGCCGCCGTCCCCATCGAGGCGGCGGACGGCGGACCGCCGGTGCCGGCGGCATCTGATGCGCCGAGCCCGCAGCCGGGTCCCTCGCAGCCGGCGCCGGCGGCTGCGCCGGCCAGATCGCTGCGCTAGAGCCCGTCAGTCGCGCTTGCCGCGCTTCGCGACGACGCGCTCGCGCAGACTCACATCGCGCGCCGCCACCGGCTCGCCGTTCTCGAGCCGCGGTCCGTAGCGCGCCCGCTTGACCGAGTTGACGACGGCCTTCTGCAGCGACTCGGGCGCATCGGAGGTCGTGGCCGCGACGTCCGTGGTACGCCCCTCGGGGGTCACCGTGAAGTGCACCTCGACGAAGCGCTCGTCGGACTCCCGGGGCTCAAGGCGCGTGCGGGACACGGAGGCTGCCGGCGGACGGTAGGCGATCTGGCGCGGCTGCGCGAGCAGCACCGTCGACCCCGAGGCCTGCAGCTCCTTCCACGCGGAGCGATACGCCGACTGTGCCCGCGGCGCCTCGCCGGCGCTCAGGTACCAGTCGCCGAGATCGACGATCGTCTCGCCGAGGACACCGTGGTTGACGGGGCGCTGCTTCTCGAGCACCGAGATGGCGACCTGCAGCGCGTGCTCTCCGTCGGTGTTCAGCGTACGCGCGCCTCCCCACAGCGAGTTCCTCTCCGGCGTCGGCAGCTCATTGGTCGTCACGGTCGTCTCGCGCGACTCCTCCTCCGGCCCGTTCAGGTACTCGAGCCGGTAGGTCCGGGCGATGCCGCGCAGAGCGTCGACGCCGGCGAGTGTGACCGTGCCGTCACGCTCGGCGATCGACAGCGCCCGGGCGTGCAGCGCCCGCGCGGTGCTGTAACGGCCTACGAATTCGTACCAGCGTGCGAGACGGTCGAGCGGGCCGAGCAGGCGCAGATCGGTCTTGCCGTAGGCGCTCTCGGCGACCTCGAGCGTGTACTGGTGCTCCTGCTCGGCGTCCGGGTAGTCCCCGAGCGCGATGTAGCTGCGGATGAGCGGCTCGAGCAGCATCAGCTGCCCGGGATTGAAGAGCCCGTTGAGGTTGCGGCTCAGGTCCACCGCACGGCGCAGCACCAGGCTCGCGGCATCGTACTCACCCTGTGCGAGGTAGGTGACGCCGAGCCCGTGCAGCGGCGCGAGCAGCTGCGGATCGGTCGGCCCCGCGGCCGCAGCCTCGAGGATCTCGATGCTGTGCCGGTAGGCTTTTTCGGCCTCCGCGTGATTGCCCATCCGGTGGTAGGTGGTACCGAGATTGGTGAGCGGGTTGGCGAGCTCGCGCGCCTTGGCCCCGTACTGCTCCTCGGTGAGCGCCACGAGGTGCTGGGCGACCGGCAGGGCCGCCTCGTAGTGGCGGGCGTCGAACGCCGCCCGGAACTCGTGATAGACCTCGATGCGCTCGGCGTCGGTGACGGCCAGCGCACACGGTGCTGCCGCGAGCAGCACGATCAAGGACACACGGGCTCTGCGCATCTTGAGGTCCCCCCGCGAACGCGCCCTCCGTGGCCGCGCCTTCTCAACGAGGCTCATCGCGGATTACAAATCGTAAACCGTCCCTGCGCGCCCTGGCGAGTCCGGTCTCGGGCCCCCACCCACTGACGGCCGGGCCGCGACCGGTGCTAAGCTGTCGCTAACGACAGCTTCGGGTATCCAGCAGCCGTCTATCGCTCGATGGCAGACTCCGAACCCAAGGTCGCACTGTTGGCCGGTGCGAGTGGTCTCGTCGGCAGCCATGTGCTGGATGCACTGCTGAACGCATCCGACTTCTCACGCGTATTCGCCGTCACGCGCCGTCCCCTCGGTCGCGACCATCCCCGCCTCGCCAACCGCATCGTGCAGTTCGACCGCCTGGAGGAGCAGCTGAAGGGCCTCGCCTGCCACACGGCGTTCTGCTGCCTCGGGACGACGCTGCGGGCGGCGGGCTCCGAGCAGGAGCTGCGCGCCGTGGAGCTCGGCTATGTCGTCGCGTTCGCGCGGGCCGCCAGGGCCGGCAATGCGCAGCGCTTCGTGCTCCTGTCGTGCGCCGGCGTCGGGGAGTCGCGCAGCGCGCACCTCGTGCTGAAGGCACAGGCGGAGCAGGCGGTGACCGCGCTCGGCTTCCCCACGCTCGACGTCCTGTTGCCCGGCCCGCTGCTCGGACTGCGCCGCGAGATCCGCCCCGCGGATCTCGCGCGCGGACTCACGCTGCCGCTCGTCAATGTGTTTCTGACCGGCACCCGCGAATCACGGCGTGCCATCTCGGCCCGCACGGTCGCGGCCGCCATGCTCGGCGTCACGCGCTCGGGCCGGCGCGGCGCCAACCGCTACACCTACTCCGCCATCCGCGCGCAGGCGGCGCTGAAGTCCGCGGCGCGCGCGACACCCCCCGCCGCGAAGTCTGCCTCGCGTCCCCGCGCCGGCTGACGCGGCCGACTCGATTGAGCGTGGTATGCGCGCGACGTCGCGCGCGCGCTCGAGCGCGATCCGCCGCTGCGGTGTACCGGAACCATAACGTGATCCAGTTAACATCCGCTCTCGCGGTTGCGTGACAGATTGGTGAAATAAGAAATCGGCTTCGGCCGAGTCTTTCCCCGCTGTCGCAGAATGGCGCGCACGCAAGGACGTTCGGAAGACCATCGGATGTTGCGGACGGTTCTTTCAAGCCGCATGGGTCGGCGCATTGCGATAACCGTGGGTCTGTGCACCGCACTGCCCGTGCTGCTGTTCGCACTGCTGGTCGCACTGCAGAACGAGGCGAGCACGCGCGCCCGCGCCGCGCAGCGCCTGAAGGCCGTGAGCCACGGCTACGCGCTGACCCTCGCCTCGCGGCTCGGCGCCGCCGAGACCATGGTCGAGGCGCTGAGCGCCGCGGATGCCGGCGACGGGGCCGCGCTGCGCGAGCACGCCATCGATTCGAGCGCCTTCAAGTCGGTCGTGCTCGTCGAGCGCGCGGCGTTCGTCGACGCCCGCGACGCCTCCGCCACCGATGCGACGCCGCTGCAGCCGAGCCCCACGCAGCTCGCCGCGCTCGATGCCGGCGAGACGGTGCTGCTGCCGGCGAGCTTCCCGGGTCGCAGGCTGCCGGCGATCTTCCTGTCCCGCGAGGTGCATTCCGGCGCGCAGACGCGGCTCGCCTACTTCGAGCTCGCGCCCGACTGGATCTGGCGCGACCTGCAGAATCCTCAGGCCGACGTCTCCATCGCCATCGTCGATGCGCAGGCCCGCATGCTCGAGAGCCTGACGGCGCTGCCGCCGGAGCTCACGGCCATGTTCGCCCGCCAGATCGACCAGGAGGGCGAGCGCATCGAGCGCAACCGTCCCTTGAGCTGGGAGGCGGAGCACCTCGAGTGGCAGGGCTCGCTCACCCAGGTGCCCCTGGTGAACGAGCGCATCACGGCGGCGGTGCCCTGGGCGGTGGTCGCCTTCTACCGCGAGCCCGGCCTCGTCGTGAGCTGGCCGCTGCTGCGCGCGGACGTGCCGCCGGCGCTGCTGTTCGCGCTCCTCGCAGCGTGTGCGGCGGCGCTGTATCTGACGCTGCGCTATCTGCCCGCCCTGCGGGCGGTGCAGGGCGCGCTCGCGACGCTCCCGGAGCGGCGCTTCGAGCCGCTCGCCGCTCGCGGGAGCGATGAGACTGCAGGGCTCATCGACACCTTCAACCGCAGCGCCATGAGTCTTGAGGAGCAGCTGCGCGCGCTCGAGACGCTCGGGGAGATCGACCGGCTGCTGCTCGGCTCCGCGGGGCTCGAGCAGGTGCTCGATGCGATCCTGTCGCGGGTGCAGGCGGTCACGCGCTGCCACAGCGTCGGCATCGCCCTGCGTGACGGCGATGCGCCCGGCCGCGGCCGGGTGTACCTCGCGACCGCGGGGCTCAACGATCTGCCGGTGGCCCGCGTCGCGCTCGATGACGACATGCTCACGACGCTCGCCACCGAGAGCGGCGGGCTCACCATCACGCGCTGCGAGGAGCAGCGCCACAGCTTCCTGAAGCCGCTGAAGGATACGGGCTCGGAGTTCTTCTGGGTGTGGCCGGTCGTCGTCGCCGAGCGCGTCGAGGCCATCCTCGCGGTCGGCTATCGCGAGCCGCCGCTCACCGATCCGCAGATCGCGCGCAGCGGCGGGGAGTTCGCGGCGCGGCTCGCGGCGGCGCTCTCGAAGAGCGCGCGCGACGAGCGCCTGTACCGCCAGGCCCACTACGATCCGCTGACCGCGCTGCCCAACCGGCTGCTGTTCCGCGACCGCCTGTCGCAGGAGCTCGCGGGCGCCGCCTCCGGAGCCTCGAGCGGCGCGCTGCTGTACATCGACCTCGATCACTTCAAGCGCGTCAACGACAGCGTCGGACACAGCGCCGGAGATCAGCTGCTGACGGTGGTGGCGCAGCGCCTGCGCGCCGCCGTCAAGGAAGGCGACACCGTCGCGCGCCTGGGGGGCGATGAGTTCACGGTGATCCTGCGCAACGTGGCGGACGATCAGTCCGCGCACGCGATCGCCGAGCGCATCGTCGAGTCGCTGCAGCTGCCGGTGAGCATCGCCGGGCGTGATCACCAGATCTGCGCGAGCATCGGCATCACGCTGTATCCGCAGGACGGCGGCGGCATCGAGGAGCTGGTGCGCAACGCCGACACCGCGATGTACCGCGCCAAGGAGCTCGGGCGCGGCCGCACCATGTTCTTCGAGCCGAGCATGACCGCCGCGGCGCTGCAGCCCACCGACAGCGGCCTGCACCGGGCGCTGCGGCGGCGGGAGTTCTCGCTGTTCTATCAGCCGCAGTTCGCGGTCGCCGACGGCGCGCTCGCGGGCGTCGAGGCGCTGCTGCGCTGGCAGACCCCGCGCGACGGCGTGCGCCAGCCCGGGGAGTTCGTCCCGGCGGCGGAGGAGAGCGGGCTCATCGTCGACATCGGCGGCTGGGTGCTCGATGCGGCGTGCGCGCAGCTCTCGGCCTGGCGCGACAAGGGCATGGCCCCGCCACGCCTCGCGTTGAACGTCGCGCGCCAGCAGCTGCAGCACGCCGAGTTCCCGAAGAGCGTGCGCCGAGCGCTCGAGAAGTACGGGCTGCCCGGGGAGCTGCTCGAGCTCGAGTTCACCGAGAGCGTGCTGGGCGATGAGGCCGCGGGCGCAGCGCTGACCCGCCTCGCGCAGTCCGGCGTGCGCCTCGCGCTCGATGGCTTCGGCAGCGGCTACGCCTCGCTGGGCTATCTGCGCGAGTATCCGATCAGCGTCGTGAAGATCGACCGCCACTACCTCGCCGACGTGCCGCACAATCCCGCCGCGGCGACGCTCATCGAGACGATCATCGTGATGGCCCACGCCCTCGGCCGGCGCGTGGTCGCCGAAGGGATCGAGACCATCGAGCAGCTCGATTTCCTGCGCGAGCGGCGCTGCGATGTCGCGCAGGGCTTCTACCTGGCCCGCCCGCTCGCGGTGGCCGCGATGACCGAGCTGCTGCATGCGCGGATCGCGCTCACGCGCGATGGCACGGACGTGCGGGCGACCGGCTGACGCCGACGGCACGGCCGAGCTTATGTCCCGCGCGGCGCGCGGCCGCCGCCGGTAGCGCGCGATCCGTCGCGGATGAGAGTCAATGCACAGAATCTCGCTTGACTCAACGTCGTGCGTTTCCGACACTTTAGAGGTGTAAAGGCAAACCCGTCGAAAGACGGGGACGCAAAGCCACCGGTCTAAAGGACGTGCTCCTACGACGGCGGGGTTGCCACGGGCGCTAGCGCGGCAAGCTTCAAGCGCATCATCCGCTTCCTCCCCGTCAGTCAGCGAGCCCCCTTCGTTCCGGTGGCGGTCCGTTGGATTCGTTCCGGGGAAAAATATGTCAACTCCTGCCCACCAGCCGGCTTCCGGGGGAGCTTCGCCGTCGCAGGCTCACGCCTCGGCGTCGGGCACGGGTCCGTTCGTCATCAACCTGTGCTCGTCGACGACGCCGATGGCGCTGACGCAGCCGCAGCTGGCGGAGCTCAAGCGCTTCACGTTCTTCGTCAGCCGCCGGCTCGAGGATCGCCGCGAGCGCTTCCGCCTGCACATGGGCTACTTCGCGACGCTGCCGGAGGCCGAGGAGTGGCTCGGCATCGTGCGCGAGGTGTATCCCGGTGCGTGGGCCGGTGAGGCTCCGGGCAAGCGTCTGCGCGCGCAGGCTGCCGCCGGAGCCGCTGCGCCCGCACCCGCCAGACCGAGCGCGCCGCCCCCGGCGCCGCCCGTCGCGCGCGCCGCCGCACCGCTGCCGCCGGTCGCACGGCCGGCCGCGATGCCGCCCTTGGGAATGGTGCCGACGCTGCGGGCGGCTCCGGCCGCCCCGCCGGCACCCGTCGCCGCGCGCGCAAGGCCCGCGCCGGTGACCCCGCGCGCCGCCCCCCGGGCGCAGCCGCCGAAGGCACCGAACACGGCCGCGAGGTCGGTCGCCGCTGCGCGCGGGGCCCAGCTCGCGCGCCCGGGCGCTGCACCGGCTGCGAGGACCGCCGCCCCGGCGGCGCCCGCGCCGCGCAGCGCACCGAAGGCCCCGCCCCGCGCCGCTGCGCCCGTGCCGCCCCCCGCGCGTCCGAGCGCCGCCGCCTTGAAGGCACCGGCCGGCAATGGCTCCAACGTGCGCCAGGTGCTCTCCCAGCTCGATGAGACCGGCGCGACCCGGCAGATGCCCGCGCCGGTCGTGCCGCGCGTGCCGCCGAGCCGCCCCGAGTCCTCGATCTCGGACTCTCAGGTGCTGCGGATTCTCGAGGAGCGCCGCGCCGACGGCGCACGCAACGAGACGGCCGACACCGGCATCTCGCTGCTGCGCCCCGAGGACACCGGCACCCGTCGCGCGATCAAGGACGCCGTGGTTAGCAACGCGCCGGTCGCGTTCGCCGTGCAGCTCAACTGGTCGGTGCAGCCGATCGAGCTCGCAACCGTCCCGCCGCTTGCGATCTTCAGCGCCTACACCCTCTACACCGTCGAGGGCAGCCGCGAGGGACGCCGCTGGTACGGCCTGCGGCTCGGCTTCTTCTCCGATGCCATCTCGGCGAAGCAGGTCGCCTACTACGTGCGCTCCGAGTTCGCGACCGTCGCCGTGGTCCCGGTGAGCCCCCAGGAGCGCGAGCGCGCGAGTGCCGCGATCCAGGGCTCGCCGCTCGAGCGCCGCGCGCCGCTGCCGGTCCAGGACCGGCTGCCGACGCACGCCACTTCCGAGTTCAAGCTGTTCGACGACACGAGCGAGGAGCCGAAGCTGCCGCAGGCGCCCGCGCCGGCCGCCGCACCGCCGGCGCGCGCGCCGTCCGCGAAGCGCGGTGGCAGGAGCCAGGGCGGCAAGGTGCGTGCCCGCGAGAAGCGCGCGCCGCAGACTCTGGAGGAGACACTGGAGATTCTCGGCGCGGACGACCTGGAGATCGACAACGGCCGCGGCGAGCGGCTCAACGACACCGGCGTGCGCCATCTGAAGGTGGCGGTCAAGAAGGACACGCCGTTCGCGCGACTGCTCGACCGGCTCTCCGACCGCGTCAACCGCGGCTAGCGATCGCGCGCCGCCGGGCGAGCCCGGCGCGCGCTCACTTGCCGCCGAACAGCTTCGCGAGCTCCGCCTGCGCCTGGGTGACCTCCGCCGTGTTCGGCGGTGTGTAGGCGCCGGCGCGCGGCTTGAAGAAGTCGCAGAAGTTGGCGCGCTCCTTGTCGCGCACCTCCTCCGCCGTCGGCTCGCGGCAGTGCTTCGCGACCCGGGTGTCGTACTCGACGCACAGCCGGCACACGTGCAGCTCGGCGCGGCATTTCGGGCATTCATCCAGCCGCCGCAGCGGCAGGCTCAGCGCCGCGAGCGCCGCACCGCACTTCCAGCACACGAGGTCATGGGCCATCGCGTGTGAGTGTCGCAGCTTTCGCACCCCGCTGTGTAGGGGGGGCGCGCGCTCGTTCAGGCCTCCCGAGCCCGAGGCGGCGCCGCGGCCGCGCGCTCGCGCAGGAAGCGCTCGAGCACCTCACCGGTGTGCGAGCGCGCCTTGCGGGCGGCGATTTCCGCCGGCGCGCCCTGCGCCACGATCCGGCCGCCCGCGGCGCCGGCCTCCGGACCCATGTCGAGGATCCAGTCGGCCTCGGCGATGACATCGAGGTTGTGCTCGACGACCACGGCGGTGTTGCCGGCTTCGATGAGCCGGTGCAGCACATGGATGAGCTTCTCGACATCCGCCATGTGCAGCCCGACGGTCGGCTCATCGAGCACGTAGAGCGTGTGGCGCGGCTGCTGCCGCGGACCCGAGCGCGCCTCGCCGCGCACCTTGGCGAGCTCCGTGACCAGCTTGATCCGCTGCGCCTCCCCGCCCGAGAGCGTCGGGCTCTGCTGCCCGAGCGTGAGGTAGCCCAGGCCCACGTCCTGCAGCAGCTTCAGCGCGTGATGCACCCGCGGGTGAGCCTGGAAGAACTCCACCGCATCATCGACGCTCATGGCGAGCACCGCGCCCACATCCTTGTCGCGCCAGCTGACCGCGAGCGTCTCCGAGTTGAAGCGCCGGCCGCCGCAGACATCGCAGCTGACCTTCACATCCGGCAGGAAGCTCATCTCGATGGTCTTCACCCCCTGACCTTCGCACGCCTCGCACCGGCCGCCGGCCGTGTTGAACGAGAAGCGGCTCGCCGTGTAGCCGCGAATGCGGGCCTCGGTCGTGCCCGCATAGATCGCGCGGATGTCGTCCCAGAAGCCGACGTAGGTGGCGGGGCAGGAGCGGGGCGTCTTGCCGATCGGCGTCTGGTCCACCTCGAGCACCCGATCGATCGCCTCGAGGCCGTGCACGGCGGCGCAGCCGGTGAGGCTCGCCGCAGCCCGCGCGCCGCGCTCCTTGCGGCCGCGGCGTGCGGCGCCGTTGCCCCGCCGCAGGCGCTCCTCGCCCACCAGGCGCTTGAGGTTCGTGTAGAGCACGTCGCGTGCCACCGTGGACTTGCCGGAGCCGGACACACCGGTCACGACCACGAGCCGGCCGAGCGGGACGCGCACGTCGATCCCATCGACGTTGTGCAGCTTCACCTGCTCGAGCTTGAGCACCGCGGTGCGCGGACCGACGCTGCGCCGCGGCTCCGCCGGGTGCTGCAGCGGGGTGCGCAGGAAGCGCCCGGTGATGGAGCGGGGATTGGCGATCAGGTCGCGCACGGTGCCGGCTCCCACCACCTCGCCGCCGCGCACGCCGGCGCCGGGCCCGAGGTCGAGCACGTGATCCGCGCGCCGGATCGTCTCCTCGTCGTGCTCGACGACCACGAGGGTGTTGCGGTGCGCGGCGAGCTCGGCGAGCGAGTCCAGCAGGATCTGATTGTCGCGCGGGTGCAGGCCGATCGTCGGCTCATCGAGCACGTAGCACACGCCCTGCAGATTGGAGCCGAGCTGCGCCGCTAGCCGGATGCGCTGCGCCTCGCCCCCCGAAAGGCTCGGCGCCGAGCGATCGAGCGCCAGATAGCCCAGTCCGACCCGCTGCAGGAAGCCGAGACGGCCGAGAATCTCAGCGAACGCATCGCGTGCGACG
>Ga0187780_10004425_pt1 | contig 10532 bp, 6 predicted proteins | sample 1015_Q2_SP10_20__FD_132429 | JGI IMG/M metagenome (GOLD analysis project Ga0187780, IMG submission 132429) | Tropical peat soil microbial communities from peatlands in Department of Meta, Colombia - 1015_Q2_SP10_20_MG | ecosystem: Environmental > Terrestrial > Soil > Wetlands > Peat | place...
ATGTCGCGAGTGCCGTAGTTTCCGATGTGCAGGGAAAACTGGGCAAGATTGGTAAGCACGTAGAAGTTCATGCCACTAGCCCCACTCTCCCTCTTGACGAAACTCTTCAACTCGACTTTTACGACGATTTTCCCGGCCTCGCTCTGGTATCCGCCTCGTTCCGCAACGCCGGGCAAAAAGACGTGGCCCTCGATTCCGTCTCCCTGCAAAGACATCGCTTCAACGCCACCCTTGCTGACGCCTCCGCCGAGCACAACCAGATGTGGACCTTCCAGGGTTCCAGCCTCAAATGGGGCAAAGACGAAATTTTCCCCGTGCCCGCGAAATTCTCACAAGAAAATCCTTTTGGCGCGCCCGTTGAAACCAAGGGCGACTTGGGTCGTGTCGGCGGCGGCATTCCCGTCATAGCCTTCTGGACGAAAAGCGTCGGCGAAGCCATCGGCCACTTGGAAACTCTTCCGCTCGTCGTTTCGATTCCCGTTGAAACCACTCCCGATAGACAGGTCGACGCTTCTGTGCAATTTCCCGCGAACACCACGCTCAAGCCCGGCGACGTTTTCTCAACTCCGCGCACGTTTGTGGCGGTTTACTCCGGCGACTTTTATGAGCCGCTGAGCATCTGGTCAAACGCCATCGAACGCGAAGGCTTGGCCAAGCCCGCGAACAACGACGAAAACTACGCGGTGAGCTGGTGCGGCTGGGGCTACGAAGCCAACGTTACCCCCAAGCAGATGACCGACACGATCCCTAAGCTGAAAGAACTCGGCATTCACTGGGCCACTCTGGACGATCGCTGGTTCAACAATTACGGTGATTGGCAGCCGCGCACCGACACTTTTCCCGGCGACGCCATCCGCCAAATGGTCAACGAGTTTCACCAGCAGGGAATTAAGCTCCAGCTGTGGTGGCTGCCTCTCGCCGTCGAAGACGGAAAGTACCGCTACGAAGAGCACAAATATGTTGTGTCCGACGTGGTGAAAGAGCATCCCGACTGGCTTGTCGTGGATCAGAAAGGCGAGCCCGCTCGCATGACCCGCAACCTCGCCACGCTTTGCCCGGCGCTTCCGGAAGTTCAGGACTACTACAAAAAGGTGACCGAGCGTTTCATCCGTGATTGGGATTTTGACGGCAGCAAACTCGATAACATTTACGCCGTGCCGCCTTGCTACAACCCCCAGCATCACCACAAATCGCCCAACGATTCCGTCTACGCGATGGGCGACGTTTACAAAATCATTTTTGAAACCACGCGCGCGCTGAAGCCTTACAGCATCACGCAGAGCTGCCCCTGCGGCACGCCTCCCAGTCTGGCCTGGCTGCGCTACATGGATCAGGCTGTCACCGCGGACCCCGTCGGCTCCGTTCAGGTTCGCCGCCGGATTAAGATGTACAAAGCGCTGCTCGGTCCACGAGCCGCTGTTTACGGCGATCATGTCGAGCTCACCCGCCTCATCGGCGCAAACACCAGCCACGAGCTCGATGTCGGCAGCGACTTCGCCTCAACCTTCGGCCCCGGTGGAGTCCTCGGTACCAAGTTCACCTGGCCCGACTACGGCCCCAAATTCAAGACCGTCTATCTCAATGACCAGAAAATGGCCCACTGGAAAAAGTGGATTTCGCTTTACAACGAAAAAATGCTCTCGAAAGGGAACTTCCTGGATCTCTACGTATACGGCTACGATTCACCGGAAGCCTATGCCATCGAGACGGATGGAAGCCTCTACTACGCTTTTTACACTCCCCACAATGCTGACGACTCAAGATCCGCTGGCGCGACACAAGCCTGGAAAGGCGAAGTCGAACTTCGCGGCCTCGCCGCCAAGCAATATCGTGTCCTCGACTACGTCAACAACAAAGACTACGGCACCGTCTCCGGCCCCGTTGCCCGTCTCCACGTCGAATTTCAAGACAATCTCCTGCTCCAAGCCACGCCCTTCCCGGCGTCCGGCCCCACCCACGGCACCCCCTAAAATTTGCTCGAAATGTTGATTAACTGCAATATACCGTTCTCTTGAGTTTCTATCCAGCACTTCGCTACAATCCGCGCACCGCTGCTCGCAGCAGACGTCGCTTCCCCATGCGTACGGCTCCATGGGGTACCAAACTTGGCTTGTAAGCGGAATCAGAACAGAAAGAACAATTCACGGAGGGCCGAATGGCCAAGTTTCTCTTCACCATGATCCCGGCCAACGATCTTGGTGTGCCGACGCGCATGGTTCCGATTGCACGCGCACTCGCCGATCGCGGCCATCAGGTCGCCGTCTTCAACCCCGCGCCCGCTCCGGCCAAACTTATCGCCGAGGCCGGCTTAACCAGCCTGCCTATGCCTGCATGTCCGATGCCGGCTCCGGTGTTTGATCTTGTGCAGGTCAGCCAGGCGTGGGACGTTGAGCACTTTTTTGGCGGCGTTTATACGCAGGAAGACTATGTGCGTGGTGCCGTTGCGGTGTATGTGGACCTGGTGCGCGACTTTGCGCCCGACGTGATTGTGGATTCGTTTGAACCTATGGCCTGCCTCGCCGCGCGTATTCTCAAGGTACCGCTGGTCACCGTGCTTCAAGGCAATTTTCATCCCGCGAGTCGTGGCTTTTTCTGGTGGGAGACAGCACGGCCTCCCGGTTTGCCCAGCGCAGCGGCATTCATCAATCGCGTTGCATCCGAATATGGACTGCCGCCCATGGATCGCTGTGTCGATTTGTTCGCTGGGGATCTGTCCTTAATTGTCGGAACGCCGGAATCCGATCCCGTGGATGCAAATGCCAACGTCACCTATATCGGTCCAATGGTCTTTCAACGCGGCGACGCAGTTTTGCCCGCGTGGGTCGACGATCTAAGCGCTGAGCAACCGCTCATCTGGGTTTATTCGGGGAATCCCAGATACGCTCCCGTTGCCACTCCAATCGATTCCATTGTTGTGATTCGCGCTGCCATCGAAGCCCTGTCCAATGCACCCGTTCAGGTTGTGCTCACCACGGGGTATCAAGACCTGCCCGAGGAATTTGGAGTGTTGCCGCCGAATTTCCGCCATGCTGCGTATGTCCCCGGCCTACTGATGGCAAAGCGCTGCGATCTTATGGTGCATCATGGCGGTCATAGTTCGGTCATGACAGGATTGATGGCCGGAACGCCTGCCGTCATCATTCCCACCATTACTGAACGAATGAGCAATGCCCGCAGGCTGGCTGCGCTGGGCGCAGGTGAAGTTGTGATTCCCACGGCCGGAGCAGATGGCGAGAAGCGCATTGACGTGGCCGAATTCGGCAAGAAAGTACGCCGTGTCCTCGCCGAGCCCTACTACCGGGAAGCTGCCAGGCGCGTTGCCGAGTCCATGCGCCAGTTTGGCGGCGCCCAAGCCGCGGCGGAACGGATCGAGGAGTTTGCTGTAGCACTGCGTGTCTGACGCTCGTACGCGTCAATCCAATGAATCGTGACCAGCCACAGAGTGTCCTCTGCGTCCAAGTCTCGACGACGATTGCTGGATTACGGGCTATTCGGAAACTAACCCAACACCCACATTCTCCAAACTTCTGCTTGAGTACCTTTTAAGTGTGTTCTAGTAGAGTTCAGCCCAGACCCGATCTGGACGAGTCCTCCAGGCGCTGAGGGCTCACGGGATGCTTTCGCAGAAACTCTTGCCGGTGCGCGGCGTCGCGAAACGCCTCGGTGCCTCCTGCCCGCGTCACGGAAAGCGCGCCCGCCACATTCCCAAACTTCAGGCAATCTGCGACGCCAGCGCCCCGAATGAACTGGTGAATGAAGCCCGCATCGAAACTGTCGCCCGCGCCAACCACGTCGACAGGAGTGACCGGCGGTGGAAAGCCCTCGAACTTTTCCTCTCCACGCCGCGCGAACGCTCCTTGCGGGCCTCGCTTTACCACCACCACGGGAACCTTCTTGGAGAGGATTTCTGCCGCCTGTCGCGGGTCGGCCGTGCCCGCTAACTTGCACGCCTCATTTTCATTGGGCAGCAAGATGTCCACATATTTGAAGACCAGTTGAATATCCGACGACCAGCGGTTCTCTGGATCATCATTCGTGTCAAGTGATGTCGTCAAGCCTGCTTCCTTGGCCTTGCGAAAAAGATCGACTATCGCGGGCCGCAGTCCTTTGTGCAGGAAGTAGGAGGAAAGATGCAGGTGCTTTGCACCGAAAATATAAGAAAAATCGAGATCGCCGATCGTGAGATCGTGCATTGTCCCGGGATAGGTCAGGATGTAGCGCTCTTTGCGCTGGGGAAGAATGGCCGTCAGGCCGGTGGTTTTGCCGGTGAGTTCCCGAACGTGAGAAATGTCCACTCGGCCCTCGCCAAGGCGCTTCAGGCAGATTTCGCCGAGCGGGTCGCTGCCAATGCAGGAATTGAAGCCGACTCGATTTCCCAAACACGACAAGTTGTGCGCGAAAATCGCCGACGAGCTTCCCAGGGTAATGCTGAGATCCTTAGCCAGATATTCGCGTTCGAGCTCCAGTTTTTCCGGCAGCCCGTAGAAAATAATATCCAGGTTCAGTTCCCCAACGACGCTTACGTCAAGAGTGGACAATGAAGCTCTCCTTGAAGGAACTCAGTCGAGGATCACCACGCGCGACAGGTTCTTAGGCTCATCGGGGTTGAGATCCTTCTTGATGCCTGTGAAGAAACCTAACAACTGTCCCGGCACAATAAACGGAGCAAGTGTCGCCAGCTCCGGCCCGTCGAAGCCCAGTTCAAAGACCAGATCGCTCGAGCGGTGAAGTAGTTCGGTGGCGTGATTGCACACCGCAATCGTTACTCCACCCAAGTCGTGCATTTCCGCAAGGACTTCGGCCTCTGCATGCGAGCCGCCCTCGCTCAGGAAAAACGTCAGGCATGTCTCCGGACTCACAATCGCCTTTGGGCCATGCCGAAATTCCAGTGTGTGAAAGAACTGGCTGTACGAGCACGACATCTCCGTGACTTTGAGCGAGGCCTCTCGGGCCAGCGCGTGGAACGGCCCTTGCCCCAGAAAGACGTAATCCGCGAATTCGTGCGCAGCGACAAACTTTTCGATCTGGCGCGTGATCACCCCGATTCCTCCGGCAAAATGATCCGCCATTCGGTCCAGACTCGGCGCGAATTCCTTTTTGCAGGATTTGCTGCTGGCAAGGCTCTGCAACGCCAGCAGCATCGACGAAAACGACCGCGTCATCACCATGCTCTTTTCGTCCGCCGCTGGCAGCTGGATGGTTTGGTCGCATGCCTTTTCCAACAGGGAATCGGCCGCGCAAGTAATTCCCAGCGTGGGGACATGGTATTCGCGGGAAAACAAAGTCGCTGCCCGCACCGCCTCGGAAGTGCGTCCGGAGCGCGAAATCACCACGGCTTGGGCGTTGTCTGCGTTGCGCACGGCCAAGCGCGGAAACAACAGCGGCTCCGAGGCTGGTAGCGCGCGGGCCGGCTGCCCTGTAAGCAAGATCCACGATGCCGCCGCTGCTTCCGCTAGGTAAAAGCTCGTCCCGCAACCGATGAACAACCACTCGGTGCGCGATTTTGTCTCCTGGGCAATTTCTTCAATGACGCCGCTGCCTCGCAATTCGCTTAGGCACTGCAGCCAAATTTCCGGCTGCGACATGATTTCCGCAAGTGTCGCGGAGCTCCTTTCTCTCTTGTTCGGACCTGACATAGACTCGCTCCTCCGCGCCATCACTGCCTTAGACTCATACCAGCGTCACTTCCACTTTCGCATCCCGCAATGCCTTCAAGTCATGCTTGGAAATGTTGTGGTCCGTGATGGTTTCGTGCACGGCACTTGTGGGCATGATTAACGAAAGACTTCTTTTGCCAAATTTGCTCGAATCGCACACCACGATCGTGCGGCGCGCCGCTTCCGCCATCGCTCGGTTCACGCGCGCCTCCAGCAGATTCGGTGTCGTCAGCCCGTACCGCACATCGAATCCATCCACCGCGAGAAAGAGCAGATCTGCGTTTAACTTTCGAAAGGCCTCTTCGGCAAGAGGCCCGACCAGCGAGAAGGAATTCTTCCTTAACATCCCGCCGGTCAGGATTACATCCACCGGCGTGCCCGCCAGTTCTGCGGCGATGTTGGTGGCATTCGTGATGATCGTCAGGCTGCGAAAGTGCCGGCACGCGCGGGCGATGGCGGTTGTCGTGGTCCCCGAATCCAAAATGATAACTTGTCCCGACCGGATCATCTTCTGCGCGGCAGCGGCGATACGGAGCTTTTCCTGGCGGTGCAGCCGTTCTTTTTCCTGGAGTGTGCGGTCGTTCAATGCGCCAGTGCGCACCGGAAGCGCTCCTCCATGCGTGCGCTCAAGCAGTCCGTGATGATGCAGAAATTCCAGATCTTTGCGAATCGTAATCAGAGAAGTCTTGAATCGCTTGGACAAGTCGCCGACCAGCACGCGGCCATCGCTCTGTAGAATCTCCAGAATCTCGCGTCTTCGCTCTTCACTCAGCATGGTCCAGTTCCCATCTGCCCGGAAAGACGTTGGTCCACATAAGTCCCGTTTACGATACGATCTCGATCTTCACCACTTCTTGCAGGCGTTGTACTTCGTTCGCGTTTAATTGTCCCGGCAGTTCCGCAAGGCAGTTCGCAGCACCGCAAGCCGTCGCAAGTTTCAGCGACTCTTCGGGTCCCAATTGCTTCTCCGCCGCGAGCGCGAAACCGGCAAGAGCCGCGTCTCCGCTGCCAACGGCTGAGCGCGCCGCCACTTTCGGGGAACGCGCTTCAAAAATGGAGTTGCTCTTCAGCGGTTTCCAAACCAATCCATCCTGACCCAGGCTTACAGCCGCACTTTGTGCTCCAAGTGAAATAATTTCCGCAAGCGCTGCCGCAGCCGAGCGCGAATCGTGAATCGTTTGTCCCGTCAGCCACTCCGCTTCTTCACGGTTCGGCTTCACAAAATCGGGACCAGCTTCCAATCCTTTCCTCAATGCATCACCACTTGTGTCCAAAAACACCTTCCCGCCAAAACTATGAGCTCTTTCAATTGTGCTAGCGTAGAAGTCGGTCGGCACACCAGTCGGCAAACTCCCGGAGAGAATCGCGGTCACTCCACCTTGTGCTTCACGAAAGACTGCCTCGCAAGTGGAGTAAAAGGCGCTGCACTCCTCCGCTGAAACCGCGGCTCCGGGTTCGAGAATTTCCGTCACAACTCCTTCCGCGTCAATAATCTCCAGGTTCGTGCGCGTCGCGTTCTTCATCGTCACGGAAGCCGTCCGAATGCTCAGCTCACGCAATCCCGCCAGCAATTCCTGACCACTGTCGCCGCCGGCAAATCCAATCCACAGCGGATCCGCTCCCAGCCTGCGTAAGACCATCGCTACGTGTGCAGCCTTGCCTCCCGGTGCAGGTTTCACTTCACTCGCGCGGTTCACCCGTCCCGGCACCAACCTCGCGAGGCGAACGCGCTTGTCAATCGCCGGATTGGCGCTGATGCAGACCAGCATGAGCTTTGGCGGCGGCTCTCAGCCAGCGAGGGTCGCTGCGGATTCTCCTTCGCGCGGCGCGAACCACGGCTTCGCCGCCCTGAGCCGGGCGTTCACACGTTGAATATTGTGCACACCCTGGTCCTTCAACCAATTTTCGAGTGCCACGACTCCTTCTTTCAGGTAAATGGGCACGCCGTCCTTCCACGTCGCGCGCCCGCACAAGACACCGGAAAAACGTGCACCGGCCTCCGCTGCCAATTGCAAGGCATCATCAAAAAGCTCGTTGCTCACCCCCTCTGACAAATAAATGAACGGAACGCGTGCAGCGTCCGCAGCGCAGCGAAAACGGCGCCTCGCTTCTTCGCGGCTGTAGACGCAATCTTTGTCAGCTCCAGGTGCACCTTCGACGTACGCGATGCTCACCGGAACGCCCACTTTCAAAACATCCACACCATATTGCGGCTTCGAAAATTCTTCCACACTCTGCGTGACGATATCCGGCTTCACTTTGGCAAATTCTCTGCCTTTCTCGTCCATTCCTTCCTGATAGCTGACCAATTCAAGGAAGAAGGGGACATCGGCAGCAATGCATTCCGCGCCGATACGCTCGACCCAAGCTTGTTTTGAATCGTTGATCTCCGCCCCGCTCGAGGGCGAATAATACAAAAGGATCTTCACGCAGTCCGCCCCGGTCGCCACCAAGCGTCTCGCCGACCAATGCTCCAATAGACGCGGCAGGCGTCCGGGAACGGCCTTGTCGTATCCGGATTGCTCGTAGGCCAGCAGCAGTCCCGTATTCTTTGCTCGCTGTCGCGCAGCAGGCAGGCCATATTCTGGATCCAGAAGGATGGCGCTTGCATGCGGCGTGAGAATCCGGCTCACCGCTTCTTTGAATTCCTCCAGCATTTTTCCGGGAATCGATTCGGGTTCCGCACCCTTTGCCTTGGCGATCAGACTGCGCAGCGCGCTGCGCTGGTCAATGGCAAGCGCGGCGATGACTCCGCGCGAATCGGAGACTACTTCCAATCCTTTCCGTTTTCCGCTGGAGATGTTTTTCATTATTTCGCAGCTTGTTGTTGGGCCGTCATTCTGCATTCATCACTCACTTCGACAGACACAATGACTTCTCAAAGCGAAAAGAGACCTGGTAGAGAATCTCGCTGCTCGCTGCGTTAGAAATAAAACTTCAGGGCAAATTGTATCCGGCGCGGGGGACGCGTGTAGCCGGTAAAACCGTAGGCCGCGGAGCCCAACTCCGTCCCCGTATTTTCAGCTACCGTATCGGGATTCGTGAACTCCGGATTGGCGTGATTCCAGGCGTTGAAGAATTCGGCGCGGAATTCAAAGCGCATTTCTTCGCGGACCGGGAATGTCTTGAACAAAGAGACATCCCAGTTCTGGAAGCCAGGTCCCTGGATAATGTTGCGGCCAGCGTTGCCGAAGCTCCCCACAATGGTGTTGGATGTGAAAGCGCAGGTGTTGAACACAGTTCCCGCGACGCACGGCTTGGCATTGGGGTTGCCGACGCGATTCGGGCGGATGCAGTTGAATACGGTGCCGCCGCAGTCGGAAGTGGACAAATTAGCGGAAATGTCCGTTGGCGTGAACCAATTCCCCGTGGAGGCGGTAACGATTCCAGCGACTTGCCATCCCCCTATGAATTGATTCATGCCCCCCGAAACGTTCTTGCCAAACGCCTTGTTCCTGCCAAAGGGTAGCTCGTAGATATAGCTGAACACGAAGCGGTGGCGCACATCGAAATCCGCGTTTCCGTACTCAGCTCTCGGGTCAGTCGCCAACCGGAAATCGCCCTGGTTGGCCGAACCCAAACTCGCACTGGACGCATCGTCGAGTGCATGGCTGAAGGTGTAGGAAGCTTCAAACTGCAGCCCATGCGAGAACTGCTTTTCCAGGCGTACCTGCAGGGAGTTGTAGTTGGAGAAACCGTCGGCGCGGAAGAGCGCAATGCCCGTGTCGAACACTGGATCGCAATTTGGAGGATTCGCATTATCGCAGATGTGCGCCGGCCGGCGAGGCGCGGTCGGGCAGTCCGCGGGCGTAATCCCTGCTCCAGGGTTATTGCAGAGCGTCGCAAACTGTGGGTCGGTAGCCGGGACTGCCTCATTGCCGTTATAGAAAGTGAACAGCTTCAATCCGCGCGATCCGGCATAGGAAATGTCCAGAATGGTGTCGGCGGGCAGTTGATACTGGAACCCAAAGTGCCATTGTTGATTGTACGGTGTGCGAATGCCTGGAACGATGGAATAAAGAATCGGCGTGTTCGGATCGACGAGCGCATTGGCAGGGAAGCCGTTCGCGAGCACATTAAATCCCGGAATGGAGCAATCGACGCCCGCGCCTGTCAGATTCGCGATTCCCTGCGTGCAGGGCATGTTGAACGACTGGGTGACGAAAAAGGGCGGATTAAAGCCTGGGCTCGGATTGGAGAAGGGCCCATTTTCCTGGCCGCCGTAGAAAATCCCGTAGCCGCTGCGCAACACCAGCTTGTCGGCAATTTTGTATGCCAAACCAACGCGCGGGGCAAAGTTGTTCAAGTCCGGCTTGACTAATCCCGGAGTTCCCGTGGCGCTGACAGGAATGAGGGCCGCGAGAGTCGGCGTGAGTTGTGCATTGACGCCCTTGGGAACAATCAGCGAGTCGGTTGCGAAATCAAAGTTGGCTTGCTGGTTGTGCGCTTCCTTGATGGTGCTGAACACCTCGTAGCGCAAGCCCAAATTCAGCGTCAGTTTTTGCGAGACCTTCCAGTCATCCTGCATATAGCCAGCGTAGATGTGCCGGCGGTAGTCGATGTTGTGCAGGTTGGTGATCGTGCCGCCATCGGGGATGCCCAGTAGAAAAGTAGCAAAGGCATTACCGCCTGCCGAGCCGGAATTGTTGTCGTTCGCCACGGTAAATTCAACCGGCGCCGCAGGGTTGGCCGTGAACTCCGTGCCAAAACTCATGGTGCCGCGTGAAGCCGCAGGCTGGAAAATAGTGAATTGTTCGATGCGTACTTCTCCGCCGATTTTCAGGGCATGCTTCCCGACGACTTTGGTCAGGTTGTCGGTGAAGACCCAACTATTCTGCTTTTCGATCGAAGGGAGGAATCCCGAGCTACCAATGG
>Ga0187780_10004426_pt1 | contig 10531 bp, 15 predicted proteins | sample 1015_Q2_SP10_20__FD_132429 | JGI IMG/M metagenome (GOLD analysis project Ga0187780, IMG submission 132429) | Tropical peat soil microbial communities from peatlands in Department of Meta, Colombia - 1015_Q2_SP10_20_MG | ecosystem: Environmental > Terrestrial > Soil > Wetlands > Peat | place...
ATAGAAGAAATAGGGAAAACAGAGCATGGAACCAAATATCGCAGTACACAAATGTTTGAGTATGTACTTGATGAAGATTTATATAACAAACAAGTAGCAGAGTATTTCCGAAAGGTATTCAAACCTGAAAAGAAAAAACGAGAGATTGGTAAAAACATAAATCAACGAGAAGCATTTGAAATAATTTTTAGAGATTTATTTACTATGCGAAATAATGAAAAGAATCGTGTCTTCCTTGCAAATGTTGATCCAGAAACTCAAACGATTGTAGGTCGTAAAAAGTCAGTAGCCGATATGAATGGATTACTTAAAAATTTAAGAGCTTATTCTTACTTTACGAACGCATTTTTCTATTCACACCGAGATTACACAAAGGAAAATTTAAGACAATTACATGCAATTACTCTTGATTTTGATTTGGACAAGCATAGCGTTTTTATGTGTAAATCCGATTTGTACAAGTATATAAAAGATAATATCGGTGTGGCTCCTAATTTGATTTGGGATACTAAAACACCTGGAAATTATCAAGCTGTTATTTTATTAGAAACAATGGCAGGGACATCAAGATCGGTGCATCTCTTTGAACAAATCGTTAAAGAAATGTGTTATAAAATGCCATTTGCAGATTCATCTATTGTAAGTGCAAATCACCTATTTTCAATTCCAAAGTCCAACAAGGATAGGAAAATACGAAAATATCATACTACGGTCAAAAATATTGATGATTTCCGATGGTTACTTAGTGAAAGAGACGAAAGAAGGTCGAAACAGGCTACAAATGGAAACGTACTTGAATTTACAAATGTTGCAGTGCGTAAGCACCCAGCGATTACAGCACTTTTTGATGCTGAAATCAAAGCAGGGCAACGCAATGTAGGATGCTTAACATTATCGTTGGTCATGAGATTTTTAGGGTATTCCGAGTTAGAATGTGAAAACTATATTGTTTTGGAGTGGTATCCTAAAATTCATAACAGAGCATGCGATGGTAGCCCATTTACAAGAAATGAGATGTACCAATGTATTAAAAAGGCATATTCAGACCGTTACAAGTGCTTTCACAGCTTTTATGTAGAACAATCGACTGGAATTGATTGTGATATTAAGGGATACTTTCGAAATGCAGTTCGAAATCAAGAAATATATAGCACTGGCAATAAAAAGAAAGTTATTGCTTTCTTAGAGGAGCAAAATGGTAAATTTAAAGGGCAAATGGAAGATATAGCAACTTTTATTGGAGCCAATAAACGAACTTTGGAGCGTACCATGAGAGAATTACGCAAAGAGGGCATTATTAATTATGAAACATCGCAAGGTCGTAGCAAGCAGTCTGTATTTACTCTACGAGAACTACAACAAGAAGTCGTATTCACAGTCGATGGAGACAGAAACATAATCTCTGAATTAGCACATTTGGAACAAATTGAAGCTATTGTATCTGAAATAAATGTCTCATAATATAGTTATTTTAACTACCGCACCCCCCATGTTTTTTAGTAATTTCATAGGGGGCTTTTTATTACAAACCTTGATATGACGGGGTTTATAAAACTACGCAATTTGCATACCATATGTACTCCCATTGGTGTGCTTCTTTTTTTCTACCTATAGGGGGATATTTGTTCTCTTGGGGGGAATATATTACTTATTATCTTACTGTTGGGGAGTTGTGTGCTGTGGCTTTAAAACGAACGATAAAACGTAAATCCAAAGAACCGCATACTAAAATTTCTGATATGGGACTGAACAAACTTTTAACTAAAATTGATAGGGCAGTTAAAACTTTAGACAATCGACGGTAAGTTGCCAATGAATATTTAGGAGGAGGTATGCTTTTTGAGTAGTAAGCTATTATCGATGATTATTTCTATTGCGTTGATCGGAGTAACCTTAGTTTCTATGGCTGTGTTTTATTTTATCTATCAGTCTAATCTTGATACTTTACAAGTAAAAGATGATGCTTATTATAATGCTAAAAAAATTAAAGATGATGCAACTTATCAGGCACAGTTAGACGCTTATAATAACGGACAATCCTCAACTATGCCATATGCTGGTCTAACGGTGGATGATTTTGTTTCACCGTTTGATGACCAACGGACTAAATTACAAAGCCATTTTAGAACGACTGCTATTATACATATTGTTATTATTGGATTTATTATCTTAGCTGAAATGGGTCTGTTACTGGTATTGCCCAAGCGAACAAATTATCACAATATGGATATTCGGAATAGAACAGAATAATAGTGGAAGGAGATTCTCCTAAAATGAAGATAAATAAGAATAAAATAAGAGATAATATGGCAAACAGAAAACCACTTCTTCGTTGTCATCCAGGGGAGTTTGAACTGGCAATTTTGGATAAACTGAAGCTGGAAATTGAAAAATTGAAAAAGAAACAATATTAATCGGGAGTGTACTTATATGGCTAAAGCGTTACGACCATCTGCAAAATTAAAAGATAATGTAGCAACCAGAACTACTTCTTTTTGTAAGCCTGGGGCTTTTACAGGATCGACTACTCCTATGCGTAACAGTTTTGCTATGTTTTATAAGAATTATCGTACAGCTTTGAGGTTGTTAAAGTGAGGTGTTTAAGGTGAAGGATTCCGATAAAGATACCGTTGAAACAGAACTTGATATTGAAGCTTTGGATGTTATCAAACGTTTGTATGGAAACACATTTAAATCTTTAGCAAAACGTGAAGCTATCGAAAAGATTATTGAGGCTTATGGATCCTATGTATTGGATTTAGATTTAGATGTGAGTCCCTTTGAATTTTTGCAGATGTTACATCTTCGCAGTAAACTTCAATCAGTATTTACTGAATTGATAGCTTCCGAGCAAGCTACACTATTAGAACTTGATAAGAAATTATTAAACAATGCTGAAGCAATGTCTAAACATATTGGTTCAATTTACAAGTGGGATGTTTCTACCGAACCATATAGTCACTGGTGGTGGCACTTAGACCGAGTAGCTAATGGCACATTGGTTGTTGAACTTTAATTATTTTGGAGGAGGTTAATTCTTGTGTCAGTTATACCAAGCTTTGAATATGAAATTAAGCAATCAGTAACGAAAACAAAGGTAACAATTGCGATCAATTTGTTTGGAATGGCATATGAAGGTAAGGCATTAACTGATTTACAGATTGCTGAAGCTACAAAATTACCTGTGGAATTAGTTAAATTGCTAAGGGAACAAGTGGAAACTGAAGCATTGAAAATAGAATTTGACTGAATATCATATACAGCAAAATGTTCGCTACTCTACATAACATTCAAAAACGGTACTTAATTTTTTATATGAAATCGCTCTGCATCAAGTTTTTTTTGATGGAGGGTTTTTTCTCGTCTTTATACATTGGGAATTATAATTCGTTTTTAGGTACTTAGTCCCGAAAAACGATGAATAGGAATTTGCATATTCAAATATAGTGAACATGAAGGAAAGGATTATCTTGTTCACGAATTGTTATATTTATTAAGCATTCATGAGGAGTTTTTTTATTATGAAAAGATTAAGTATATGTGGTGTTTTATTGATTGGATTACTTACAGGATGTGGAACGGAACCAAAAAGTGATATGGATGTTTTAGTCGATTTAGGTGTACCAAAGAAATATGCTAAGGTAATTGCTGAAAATACTATTGAAATTGAAAAAAATGGTAATGTATATAAGGTTCTTTTAGATACTTCTGGGATTGACGAGGAAGTACCTAAAATAAAGGATGCTGTATCGCATCTTCCTCCATCGAATGCCCATGGAGACCATATTATCGAATTTGTTGAAGAATTTAAGGGAGATATTTATGGTATGAGAGAATATTAAAATCAGAAAAGCCACCACATGTGGAGGGAGTATATGAAAGTTGTAAAATCATCCAATAAAATAAAGTTTCCAGCTTATGCGATAAGTCCTCGTTCAAAAAAATTGCTGGAGAAAATAGAAAAACTATTAAAGTCGAAGGAATAAGATCCTTGGCTTTTTTTGTTTTCTATCAAACGAACATAGCGTATTTTTGATTATTAAAGGGATTTCTACTATGAAATTGAATAATTATTTAGTAATGACTTTTAGGAGGGGGTATAATGGTTTTATTTTTGACTAAACGAGATAAGAAGCTTTTTTGGTGGTCTATAATTCTACATACTATTTTCCTTAGCTTGGTAATGCTTTTATTTATGTATCAACATGAAACAATACATTCCGTATTTGAAAGGATGTTAGGGCCTTTTGGAATTTTTATTTATTTAATTGTTTTTTGGTCAACACCACAGTTTTTATCAGGGATTACAAGTTATAAAGACTCTACTGGAAATAGGTCTGAATTAATAGCTAAAATCGAACTAATGAAACACGAATTAAGAGAATATCATGATTATCACTATAAATGATCTTTTACATAAAGTTTTAATTGTAGTACATCCTGGACAGGGGAGAATCCCCCTATTTTTCTATCAAACAATCGATAAAATCGCTCCATTTCAGCATTTATTTGCTGTTTTGAGCGATTTTTTTATTTTTTTTCGCACAACTACTTCGCATGAAAAGAATTTTTCCTAAATTGAATGGCAAGAGGGATTATAAAAAACTGTACCTGGCTTATTTAATATTGTCTGGAATTAATTTTGATAAATTTTCAAATGAGATAAAAGTATATGCCACCTCAACTTGATATTAAATATATAGGCATTTTTTAATCGTTAAAAAATTTATCGAAAATAATAATAATTATTTTGCATCCAGAAGAAGGTTTTTTTATTTTCTTACAACATTATTAATCAGCATCTTGTGGTGCAACTAAAAACGTATAGGGGGAAATTAGACATGGAACATTTTCATGGGAAGTTAGTTGAGTTTGAAAAAGGCGGTAAAACAATGGTTGGACGGATCGTAGGAGTAGGAAATGCACGTTGTTACAAAGTAAAAATTGAAGATGAACGTATCGTCTGGGTTTCACGTAGAAAAGTTCGCTTCTTATAAAAAAAGGCTCCTATTGGAGTCTTCTTTATTTTAAAATTCACTAAAAGCCTTTAAAAAAGGCTTTTTTCTGTTTCTATGTAAAAAAACATAATAAATAATGTAAAAAATACAGTAAAAATATGGGTTGATTTAGCATAACTGTATTTTAAATGTATTAAATATGGTTAAGATAAGTATATGTTATGGTTTAAATGTTTATATAATATTTAAAATGTATGTAATATTTTTATTAAGCATAAAAATTCCATATAAAATATGGGTTAAAGTTAAAAGATGTAAAAAATACAGTAAAAATATTTTATTTATATGGGATTCAATAACCATTAAATATACGGTAAAAAAATGTAGAAAAAACACTGAAAATATTGATTTTTAGCTTGTTTTAATCTGTATTTTTTATGGTAAAATTATTTAAAAAGAATGTAAAATTGGAGGTTTATATATTGAAGATTGCTGATATTTTAACGGAAGTTAATACGAATAATGCAAGTGTAAGTAGCATTTATGAGCGACTGAATATTGGAAAAGATACTTATGGTCGTACCATAGCAATTTCAGGCTTAACGTATGACAACAAAGCGAAACTATATAATGTAACGGATCAAGATGTATATAACCAAACTCAAAACCTTACATTTGAACAGCTAAATAATATTCGTTTAAACAAAAATGAACAACCTTCGAAAAAGCCTCCTGTAAAAAAACAAAAGGTACAGGAAGAAGCTGTTAAAATTCCTGCATCAGATTTTACTGAAAATGAAGTGGTAAAATTGCGAAAGCTGGTTGAAGTTAATGATTTATCACTTGAATTAGCACTTCTACCAGAACGAAAGAAGACTAAAAAAGTTACCCTTGAAATCGACGAGGAACTGCTTGAAGGACTGCAAGAAATAGTTAACTCACATGGAAGAATTAATCAAACGACAGCGATTGAAATTGCTATCAACCAATTGATCCGTCGTAGAAGATCTTAGTTGTTAAGAAGAGTAGTATAGTCGATTGACTTACTATTCTTTTTTATTTCCAAAAATGCCACCATTTCTTTTTAGGTTCCTTAGTCATAGCAATTTCTCGTAGGGCGATTATCAAGTTCTTATCACGCTCTTCGAGGCGTTCATCTATGTATTTCTGTTGTTTTTTTAATTGTTGCAGTAGTTCTGCATTAAACTGTTCTTGTTTCTCGGATTTCTCATGTAATGATAAGAGGTTTTCATGTAGGTTTCTCATGGTTTTTTCAAGGGTTGTCACTTCGTTTTCCATTACATCAAGAGTGATTGGGATACCTGTAGCTGACAACTCCCTATCGACTTGTTTCTCATTGTTTCCATCTTTATATAGGTTGCGAATCTGCTCCAGAACCGCAAGGGAATCGGTGTGAATGTAATAAATATTATGTTCCTTTTTCAGTTTAAGGTGCTTCGCATGATTCTTTACATATCTGTTGACCGTTGCATATGGCACACCTGTTTTTTCCACTGTTTCGCTTAGTTTGAGCCAATCCAGCATCCTTCTCACGCTCCTTATTACAACCTCATTATCATAAGAAGTTCAATGCTATTCGTAAAAATCCTTTATTGCCTATTCATCATGATAAGAAATTCAAAAAGGATTATTTCATAGCTAAGTGGAATGGAATACATACTGAATTGACGGGAGGAGCCAAAAATGAAAATAGTATGGATTATCTGTATGGTAGTCATATTGTGGGCAATCTTGTTTTTTAATAAGACTCTTGATGCAACAAAGTTAAGTAAGCAGGAGAAGGGAAAATTACAAATTAGTTTTAATTTGATACTTGTCATTGCACTTATCGGTATCAGTTATACATTACTTTAATCAAAGTCTGGATATATTTTATCCAGGCTTTTTTGTTATATTTATAACTCGATTTTACTATGATACGGTATCGGACGTATCCCTAAACGTGGGTACACCGAGCGTTTTATGTGTTTTCACACTAAAACGTTGGTGTACAAAGAATTAAAAGCAAAAAACAAAAAAAGAAAGAAGTCGGGCTTCGTTCTTGGGGAGACTTCCAGATTCCCCTTATCCTACGGATTTCGGCTCATCAGGAATCTCCACTCTCTCAGACAATGCCTTGCATACGCAAGTCACCGTTCGACTCCTACGGAGCACTCACTTTGTCTGAGAGCCAATCACTCGCCCTCAGGGGTTTTGCCCAACCGTCTCTCCGAGTCAGTTGGACAACCGTCTCTCCGAGTCAGTTGGACAACCGTCTCATGGAGACGGTAAAAGCAAAAAATTAAAAGAACAATCTCGGCTTCTTCAGCCGACCTTCTTCTTTTAATTTCCCTTTTTGCTCTTCGAGCTTAAATACCTAAAATCAAAAATCCCAAAATGAAAGGAGTAATCATATGGCAAAAAAAATCGCACAATTTTTCTTACGGGATAAAACTACATTTACAGCTCTCAGCAAATGTGGTCATCTCACTATTGAACAAATGAAGTCATGTGGTCTTGCTGATTCTCGCATTAAAGCGTATGTCCGAGAGAAACTCGTTGAAAAAGTTCATTATAAAGTCGGTAATGAGGTCAGAGAGGCATATAAAATGACTTCCAAAGGTAGAAGCCTTGCCAAGAATGAATGGAACCTACAGAAGCATTATAAAGCCCAAAATCCGACTCATGATACCGCATTAGCCACTAAATACTTTAGTCTATCTACAGAAGAACAGCAGAGCTGGAAAACGGAATCACAGATCTACGAAGAAGTATTCCAAAAGATTCAAGAGATGCGTCAACAAGGGGACGGAGTGACGGCTACGTTGTACGAAAAGATGCTGAAAGATGGTCAATTCAGCATGCCTGACGGAGTATTTGTTCAGAATGGTATTGAGGTGGCTTTCGAAATTCTAACCGACAAGTATGGACGCAAGGAAATGATTGCCAAAGAAGCAACTGTTCAACTAATGAATTACAACTATCAACCTCAAAAAATTTGATAGAAAAGGAGGGGAATCTATGAAAATTACAAAACAAGAAGAAAAGCTGAAATTATGTGCGGATTATGCTGACTACTTAAAGATTATCTATCATTTTGGTAATAAAATAATGTTGCAAAAGCAGTTATTCCAATATGCTAAGCTGTTTACACTCGTGGGAAGCGAAGCTATTTTCACGCAGGTTATAAAGTATCTTGAAGAAAAAGGAATTATTAAAAGAGAGGCATTCGTTCCTTACGGGTTAAAAACGCAACATAAAGTTATCATTCTTACTAAGTTTGCAATTGGTTATCTTGAAAACAAAAAACCAGACACTGTAAATGGTGTGGCAAAAAATAAAAATGATGAAAGAGCAATGCTAAGTGTATTTCGAAATGAGTATATCATCGAAGTGCTGATACCATTCTTGAAGCTTAGGAATATAGATATCAATTTAGAAAGCATTATAAGGGTGCTGAATCGCCGTAAAAACTCGTTACTTTTTGAGAGAAATCAGGGTTTAGCATATCTGAAGACGTTAAGAGAGATCGATAATAAAAAATTTAATTATACTTTTGTCGAGTCAGAAATTGAACGACTCATAAGGACAGCAAAGAAGCGTCAGTTAGGAATACAAAAAGCGTTAGAAAATCGTAAAAATACTCCAGCAAAACTCTCCCAAGGCAGTCAAAAACCAACCTTAGAAACAGGTAGCCAAGATCCAATCTTAGAAGCTCAATTCCGAAAAAAAAAATACAAAACCAAAGATGAAAAAATAGAAAGTTACAACATAGATAGCTTGTTTAGTTCTTTTATGGCTTCTGAATTTCTTAAACTTGATAATGACTTTATATTACAGCTCAATGTATTTGATATCTCAGATTCTACTAATTTCTATAGGTTAGCGACTCAAATTGCTTGTGCCTATATTTATTTTAAAAATTTTGCATTGCACGATGAAATGTTAAAGGTGAACGTCACCATCTATACTGCAAGTTCAGGATCGTTAGAAAAAATTAAAAAAGAAGCAAATCGATTTGTTGAAGTTCAAGGGTTAACAGAAAAAAGAACATTGTTAAATGCAACACTGCGAAACTGGAAAGTAGATGACAATATGCAGACATTTATAAAATTTGAATATCGAACATTGGAAATAACTGAAAAATACTTGGATGGAAAGAAGTATAAAAATTTGTTACAAAATCAGAAATCTAACAGTCCGAAAAAAGATACCTTGGCTAAGATGCGAGAAGAAATAAATGAATTGAAGTTAATGATTAAAAAAATGACGGAGGTGCAAGACAAATGAACATAGAGCAATACAAAGCTTTACAACCACGAGAAAGAGCAAGCTTCATCAATAAGGAGCTTACCAACGGACATAAACTGAAAGACATTGCAAGCAACATGCAAGTAAGTGAAAGCTTTCTATCGAAATCGATGACAGATAATGGTTTTCGATATAAATCTGGTCAATATGTTCCTATGGAACCTGTTAGCAAACAAGAAACAGTTTACGACTTCGTTGCAGAGTATAAGAAATTGAAAAACTATGAAACTGAGACTGATAACAAAATGGATCAAGAACCCCGCAATTATAGGATTCGGAAAAATCTTCTGGTTGAATTTGAACAGCTATGTTCAGATAAGTATCCATTTCTATCCAAACAAGATGTTTTGCAGTTGGCTCTTATGAATTTCTTAGAATTTCACAAATAATACATTGTGTAATTGCAAGAAAAGTACTATTACTATTAGTAAAGGGAGGTGTCAAAAAATGGAAGAGATGGAAACTTTACTCTGGTGCGAGTTGTGTTGTACTGAATCTGTAAATACTGAAACGGGTATTTGTGAAAATGAAAAGTGTGGAGAAAAACATATTGTTGTAGATTGTAGTAGATGTGGCTCAGCATTTATATCGAGCACTGAAGATGCTATTTTTTGTGAGCATTGTTGGGAAGATATTGATGCTATGTAGATTTAAAAGCCTGTCGCCACGAATTCGGCAACAGGCTTTATTTTTAGTAAAAAATTGATAATTTTCTATTTCATACGACTTTGAATGACTATTTTTACCATTGATAGTGTAGTATAATTATATAAAAAAATACAAAAAAAAAAGAGACTCCAATCCCCTCACCGACCAAAGTTTGTGGAATACACGAGACTCTCTGCTTAATAATTAATATATACATTTTTATTATATACAAAATATACTAAATTACAATAGATTTTATGCTTTTTAAAGCTGGAAAATTGTTGTATCTGTTTGATAGTTTAATTTTGATATAAGTGTATATATTTTATTAAACATAGGGTAATTGTATGCTGGAGTCTCCTTGGAAAAGGAGGCTTTTTTGTTATATGCAAACATTGAAAGATATGGAAAACTATCTATCTGCAAAACATTACGGAACACTCGAATGTATTAAAAAACAATGTCGCAAGAGGGTTTATTCCCGTACTGACATAGAAGAAATAGGGAAAACAGAGCATGGAACCAAATATCGCAGTACACAAATGTTTGAGTATGTACTTGATGAAGATTTATATAACAAACAAGTAGCAGAGTATTTCCGAAAGGTATTCAAA
>Ga0187780_10004427_pt1 | contig 10525 bp, 12 predicted proteins | sample 1015_Q2_SP10_20__FD_132429 | JGI IMG/M metagenome (GOLD analysis project Ga0187780, IMG submission 132429) | Tropical peat soil microbial communities from peatlands in Department of Meta, Colombia - 1015_Q2_SP10_20_MG | ecosystem: Environmental > Terrestrial > Soil > Wetlands > Peat | place...
CGACGTCGACGTCTTCGCGCGCTCGAGCCCCGAGCACAAACTCCGCCTGGTCGAAGCGATCCAGGCGAACGGGCAGATCGTGGCGATGACGGGCGACGGCGTAAACGACGCCCCAGCTCTGAAGAAGGCCGACATTGGGGTCGCGATGGGGATCAAGGGCACGGAGGTCACCAAGGAGGCCGCCGAAATGATCCTCGCGGACGACAACTTTGCGTCGATCACCGAAGCCGTGAAAGAAGGCCGCACGGTCTACAACAACATTGAAAAGGCAATCCTGTTCATGCTGCCAACGAACGTTGCCCAAGCGCTGGTGATCGCGGTGGCGATCTTCCTTGGTTTCACCCTGCCCATCACAGCGCCGCAGGTCCTCTGGGTCAACATGGTGACCTCCGTGGCGCTCGGGCTGGTGATCTCCTTCGAGCCGCACGAGCTCGACGTGATGAAGCGACCCCCACGCTCCGTCGACCGTCCGATCCTCACGGGGTTTGGGATCTGGCGCATCGCCTTCGTCGGCCTAGCACTTCTCGCCTACACCCTCTGGGCCTTCTTCTGGATGAAGTCACAAGGAGCCTCCGACGCGTTGGCCCGAACGGTTGCGGTCAACGCGATCACGATGGGTCAAGTCTTCTACCTGTTGAACAGCCGCTTCTTGCTGGACTCGTCGCTCTCCATCAAGGCGCATCTCGACAACGCGTACTTGCCTCTTGGCATCGGGGCGGTCGTGGTTCTGCAGGTCCTGTTCACGTATGCAAGGCCCCTGCAGGTTTTGTTCGACAACGAAGCGATCCCCGTTGGGGTCTGGCCGAGGCTTCTGCTGGGCGCATTGGCGTTCTTCCTTGTCGTGGAGCTCGAGAAGCTCATCATCCGTTCATTGCCCGCGCTGCGCAGTACCGTGACTGCGGTTGAAGCGGGAGCCTAGACGACTCCCCACACGCTTGGGCGGCGATCGGGAGCTAGGGGGCGGGAAGTCCTGAGCCGGTTCTAGGGCGAGGGATTCTTCACGACCTTGACGTAGGTCGCCATCTTGGCGTCCCCCTGGGTTTGTCCGTTCATCACGACGGCCCACCCCTTCTTCAGGTCACCGAGGGTCAGCTTGCTGGAGCCGGACATGATGGTCGTCCCATCGCCCACCATGTACGTGACGCCTTCGTCGTTCGTGCTCTTCACGGTGAGCTTCTTGGCGCTGACGTCGATCGCGGTGATTTCGCCGGTGACCGCGAACCCTACCCTCTCCTCGACACGGGCCTGAGCATTCACGGCAGAAGCCCACACGAGCCCTGCCATGAGTCCAACAAAAACTGTCAAGACGCGGAAGCGGCGCATCGTTCCGTTTCCTCCCTGACGGCCCCGAGATTGGAGCTTCACGAGAATCATATACCGAGCCCGGATCGACCTGCCTTTCTATGTGGACAGGCCGAGCTCAAGACCGCGGATCACTGGATGATCTCGGCATCGAGGACCTGCTGGCTCCACAGCTTCCACGCGCCGTTTTCTTGGTGGAAGATCACGATCGTGTCCACCGTGTTGTTCACAAAACCGCTGTTCGGCTTGGCGATGGTCTTCGTCTTGACCCGAGCGACTGCAAACTCGTCGTCGTGCCCGATCAAGCTAAACCGTACCAGCTCCGACGTGAGGTCGTAATTCTTGAAGTCCTCGACGAGCTCGCTCTTCGTCGAATCGTAGTCCGGCGACCGCGTGTCGACCAAGTTCATCGACCCCGCGAGGTCCTTCCGGTTGAAGGCCGAGAGGTTCCCCTCGACCACCTGACGCAGCGCAGCCGACAGCGCATCTTCGTCGGCTCGAGCGACCGGGACGGCAAAGGCCAGCAGCGCCAGGAGTGCAACGCAGGTCGCCCATGCACGAGCGTTCATTCGGCTCCCTCCTTTGCGCCAAGGCGCGAAAGGGACATCCCCCCGCCAGGTGCGATTCGTGCGCGAAGTTGCTCCATGGCCTCCCCCACCTTCAGCCGACTACGTTGTGGCCACGCTGGCGCATGCAGTTGTTGAAGGCACGCTTGAACGCGGCTTCCGACTGCGACGCACGGGCGGCTCCCATGCCGATGCCTCCGGCGGCGGCACCAATCGCGGCCCCCCGCCCCGCATTGCCCAGCGCCGCCCCGAGCGCCGCACCCCCCGCTGCACCCACGAGGCCGCCCGTCACGGCTCCCCGCGCGGCTTCGTTCGGCGCGCTGCCCGAGACCTGCAGGGCCAAAGCTCGGCACTGTTCGGTGTCGCGGTACAGATACTGGTTCCGCTCACTGCCAAAGGTGTCGACGGTGGGGGTCCATGGCTGCTGCGTCACACATCCGGTGCAGAGCAACACCAGACCCGTGCTGGCGATCAGCAATCGCTTCATTGCTCTCTCCTCCCCACGCACTCGTCACTTCGGCGAGCGAAGGTACCCGGTCCCTCCCCCAGGGTCGGTCCCGGAAGCCCTCGGTCCGGTTATACGCTGCGAAAAGTCCGTGCGCAAGCCTTTTGGAGCTACACTATCCGTCTCTTGAAGATTGAATGCGTGCTAGAAATACCAGCGAACGAATCGAAACCAGAGGAACAGGATCACGAGGAATGCGAGGAGCTGCGGCCACATCACGGCCAGGAAGCCGCGCTCCTTGATCTGCCTTCGTTCCTCGATGAACGCTTCTCTCCGAGTCTCCTGGTGCCGAACCAGCCAGAGATCGCCCGCGGCATGAACTTCTTCACCATCTTGGTGTAGGAAGACGGTGGCCCGAGATGTCGCGAGCCAGAAGATGAGGTAAAAGGCGCCGCCCAAAACAGGAAAGAAGATCACCACAAACAGGAAGAGCCACCAGTTGAACGGCCGCCGGCTCACCAGAGATCCGCTGGTTTCCGTGGTTGTGACGGGCTCCCACCCGAGGTCCACGAGCTCGTCGATCCGCTTCGCCAATGCCGTTTGCATCTTCGATTCCCCTTTTTTGGAGCACACCCTGGAGCGTACCCTGCCGCTCCGTCGCCTGCTCGATTCTCTGAGGCCCTGCCCCGCCGGCCGCGAGGCCCTTCAAGGACGCCGGAGCGCCGCACGTTTCCTACCGGCGCTCCGCTCCGATGCCAGAGTACCGCTCAGGGAATGGGCATGGAAGCAGAATCACGCGATCGGGGCCTGCCGAGCCGGCAAGGCGCTGCATCAACCGTGATCAGGCAGGACTCTCAGTCCGGGTCACTCGTACAGGCTCAAACGTTTGGCTCAGAACCCAACCACTGGATTTGGTGGGGAACAAGCCTTCACGAAGGCGCGGGCCCTTGAAGCGCGACCTCGGGATCACTGCCCGGCGTCGAGACCTGGACCGCGGTCGGTTGAGAATGTGTGGAGCGTCGTGCCAGTCGTGAAATCTGTCGGGATTCCTCGATGAGGGACCCGATCGATCGGGCAACCGAGCGCCGCAACAAAAGCTTGGCCGCCTTCCCGATTCGTCCCGAAGCGGCCGCCTCGGCCGCATCCTCAACGGCAACTCCTGCATGCATGAGGACGCTTGCATCGCGGTAGCAGGACATGATGCAGGCCGTGCAACGGTCGCGCCGATCCGGAATGCGATCGAGATCGAAGACGGACCCTAAGGGCTCAGACCAAGCCTCACAGCGCCAGATTTGCAGGTTCCAGTCGACGTAGAAGTGCTTGTGACCGCCGACGCAGGCAAACTGCTCGTCTTCCCCGCGGACGTGGCGCTCGATATCGTCGATCGAAGCGGTCGGATTCAAGACCGGAAAGCTTCTTTTCAAAACCTTGATCGCCTCGAGAGCCTGGATCAGCTCGTCGGGGGTGAAGTCCACCAAATTCGAGGTCTCGCTGTACACCAATGACGAGGAACCGAAGCGCTCCTTGCGCGGATAGGAGAAGGTCACCGCGTCGAATCCGAGCGAACGGAGGAGGTCCGGCAGCGCTTCGTATCGCACGAGCTTGTTGACGGTGACCGAGGCGAGGGTCGTAACACCCGACCGCCGCGCCGTGTCGAGCCCCGTGCGAAGGCGCGCCTCCAAACCCTTGAGCCCCCGATTCTTCTCGTGGTCGGCGAACGCGTGGCTGTCGATGGATACGAGCAGCGTCTGAAGGCCGGCGTCGATGAGCTTCCGGATCCGATAGGGAAGGAGCCACCCATTGGTGATGACCGAGGGCCGCATACCGGCACGCCGCGCGTCGCCCACGAGACGATCGATCGACGGGTGGAGGAGAGGCTCCCCTCCTTGGAAGCCGAGATAACGAATCCCGCGGCGATAGAGAATCGGTAAGGCGCGCGCAAACTCGCTGCGATCGAGCCAGCGATGATCGCTGACAAGGTTTTTGTCGTGCGCATAGGAACAGAAATCACAGGTCGCGTTGCAGGCGTTGGTCACTGAGACATCGCAGACCGCCGGAATCCACGTACGAGCCATCGTTACCGTCCTCTACGAAGAGCGTGATGTACCACGGGCAATTGCGGATTGGTTGGTTCGAGCTGCCTCGTCGTGGACGCGCTCCTCCGGTCCCAATGGAGCCTCCGGCTTCCCACCGATTCGGATGATACACGCACAGCCCGAAACGTCCCCCTTCCCGATCTCCATCTAGGGCGTACGCCCGAGCACGTCGTGAACCCCATGGCGGTCCGAGAGTCCCGGCATTCTGGCGATCAAATCGCATCGGTGAGAAATGAAGTGCGGCCAAGACCCCGGCCCATGTGCAATCAACGGAGATGCGAATACAGCCCCCCCAGTCTCCCGACCGAACTCCTCAACCGTTCGAGCGTTGTAACGCTGACAATTGGGGTCCGCACTACGCACGACTGTAACCCCGCGCAAGCCCATGCTCCAGTACGAATACGCTGTAGGTTCTTAAAGTCAGCACCCGAGGTACAGGGAGCAGTTCTAAGTCAGCGTTTTAACGGATCGATTGGCAATTCGATGAACCGGGATCCAATGCCCACAAAACCAAGGGCAAACGGGAACTTGGGGGGGGGCGAACGCTTGGGGGCAATGCTCACTGGAAATGCAGGACTGCCCGAAGCGCTGAGCCCCTCACACGACGTCGAGCCTAGGCTCATGGGGGAGGTGGCGCGCACCACGAAGAGTCCTCTAGCGCTGTTCGACGGAATCGGACGGGCTTCCTAGGACCCGCGAGGCGCATGGTTCCACTGGGAACGCGGTGTCGCGCGCTACGAGCTCGTCGTAGAACTCCCGGACTCCGGTTGCCTGGGGCTCCGCTGATCGAAGAGCAGGGCTTGCGAGTTGAAGTTGTGGCCAATGATTCGGAAGTCAGATGAGCCACGCTGTTTAAAGAGAACGACGGTTTCGGCTCCTTCAGCGCGTTCGTACTGGACCGCGTATTGAAGTGTCACGAAAATTCCCGTCCCCGCTCTATTGGTCCCGAGGGTGACCTTCCAGTCGGTCAAGTTATGACCGATAGGACGGCCGAGTTTGTTTTCGATCGCTACAAGCATCTTCGACCACTGCTCGCGAGGTGTGCCTCGGTCCGGTCGATCATCGTACATAAGCAATACTTGTTGCGTTTGACCGCCCTCTCGCGCGGAAAACATTTGGCTCGCATAGGCTTCTGCAGCTGTCTTCTCGGCGACCGGATTGCAGGCGATCAGTGCCATGAGCGGCATCAAGGACAGCAGAACCGATGTGCAGGTGCGCACAGGAAAGCACCTCGCAATGATTCCATCTGTAATCGGTCGGCCAAGCCCGCAGCTTTACCAGCGGGGAGTCCCGCTCGAGAGAGCGTTCCCTCCGCCTAGGAGATCAAGCTCCGAGACTTGGGTGGGGGGGTTCAAGCCGACCGTCACGATCCGGAGTGGGGACCTCTCGACCCGCGAGATCCGATCGAGTTTCTGCGCGTCCGGTTGATACGTCGCCTTCGCACCCGAACGCGTGACGCGAACTCGGAGACTCTTACGATCTATTTCCTCTCGCACCAAGGATTCTTCGGCACTCCTTCGCACGGGTCCGCCATGGACGGCTGCGCGGGAAGCGGAAGCATCACGACCTGGGTGCGCTGCGGATAGCCCGGGTTTCCCGGGAGCCCCACACAGGGACCAAACGCCTGTGAGGCGCAGCTTAGTTGCTGGCCGAGCGGATCAAAGAGACCTGCTCCCTGGTTGGGTACGCCGCAGGTTCCGTGGGTGGTCTGGAGATCCGCGGGCGAACTGCTCACGCCCTTCGGGTCGACATTCCCGTGCCAGCAGTTGCCAGGATTGTTCAGTCCGCTGATCTCGCCGAGATCGCCGTTCGTATCGTTGCCGAAAAATCCGTTGTCGCTCAGGAAGTTGTCGCGCACCTCGTTGCCGAAATCGTCGAAGTAGCAGGTGACACCCACCAACGCGAGGCCGCCCAGGGGGAATGGGTCCGTCACCTTCGGCACCACACCGCCCGCGCAATTCGTTCCGATGGGAGGCGGCAGGTTGGTGAAGTCGACGTACGGCACGAGCAGGATCCCCCAAGAGCCGTTGTGCTCTACGCGATTCCATGCCACGGTGTCATATTGCCCACCGGATGCGAGCACGCCCGTGCCCACCGGCCCCATGCCAGCCAATCCCGCCCCCGGAGCGTTTGGATTGTTGTTGTCGTGGATGTAGTTGCCGATGAAATAGGTGCAGAGACCATTGCCTGTGAGTCCCTTCTCCGCATCTGGGCACTTGCCGCTCTGGGGCGACGGGCCTTCACTGTTCTGGCTGTTCGTCGAGATCCCGTTTAGATTGAGGTCCCATTCAGAATAGGCGATCACAAGATGTCCTCCGGAGTTCGTGCCGGAGTAACCCTGGGCAGAGTTTTGGGCATGGCCGTCGGCGAGTACCGCATTGCAGTCCGGACAGGCGCCAATGTAGTAAGAGGAATCTGCCATGTTGCTGGCGTAGGTGTGGACGATGAGCCCCGGTCCCCGAGAGTTGCTCGCGAAGATCCCATATTCGGCCTTTGGCTGTAGGTCACTCTCAAAGTAGGTCGACGTGGCGGAGAGGTACTGACCCAGGTACGGGCCAAGACCGATCTGACCGGACTCATACCCGCCATTCCACCAGATTTGGTGTCCACCTCCGCCCGAGCCATCAAGGAAATTGCAGGCAGTGAGGTTCTCCACGCTCACATGGTCGGCCTTAAATACCAGGATGCCATTGCGACCAAGTGGATTTCCGCTCCAATCGAGCGGACCCAGGTCTTGGTCGCTCGGATTGGAAGAGCACTGTGGAGCGCCCGGCTTCGTGCCATCGACCACCACACCATTGCGGTCCATCCCGCGCAGATGCACGTTGGGCGTCGTAATGTAGACGCCGCCTGAAGCAAAGCCGGGCCACGAATATTGGCGGTCCCCTTGTTCGTGGTAGTCCCCCGGAGCGACCAGGATCCAATCTCCTGACTTCGCCGCATCCACCGCGGATTGGATCGTGGCAAAGTCGCCGGGGATGCCGTGGAAGGTCCCCACCCGCAAAACGCGGCTTTTCGCTTGGCCGGGGGGGCGACAGCCATTCTCCTTCTTTTCGAGACCCGGCGGGCAGCCCCCCGTTGACCCGCCCTCGTTGCCGGCCTGTGCGGCCACTTCGGGCAAGATCGCGATGAAAAGGGAAGCCCAAAAAATCCGCACGAATCCGCTAGGCCACTGGCCTGCGGAACCAGAAGGAGAAGAGAGCAAGCCCATCGTCGCAGACTCCTTTTCGCAAGGCGACCTTCTAGTGGACCACCAACCGTACACGGGTGTCCAGCGGAATTGGACGGGTTCCCCTTTCGTACTTCCAACTGGTGCTCCGGCTCCCCGCAATCCCGGGCCACACGATTCGAGCACTCGAGCGCAAAGAGACTCCGATGCCCTTCACTCGACAGAGTCCACGATATGGCGCCGGGGCTTGACGCAGTTCCATGATAGTAGATACTAATCTACTATCATGGACACTCCTTCTCGCCTGAATCAGCGGATCGCCGAACGCGTGTCCGCACTTCGTGCCGCCCAGGGCCTCTCGCTCGATGCGCTGGCGGGCAAGAGCCGTGTGAGTCGTTCGATGATTTCGCTCATCGAGCGGGGTGAAAGTAGCCCCTCGGCAGTGGTGCTGGAGAAGCTCGCCGCGGGCTTGGGCATCACGCTCGCTTCGTTGTTCGATGCGCCGGCTGAGGAGTTGGAAGGATCCAGCAGGCCAGTGGCGCGCCGCGATGAGCAGCCGCAGTGGCGAGATCCGGCTTCGGGCTACCTTCGGCGCCACGTTTCGCCCGCGGGTGTTCCACAGCCGATGCAGATCGTCGAGGTGCGTTTCCCACCCGGTGCCCACGTGGCCTTCGAGACAGGCCTTCGCGATCCGCGTGTGTACCAGCAGATCTGGGTGCTCGAGGGCTCGATCGACATCACCTTGGGCACCGAGCGCCACCGACTCCACCCAGGTGATTGCCTGGCCATGCAGCTCGACCGCCCAACAATGTTCCACAACCCAACGCGAACGCCCGCCCGCTACGCCGTGGTGATGGCTTCCGAGGCGCTCCTCAGACGATGAACACACCCGCGTGGTTTTTGCGACGCCTATACGCAGTCAATGCCGCACAGACCAACGAACTCGCCGACTTGTTGATCGACTGCGTCGAAGGTGGAGCATCCGTGAGCTTCATGCACCTGCTCTCGCATCCGCGCGCGGTGACCTTCTGGCGGCGCGTGGCCCACGACGTGGCTACCGGCCAACGCGTGCTGCTGGTCGCTGAGGACGCAAAGGGTCTGTGCGGCACTGTACAGCTGGTGCTGGACCAGCCTGAGAACCAACCCCACCGTGCCGATCTATCGAAGATGCTGGTGCATCGTCGCGCCCGTCGCCAAGGACTCGGAGCGGCGTTGATGCACGCTGCTGAAACCACGGCACGCGACTGCGGTAAGACGCTCTTAGTGCTCGACGCAGTGACCGGCGGTGATGCCGAGCGCCTGTACCAGCGACTGGGCTGGGAGCGCGTGGGCGTGATTCCCGACTACGCCCTGCTGCTGCAGGGTGGGCTGTGCGCCACGACGGTGTTCTACCGCAACCTTCTCTTTTGACGAGGTTCGAGAATGAGCCGACTCGAACCGTGAACTCGTTCCTGAGCTGGATGGAGGCAGTGCACCGCGGATCTCCGCTGCCTTTCAGCGACCGTCGCCAACCTGGCTTCGCGCTTCGGCTCTGAAGCGCCCGCCGGCTACACCCTCACACTGCAAGGATCAACTCTGTTCCATGCCTCCACATTCTACGGCCTGATGAGAACCGGAGTTCCATCCGGGACAAGGCTCGCGATCTCTTCGATCTCACTGTCCGTCACCGCGATGCATCCATGCGTCCAGTCGTGTTCGCGGTGCGCCTGACCGACCCAACCGAGGCCGTTCGGGAGGCCGTGGATCATGATGTCTCCTCCCGGATTTACGCCGAGCGCCGTGGCACGGGCGCGGTCGACCTCATTGGGGTAGGAAACGTGCAAGGAGAGATGGTAGGCGCTGTTGTAGTTCCGGCGGTCGATGATGTACGAGCCCTCCGGTGTGCGGTCGTCTCCTTCTTGAATCTTGGGCCCCACCGGTTGACTGCCCAGCGCGACGGCGTAGGTGCGAACAGGGCTCCCTCCGGAAAGCAGAGTGAGACGGCGGGCCGACTTCTCGACGAGTACCGCGTCGACCACTGAGGGGAAGGTGCGCGTCATCGGGGCTCGGCAGCTCATGAGTACGCCCAAGAGCACCGCGACGAGCAAGGCGATCGAGGAGTGAAAGATCAGAGCGGTCGAGCCTGCGCTCCACGAAAAGCCATCAAGCTTCGCCACTTCCTTCTCGGGTAGCTGGCACGCTCCTCCCACCTGCCGCTCTCCCAGCCGCTTGGCGCGTCGCTGTCCCAATGAGGCGAGGCAATGGGTTAAATCGACCCCACGGGAGTCTGGCCACGCTTTGCGCCTCTCAAGTCTGCCACCTCGACATCCGATCGCAACAGGAACCGAGTTCCTAGGGCCTGGAGACGATCCGTGCGCCAATCCCGACGTGTAGCGATCCTGCTGGCAATCGCCGCCGCGCTCGTCGTCTACGGGTGGTCGCGCATCGTTGTAACTGCGTCCTTCGTACGCATGATGGTCCCCCTTGTGCTAGCGATCAAGGAACGCGTTCACGATCACGCTCATTTCTTCATGCGCAACGACAAGCTGCAGGTTGAGGAGCTTCTCTGCGCTCTCTTCGTCGAGACCGACATTGACCTCCACCTGGCCATCTTTTCGGATCTCGAAGGACGTTCTCCCGAGGACGTCGCAACGGCCATGTTCGAAGACCTTCGCATCGGCGGCCAGAGCCACCGGGAGCGTGGCCTCCTCAGGCTCGCGGATCTCAAAGGGCAGCGCTTCCGCCTTCAGGCAGGCTACGATCTCGAGGGCTATACCCCAGACTCCTTCCTCAGTTACATGATCCACGATCACGCACGACACTTCTTCGCGGCAAAAAAACCCAACGCGTGCTCTTTCCGCCACCTTGAAGATCCTCACCTACCATATCCGTCGCGCGATCCTTGAACGGCGTTTCGCCACCAAACCAGCCTTCGGAAACGAGGCCGTCACCTTCCTCTCGAGTGCAG
>Ga0187780_10004428_pt1 | contig 10525 bp, 7 predicted proteins | sample 1015_Q2_SP10_20__FD_132429 | JGI IMG/M metagenome (GOLD analysis project Ga0187780, IMG submission 132429) | Tropical peat soil microbial communities from peatlands in Department of Meta, Colombia - 1015_Q2_SP10_20_MG | ecosystem: Environmental > Terrestrial > Soil > Wetlands > Peat | place...
CCTCTGCCCTTCCTACTCGTAGCGCATGCTCTTCCGCCCTGCTCCTCGTCATGCTGGTAGGGTACGCTGCTGTCCTCGTGGGTACCCCCCTTCTCCTTGCCGGTGCCGGCATCGATAAGTGGCGCACCCACGAGGACATCAACCTCCCCTACCAGCATTTCCCGGTGAATCGCGGCGCTGCCTACTTGGACGGCAAGCTCTTCCGCGGCACGCAGGACGGCCGGGTCATCGGCTACGACGCCGAGACCGGCAAAAAGCTCTGGGAAACCAAGATCATCGAAGCCCCGGGCGAGAGCATTCCCGCGGCGCCGATCGCGTGGAACGGCATGGTGTTCGTCGGCAATGCCGGCGGCGACGTCAAGGGCGTCAAGGGCCGCATGTACGGTCTCGACGCCGCGACGGGCAAGATCGTGTGGGAGACCTTCCTCGTTCCTTCAGGCGGCAAAGCCGAGACCTCCTCGGGCACCGAGCGGGTAACCGTACCCACCTGGGGCAATTCCGCGGATGTGCCGGTTTCGGGCGGCGCGACCTGGACCTCCTACACCCTCGATGCCAATACCGGGCTGCTCTACGTGCCTGGCGGCAATCCCGCGCCCGATTTCGTGGACGGCCTCAGGCCCGGCAGCAATCTCTTCGCCGGCTCGGTCGTGATCCTCGACGCCAAGACCGGCAATTACCGGCGCCATTTCTCGATCGTGCCGCGCGACTATCACGATTGGGACATCTCGGCCGCGCCCGCGCTCTTCACGACGCAGGGCGGTCGTTTCGAGATGGCGGTGACGGGCAAGAACGGCATGCTCTACGGCTATGACCTCAAGAGCAATGCCCGCACCTTTGCCACGGCCGTAACGACGCGGCGCAACACTACGGCGAAGCTCAGCAAGGCGGGAACGACCTTCTGCCCCGGCGCTTCCGGCGGTGCGGAGTGGAACGGTCCGGCCTACAGCCCGCAGACGAACCTCATCTATACGGGCCAGGTCGATTGGTGCAGCATCGTGACGCTCACCGACGAGGACGCGACCAAGAACTCGGCTCCGGGCAAACCTTGGACCGGCGCGGTCGTCGACGCGATGTTCGGCGCGCATCCGCCGACTTGGGGCGGCTGGCTGATGGCGCTCGACGCCGAGACCGGCAAAGTGAAGTGGCGCTACAAGGCGGCAGCGCCGGTGCTCTCGGGGGTGACTCCGACCAAGGGCGGGCTCGTCTTCTTCGGCGACATGAACGGCAGCGCGTTCGCTTTCGACGCGGCCAACGGCAAGAAGCTGTGGCAGACAAAGTTCGACGGCGCGCCGGGCGGCGGCCTCATCACCTACATGGTGGATGGCCACCAGCGCGTCGCGATCACCTCGGGCGCGATCACGGTTGTCTTCCCGCTCTCACCCAAGGCCAATTCGAAGATTACCGTCTTCGGTCTCTGAGCTTGAGTTGAATCATCAAGAGGCCGTGCCATGCGCGGCCTCTTTTCTTTTAGAACTTCGCGCGGATGCCCCCATAGACCGCGATCGGCGGCGCCGGGCTGACGAAGCGGTTGTCGACGCCCGGGCCGTTGGTCACCGCGCCGGCGGGGACGCCCGGCGCGCCGACGCCGGTCGGGTCGCCGAACTGCCCGAAGGTCGAATAATGCGCGTCGAAGAGATTGCTCACCGCGGCGAAAATCTCGATGTGCTCGGTCACCTCGTAGGAGCTGTGCAGGTTCACGACGGCGTAGCCGGGAAGCTGCGGGTTCTGGTTCGATTCATCGCCGCGCAGAAATTGCGGCCCGAAATAAACCATGGTCGCGCCGACCGTCCAATTGGGCCAGATCCGGTAATCCGCGCCGAGCTTGAGCTGGTGTTGCGGGATGCCGGGCAGCCGGTCGCCCGGCCGCACATGGATGTTGCCGTTCGCGTCGGCGAAAGGATTGTTGGGCGAGGGTAGGGTCAAGGGCGACCGGAAGATGGCGTCGACAAAGCTGTAGGCGCCGAATATGGACCAGGACGAATCCTCGTAGCGCAGGCCAGTCTCGGCGCCTTGCCGGCGCGTCGAGCCGATATTCTCGAAAAAGCCCGTACTCAGCGAGGTCGCGACGGCATAGATGTCGTCCTCGAGATCGGTGCGAAAGAGGGCGAAGTTCCAGGAGAATTTTCCCGGCACGATCGCGGGCAGCGCGAAGCTGCCGCGCAGGCCCGTCTCGTAGCCGTGGGAGACCACTTGTTTGAGCTTCGGCGGGTCGGAGGAGAGCGAGGAGGGCAGGAGGCAGGGTTGCGCCGGGTCCGAGCACTCGATCTCCGAGGGCGTAGGCGCGCGGTTGCCCTCGGTATAGCCGGCATAGGCGGTCAGTTCGGGAGCGATCTTGTAGGCGGCGCCAAAGGCGGGATCGAGGCGCCGATAGACGCTGCTCCCGCTCAGGTTGCTGCCGCGATGATCGGTGAGCGCTATATTTGCGATGTTATAGCGTGCGCTCGCGGTGAGCGCGAGGGCATCGGTCGCGTTCCAGGTGTCGGTAAGGTAGATCCCGTAGTAATCGTCGGCAGCCGAGAGACTCACCGGCGTCGCGCTGAAGCCCGTATTCTCGGCCGTGCTGACGAAGAACCCCGAGGGCAGCACCTGCAGCGCCGGATTGATGACGCCGGGTTCGGTCGAGGACTGGAAATCGACATTGGCATGATCGAGGCTCGCGCCCGCGACGAAGTTGTTCTCGCGGCCGAAGATCTCGCCGGTATAGGTCGTCTGCAGCGCGCCACCTATTGTCACTGCTCGGATGGTTTCGCGGTCATTCTCGCCGATCGGGTTGGTGCCGCCATTCGAGAGATCGGGAATTGTGCCGCCGCTCGTCGAGGTAAGCGCGGTCGTCGCGTCGGATTGGCAAACAAGCCCGTTGGGCGGCGCGCACGCGGTAAAGTTCGTCGTGTTGCCGTTTTCCACATCCTGGTGGAATTCGCGGCGATAGGCATCGGCCTGGAAGGAGAGGGTGTCGGTCGCCTGATAGGAGCCGCTCGAGGTCACGAATTCGAGCTCGTCGATGTTGAGTTGCGGCGATGTGAAGACGAGCGAGCGGTTCACGGCTAGCTCCTGCACCGGCACCGTGCCCTCGCCGGCGAGGCGGTTGTTGGCGCCGGCGAAAGTGAGGTCGACGCTCGCCTTCTCGCCATGTACGCCGGCATCGGCATAGATTTGCTTCACGTGATCGGGCGAGAATTGGCGCCAGCCATCCTCGTCGAAGAAGCGGCCTGCGACGTAGGCGGCGAAGTTGCCAGCCTGCTTGCCGAATTGGATCGTCGTGCCGCGTTGGCCGAAGGAGCCGCCCGCGAGCTCGCTCTCGAAGCCCTGATAGGTGAAGCCGTTCTTCATGGTGACGAGCACGGCGCCGCCCAGCGCATTGAGCCCGTAGACCGGATTGCCGCTTGCGACGTTGAGGCGGTCGATCGCGACATCGGGGATGAGGTCCCAATTGACTGCGTCGCCGAAGGCCTCGTTGACGCGTACGCCGTTCTGATAGACCGCGAGGCCCTGCGGCGTGCCGAGTACCGGCGAGGCGGCGAAGCCGCGATACAGAAGGTCGGGCTGGAAGGGATCGCCCAGGGTCGCGTTGACGTTCACGCTGCTCGCCTGGCTGGCGAGGCCGTTGATCAAGCTGGGCGTGCCTTCGCGCGCGAGATCCGAGCCCGAGAGCGTCTGTACATTTGCTGGAACCTTGTCGATGTCGACGCCGCTGCCCGGAAGCGGCGTCGTGCCGAAGACCGTAACGCTCGGGAGGTTCTCGCTCTCGGGCGCGCCGTTCTCCTGCGCGGATACGGGGTATGACGCCGCGGCGCCGGTGAACGCCCCGGCGGCTGCAAGCGCCAGCGCCATCCTCCGGCCGAGCATCGCCCCCACCGACACGAGTTATTAAAGGTGCTTGCCGCGATTATGAGGTGGAGCGGGTTCGCGCGTCCAGCGGGCTACTCGGTCTGAAGCCGCGACTTCATGAGCACGACGACGTAAGGGTTCCAGGTCGAGAGCGTGTAGTAGAGATTGAGTGTATTGCCTTCGGTCCGAGTCCAGCGCTCGATCACATAGGGCGCATATTGGCCGCCATGGACCGAGCGCGCCGCGGAGGGCGGCTTGCCGATGATCGGGCCTTCGAGCCCGTCATCGGGCGCGATGCCGGGATCATGGATGAATTTGCCGAGCGCGCCGTCGCGCGACATGTCGAAGATGATCTGGCGCTCGCTCCACGGCCCCCAGGGTAGGCGCGCATAGGCGAGTAGGACGCCCTGCTTCGCGGGTGCCCGGCTGTCGAAGGTCATAAGCCAGAGGCCCGGCTCCTTCGCCCAGGTCACCGAGATATCGCCCATGGTGCCGTTCTGGACGAGGGGTTTGGCATCGGCCTCATTTACGGACCATTTGGGCGCGCCCGCTGGATCGAGACCGGCGAAGTAACGCGTGCCCTGGCCGCCTTCGAACCGCGCCTCGGGCGCGATCATGAGAAAGGCATCGCTGTGACGGTATTTCCCTGTGCCCCAGATGAACACATAGGGCCCGCCCGGCGGCAGGCCGGAGGTGCCGCCCGGCACGGGATCGGCATGAAGCGACATGGTGAGGAAATGTCCTGTCGGCGCCTGCGACAGGGCACGCAGCGGCGTGAAGCTCGCGGGCGGCGCGAAGCGCGTGAGCACCGAACGGTCGGTCGACCAGTCGGGCGCGTGATTGGTGCGCACCGTCACGTAGATGCGGCCGCCAAGGCTGATGCCGCCATTGGGCGTCTCGAACGCGCCCATGGAGATGCCCGGCGGCTCGATGGTGAGGTACTGGCCGTTGGGGCGGGTCAGAAAATCGAGGCGGACGCCGCGCTCGGGCTCGCGCGCATCGGTCACCGCGATGGTGTCGAGCGCGTGGTCGAGCCGCCCCACCGTGTCGCCGAAAAGGAAATAGATGCGGCCCTGATGCTCGAAGGAATAGCCGAGATCCGTGCCCTCGATGCCGTAGCGCGTGAGCGTGCGGCTCAAGGTTGGCTGATGCCGCTCCTTGTCCTGCTCGCCCAGGAGTTGCTCGAGTTTCTCCGTCGAGCCCGGCACGAAGCGCAAGCCCGGGGAGGGCCCATCCGCGTGCGCTGTCCCCAGGGCTGCGCACACGAGAGCGGCAACCGACATGCTGGCGCGATTCATGCCGCGCGAGGATGCGCCGCCTGGCGCGCGCTCGCAAGCGAGGGATGCCGACGCACCGCTTTCGCTCTATGATCGCGCGGGAAGGGAATCCGGGAGACGCGCGTGCCGGTGATCGAGCGCATCAAGTCTTATCACGAAAGTCTCGTTGCGTGGCGGCACGATATCCACGCGCATCCCGAGCTCGGCTTCGAGGAGCATCGCACCGCGGCGCTCGTGGCGGAGAAGCTCGCCTCCTTCGGCTGCGAAGTCCACCGCGGCATCGGCAAGACGGGCGTGGTCGGGCGCCTCAAGGCGGGCGGCTCCAAACACAGCATCGGACTGCGCGCCGATATGGACGCACTCCCGATCCACGAGGCCAATTCCTTCGCCTATCGCTCGCGGAATGACGGACGCATGCATGCTTGCGGTCATGACGGGCATACGGTCATGCTGCTGGCCGCTGCACGCTATCTCGCCGAGACGCGGAATTTCGACGGCACGATCCATTTCATCTTCCAGCCGGCGGAGGAAGGGCTTGGGGGCGGTGACGCGATGGTGAAAGACGGGCTCTTCGAGCGTTTTCCCTGCGATGCGGTTTTCGGCATGCACAACCGGCCCGGTCTTGCGGTCGGCAAGTTCAGCATGCGCGCCGGCGCGATGATGGCGGGCGGCGCCTATTTCGATATCAGGGTCACGGGCCGCGGCGCGCACGGCGCTAGGCCCGAAGCCGGCGTGGATCCGGTGCTGGTCGCAAGCCACATCAACACCGCGCTCCAGTCGATCGTGTCGCGCAACGTCAAGCCGATCGACACGGCGGTGGTGAGCGTCACGCAGATCCATGCGGGCGAGGCCTATAACGTGATTCCAGAGACGGCGGTGATGCGCGGTACTGTGCGCGCATTCAGCACCGCGACACTGGGCCTGATCGAGACCAATTTACGCCGCATCGCGATGAACGTCGCACACGGCTTCGGGGCCACGGCCGTGCTCGACTTCCGGATTATCTTCCCGCCTCTCATCAACGATACGGGCGAGACCGGCTTCATCTGCGACACTGCCGCACTCATCGTCGGTGCGGAGAACGTCAATCGCGATGGCAATCTCGTGATGGCGTCGGAGGACTTTTCCTTCATGCTGAATGCGCGGCCAGGCGCCTATATCCAGATCGGGAATGGCGACGGAGAAGGCGGCTGCGAAGTGCATAATCCGGGCTACGACTTCAACGACGCGATCCTCGCGCTCGGTGCGAGCCTCCACGCGCTCCTTGCGGAGCGCAAGCTTGCCAAGGCCTCGCCGCCGTAGGGATCGCGCAGCCGAGGGGGATCGGGGATGAAAGGGGTCATTGGCGGCCTTGCGCTGGCCGGCGTGCTGCTCTTAGCCGCGCCGTCGCACGCCGATATATCGAGTTTGCCGCCCTCGGTCGCAGCCGGGATCGCAGCGATGGGACCGCACCTCGATCGCGAGATCATCGACAAGACCGCCGCGCTGATGAAGCCGGTGGTTCCGGCCGCTCTGCCTACTGGCGTGCGCCTCACCAAAGACGTCGCCTATGGCAGCGATTCGCTGCAAACGATCGATGTCTACCAGCCGGCTACGGGCCAGAACCTGCCGATCGCCATCTATGTCCATGGCGGCGGCTTCACCGGCGGCGACAAAAACGGCTATGGGCAATTCTACGGCAATATACCGGCCTATCTTGCGCGCCACGGCATCATCGGGGTCAACGCCAATTACCGGCTTGCACCCAAGGTCGCGTGGCCGGCCGAATCCGATGACGTCGGGGCGGTCGTCACCTTCATGACGAAAAGCGCCGCACAATATGGCGGCGATCCGAAGCGCATCTTCCTGATCGGGCATTCCGCCGGCGCAAATCTCGTCGCATCCTACGCGGTGATCCCTTCGCTCCATCCCCGGACCGGAGCCGGCATCGCCGGCGCGGTGGTGGTCAGTATCCCGGCGTATCACGCAGCGAGCGTCTCGCCGCCGGATCACGCCTATCTCGGCGACGATGCGAGCAAATATCCCGCGCGAGCTCCCGAGACCTATCTCAAGGACAGCAAGATCCCTTTCATGATCGTGGCGGCGGAGTTCGATCCGATCGTGCTCGCGGCCGAGAGTTACGACATGGCGGCGGCGGTTTGTCGCCGCGATGGAAAATGCCCGGTCTTCGTCTACATGAAGGGCCACAACCATATTTCCGAGACGATGAGCGTCGGCAGCAGGGACGATACTCTGGCCCGTGCGCTCGTCGACTTCGTCACGAATACGCGTTAGGTGCGAGGAGGGGAAAATGCTTCGCCGGTGGAGAGATTTCGCGGCCGTTCTGGCCGCGTTCGGGGCCCTGCTCGGAGCCAATACGGCTCGCGCAGCCGATGCTTGCGACAGCTATGTCCCAGCACTCGTCGGCGGGCCGCTGCAGCCCAAGAGCTCTGACATCGCGGTGTTCCGCTGGCTCGGGAATGCCAATTACGAGCTCAATTACAAAGGCAACGTCTATCTCTTCGACGCCTATTACGACCGCACGTCGCGCAACCATCCGATCGGCTTTACCGTGGCGCAGGTGAAGCGTGCAGATGTCATCTTCATCGGCCATGCGCATTTCGATCATATCTCCGACGTGGCCCCCGTCGCGTCGCAGACGCATGCGCCAGTGGTCGGTGCGCCGATCACGATCGAGACCGCGATCAAGCTCGGCGTGCCGGCGCAGCAGACGATCACCGTCAAAGGCGGCGAGACCCTGCATTTCGGCGATGTCACCGTCGATGTCGCGCTGGCCCGACACAGCACGATCCAGGATGGGCTCCTCGACGCGCTTGCGAACGTCTACAAGGTCGATGCGCGGCCGAGCACGCCCGAGGAAGAAGCGCATAGCAAGGAGGTGACGGCGCGGGGCACCTTCTCGCCCGATGTCATCGACAAAGGCACGATGGCCTGGGGTCTGACCTTCGCCAACGGATTCAAGGTGGTGGTGATTGGCAGCGCCGGGCCGGTCACGGACGGCGACCGAGCGCTGGCGCAGAAGATGGGTCACGCCGATGTGGCGATCATCGCCTATACGCCCCATCCCGTTGCCGAGCACCAAGTGGCCGAGACCATGCCGCTGGTCCGCCTCTTCAGCCCGCGGCTCTATTTACCGGCGCATCATGACGCAGCCTGGGGCGCATGGCTCGACCTCGGCACGGAGCCGCTTTTCACGGTCCTGCGCGACGAGATGAAGGAAACGAAATTCCTGGCGCCGCTCTACCGTTCGCCGATCTGCGTCGCGACGAGCGGAAAGAAGCGCGGCACGGTGGTGAAGTTCCGCTACTAAGCCCGGGCGCGGCAGGCACCTCGCGAAGTCGTGTCTTGCAGACGCGGGTCGCGCGCCTGATATCATCGGCCCAAGGGGAGGAGGGCACCAATGAATCGCATCCTTTTTGCCGCGCTCGCCGGCGCGAGCCTCACGCTCGCCAGCGCCGCGTCCGCCCAGCAGCAAATCGATTTCTCCAAGGTCGAGGTCAAGATCACCGATCTCGGGCATCGCACTTACCGGCTCGAAGGGGCGGGCGGCAACACCACGGTCGCCGTCGGTGACGACGGAGTGATCATGGTCGACGGCGAGTTTGCGCCGATGCATGACAAGCTCAAGGCCGCGATCGCGACCCTGACGAGCGCGCCCGTGCGCTATCTCGTGAACACGCATTTCCACGGCGACCATACTGGCGGGAACGCCGGCTTCGCCAAGGACGGTGCCGTCGTCGTGGCGCAGGTCAACGTGAAGAAGCGGCTCTCCGAGGAGACCAGCAACGGCCTGAGCGGCGCGAAGACTCCGCCCGCGCTCGACAACGTGCCATCGAAGACTTACACGAACAACCTCATCCTCAGGGTCAAGGGCCGTGTCGCGCGACTGGGGCATATCCCGAATGCGCATACCGACGGCGACACCTATGTCTGGTTTGCCGATGCCGACGTGCTTTCGACCGGCGACGTCTTCACGAATGGCCGTTATCCCAACATCGATTTCGCGAATGGCGGCAACATCAAGGGCATGATCGCCGGCGTCGATCGCTATCTCAAGATGGCCGACGACAACACGAAGATCGTCCCGGGTCACGGTGCCGTCGCCAACAAGGCCACGTTGACAACGTATCGTGTCATGCTGGTGATGGCGCGCGACCGCATTGCCAAGCTGATTAAGGCCGGCAAGAGCGAGCAGGACGTCGTCGCTGCTCGGCCCATGGCCGATTATGACGCGAAGGTGGGCGCCACAGAGCAGCAGAGCACGAATTTCATCCGCGTCGTCTACAACTCGTTGAAGCCGCCCAGCATGGCGATGCACTGAGCGGCGGCGAGGTCAGGCGTAGCTCAGTTTCGGATACCAGTTTGCACCCCGCCCTTCAGGGGTGAAGTCGAACAGGTTCCATAGCGGCCAGATCGCGTCGACATGGCGCTGGTCCATGCCGGGACCGGCAGGCGCAAACATGAGCTCGGTCGCGAAGACGTGGTGGACGCGCCCGTTGCGCTTCACGAAGACGTTGAGGTTGGGGCGCTGTCCGCCTTCGTCGTTCTCGCCATAATAGTCGCGGTTGTAGGAATTATTGGCTGAGGAAAGAAGGCGCAATTTGCGCCAGCCGCGTGTACGCGCGAAGGTGCGAAGACGCTCGGTTGGCGACTTCGCCACCACGGCAAGGTTGATCCGCTGAGTCGCGTGCGGCGCAATCGCGTTCAAGCCGTCGAGAATGCTCGTGCAATTGGGGCAAGGATTCGCCATCGCCGGCCCGTACATGTAGCTGTAGATGACGAGACTTGCGGCCTCGTGCGTGAAGAGCTCTGAGAGCCTCACGGTGCGCGGCGTCGCGGTATCCGCGAGGTCGGCGGGACCTTCCTCGAACACGTAGTCCTCCAAGACCGCGCCGCCAAGCGGCAAGCGCCGCCGCAACGCCGCAACGTTCTCGATGTCGCGCCGAAGTTTGATCTCGGCTTTCAAGAGCTCATCTCGGGCGCGACGATAGGCCGCGCTCTCGCCGGGAAAGCGCATCTTGGGCACCTTCCTCGTAACGGCTTTGCTTCGGCTTTTCTTTGCCGCGTTCTTCTTCGGCATTTTCGGGATCCTTCCCTCCCAATGATTCTGGCGCCGACGCGGCGATTGTATGTCGCAGCGGAGCGGGGTGCAAAACTACCCGGTCTGCGGGTTCTTATGGGGAACCGCGCTCTTTGACGAGGCGTTGAAAAAGAAGCGAAAGGAGCCTCCGTCCCATGTCCCATCTGATATGCGTTGAGCGAGGTTCAAGCGCGTCGCGCGTCGCCCATCTTCAGCCGATGATCAAGCGTCGAACCGCCGAAGAATGGCTCGCCGAAGTCGAGGCGATCATCCGCGGTTACCGCGCGGGCAGGGCGGAGGCGGGAACGAGCCTTGCGCTGAGACATGACGAGGCGATCGC
>Ga0187780_10004430_pt1 | contig 10524 bp, 6 predicted proteins | sample 1015_Q2_SP10_20__FD_132429 | JGI IMG/M metagenome (GOLD analysis project Ga0187780, IMG submission 132429) | Tropical peat soil microbial communities from peatlands in Department of Meta, Colombia - 1015_Q2_SP10_20_MG | ecosystem: Environmental > Terrestrial > Soil > Wetlands > Peat | place...
CCCACTACACCGGGACTATTTCGCTGCTGGCCACCAACGCGCCCATGCGCTTCTTCAATCGCCTGGGAGCGACCGAGGTGGTGCCGGACACGATCTGCAACATGGCCGGACACGTGGCGCTGCGCTACGTCTACGGCACCTCCGTGGACGGTTTTGATCCACGCACTGCCGAGGACGCGGCCTGCGTCGTCGTCTGGGGTGCCAACCCGTCCGCGTCCGCACCGCACGCCCACGATCACTGGCTGCCGGAAGCGCCCGGTACCGTCATCGTCGTCGATCCGATCCGCACGGCGACCGCGGCTGCCGCGGACATTCACCTGCAGCTGTTTCCGGGGAGCGACGCGGCGCTCGCCTTTGCGCTACTGCACGTCCTCGAGCGTGATGGGCTTGTCGACCGGGACTTTCTCGACCGGCACACCCTGGGTTGGGACGAACTGAAAGCCCTGCTTCCCTCCTGCACACCTGACTGGGGCGCAGAGATCACCGGTGTCCCTGCGAGCCGCATCGTTGAGGTGGCGCACCTCTATGGCAAGGGTCCGTCACTGCTCTGGCTCGGGCAGGGCCTGCAGCGCCAGCCGACCGGCGGCAACGTCATGCGGGCGCTGGCGGCGTTGCCGGCCGTGACGGGCAATCTTGCAAAGCCCGGAGCCGGTGTTCTCTATCTCAACGGCAATCCCGCCGTGCGTGGCATTGACGAAAGTCTGGTGACCGGCGCACACCTCGCCCGCACGGCGCCGGCCACGATGAGTCACATGGATCTGCCGGGCGCGCTCGAGGATCCCGCGCGCGCCCGCTCGCTCATCGTCTGGAACATGAACCCCGCCGGCTCGAGCCCGAACCAGACACAGCTCAAGCGCGCGCTGTCCCGCGAGGACCTGTTTACGGTGGTGGCGGATTTGTTTGCGACCGATACCACGGCCTACGCGGACTTCGTGTTGCCAGCCGCGAGCTTTCTCGAATTCGACGATCTGGTGCTGTCTTATTTCCAGCTCACGGTGTCGGCGCAGAAGAAGGTCATGGAGCCTTTGGGGCAATCACTGCCCAACACCGAGATATTCCGGCGCATCGCCCGGGCCATGGGCTTCCAGGACCCGGAATTCCGGGAAACCGACAGTCAGATCATCGATCGCGTCCTCAAGGACGGCGGGCTGGGCGAAACGTTTGCATCGCTTGCATCGAAGGGAACAGTCTGGTCTCCGGCCAAGCCGGTGGTTCAATTCGAGGACCTCAAATTCGCGACGCCGAGTGGCCGCATCGAACTCGCATCCAGTCAGGCGCAGGCGGACGGATTTCCACTCGTACCGCAGCCGTGGGCGGACCGGCGGCCGGGCCGCGGCCGGCTGCGATTACTCTCGCCCGCTCACGTCTGGCTCTTGAATACCAGCTTTGGCAACGTGGGTCGCGTCATCACTCGGATCGGGCCGGCGACGATCGTGTTGCATCCACGAGATGCGCAAGCGCGCGGACTGGCAGCGGACGATCAGGTGCTGGCTAAGAACGCCACCGGCAGCCTCGAACTCACGGTCGCCGTCTCCGACGAGGTGCCGCAAGGTGTCGCGCTCTCGCACAAGGGCCGCTGGCTGTCGGGCGAACCCGCGGGCGCCAACGTCAACATCCTGAACCCGGGTATCAAGACCGACATGGGCGACAGCACCGCCGTGCATTCGGTGGAGATCGAGTTGAGTCGCGTCAAGGCGCCATCCCGTGTCGCCCACCGAGGCACGCCCGGCACTGTCCGCGCCTGAATCATGACTGCGGGCGAAACCTCAATTCCGCAGGCACCTGAGCTCAAGCGGGCCCTGTCCTACTGGGACCTTGTCGTCTACGGGCTCGCCTACATCGCGCCGTTCGCGCCGCTCACGACGATCGGATTTGTCTGGCAGGCGTCCAACGGCCTGATCGCGCTGGCCTACGTGCTGGGCGGCGTGTGCATGTACTTCACGGCCAAGAGCTACGCGCTCATGACCGAACGCGCCCCGTCGGCAGGGTCGGTCTACGGATTTGCGCGCTACGCGCTCGGTACCTTCCCGGGATTTCTCGCGGGATGGATGATCCTGCTCGATTACCTGCTCATTCCCGCGTTCGTCTACGTGCTGGTCGCGGTCGCGGCAGGCACGCTGGTGCCCGGGCTCGACCGCGCGCTGACGGTCATCCTGGTCGCCGCGTTCACCCTCACGGTCAACTGGTTTGGCATCACCGTCACCTCGCGCGCCAATTTCATGGCCGTCGCCCTGCAGGTAATACTGCTGGTCGGGCTGCTCGGCTTTTGCCTGATTGCGCTCTATGGCGGCAAGGGCAACGGTGCATTGACGCTGGCGCCCCTCTACGTCCCCGGGCACCTGAACCTCGGTAGCGCATTCGCCGGCACTTCCATCTGCATCCTGTCGTTCCTGGGCTTCGACGCCATCTCGACGCTCGCCGAGGAAGTCCGGGGCTCCGACCGGCGCATCATCGGCCGCGCCATCATCGCGACTCTGGTGCTCTCTGCCGTGTTCTTCCTGCTGGTCGCGTGGATCCTCGGAAATCTGATGCCCGGGTTCACCATCAAGGATCCGGCCGAGGCGCCGTATACGCTGGCAGCGTGGGCGGTGGGAGCGTGGGCGTCGCTGGTGCTGGCCTGGGCGCAAGTGCTGGTCGTCGGGCTCTCGAACGCGCTACCCATGCAGGTCGGCGTTGCGCGCGTGCTCTACGCCATGGGCCGCGACCACCAGCTGCCGCGCGCGCTCGGCCGCGTGCATCCGCGCTACCGGACCCCGCACGTGGCCATGCTGGTGAGTTCGGCGATCTCGCTCGCCATCGCGCTCCTGATGCGCGATCGCATGGATGAACTGGCGACCATCGTCAATTTCGGTGCGCTCAGCGGGTTTTTCCTGCTGCACGTATCGGTGCTGGCGCTCTTCGCGCGCCGTGAGCAGTCGCGTCAGTGGTTTACCCACTGGGCCGTGCCGGTGTGCGGCATTGCGGTGGTGCTGGCGGTGTTCTCCGGCATGAGCCAGATGGCACTCAAGGTCGGCTGCACCTGGCTCGCGATCGGCGCGATCTACGGTTGGATCCTGCACGTCAAGCATCGCGACGTTCTGCACGCGCAGCTCTAGCGATGACCGGGCGTGGTAGAAGCCCGCTCGATGGCGCGGTGGCCGGGCCCTGTCTGCGATACTAGAACTTGATTCAACGGGCGGACGACAAACCGTGTCCGATTCGACGAGCATGGGGGGCGTCAGCCGCGAGCGCATCGCGGCCTTCTACGAGACTGAACGCGCGCGCTACCGGCGCGAGCGGCCGGCGTCACACGCTGCAGCTACCGAGAGCGGGTTCTACAGTGGCGTGCCCTTGCACTGGATGCTCGACTGGCCGATGCCGTATCCGCTGGTGGTCGCGCGCGCCCAGGGGGCAATGCTGACCGACATCGATGGCATCGAGCATGTCGATTTCTGCCTAGGGGACACTGGCAGCATGTTCGGTCACGCTCCGGAGCCGGTTGTTCGCGCCATCCGCGAACAGTCAGCCCGTGGCATCGCATTCATGCTGCCGACCGAGGATTCGATCGCGTGCGGGAGATTGCTGGCGGAGCGCTTCGGCCTTCCGCTCTGGCAGATCGCGACCACGGCTTCCGATGCCAACCGGTTCGCTCTGCGCGTGGCGCGCGCGGTGACCGACCGGCCGAAGATACTGGTGATGAATGGCTGCTACCACGGCGCCGTGGACGAGACCTACGTTGCGCTCAAGGATGGCCGCGCCATCAACCAACCGGCGCTCATCGGCCAGTTCACCGACCTCACGCAGGAGACGCAGGTCGTCGAGTTCAACGATCTGGCCGGACTCGAGACTGCACTCCTCGGGCGCGATGTGGCGTGCGTCATCACCGAGCCCGTGCTCACCAACTGCTGCATGGTGCTGCCGGAACCCGGCTACCACGAAGGATTGCGGCAGCTGACCCGCAGCTACGGGACGCTGCTGCTGATCGATGAGACGCACACGATCTCGAGTGGTCCGCGCGGCTATACCGGCGCGTACGGCCTGGAACCGGACATCTTTGTACTCGGCAAGCCGATCGCGGGCAGTATTCCGACCAGCGCTTGGGGATTTACCGCCGAGATCGCGGAGGCGTGGAGTCGGGTCACGCGAGAAAAACCGTCCGGCCACTCCGGGCTTGGGACGACCCTGTCCGCCAATGCACTGTCAATGGCAGCGATGCGCGCTGTGCTAACGGAAGTCATGACCGACGCCGCGTATGCACACATGGAAAACATGGCGGAGCGGCTCGCCGACGGTCTGGCCCGCGCAATCGGTGCTGCGGATCTGCCATGGCACGTCGCGCGCGTCGGCGCGCGGGTCGAGTTCATCTGCGCGCCCGGGCCGCTCAAGAACGGATCCGAGGCGCGCCGGGCACAGGTGCCACCGCTCGAGCGCGCCGTGCACGTCGGTCTCGTCAATCGCCGCTGTCTGATCGCACCCTTTCACAACATGATGCTCGTTTGTCCGTCAACTACTCGTTCCCAGGTGGATCAGTTGATATCCGCCTTCACCGAGATTACGCAGGCGCTCGTCGCATGACCGAGCTGGCTTCGATCCGCGCGCCGGTTGAAGAGGCGAAGGAATTTCTCGCCAGACACCCCGAGGTCGAGGCTATTGATCTCGTGTTGATCGATCCCAACGGCATCGGCCGCGGCAAGATACTGCGCCGCCACGAGCTCCTGCCGCTCTTTGAACGCGGCCGTCACCTTCCGACGTCGATTCTCGGGCTCGATGTGCTGGGCGAAGACGTTGAAGGCACGGGACTTGTCTGGGACGTCGGTGACGCCGACCGGCTGGCGTGGCCCATTGCTGGAACGCTGAAGCCGATGTCGTGGACGTCGCCGCCTCGGGCTCAGGTCCTGGTATCCATGTTCGAACTCGACGGTACCGCGATGGCCGCCGATCCGCGCCACGCGATGCTGCGGGCAATTGCTGCCCTGAAACAGCGCGGCCTGTCGCCGGTCGGCGCGTTCGAGCTCGAGTTCTTCCTGCTGGCAACCGATCGCGGCCCGGACGGGCAGATTCGTCCTGCGCCGGCGCCACTCGATCGCCGGCCGGCCAGCGGCACCCAGGTCTACGGGCTTGAAGAACTGGACGGGATGCAGCCGGTCATGCGTGACGTGTATGAGGCGGCACGCGCACAGGACTTGCCCCTCGAGACACTGATCTCCGAGTACGCGCCCGGCCAATACGAGCTCACGCTGCACTACCGGAATGAGATTGCCCGCGCGGCCGATGACCTGGTGATGCTGAAGCGCCTGGTGCGTGGTGTCGCCCGCCGGCACGGGATTTCCGCGTGCTTCATGGCCAAGCCGTTGTCCGCAGCGGCCGGCTCCGGCATGCATCTGCACGTATCGCTGGCAGATTCATCTGGCCACAACGCGTACGCGGGCGCTCAGGAGTCGCAGCCCAACACTCTCCTGCGGCACTCGATTGGGGGCTTGCTGGCGGCCCTGCCGGAATCGATGCTGGTATTTGCGCCGCACGCAAACTCGTGGCGCCGGCTGGTGGCTAACAGCTACGCACCGATCACACCCAGCTGGGGGTTGAATAACCGCAGCGTGGCGGTGCGCGTTCCGGCGGGACCTTCTGAAGCGCGACGCTTCGAGCACCGCGTAGCAGGTGTGGACGCGAACCCTTATCTTGTCGCCGCGACGGTGCTTGCGGCGGTTGTGCGCGGACTGACCGACGCGAGCGAACCCGCCCCCGCGGTGACCGGCAACGGCTACGAGGTTCCGGTGTCACCCGCCATGCCGGCTGACTGGCGCTCGGCGATCGCGGCTGCGCGAGAATCCGGGTTTCTGCGCTACGCACTTGGAGCCACGCTGCACCGGACCTTTACGGCAATTAAGCAGGCCGAGTACCTGCGCGTGGCGCGCGCCGTAACGGAGCTCGACTACCGGCTCTACCTGGATCTGATCTGATGCTTCAGTGGGCGAACGCTGAGCAATCCAACGGCTTGAGCCCCGGCAGCAGCCGCTCCGTGATGTCACGCTCGAGCCAGCTCTCTGTGAGGATGTGCCACGCGGTCGTGACCACGATGAGCTGCTCTTCCGGGTACACGAGCAGCGTCTGACCGCCGATACCGCGGCCCGCGTACGCGAGCTTGCCGTTGCCATACGGCAGGAGCCACCACTGGTAGCCGTACTTCTGGGTGCTATCGACGGTCACGTGCGGCGTTAGCGAATCCTGCACCCAGGATTCCGGCACGATCTGGCTGCCCGCCCATTGGCCGCGCTTCAGATAGAGATAGCCGATCTTTGCGAGGTCCTCGGTCGTTAGATAGAGACCACCCTCCGTGTCGACGTCCCCATTAGGAGAGTGTTTCCAGTAGAAGTCACGGATTCCCAGCGGCCCAAACAGGTGACTTTTCGCATAGGCGTCGATGTCCTGCCCAGTCTCCTTCTTGAATATGTGCGCGAGCAGCATGGTGGCACCGCTGCTGTAGGCAAAGACCTTCCCCGGCTCATGCGCCATCGGCCGGTCGATCACGTATTTCACCCAGTCGTCGGTCGCCTCCATGACGCTGCACGTGTTGTTCGGGTCGTCGTACGGCAGGTCCTCGTTCCAGTCGAGGCCCGCGGTCATAGTCAGCACATCGCGCAACGTCATGCGCAGCTTGCGCTCGTCGACGTTGGCAACTTTGGTCTTATCGAAGTAGTTCATCACCGGCGTATCGAGCGTGCCCTTGAAGTCTCCGCGCTGCATGGCCGCGCCGATGGTGACGGAGGTCACCGTCTTCGAGACCGACTGCATGCTGTGCGCCTGGGTTCCGTGGTAGTACGGGTGCCAGCTGGGATCAAAATAGTTGTAGGGGCCGGTGAGGTGAGCGTTCAGGGCGCCTTTTTCGTGCGCTTCCTTGTAGAAGATCTTGCCGTAGTCGTGCTGATAACGGCGGTCGAATCCCGCTAGCGCGCAGCGCGCCACGAACAAACTGTCGACCAGCGGGTATTTGCCGCTCTCAATGTCGGCGTTGAGGCCAGCAACGGCGGACGGATCGATGCCCAGCCGCTCTAGAGTCGCTTGCGCCCACCCCGCAGTCGGCCACTGCCGAGTTGGCGACGCTGCATGCGCCAACGTCGTCACCATGGTCAGAGCAAGAAACGTAAGGCGCATGGCGGTTACCGCGGCGGCGATCGCTGGCACTGAAATCGTGGCAAGGGCTGAACGACCGACGCATCGACTCGGAGACCGGGGCCAGGCCATTCGACGCCTGGCCCCGGTGCTTGGACGAGCTAGTAGCGATAGGTCGCTGTGAGACCGATCGTGCGCGGCCGGACGCCGCGTGCGAAGTAGAGGTTGTCGGTCGTCGTCGGATGATTCGGGGCGACTCCGCAGGCCGTGCCGGGAATCTGACAACCGTCATTAATGTCACGCGACTGGAACAGCTTCGGATTCTGATTGGTGACGTTGTTCGCGAACACGGACAGGTCGTAGCCGCCGAAGCGCAAGCCGGCGCGCAAACTTAGGTTGGTCAGGCTCGGTAGGCCGGGCAACGTCGTGTCGAAGAGCGCGTTATTGAAGTTCTGGCCCGGCAGGATGCCGGTTTGCGCAGTCGAATGCTGGTAGTCGACCCGGAAATAAGCCGTTCGGCCGCCGAACGCCTCGAGGATGGGGGCGTACTCGCCGGAGATCAGAAACGTCCATGGCGCCGCTGGCAGCTGGTCGTTCTTGCTCACGATCGGCGCGACGCTTTCCGGCTTGCCACTGACCGTTCCGGCGCAGCTTGTGCCGTTGAACTGCAATACGCCGGCGCACGACGCCTGCGTGTACTTCGATACGGTGTATGCAGCGCTCGCATCGAACGTCAGAGGTGAAATTGGACGGTAGATAAATTCGATGTCGCCGCCAGTGCCGTGCGTGTGACCGAGGTTGGCGACGAACTGCTCACCACAGACCGGCAGATATACGTTCTGTTGGATGTTTGACCAATCCGTGTAGAAGATGCTGGTGTTGATCTGCAGCTTATGGTCGAGGAACGCGTTCTTAGCGCCGAGCTCGTACTGCCAAAGGGAGTCCGAGTTGTAGGCATTCGGCACTTCGTAGTGGCCGTTGGGACCGAGCGGCAGGCCGAGGGCTTGGAGATTTGGATCGCAAATTATCCCTACGGCCACGTTAACGCCGCCGGAGCGATAGCCTTTGGAGGCGCTCGCGTAGAACAAATCGTCACGGTCTGGCTGATACGACAGAACAAGCCGCGGCGTCACAGGGTGTTCGGTGGTGCTTGAGCTCGTCTCTGCGTAAGGCGTCCCTAGAAACGCGCCACCGCCTCCGACGTCGCCGGTAACCTTGTCAGTTGCGACACGCAATCCGAGAGTGATTTTCCAGGCGTCGGTGAACTTGAAGTTCGCCTCACCGAACGCCGCGAATTGCTCCTCGATGACGCGATCGATCGGGCCGTAATAGATAAGCCCGTTTGGACACGGGATCGTGGTGAACAAGCAAACGGAATCGGCTCCCGGAGCGCCGACGGATGTGAGGTAGTCATTGACCTGAGTGTTCAGCGTCGGGTCGATGATGTTTTCCGGGATGTTCTCGTTGGTGTGGGCATAGAAGAGGCCACCTGTCCAATTGAAACGCGAATTTGCATCCTTCGATGCAAAGCGGAATTCCTGGTAGATGTTGTGTTGCTTATCGCCGAACGGCGCATAACCCATGTCGCCCGGCTGGGGGTAGATGTTCGCCAATCCACCAAAAAATGCGTACGTCGCCCGCAGATACTGCGTGTAGTCGGATGTTGAATGCTGGCTGCGGTGGTAATAGGACGTGCTCGACACGAACGACGCAAATCCCAGGTCCCCGCTGACCTTGAGCGCCGCAAGATACCAGGGATCCGTGCTCGGGTTTGTCAACGCGTTGCCGTTGCGGAACACGTTCTCGCTCGGATTCGAGAGCGTCTGCCAGTAGGCAGCGGTGTCATTGATATTCAGGGTCTGCGCGTAAATGGAGGGCTCGATACTCCATTGATCATTGACCTGCCAGAGCAGGGCGCCTCTCCCGGTCGCGGTTTCGGACCAGTTCGCGTTGAACTGGGTCGTTGACTGGTAGACGGGCAGCGACAGCGGATCGGCGGGATCCGGTCGCGTATAGGAGACGCGATCCACCCACCCGCCATCGTGGCGGAACGAGACGCTGGCCCGGAAGCCCAGCACGCCATCGATGATTGGGCCACCGACGGCGGCACCGCCTTCGTAGCTCGGCGCGCCGTCCTGGGTGTTGGCGTATTCGGCGCGCAGGTAGCCACTGTCGGCGGTCAGCCCCGGGCTCGGCGTGATAAATCGGACCACGCCGCCCTCCGCGCCGGCTCCGAACAGTGTGCCCTGAGGTCCGCGCAGCACCTCGACGCGTTCGAGGTCGAAGAGCTGCGGATAGACCTGGACGGCACCGAAGCCGATGTGGCGGCTTTGAATCGGCGTGTCGTCGATGTAGACGCCGGTGGTGGGGGAACCCGCGGTGGAGTCCACGCCGCGAATGTTGATGTCCGAGTTCTCGTCGTTGTAGTTGGCCGACGAACCCATGCCCTGACGCATGAACGTCATGCCGGGGCTTAAGCGCGACAGGTCATCGATCGACTTGAGGCCCTGCGAGTCGAGCTTCTGCTGCGAGAATGCGGCCACGCTGATCGGCACGTCCTGCAGGCGCTCCTCGCGCCGCTCGGCGGTCACCACGATCTCCATCAGTCCGCCGCCGGAGCTCTCCGCCGCCTGCTGCTGCTGGCCGAAGGACGGCTGAATGCTGCTGATCTGACTAAGCGCGGCGAACGCGCCGATCAGTGCCCACCGATAACGACCCTGGCTCATGTCGCCCCTCCCGCTCATAAAGAACCCCTGCCTGCTAATTCCGTCGTTCTTTCGCCTGCCGCGGGTGCGCGGTGCACCCAATACTTGGCGGCGCGTGGCCGTTGAAGACCGGCCTTGTTGCGCCCCCGCGTCGCGCTGAACTTGAGGCGTTTGTTCGCTGAATGGGTCGAATTGGCCCCTCAGCTCGCCGAGGAGCAACGGTACAACATATCGTTATGGCTGCCCATAGCAATCGCATCCGCGAAACGGGCAGCGGGGCGATGATCGGCAGTTTGCCGCATCTGTCAGAGACGATGTTGCGCGTGCGCGACGTTTCGTCGCGCTCATTCGAGGTGGTTCAGCCGCCGTCCGTCCGGCGCTATTTCATTGTTGGCATTGAAAAGTCGGCGCGCACAGCCGATGGCTCCGGCCAGCGCTGGGTCACGGTCTTAAGCCGTGTGTAGAACCGTACGCCTTCCGTCCCATAGGCCGCGTGGTCACCGAACAGTGAGTGCCGCCAGCCGCCAAAGCTGTGGAACGCCATGGGGACCGGGATCGGCACGTTGATCCCGACCATTCCGACCTCGATTTCGTGAGCGAAGCTGCGGGCCACCGCGCCACTAGTTGTGAACACGGCTGTTCCGTTCGCGAACTCGTGGCCGTTGATGAGTCGCACGGCGCTCTGGTAATCGGGTACCCGGACCACGCACAGGACCGGCCCGAAGATCTC
>Ga0187780_10004431_pt1 | contig 10523 bp, 19 predicted proteins | sample 1015_Q2_SP10_20__FD_132429 | JGI IMG/M metagenome (GOLD analysis project Ga0187780, IMG submission 132429) | Tropical peat soil microbial communities from peatlands in Department of Meta, Colombia - 1015_Q2_SP10_20_MG | ecosystem: Environmental > Terrestrial > Soil > Wetlands > Peat | place...
CGCAGCTTCTCAGCAAGGAAGGCGAAATCGCCCTCGTTAAGCTGCCTTCGGGTGAAGTGAGAAAATTTTCCGTGGACTGCATGGCCACGATTGGCCAGGTCGGCAATCTGGACCATGAGAATGAAACGTTTGGCAAGGCCGGGCGGACACGCTGGCGCGGGATTCGTCCCACGGTCCGCGGCGTGGCCATGAACCCGGTGGATCATCCGCACGGCGGCGGCGAAGGACGCGTCAAGGGCAATCATCCGCAGACGCCCTGGGCTTTCCCGACGCTGGGCAAGAAGACGCGGCACAACAAGCGCACCGACAAGTTTATTGTCGAGCGCCGGAAGTAGGACAGCGGCAAAGAAAGTCTGGACCAACGGACTGAGGCGAGAAACCGGGTGGTGGATAAAGAGCCCCCGGTGAGAGCAGAACGAATGCGAGCGACACGCACGACCAGAACAGCAGGACGGCGCAGCCGGCCGGTGAAACGCGCGGTGAAGCGCGTCATTGCCAAGAGCACCAAGCCCGTGCGGCCAGCAGGCAGGGCAGCAGTGCCTCCGCCGGAACCGGTGCTGTACAAGCTGTGTCAGCCGGGCTGGGCGGTCATTGTCGAACGTATTCCCAATGCCCTGGGCACGCGCTTTGTTTGCCCGTTCTGCCCGAAATCGCACCGCGTTCCCGGTCCGGTGCGCGGCTTCAAGAAACTGCGGCGGGCGCAATGGGGCCGCCTGCGGCGAGTGGAGGAATAGGCAAGCAATGGCACGCTCACTGAAAAAAGGGCCGTTTGTCGACGGCCATCTGCGCGAAAAGGTGGAAGGGCTGAACACGCGCAACGAAAAGAAAGTGGTGAAAACCTGGTCCCGGCGCTCCACCATCGTGCCGGAAATGATCGGGCACACCATCGCCGTGCACAACGGCAAGAAATTTATTCCGGTGTACGTCACCGAGCAGATGATCGGGCACAAGCTCGGCGAGTTCGCGCCCACCCGCTCGTTCAAGGGCCACGGCGTGAAAGCGGCGCTCGAGAAAGCGGCGGGCGTGGCACCGGCAGGAGGCGGCGCAGCACCAGCGGCAGCACCCGCGGCGCCGAAGGCATAAGCCATGGCTGAAGTGCAGACAGTAGCAGGATCGATTGAAGCGCATGCCCTGGCGCGGCATGTGCGCATGTCGCCGCAAAAGGCGCGCCTGGTGATGGATCTGATTCGCGGCCAGCGTGCGCAGGATGCTTTGCAGACGTTGAAGTACGCGCAAAAGCGCGCCGCGAAGCACATTGAAAAAGTGCTGCGCAGCGCCATCGCCAATGCGGAGCGCAAAGCGGACGAGGCGGGAGCTCCGCTCGACGTGGATGAACTGTACGTCTCGAACTGTTTTGTGAACGAAGGGCCGCGCTGGAAGCGCTTGCGCCCCGCGCCCATGGGCCGCGCGTTCCGCTATCAAAAGCGCACCGCGCATCTGTGGGTAGGCGTGTCCGAGCATCACGTCGCCGCTGCGGAACGCACCGCTGCGATTGCTGCGGAAGCGGAAGCGCAGAAGGGCGTGCGCGGCACGGCGCGCCGCGTTCGCAAGGCTTTGACCGGCAGGCAAACGCCTCAGAAGAAGGGGAAGAAGTAATGGGACAAAAGACGCACCCGTATGGATTCCGCCTCGGCTACAACAAGCCGTTCAAGTCGCGCTGGTACGCCGACAAGGAATACGCCGACTTGCTCCACGAGGACGTGAAGCTGCGCCGCGAATTGAAAGACAAGCTGAAGAGCGCGGGCGTCAGCTCGATCGACATCGAGCGCGCCGCCAACAAGCTCGTCGTGCGCATCTACACCGCCCGCCCGGGCATCATCATCGGCCGCAAGGGCGCGGAAATCGACAAGCTCAAGCAGGACGTGCAGAAGCGGACGAAACGCGAAGTGCACATCGATATCCAGGAAGTGCACCGCCCGGAACTCGATGCGCAACTCGTCGCGGAATCCATCGCGCTTCAGCTCGAAAAGCGCGTGGCGTTTCGCCGTGCGATGCGCAAGGCGGTGGACTCGGCGCTGCGCTTCGGCTGCAAGGGTATCAAGGTGCGCGTGGCGGGCCGGCTGAACGGCGCGGAAATCGCTCGGAAAGAGTGGTACTTGCAGGGCCGGCTGCCGCTGCAAACGCTGCGCGCGGAAATCGATTTCGGTTTCGCGCAGGCGTACACCACCTACGGCGTGATTGGCGTGAAGTGCTGGATCTATCAGGGCGAAAACGTCCCGAAGCGCGCTTCGAAAATTCAGCAGGAACGTGAAGCCGCGGCGGTTGCGTAAGCGGAACGAAACGGAATTAGAGAAGCGAGAACAGAACCATGATGATGCCGAAGAAAGTGAAGTACCGGAAGCAGATGCGCGGTCGCCGCAAAGGCAAGGCCTGGCGCGGCGGGCAGCTCTCGTTTGGCGAATACGGCCTGAAAGCGCTCGAAAACGCCTGGATCACCGACCGCCAGATTGAAGCTTCGCGCGTGGCCATCACGCGTTTCATCAAGCGCGGCGGCAAGCTGTGGATCCGCATTTTCCCGGACAAGCCGTTCACCAAGAAGCCCGCGGAAACGCGCATGGGCAAAGGCAAAGGCGCTCCGGAAAAGTGGGTGGCGGTGGTGAAGCCGGGGCGCATGCTGTTTGAGATGGCGGGAATCGACGAGGCCTCGGCGCGGGAAGCGCTCGATTTGGCGGCGCACAAGCTGCCCATCCCGACGAAATTCGTGACCCGCGCGTGAGGATTCTAACCATGCCGCGGCGCATTGAAAAAATCCGCGAGGCCGGCAAGGAAGAATTGCAGGCGCAGCACAAGGACCTGATCGAGCAGATTTTCCGGCTTCGCTTCCAGTTGACCACCGGCCAGGCCGAAGCGCTGAAGCGGCTGCGCGAAGCGAAAAAGGATTTGGCGCGCGTGAACACGCTTCTCCGCGCGCACGAGTTGAGGAAGGCGTAATGACAACCGAAACACAAAGCGCTGCGGCGGACCAGCGCGGCGAGCGCACCGTGCTCACCGGCAAAGTCACCAGTGCAAAAATGGAAAAAACCATCGTCGTCGAAGTCACCCGGCTGGTGCAGCATCCCAAGTACCGCCGCGTGGTGCGCATCGCCAAAAAGTTTTACGCGCACGATGAAACGCGCCAGGCTAAGCCTGGCGACACCGTTCGCATCGTGGCTTCGCGGCCGCTCTCGAAGCTCAAGCGCTGGCGGCTGAAGGAAGTGCTGACGCGAAGCGCGTCGGCCGAGTAATCGAGACAGGGGAGCAGACCGATGATTCAGATGCGAACCTGGCTGACGGTGGCGGACAATTCCGGCGCGCGCAAGCTGACCTGCATCATGCCGGTTGGCGGCGACGCGGGATTGCGCGCGGGACTGGGCGACGTGATTACCGCCGCGGTCAAGGAAGCGACACCTGAGAGCCAGATCAAAAAAGGCAGCGTGGTGAAAGCTGTCGTCGTGCGCATGCGCAAAGAGCGCAGGCGCAAGGACGGCACGTACATCCGCTTTGACGACAACGCCGCCGTACTAATCAACGATGCCGGCGAGCCCATCGGGACCCGCGTCTTCGGCCCGGTGGCGCGCGAGTTGCGCGAAAAGAAGTTCACCAAAATCGTTTCGCTGGCTCCGGAGGTTTGGTAAGCCATGGCACTGACACACGAACGAGCCCAGCGGCACATCATTCAGTTCCGTAAGGGCGACAACGTCAAGGTGATCTCCGGAAAGGACGCCGGCAAGACCGGGCGCGTGCTTTCCGTTGACGCCGCGAAAAATCGCGTGGTTGTCGAGCACGTCGGCATCATCAAGCGCCACACGCGTCCCAACCCTTCGAAAAACATCAAGGGCGGGATCATCGAGAAAGAAGGCGGCATCCACGCGTCCAACGTGATGATCGTCTGCGGGAGCTGCGGCAAGCATACCCGCATCGGCCACAACATTCTGCCGGATGGCACGAAGGTGCGCAGTTGCCGGCATTGCAAGGCCACTTTGGACAAGTAAAGGACGAGGCGGAAGAAGCAATGAAGAGCCGTTTGCAGGAAAAATACCGGAACGAAACAATCCCCGCGCTGAAAAAGCGCTTTGGCTGGACCAATACCATGGCCGTGCCCAAATTGCAGAAAATCACCGTGAATATCGGCCTTGGGGAAGCCAGCCAGAACGCCAAGCTGCTAGACACGGCGGCGGTCGAACTCGGGCAAATCACCGGGCAGAAGGCCATTATCACGCGCGCGAAGAAGTCCATCGCGAATTTCAAGATTCGCCGCGGCATGCCCATCGGTTGCGCGGTCACGCTGCGCGGCGACCGCATGTACGAATTTCTCGACCGTTTGTGCAACGTGGTGCTGCCGCGCGTCCGCGACTTCCGCGGCTTGCCCTCGAACGCCTTCGACGGACGGGGAAATTACACGCTGGGTTTGAAGGACCAGTTGGTCTTTCCGGAAATCGATTACACGCGCGTGGACAAGATTAAAGGCATGAACATCACCTTGACCACGTCGGCAAAGAATGATGAGCAGGGCCGCGAGCTGCTGAAAGGCCTCGGCGTCCCGCTTCGCGAAAAAGGGGCGGCATAAGAAATGGCACGCACAGCAAAGATCGCCAAGACACACAAGAAGCCCAAGTTCAAGGTGCGGGTGCGCAACCGCTGCCGTTGCTGTGGCCGCGCACGCGGCTACATGCGCAAGTTCCAGATGTGCCGTATCTGTTTCCGCGGCATGGCGCTGCGGGGCGAAATCCCCGGCGTCGTGAAAGCGAGCTGGTAGTCGCCGCGGTGAGCGGCGCCACAGGAGAGTTTTTAGGAGAACTATGCAGACGGATCCCATTGCCGATTTTTTGACGCGGCTGCGCAACGCGGCGGCTGCCAAGCATCAGCGCGTCGACGTGCCGGTCTCGAAACTCAAGACCGAAATCGCGCGTATCCTCAAGGAAGAGGGTTACATCTCGACCTACAAGTTGGTTGAGGAGAACAAGACCCGCAAGGTGTTGCGCGTGTTCCTGAAATACACGCCGGACCGCCGCAGCGTCATCAGCGGCATGAAGCGTATCTCGCGGCCGGGCGCGCGCGCCTATCGCGGCTCGACGGAAATTCGCCCCGTGGTCGGCGGGCTTGGCATCAGCATTCTTACCACGCCCAAAGGCGTGATGAGCGGGCGGGCCGCGCGCAAGGCCAACGTGGGCGGCGAGATTCTTTGCGAGGTTTGGTAGTTGGATTACTAACAGAAGTCTTTTGATTTTTTGAGATTTGAGGCTTGTAGAAAAATGTCACGTATCGGACGCAAACCAATTCCAGTGCCCTCGGGCGTAAAGATCGCGGTCCAGGGCGGCAAGATCGATGTGCAGGGCCCGAAGGGCAAGCTTTCCGTCACCGTGCCGCAGGGCATCACCTTTGAGCACAAGGACGGCGCCCTGACGGCCACGCGCGCCACCGAAGACCACCGCGCGTTGCATGGCCTCGCGCGCGCCCTCGTGGCCAACGCGGTTCACGGAGTCACCTCGGGCTTCAAGAAGGAGCTCGACATTGTGGGCGTCGGCTATCGCGCGGAACTCAAAGGCAAAATTGTTGCCTTTGCGCTGGGCAAGTCGCACCCCATCGAGTTTCCGATTCCCGAAGGCATTCAAGTCGCCGTGGACAAGCAGACGCACATCGTCGTGAGCGGCGCGGACAAGGGTCAGGTCGGCCAGGTAGCCGCCGACATGCGCGCGCTGCGTCCGCCCGATCCCTATAAGCAGAAGGGCGTGCGCATTACCGGCGAGCGCCTGAAGAAGAAGGCCGGCAAAGCGGGCGCCAAGGCCGGCGGCGCGGCAGCGTAGTTTTGAATGTAGCGGCGGGCTTGCCCCGTCCGAGGATTTGAGTTTTTTAGGAGAAGAACAGTGGCATCGGCACGAGTCAGCAAATTATCGAAGGACCAGCACCGCCAGCGCGTCCATCAGCGCGTGCGCACGCGGGTCGAGGGCACGCCCGAGCGGCCCCGGCTCTGTGTTTACCGTTCGCTCGAGCACATTTACGCGCAGGTCATCGACGACCGCAATGGCAAAACGCTGGTTTCTGCCAGCTCTCTCGACGGAGAGACGAAAAAGAGTTTGAAGGGCGGCGGCAACATCGCGGCGGCCAAAGTCATCGGCAAGGCTATTGCCGAGCGCGCCAAGTCCGCCGGAGTCAGCAAGGTGGTGTTCGACCGCGGTGGATACAAGTATCACGGCCGCGTCAAGGCGCTCGCGGATGCGGCGCGGGAAGCGGGGTTACAGTTCTAAGCCTATGTCGAAGCAAATTTTGCGGGAAAGTTTAGCGGTGCGGCGGCTCCTCGAGGTCAATCCTTCCGACCTGAAGGATGATGTGATCGCCATCAACCGCGTCACCAAAGTCGTCAAGGGCGGCAAGAACCTCAGCTTCTCGGCGCTCGTCGTTGTCGGCGACAGTCACGGCCACGCCGGGTTCGGCATGGGCAAGGCGCGCGAAGTGCCCATGGCCATCAAGAAGGGCATCGAGCAGGCCAAGAAAAATTTGATCAAGCTGAACCTCAAGGGTTCGACGATTCCGCACCAGGTTTTGGGGCGGTACGGTTCGGCGCAAGTTCTGCTGAAGCCTGCGGGCGAGGGCACCGGCGTGATTGCGGGCGGCCCAGTTCGCAAGGTGATGCAGGTTGCGGGAATCACCAACGTGCTCACGAAATCCATCGGCACGTCCAACCCGCACAACGTCATCAAAGCTACCTTCGCCGCGCTCCTCGGCCTGAAAGACGCCGCGCAAGTGGCCGAAACGCGCTCGAAAACCGTCGAAGAAATCAGCGGCAAGCCTGCCAAGGAAAAGGCTGCCGCCACTGAGAGCAACGCATGACAGCGCAGAAAAAAGCCGCGGGCAAAGCCTCCGGCACCGTGAAAATCAAATGGGTGGTCAGCTTTATCGGCTGCACCGATGACATGCGCCAGACCATTCGCGGCCTCGGCTTGCGGAGAATGCATCAGGTGGTCGAACGCCAGGATACTCCGGCGATCCGCGGCATGATTCACAAGGTGCGGCATCTCGTGGAAGTGGTGGAATAAGGAAATGGCGAAGACTACAGCAAAGCGGTCCGCTTCAAAGGGCGGGGGCGCCAAGCGCAAAACGGCTGCCCCGGTGGCACAACCCAGTTCTGTCACGCTCGCGAATTTACATCCGCCCGCGGGCTCGCGTCAGCGCAAAGTGCGCGTCGGCCGCGGCATGGGCTCGAAGCTTGGCAAAACTGCCGGCGCCGGCAACAAAGGTCAGCAATCCCGCCGCGGCTATTCGCGCCGCCGCGGGTTTGAAGGCGGCCAGATGCCGCTGCACCGCCGTATACCGAAGCGCGGCTTTCACAATCCTTTCGGGGTTTCGTACTCGGTTGTGAACCTGGCCGAACTGAACGTTTTTCCCGCGGGCGAAACGGTTACGCCGGAATTGCTTCGCGCGCATGGCTTTGTCCGCCGCGCCACGGACCCCATCAAGGTCCTCGGCGACGGCGAACTCACCACCAAGCTAGCGATTCACGCGCATGCTTTCAGCGCTTCCGCCAAGGAGAAAATCACCAAGGCGGGTGGCACGTTCGAGGTTGTAGAGTAAGGATTTGCAGGGAACTGCTATGAACCGATTCATCGAAGCCGTGAAAAACATGTTCCGCATCGAAGACTTGCGGAACCGCGTGCTGTTCACGCTGGCGCTGCTGGCGGTCTATCGCATTGGTGCGCACATCCCCACTCCTGGCATCAATGTCACGGAACTGGAACGCATCTTCCAGCAGGCGCAAGGCTCGGCTCTTGGCATCTTTGACTTGTTCAGCGGCGGCAATTTCCGGCGCCTCACCATCTTCGCTCTTGGCATCATGCCGTACATCACCTCGTCGATCATCTTGCAGTTGATGACCGTGGTGTTCCCCTACCTCGAGCGCTTGCAAAAAGAAGGCGAATTGGGCCGCCGCAAGATCACCCAATACACCCGCTATTTGACCATCGCGCTCAGCATCATCCAGTCGCTGACCATTGCCGGCACGTTGCAATCGCAGCCGAATCTGGTCTATCACCCCGGCTTCGGATTCATCTTGATGACCATTCTCACGCTGACCACCGGCTCGGCCTTCATCATGTGGTTGGGCGAGCAGATCAGTGAGCGCGGCATTGGCAACGGCATGTCGCTGATCATTTTCGTGGGCATCGTGGTTGGCTTGCCTCGGGGCATTCAGGACCTGTACGAAAAAGCACGCACGCAGCAGTGGGGGCCACTCACGATTCTGGGGATGATCTTTCTCCTGGTCCTGATGATTGCGGTTGTCGCCTTCATCGTCTTTGTCGAAGGCGGCCAGCGCCGCATTCCCGTGCAGTACGCCAAGCGCGTCGTCGGCCGCCGCGTGATGGGCGGGCAATCTTCTTACCTTCCCTTGCGTGTGAATTCCGGCGGCGTCATTCCTCCGATTTTTGCCAGCTCGCTGCTGGCCTTCCCGGCGACCATTGCGCTCGCGCTCAATCACAAGTACGCCTTTGTCGACTCCATCAAGGCCTACTTGTCCTGGGGCGAACCGCTCTACACGGTCGTATACATCACCCTGATCATGTTGTTTTGTTTCTTCTACATCGGTATCGTCTTTAACCCCACCGAGCTTGCCGACAATATGCGCAAGAACGGCGGCTTTATTCCGGGAATCCGGCCCGGCCGCAGCACTTCCGATCACGTGAGCAAGATCTTGAAGCGCCTCACCTTCATCGGCGGCGTCTACTTGGCGGCGGTTTGCCTGCTCCCGGAATGGATGATTGCGGGAATCCACCTCGATCATCTTGGCTGGGGGATTGGTTCCTGGTTTGACCGTCACTTCCCGATCTGGTTCCTGAAAGGGTTGGGCGTGAATTTTTATTTTGGCGGCACTTCGCTCCTCATCGTCGTTGGCGTGGCGATGGACACGGTGCAGCAGTTGGAAGCGCAACTGGTCATGCGGAATTACGAAGGCTTTGCACGAAAGGGCCGGTTGCGCGGTCGGCGCTAAGCGCTGAGGGAGACGAGCGGAGTGGCTCCGGATAATCGGGTCACGGAGAGCCCTGAGAAATTGAACCGCGCGGTGATTTTTCTCGGCCCTCCGGGCGCGGGAAAAGGCACCCAGGCCAAGGAATTGGCCAAGGTCTTTCGCGTGCCGCATCTGTCGACCGGCGACATGTTTCGCGAGCATGTCAGCCAGGGCACGCCGCTGGGCGAGCAGGTCAAGCCCATCATGGCGCGTGGCGACCTGGTGCCGGATTCGCTGGTGCTGAAAATGGTCCGCGAGCGCATCGAGCGGCCGGACTGTTCGCATGGTTTCGTGTTTGACGGGTTTCCGCGGACCGTCGCGCAGGCGCAGTACTTGAGCGTGCTGCTCCGGCAAAACGGGTACCGGCCGGCGTTGGTCATTTATTTTGCGATTGACCCGGCGCTGGTCTTCCGGCGTATCACCGGGCGGCGCATGTGCAAGGTGGGCGGCGAGATTTATAATGTTTACGATCGGCCGCCGAAACTCGAGGGCCGCTGCGATAACGACGGCGGGGAACTCGTACAGCGCGCCGATGACCGCGAAGAAGTTGTCGGGCCGCGGTTGCAGGCGTACGAGAAGCAGACTGAGCCCCTGGTTTCGTATTACCGGCGGCTGGGCCGTCTGCACGAAGTCGACGCTGCTCAGGATGTGGAGTCGGTAAAGCAGCGCATGTTCGAGATTGTGCGGAACTCGCGCTGATTGCAGGAACTTGTAGTGGCCGGTCTTTAGACCGGCCTGGTGAAACTGATGTTGTAGCGGCCGCCCTCGGAAACAGGCGGCTGATAAAGGAACGATGGCGATTTACCTGCGAAGCGCTGATGAACTGCAGAAGATGCACCGCGCGGGGCTTATCGTTTACGAAGTTTTGACCGCGCTGCGAAGCGCCGTCAAGCCCGGCATGACGACGATGGACCTCGAGAAGCTCGCCGAGGAAAAAATCGCCGGCAAGACGGGGCACGCCGCGTTCAAGGGATATCGCGGGTATCCTTGCGTGTTGTGCGCTTCGGTGAACAGCGAAATCGTGCACGGGATTCCGTCGCCCAAGCGCAAGTTGCGCGAAGGCGACATCGTCTCGCTCGATTTCGGAATGGAAGTCGACGGCTACTATGCGGACTCGGCGGTGACCGTTCCCGTGGGGCAGATTCAGCCGGAGTTGCAGAAGCTGCTGGATGTGACGCGTGAATCGCTCGACCGCGCCATCGACAAGATGCGCGCCGGCAACCGCCTCGGTGATGTCGGCCACGCGGTCCAGAGCTGGGTCGAGCAGAACGGTTATTCGGTGGTGCGCGAGTTTGTCGGGCATGGTATTGGCACCAAGATGCACGACGAGCCGAACCTGCCGAACTATGGGGAAGAAGGGCGTGGCGCGCGGTTGCAAGAGGGCATGGTCATCGCGGTCGAGCCGATGGTCAATATGGGCGGAAAAGAAGTGCAGACCGGCACCGACTACTGGACCCAACTTACCGCCGACCGCCGCGCGAGCGCCCACTTTGAACATACCATTGCAATTACCAAGACCGGCCCGTTCGTTCTGACGGCCGCTCCC
>Ga0187780_10004432_pt1 | contig 10523 bp, 7 predicted proteins | sample 1015_Q2_SP10_20__FD_132429 | JGI IMG/M metagenome (GOLD analysis project Ga0187780, IMG submission 132429) | Tropical peat soil microbial communities from peatlands in Department of Meta, Colombia - 1015_Q2_SP10_20_MG | ecosystem: Environmental > Terrestrial > Soil > Wetlands > Peat | place...
CTTGGAGACTCCCTGTAAGATGCTCAGCGGCGCCTGGATGTCGCCGTAAGCGAGGAAGCAGTCCAGAGCCTGTGGATCTATATCTCGATCGATCTCCTCGTCAGTGACAAGCGCGGCGAGCTCGGAGGCGAACGCGAGGCCCCACGGCGCCTCGACCACGTACAGCGGCTTGATGCCGAAGCGGTCACGCGCCAGGAGCAGCCGGCGCCGCTTCGCGTCCCAGATCGCGAAGGCGAACATCCCGCGCAGCGGCTCCACGCACCGCTCGCCCATGTCCTCGTAGAGGTGGACGATGGCCTCGGTGTCGCTGTGCGTGGCGAGGGTGTGGCCGCGCTTGAGCAGGGCCTCGCGCAGCTCCCGGTAGTTGTAGATCTCGCCGTTGAAGACGATGACGCAGGTCCGGTCCTCGTTGTAGATCGGCTGGTGCCCGCCGGCGAGGTCGATGATGCTCAGCCGGCGCATGCCGAGCCCCACCGGTCCCTCGACGTGCAGGCCTTCGTCGTCGGGGCCGCGGTGGCGGATCGCCTCGCACATCCCGTGGACCACCGAGCTGCGCACGGCGCGCTCCGGCGCGCGGTGGACGATGCCGACGATGCCGCACATGGTGCCCGGAAGCTAGAACGCGGGCCGTTCCGCAGCAATCGCGCCGCGCCGGCCGCTCGCGCGGCGCTGTCTCTTCCGCGCGGCGGGCGCTAACATTGACCCGTGCCGTCCGATGCGCTGGCGCCGCTCCGGATCCTCCACGTGCTCGTTCCGACCGCGGCCGGAGGGATGCAGAGCGTGGTCCGCGGCCTCGCCGCCGGACAGCGGAGACGCGGGCACGAGGTGGCGGTCGCCGCCGTGATGCCCGGTCCCGCCGGAGCCGAGCCGCCGGTCCTCGCGGCGCTGCGCGCGGCCGGCGTCGCCGTCCATCTCATCCTTGTCCCCGGACGCGGCTACCGGCGGGAGCGCGCCGCCGTCGCCGCGCTGTGCGCCTCGCCCCGGCCCGACGTCGTGCACACCCACGGCTACCGCCCCGACGTCGTCGACGCGCCCGCTGCGCGCCGCCTCGGGCTGCCGGTCGTCACCACCGTCCACGGCTTCACCGGCGGGGGCTGGCGGAACCGGCTGTACGAACGGCTGCAGCTCAGGGCGTTTCGCCGGTTCGACGCGGTGATCGCGGTGTCCGGGCCGATCGCGGAGCAGGTCGCGCGCGCCGGAACGCGGCCCGAGCGCATCCACCTGTTGCGCAACGCTTGGGCGGGGACGGGCGCGGGGGCGGGGGCGGGCACGATCGCGGGGAAGAGCGACGCGCGGCGGGCGCTCGGCCTGCCGGCGGAGGGGCCCGTGGTCGGCTGGATCGGGCGGATGACGCCGGAGAAGGGAGCCGACGTCCTGGTCCGCGCCGTGGCGGCGCTCGACGACCGGCGCGTCGTCACGGCGATGGTCGGCGACGGGCCGGAGCTGGCGCGCTGCCGCGAGCTGGCCGCCCGTCTGGGCGCCGGCGAGGGGATGGTCTGGCCCGGCATCGTGCCCGACGCCGGCCGCCTGGTCGCGGCCTTCGACGTCTTCGTCCTGAGCTCGCGCTCCGAGGGCACGCCGATCGTGCTGTTCGAGGCGATGGCGGCGGGCGTCCCCATCGTCGCCACGAGCGTGGGCGGCGTCCCCGACGTCGTGGGTCCGCGCGAAGCCGTGGTCGTCCCGCCGGACGACCCCTCCGCGCTGGCCGCGGCCATCCGGGCAGTGCTCGCGGATCCCGGGTCGGCGGCGGCCCGGTCCAGGGCGGCCCGGGAGCGGCTCGCGACGGATTTCGCCGAGGATCCGTGGCTCGAGCGCCACGAGGCCGTCTACCGCGCCGTGAAGCGTGCCGGGCCGCCAAGTCCTTGACACGGCTTGTGAAACGGCCCTTTCCGGCTGATAATAAACCCGCTGGGCGTGACGGTTTTCCCGGGGCACGAAACGTGTAGCATCCGGGGTCGACGTGGGGACGACGCCACAGCTCGCGTGATGGTTTCGGCGACCGGGACGGGCCCTCCGCTCAGCTCAGGCGAGCCAGGGGGCGCGGCCGCCGTATACGCGGCGCGGACCCTCGTCTACATTGAGGGTATCAGCCCCGAACAACCCGCACCTGGGGTCTGGGTGGTCAAAGCGTGAGCGGAACCTTTCCGGAGCAGCCGGACACATCCCGTAATCTGCCTGCGCCCTCGGGCGCGATGCCTCCGGGTCCGTGGGTCGATCTCGCCTCCCGCACGCCGCCGGACGAGGAGCAGCCGCTCGACGTCCGCCGCGTCCTCGCCGCGCTGCTGAGACGGAAGTGGATGATCATCCTGGTCACCCTGGCGGGCACGGTGATCGGGTTCGTGCTCAGCCGCATGCAGCCTCCGAGCTACCTGGCGCAGGCGACGCTGTGGATCCAGACGCCGACCAACCAGAACGGACGTGACGTCGGCCCGAGCCCGATCCAGTCGGGCGGGCTGCTGCAGTGGTCGTCCTGGGTGGATCTCCTCCAGTCGTTCGTCGTGCTCGACGAAGTCGTCCGTCAGCAGCGCTTCTACCTCGTCACCAGGAATCCGTCGGACCGGGCGGCGTTCGGGACGCTCCAGCTGAAGTCGGCGTTCCTCCCCGCGGACTACCGCCTCGACGTGTCGAAGGACGGGCGCACCTTCGTACTGACGACCGGAGAGCGCGTGGTGCAGCGCGGCGCGGTCGGCGATTCGGTCGGCAACGCCGAAGGCCTCGAGTGGGTGCCGAGCGCCCGCGACCTGTGGCCGGGACGGCAGGTCCGGTTCCGCGTCCGGGACCCGCGCGACGCCGCCCTGACGCTCCGGCAGGAGCTCGAGGCGATCCTGCCCCAGCAGGGGAGCTTCCTGCGGCTGCAGCTGACGGGCCCGAGCGCCAACGCGACGGCCACCACCTTGAACGCGGTCGTGGACCGGTTCGTCGAGGTGGCCGCGGAGCTGAAGCGGCAGCGGCTCTCGGAGCTGAGCAAGATCCTCAACGAGCAGCTCACCACGTCGTACACCGACCTGCGGCGCGCCGAGAGCGCGCTGGAGACCTTCCGGGTCCACACGATCACGCTGCCCTCCGAGCAGGCGTCGCCGGTGACGCCCGGCCTCGAGCAGACCCGCGACCCGGTGTTCCGGTCGTTCTTCGAGATGCGGATCGAGCGCGACCAGCTCGATCGCGACCGCCAGAACATCATCGCGGCGCTGGCGGAGCGCGACTCCGAGATCGCGGCGATGCAGCTCGAGGTGATCCCGTCGGTGCGCGGGTCCGCGGAGCTCTCGACCGCGCTCGGCCAGCTGGCCCAGAAGGAAGCCGAGGCCCGCGCGATGCGGCTGCAGTTCGGCAGCGTCTACCCGCCGCTGCAGCGCCTCAACGCGGAGATCGGCGACCTGCAGCGCCACTCGGTGCCGGAGCTGGCCCAGAAGCTCGCGGTGGAGCTGGCGGCGCGGGTGCGCGACGACGACGCGCGGATCGGCTCCGCCTCGCGGGAGCTGCAGCAGATCCCGCAGCGGGCGATCGAGGAGGCGCGGCTGCGCCGCGACGTCGCCATCGCGGAGAACCTGTACACGACGCTGCAGCAGCGGTACGAGGAAGCGCGGCTCGCCGAGGTCAGCAGCATCCCCGACGTGCGGGTCCTGGACCGCGCGGTGCCGCCGGAGCGGCCGCTGGGCAGCAAGGCCAACATGCTGCTGCTGGTCGGCATCGTCGGCGGGCTCGGCCTGTCGGTCGTGCTGTCGCTGTTCCTCGACCGCCTCGACCGGCGGCTGCGGTACCCGGAGCAGGTCACCGACGGGATGGGCCTCCCCATCCTCGGCGCCATTCCGCGCCTCCGCAACGGCAACCGGCTGGCCGGCGCCGAGACGCAGGCCCAGGTGGTCGAGGCCCTGCGCTCGATCCGCCTCAACCTCCAGCACGCCTACGGCGCGGCCGGACCGCTGGTGATCGTGATCTCGAGCCCGGCGGGCGGCGACGGCAAGTCGTTCCTCGCCTCGAACCTCGCGGTGTCGTTCGCCGACGCCGGCCACCGCACCATCGTCATCGACGGCGACATCCGGCGCGGCAGCCTGCACCGGGTGTTCGAGCGGCCGCGGAAGCCGGGGCTGATCGACCATCTCGGCGGGCAGGCCTCGCGCGAGGAGATCGTCCAGAAGACGTCGATCGACGGCGTGGACTTCATCGCCTGCGGGACCCGCAAGAACGCCGGGCCGGAGCTGCTCGCGTCGGCCGCGATGTCGCAGCTGCTGATCGGCCTGCGGAACCAGTACGGCGTCATCATCATGGACTGCGCGCCGCTCGGCGCCGGCGTCGATCCGCTGGTCGTCGGGACGCTGACGGGCAACCTGGTGCTGGTGCTGCGCACCGGCGTGACCGACCGCGAGTTCGCGATGGCCAAGCTGGGGGCGGTGAGCCGCCTGCCGATCCGGGTGCTGGGCGCGGTCCTCAACGACGTGCGGCCCGGCCAGGGCTACGAGCACTACTACCACTACTCGTACCTCCCGGGGTACGAGACCTCGGAAGAGAGCGGCGCCGACAGCGTGCTGCGGGCGCTGCCGGGGAAGGGGAGCGGCTCGTGACGGCCTCCGTGCACTTCCGCCGGCCGGCACTCGCCGCCGGCCTGGTCCTCGGCCTCGTCGTCGCGGCGCCGGCGGCGGCGCAGCAGCCCGATCCCTGGGACTTCCGCGATCCCGGCATCAGCCGCCAGGACCTGGTGCAGGTGCTGGCGCGCTACCAGGCCGCGGCCGCGTCTCCCGCGTACAGCGCGGAGCTGCGGGCCGAGGCGCGCAGCGACGCCGACAGCATCCAGGCGCGGCTGCGGGACGGGGACATGCGGGTCGGCGACCGCCTCAAGCTGGTGGTGGCCGAGCAGAAGGACCTCTCGGACAGCTTCACGGTGTCGCAGGGGCCGGCGCTGGTCCTGCCGGTGGTGGGCACCGTCCCGCTCCAGGGCGTGCTCCGCTCGGAGCTGGCCGACCGCATCACCATCGCGGTGGACAGCGTGTACCGCCACGCCACCGTCCGGGTGGAGCTGCTCACCCGCATCGCCGTCACCGGCGGCGTGGTGCGGGCCGGCTTCTTCGCGCTGCCGCGCGACGCGCTGGTCGACGACGCCATCACCGCGGCGGGCGGCCTCTCCGGGGGCGCGAGCCTGGCCAAGGCGTACATCGAGCGCGGGCGCGACCAGATCTGGCCGCCCGATTCGCTGCAGGTGGTGCTGCGCGAGCGCCGGACCATCGGCCAGCTCGATCTCCAGGCCGGCGATCGCATCGTGGTGCCGGTGATCGCGGCGGCGGACCCGACGCGCACCGCGCAGGCCCTCAGCTACATCTTCCAGCTGCCGCTTTCGATCTACGCTCTCTATCAGCTCGTGAAGTAGGACTTCGTCCGTGGGCCGCACGCCTGAGACGCTGCTCTCGGTGGTGGGGGCGCGTCCCAACTTCATGAAGCTGGCGCCCGTGGCGCGCGCCGCCGCGCGGCGGCCGGGCCTCCGTCACGTCATCGTCCACACCGGCCAGCACTACGACGCCGGGATGTCGGACGCCTTCTTCGCCGAGCTGGGGATCCCGCGCCCCGACCACAACCTCGAGGTCGGCTCCGGCTCGCACGCCGCGCAGACCGCGCTGATCATGCAGCGCTTCGAGCCGGTGGTGATCGCCGAGCGGCCGGCCGCGACGCTCGTCTACGGCGACGTCAACTCGACCGTGGCCGCCGCGCTGGTCGCCGCCAAGCTCGGCTTCAAGGTGGCGCACGTGGAGGCGGGGCTGCGCAGCCGCGACTGGACGATGCCGGAGGAGATCAACCGCGTCGTCACCGACCGGCTCTCCGACTGGCTGCTGGCCCCGTCGCGCGACGCGGTGGAGAACCTCCGCGCGGAGGGCGTGAGCGCGGACCGGGTGCACCTCGTGGGCAACGTCATGATCGATACCCTGGTGGCCTCGCTGCCGCGCGCCCGCGAGAACGGCGCCGCGAAGCGCATCGGGGTCGACGGCCGCCGGTTCGCGTTCGTCACGCTGCACCGGCCCAACAACGTGGACGCGCCCGCCACGCTGCGCGAGATCCTCGACACCCTGGGCGAGCTGGCCTCGCGCCTGCCGGTCGTCTTCCCGGTGCATCCGCGGACCCGCGCGCGCATCGCGGAGATGGGATGGACCGCGCCGGCCGGCGCCGCGCTGAAGCTCCTCGACCCGATCCCGTACCTCGACACGCTGGGCCTGGAGGACCAGGCGGCCCTGGTCATCACCGACTCGGGCGGGCTGCAGGAGGAGACCACCTACCTCGGCGTGCCGTGCCTCACGGTGCGCCCGTCCACCGAGCGGCCGATCACCGTCACCGAGGGCACCAACCGCCTGGTGAAGGCGGAGCGCGGCGCGATCCTGGCCGCCGCCGCCGCGGCGCTGGAGGCGAAGCGCGGCGCCGCGCGGCCGATCGAGCGGTGGGACGGCCACACGGCGGACCGGATCCTCGAGGTCCTCCTCGGCGAGGCGTCCTACCGGGTGTCATGACCGGGCGCGCGGCGGTCGTCCTGCTGGCCCTCGGCCTGCTCACCGCCGGCTACGCGTACTTCGGCTACCCGATCGTCCTCAAGCTGCTGAGCCTGGCGCGGCCGCGGCCCGCGGCGCCGCCCGAGCCCGCCGAGTGGCCGAGCATCAGCGTGACCGTCCCGGCCTACAACGAGGAGCGGGCGATCGCCGCGACGCTCGACGCGATCCTGGCCACCGACTATCCCGCCGGGCGGCGCCAGATCCTGGTGGTGTCCGACGGCTCCACCGACCGCACCGACGAGATCGTGCGCGGCTACGCGTCCCGCGGCGTGGAGCTGCTGCGGACGCCGGCGCGCGGCGGCAAGATCGCGGCCGAGAACCTGGCGCGGGCGCACCTCACGGGCGACATCGTCGTCAACACCGACGCCTCGGTGCGCATCGCGCCCGGCGCCATCAAGCCGCTGGTCGCCCGGTTCGCCGATCCCACGGTGGGCGTGGCCTCGGGGCGCGACGTCAGCGTCGCCGAACTCGACCGCGACCTCAACGTCGGCGAGTCGGGCTACGTAGGTTACGAAATGAAGGTGCGCGGCCTGGAGACGCGGGTGGGCTCGATCGTGGGCGCGTCGGGCTGCTTCTACGCCATCCGCCGGGAGCTGCACCTGTCGGAGTTCCCGCCGGCGCTCAGCCGCGACTTCGCCTGCGCGCTCATCGCGCGCGAGCACGGCTACCGGGCCGTCTCGGTCGACGAGGCCGTGTGCTACGTGCCGCGCATCCGCTCGCTGCACGGGGAGTACCGGCGCAAGGTGCGCACCCTGGTGCGCGGGCTCGAGACGCTGTGGTACAAGCGCGCGCTCCTCAACCCGCTGCGCTACGGCGCGTTCGCGTGGATGCTCGCGAGCCACAAGCTGGTGCGCTGGCTGGCGCCGTGGGGGCTGGTGCTGGCGGGCGCCGGCTGGCTGCTGCTGGCGGCGGCGCTGCGTTCCTGGCCGCTGGCCGCGGTGTGCGTGGTGCCGCTGGTGCTCGCCGCGGCGGGCTGGTGGTGGCCCGAGGGGCGGCACGCGCCGCGGGTCGTCTCGGTCCCGGCCTACGTGGTGTCGGGGATCGTGGCCGCACTCGACGCGTGGCTGCGGGCCCTGAGGGGCGAGGTGAACGCCGTGTGGGAGCCCACCAAGAGAGCGGTGGTGAGCTAGGAGATCAGCGCTGGCGCTTCGCCCAGGGCGGTCTCGACTCCTCCATCAGCTCCCGGACGCGTGCGGGCGTCCCGGGCCTGTCCGGATCCACGTTCTTCCACAGGGCCTGCCACAGCGCGACGCCCGGCTGCATCCGCTCCACCACCTCGAGCGCGGCGGCACTGTCGTGGGCACCCACGTAGAGCACCGGCGCGAGCTGCGCTCCGACGCGGACCGCGATGGTCCCGCGCGGCGGAAGCTCGGCGAGCATCCGGCGCGCCTCGGCGACAGCCCAGACCGTGTCGCCCCACGCCGCTCTCGCGGCCAGCTCGCCGGCACGCGCGATCCACCGCGCGCCCGGCGGCGCGAGCCGGATGTACTCGGCGTCGTCGCGGCTGCCGGTGGTGTCGCCGAGAGCCTGCTTGAGTCCTGCCCGCTCCAGGTAGGCGGTGTAGAACGCCGGGTCGATCGCCACGGCGCTGTCCAGCAGGGCGAGGCCCTGCCGCGGCGCCACCGACAACGCGAGGTTCTGCAGGGTCATCGGCCGTCCCGGCTCGACGGCCAGCGCGCGCCGGTACATCTCCGCGAGCTCCGAGTCGGGGTGGCCCAGGTATCCCAGGAGGTCCCCCAGCTGTTGCCAGGCCTCCGCGTTGCGCGGGTCGAGCGCCACCGCGCGCCGCATCGCCGGCTCGGCGCCCGCAAAGTCGCGCGGGTGGGCGAAGCTCTGCAGGTATCCCCAGGCCAGCCACGCGTCGGAGCTCGCGGAGTCCAGCGCCAGCGCGCGCGAGGCCGCGGCGAGCCCGTTGGTGAGGAAGCTGTCGGGCGGCACCAGGCCGTCGTCGCTCCAGCCCCAGTCCAGCCAGATGGCGTACGCGAGGCCGATCCGCGCCCAGGCCGACACGAGGCGCGGGTCGAGCCGCGTGGCCACGCCGTACTCGCCGATGGCCCGCCCCACGGCGACCGGCGTCCGCTGCGCCAGCAGCACGTTGCCGTGCACCAGGTGCTCGTAGGCCTCGCGGTTCTCGGTCGGCCGCGACGCCAGCGTCGTGCGCTCGGCCGGCAGCAGCTGTCCCGCCACGCCGCTCGCGACGCGCTGCGCGATGTCCGTCGTGATCGCGAGGATGTCGGCGTCGCCGCGCTCGTACGCCTGGCCCCACACGCGATTGCCGGTGGTGGCGCGCGCCAGCTCGCAGCGCACCCGGAGCTCCGCGCCGGACCGCTGCACGCTGCCCGTCACGAGATACGTGACGGCGAGCGCGCGGCCGATGGCGGCGGGATCCACGTCCCGCGCCCCCTGGTAGCGGCGCACCGCGTAGCGGGACTTCACGACCAGGCGCGGGATCTCCCCCAGCCGCGCGATCAGCTCCTCGGTGAGGCCCTCCGCGAGGTAGGCGTCGGAGGTGTCGCGCGAGAGGTTGTCGAAGTAGAGCACCGCGACGGTGTTGGCGGCGGGCGCGCGCCACAGGGCCTGGCACGGCGCCGGCGTGCCGTCGGGGCACTGGGCGAGGAGCGGCGCCGCCACGCACGGGGCGAGCGACAGGGCGAGCGCGAGGAGCCTCACCATGGAGCCAATATGGCCGGGTTCCGGCGGCAGCGGTATCGGCCGGCTAGCCGCGCATGGCCATGAGCCGGTCCACGGCGCCCTGCGGCAGGAGCTCGACCATCGCGGCGAGCGCCGAGAGGCGACCGACCCGGTAGCGGCGCCTGGGCCTGGCGGCCGTGAGCGCAGCGAGCACGACCTCCGCCACGGCCGCCGGATCGGTCCGCTGCGCGTCGATGGCCGCAAGTCCGGCCGCCTCCTTGGCCAGCGTGTCCCGGTAGAGCGCCGCCCGCTCGGGCGGGCAGGCGGCGAGCAGCGCGCTCAGCTCGCGGGTGCTGCGCCCGGAGGCCGGCGTCCGGATCGCACCGCAGCGCACGATGATCTGGGGGATGCGCCAGGGCCGCAGCTCCAGCGCCGCGGTGCGCGCGAGGCAGTTCGCGGCGAAATCGCAGGCGTGGATGCCGGCCACGTACGGCACCGGAATCAGCGCGGGCGTCGCGATCCACGCCACGCGCCCGTGCCCTTGCCGCAGGAGCGGCAGGAGGGCCTGGAGCAGCGCGACCGGGCCGACGATCCGGGCCTCGACCTCGGCGCGCAGCGTGTCGAGGCCGATGAGCTCGATCGGCGCCACCCCGCCCGCACCGGCGTTGTTGACGAGCGCGTAGAGCCCGTCGAGCCCGCGCGCCCGGATCTCGCGGGCGACGGCATCCACGGCCGGCGCGATGTGGCCGGGACACGCGAGGTCGAGGGGGCAGACGGGCACGAGGTCCGGCTCGCCGAGGCGGCGCAGCCGCTCGGCGTCGGCCTCCTTGCGGACAGTGGCGAAGACCGTGAAGCCGCCGCGTGCCAGCCGCACGGCGGTCGCATACCCGATGCCCGACGAGCATCCCGTCACGAGTGCGGCGCGCCGGACCGGCGATGCGCCGCCAGCGTCGGAGCCTGTCGTGCCCACGGAATCTCCTCCGGTTAGATTGCCGTCTCCCATGCCCGCCGGTATGCCGATGACCCTTCCGCACCGGACGCTGCCAGCTGCGGCCCTGCTCGCGGCCGCCCTGCTCGCGCCCGCTCCGCTGCTCGCCCAGACCTGGCCGCGCACGACGGCCGAGCGCTCCAGCTTCGACTCCACCTCGAGCAGCGCCGAGGTCGGCGCCTTCCTCGACAGTCTCCAGCTCGCGGGCGCGCCGGTCGCCGTGGACGAGATCGGCCGCACCGCCGACGGCAGGCCGCTCTACCTCGCGATCGCCGCGGACCCCGCGGTCACCTCGCCGGCGGAGGCCGCCGCGTCGGGCAAGCTCGTCGTGTACCTGCAGGGAAACATCCACGCCGGCGAGGTCGAGGGCAAAGAGGCGC
>Ga0187780_10004433_pt1 | contig 10521 bp, 11 predicted proteins | sample 1015_Q2_SP10_20__FD_132429 | JGI IMG/M metagenome (GOLD analysis project Ga0187780, IMG submission 132429) | Tropical peat soil microbial communities from peatlands in Department of Meta, Colombia - 1015_Q2_SP10_20_MG | ecosystem: Environmental > Terrestrial > Soil > Wetlands > Peat | place...
CGCTGATGCCGTAGTGGAGGAGGCGGGGTTTCGCCTCGCCTGCGATGGTCGCCTGTGCCTCGAGCACCACCGCGGACTCAAGGCAGCCGCCGCTCACCGAGCCGGCCATCCGCCCGTCGCGGCTCACCAGCAGCCGCGCGCCCGCGGGCCGCGGCGTTGATCCCGAAGTTCCGACCACCGTGGCGACTGCCACCAGCGGGTCGGTCTCACTCCATTCGTTCAGGGTCGGAAGAAGATCGCGCACCTCCTGAGTATCCGCCCAATCGACCGGCCGTCACAAGCGGCTCGGCACGTACCGCGGTGGCACAATGCCGGGAATGCAAATCGAGAATTCCTTCACGGTGCACGCGCCGGCCGATCGCGTGTACGAGTTCCTGCTCGACGTCAACAACGTGGTCGGCTGTGTCCCCGGCGCCGAGCTGTCGGAGGTGCTGGATCCCGACACCTTCAAGGGCAAGGTGCGGATCAAGGTCGGACCGGTGACCGTCAACTACAACGGCACCGCGCACATCACCTCGCGGGATGCCGGCACACGCACCGCCACGCTCAAGGCCGAGGGCCGCGAGACCACGGGGTCGGGCTCGGCGCAGGCCACGACCACCATGGCGGTCGCCGCTGACGGGGACGCTTCGTCGAAGGTGACACTCACGACCGACTTCACCGTGGTCGGACGGGTCGCTCAGTTCGGACGCGGCATCATGGAGGATGTCTCGCGGCACCTGGTGGGACAGGCCGCGGAGTGCATCCAGGCAAAGCTCGAGGCGCCGGCACCGAGCGCAGCGACCGCGGCCGTGAACAACGGTGAGGCCGCCGCCGCAGCCGCTCCGCCACCGGCCCCGGCGGCACAGGCTCCGGCAAAGCCGGCGGCGCTCGACGCGGTCGCTCTCGGCCGCGCCGTCGCGAAGGAGCGGCTGAACCGCCTTCCGTTCCGTCCTCAGTGGATCGTGGTTGCGATCCAGGGGGTCATCGTCCTGCTGCTGATCCGCCGCTTCCGGCGGGCACGGCGGCGCCGCCGCGCGCTGAACGGCTGACCCGTCGCGGAAGGTCGGCGAGCAGCCTCCCGAGCGCGTCGAGCGCCTCGACGTTGTGGGCGCTCAGGAAGTCGTCGCAGTGGGGAAGGGCCGCCGCCATGCCCCGCGTCTCCGGCTGGTACGTGCTGCTGCCGAGCAGAGGGTTGAGCCAGATCAGCCGGTGACAGCTGCGGCGGAGACGGGCCATCTCGCGCGCCAGCTGATCCGGATCACCGCGGTCCCAGCCGTCGCTGATGATGAGCACCACCGCGCCGTGGCCGAGGACACGGCGCGCGTGCATGCGCTGGAACGTGTGCAGGGCGTCCGCGATGCGCGTGCCGCCGCCGATGTCGTGCACCTGGCTCGCCACGTGATCGAGCGCGGCGTCGACGTCGCCGTGGCGAAGCAGCTGCGTGATTCTAGTCAGATGTGTCGAAAACGCAAAGGTCTCGACCCGCTCACGGCGGCCGACCGCGTGCGCGAAGACGAGCAGGTGGCGGGAGTACCGATCCATCGAGCCGCTGACGTCGCAGAGGATGACGAGCGGCCGCCGCTTGTTCCGGGCGCTCGCGCGGGCGAGCCGCTGCGCGTCGCCACCCTGACGAGCCGCCGCCCGCATCGTCCGCCGGAGCTCGACCGAGCCGCGCCGGTCCGCGCGGAGCCGCCGGGTCCTGCGCTCCGCGATGCGCCACGGCGCCTGGCGGAGGAGGCGGCGCACCGCCGCCAGCTCGTCCCAGCTCATGTCGCGGAAGTCGCGACGGCGGAGCAGTTCCTCCGCGCTGTATCCCGCCGAGAACGCCGGGGGCCCCTCGATCTCGCGCGCCACTCCCGGCGAGGAGAGCCCGAGCGCGTCCATCCAGGCCCTCGCCTGCCGCGGGTCGAGCGCGAGCGGCCTGCCGCGCCCCGGAACCGATCCGGGCTTGCCCTCGCCGCCCGGATGCGAGAAGAAGATGTCGAAGGCGGCATCGAAGACCGGTCCCTCGTCCCGCCGGGTCACGAACACGGCGCGGAGCGCGTCGCGCACCTCATCGGGCCGGGACAGGTCGATGGCGAGCAAGGCCTCGCACGCGTCACGCACCCGCTCAGGGCCCGTCGTCAGGCCGGCGTCGCGGAGCAGGCGCGCGAACAGCGTCACGCTCTCGACCGGATCCGGAGCGTGCCCGATCATGTCGAGCGGGCGGCGAGCTCGGCGATCGCCTCGGCGCCGCGCTCGAGATCCTCCTGGTGCTTGATGGCGGCGCCCATGGTCTCGCGCAGCGTTGCCGGGGTCGCCTCCTTGTAGCCGAGGGCGGCGAGCGCTCGAGCCCAGTCCACGGTTTCGGCCACTCCCGGCACTTTGTAGAGGTCGAGGCCGCGCAGGCGCTGGGTGACCTCGGCGACCTGCCTGCCGAGCCGCTCGGAGACCTCGGGCGCGCGCACGCGAACGATTGCCACCTCGCGCTCCAGGTCCGGGTAGTCGATCCAGTGGTACAGGCAGCGGCGCTTCAGCGCGTCGTGAACCTCACGGGTGCGATTCCCGGTGAGAATCACGAGCGGGGGATGCTCCGCCCGGATGGTGCCAAGCTCCGGGATGCTGATCGCGAAGTCGGCGAGGATCTCGAGCAGGAAGGCCTCGAACTCCTCGTCGGACCGGTCGATCTCGTCGATGAGCAGCACCGGCGGCACCCGGTCGTGGTTGTCGATCGCGTCGAGCAGCGGCCGGCGCAGGAGGAACTCGTCTCCGAACACGTCGCGCTCGGCGCGGACGCGGTCCTCCCGCTCGCCGAGCAGGCGGATGTGGAGCAGCTGGCGCGCGTAGTTCCATTCGTACGCCGCGTGGGCGAGGTCGATCCCCTCGTAGCACTGCAGCCGGATGAGCCGCGCCCCGAGACCGGCGGCCAGAGCGCGCGCCGCCTCGGTCTTGCCGACCCCCGCCTCACCCTCGAGGAAGAGCGGCTTGCGGATCCGCATCGAGACCAGGATCGCGGTGGCGAGTCGCCGATCGCACAGGTAGTCCTGGGCGCCGAGCATCTCGACGACCGCGTCGACCGACTCCGGTTGCGCGCCAACCACGGGCTTGTCCATGCGCTCAGGGTGACGGCTGCGCCGTGCGCCGGTCAAGCAAATGAGCGCGCTCGGCGGTCCCGCACGCATCGGAGTCAGTCCGGGTACACCTCGATCTCGGTCGCCTTGACGACCGCGAACACGTCGCCGCCCTCGGCAAGGCGCAGCTCGGACGCGGCTGCGGGCGTGACCTCGGCGACGAGTGCGATCGGACCGTCGAGGCGGATGCGCCACCGGTCCCCCTCGGGGTCGACGCCGGCAACCTGGCAGCGCAGCACGTTGCGGGGACTGCCCTCCGGTGCCTGGCGGTACAGCGCGACCGCACGTGGATGGATGGTGGCGAGCACAGGACCGGCGACGTCGCTCGCCACAGTCAGCGTCGCGCCGCCGTCCATTGCCAGCGCGCCGCTCCTCACGGCGCCGTGCAGGAGGTTCAACCCCGCCATGCGCGCGATCCACGGGGAGCGCGGCCGTGCGGTCACCTCGGCGAACGCGCCCTCCTGGGTGACGCGGCCGTGCTCGAGCACGACAACCCGGTCGGCGAGCGACGCCGCCTCGAGCGGATCGTGGGTGATGAGCAGGCGCACTCCGGAGAACCCGCCGAGGTGCTCGCGAAGCGCGCGGCGCAGCTCGATGCGCCCCGACGCGTCCACGGCCGCGAGCGGCTCGTCGAGCAGGAGGATGCGGGGCTCGGTCACCAGGACTCGCGCGAGCGCGGCGCGCTGCGTCTGCCCACCGCTCAGCGCCGACGGGCGGCTCGACGCGTGTGCGGCGAGGTCCACCCGCTCGAGCCAGGCCGTCGCGCGCTCACGCGCCGTGCGCCGGTCGACACCGCGCGAGCGAAGCCCGAAGGCGACGTTGTCGAGGACGCTCATGTGCGGGAAGAGACCGTGGTCCTGGAACAGGAACCCCACGCGGCGCTCCTCGGGTGTCATCCACGTATGGCTCGCCGAGTCCTCGAACAGCGCACCGTCGACCTCGACGCGACCCTCATCGACGCGAATCAGGCCGGCGACGATGCGCAGCAGGGTGGTCTTGCCGGCGCCGTTCGGCCCGAGCACGGCGACGGTGATGCCGGGCTGGACCTCCACGTCGCAGTCGAGGTCGAGGCTGCCCAGCCGCCGGCGAACGCGGGCGCGCATGGTCACCGCAGCGCTCCGAGCCAGCGGTCGCGCAGCACCACCAGCACGAGCACGGAGATCGCAAGCAGCAGCAGCGAGAGGGTGATCGCCATCCCCACCTGCCCCGAGCCCTCGAAGGAGCTGTACGCGGCGATCGGCAGCGTCTCGGTCGTGCCCGGAAAGCTGCCCGCGAACGTGATCGTCGCGCCGAACTCCCCGAGCGCGCGCGCCCAGCACAGCGCGGCGCCGGCCGCGATCGAGGGCGCCGCGAGCGGCACCGTGACCCGCCAGAAGCGGCGCCAGGGCCGTGCGCCGAGCGTCGCCGCGACCTCCTCGTAGTGATCGTCGCGCTGGCGGAGCGCCGCGTCGACCGTCACCACGAGGAACGGGAACCCGACGAACGCCTCGGCCATTGCCGCGCCGGCGGTGCTGAAGGGAAGGACGATCCCGAAGTGATCGAGGACCGCTCCGATGGGCGTCGTCTTCCCGAACGCCGCCTGCAGCGCGATCCCACCGACGACGGGAGGGAGCACGAGCGGCAGCGTCACGAGCGCCCGCATGATGCGCCGTCCCGGCAGCGACGTCCGCGCGATCAGGTACGCGAGCGGCACGCCGATCACGAGCGCGATGGCCACGGCGATGAGCGAGCACTCGAGCGACAGGCGCAGCGCGGTGAGGACGTCCGGAGCGGAGATCTCGGCGGGGAGGTTGCTCCAGTCGACGTGGACGAGGAGCCCGATCAGCGGGAGGACGATGAAGAGCACCGCCACCGCGGCCGGGATGAGAAGACCGAGGAGGGGGCGTCGGCTGACGCCCCGGTTCACGGCGCCAGGAACCCGGCCGCCAGCAACGCCTTGTGCACGTCTCCGGACACCGCGTCGGTGACGAACGCCTGAGCAGCCGCCTGGTTGGAGCTCGCCTTGAGCGCGGCGATCTCGTAGGTGCCGATCACGTTCTCTGAGTCGGGTATGGGCACGCCGGTCACCTTGCCGCCCGCGCTGACCACGTCGGTCACGAAGACGAGCGCCGCGTCGGCGTTGCCCGACTCCACTTGTTCCACCACCTCTGCGTCGTCGAGCTGCAGCGACTTCGGCGTGAGCTTGATCCCCGCCATCGAGAGCGCCTTGGCGGCGTAGTCGCCGACCGGCGCGCTCGGATCGGCGAGCACCACGGATAGCCCGGGCATCGTCAGGTCGGCGAGGCTCGTCACGTGCTTGGGATTGCCGGGGGCGACGATGATCTCGAGCTTGTTCTTGCAGAACGCCTGCGGCGTGTCGACGAGCCCGGCGGTCACGAGCTGCTGCATCGTCGACGTGTTGGCGGTGGCGATGACATCGGCGGGCGCGCCGTTGACGATCTGGGTCACGAGGGCCTGCGAGCTGCCGTACGAGTATTCGGCCTTGAAGCCCGGGTGATCGACCTCGAGTGCCTTCTCCGCGTCGTTGAAGGTGGAGGTGAGCGAGGACGCCGCGAAGACGGTGATCGTCCCGTTGAGCGGATCGGGCGATGCCGACGGCCCCCCGCCGGTGCTCGTCGATCCACAGGCGGCGAGGGCCAGGGCGGCGGTGAAGGAGGCCAGGATTGGGCGGCGGCCGAACTTCATGTCTTCCTCTGTTGCGAGTCCGATGGTGGTGGTGGCAGCTCGATGACGACGTTGGTCGCCTTGACCGAGGCGACCGCCAGCATCCCGGGCTCCAGTCCCAGCTCGCGGACCGCCTCGCTGCTGATGAGCGAGCTGATCCGGAAGGGCCCGGCCTGCATCTTCACGTGGGCCATCACGCCGTCGGTGACGACGTCAGTGACGAGCCCGATGAAGTGGTTCCGCGCCGACTCGGTGACAGGCAGCGTCGGGTGGCTGCTCGCCAGCTCGACGGCGAACCTCGCGAGCGCGACCCCGTCGATGAGCCGGTGACCCCCCGCGGTCCGCACCGTCTCGATCCGCCCCGAGTCGGCCCAGCGTCGAACGGTATCGACGCTCACGCCGAGCAGTTCGGCCGCCTGCCCCATCTTGTACGTGGACACCCGGCGGACCATACCGCACGAGCGGCCTTCTTCTCAACCAGCCCTCGCTATTGCGGGGTATTGGCGGCCGAGGAGCCGCTATTCGTGGGCTATGGTCTTGATCGCGCCGACCACGTCGGAGGTGAAGAGCGGGGCGGGGTAGGTGACCCGGAGATAGCCCTGGGGATCGATCACGTCGAGGAAGTTCGTCTTGGGCAGGCCGAGCGGCTCCCCCCAGGCGAGCCATGTGAGCTTGAGCGCCGCGTCGCTGGGTCCGATCAGCCAGTGCCATCCCGGGTCCCACTGGGTCGTCAGGTTGGTCTTCACGAAATGCGCGACGTCCGCGGCCGTGCGGTCGGGCATGACGCTGACGATCAGCAGGACGGGATCGACGCCGTTGGGCAGCGCCTGTTCCACCGCGACGATGTCGCGGCCGAGGATGGGACAGAGGTTGACGCAGAGCGGATCCATGAAGGCGACCAGGACGACGTGGCCCTTCTCCTGGCTCAGCGAGATGGGCGTTCCGTTCTGATCGGTGAGGCCGGAGAGCGCCGGCGTCGGCTGCCGGTTGAGCGGCGCGCTGATCACGTTGGCCGACGGGGAGATGACCACCGGTGCGGCCGCGCTCGCGCCCGGGTGCAGTGTCAGCGAGACGGCCGCGCCGCCGCCGATCCCGGCGAGGAGCGCGATGGCGGTGATGACGATGCGGCCGCGCGTCGATCGGGTCACGGATCCGAGGCTTCCGAGTGGCTTCATCCGCTCGCGAATTATCGCGCCGCGGCCGCGCGACGTCACGCAGGTGCCTGGGCCCGCGTCGACGCCGAGTCCGGGGCGAGCGTATGCTCCGCGCGTGATCCCGCACCGCCACGTGCGTGTCGCCGCGTCAGGAGGCGTGCTGCTGGCGTTCGTGGGGCTGTGGATCGGACACACGCTCGAGTACCTTCGGGTGCTGGGGTCTGACGGACTTCTCGCGTCGCTCGCAAGCCCGGTCCACGCGTACATGCTGCCGGTCGCGGGGCTGCTCGCCACCCTGAGCGCGCTCTTCGGCATCCGTCTCCTGCGCGCCTGGCAGGCCCTCAACCGCCGGCTCGATCAGGCGGCATCCGGACTGCGCCGGATCTGGCGCGGGGGGGCGGCCATGCTCCCGGACGCTCCGGTTGGCCGGCCCTCGCCGGCCGTCCGGCTCGTCTCGCTGTGGTTGCCGCTTGCCACCGCGCAGATCGCGCTGTACCTGGTCCAGGAGAACGTCGAGGCGATCGCGCGCGGGCTGCCTGCTCCCGGTTGGGGAGCCGTCAGCGGGATCCACTGGGCGGCGCCGCTGGTGCATCTATACGTGGCGCTTCTGCTCGCGTGCTGCGTGCGCATCGTCCAGGTCGTGCTGCGCCGTCGCGAGGCCGCGGTGGAGCGTGTCGAGTCGCTGCTGCGCGCTGCTGCCCGGCGCATCCGCCGGGTCGCACCTCGTGTTGCTGCTCCGCGGTCCACGGTTCGGACGCCGCAGCATCGTCTCGGCTGGCACCTCTGGCACCGGCCGCCGCCGGTGCTCCTCGGCATCTGACGAACCGCCGGTGAGCCTTGGGCTCACCGTTGACCGTCCATATCCGAGGAGATGCTCAGTTGTCCGGAATCCACCGTCGCGCGTCCGCCATCGCCGCGGGTGCGCTGCTCGCCATGACGGCGTCACTCGTCGTTGCCTCAGCGCATTACGTCTTCACCGCGGGAAAGTACCGGGTAGCCATCGGCTGGCAGTTCGAACCGTCGACGGGCACCGACACGTACGTCGGCACGCAGAACGCGATCCAGGTCTTCGTCGACGTCGCCTCGGCGGACAACCCGAAGGGGTCCCCCGTCGGAACGCTCAACCAGGACTGCACGCATCCCGATTTCCAGGTGACCGTGACCGTCGGAAGCACGACGAGCAGCCCGTTCTGCCCGGCGCCGGTCTATGACTCTGATACCGGCAACGGACGGCTCGACGAGTACGACTATCCGCTGATCCCGACCGTCGTCGGCACCTACACGTTCCATATCTTCGGCACCATCAACGGGACCCCGATCGACCAGACGGTGAAGTCGGGACCGACGACGTTCGACTCGATCGCCGATGACAGCACCGTCGAGTTCCCGGTTGCCGTGCCGGCGGCCGCCGCCGTGTCGACCAAGGTCGACGCGGTCGGTCAACGTGCCGCGAGCGCGCTCGCCACCGCACAATCGGCCTCGACGGCCGCGAGCGGTGCCAAGAGCAGCGCGACCGGCGCGACGGTGCTCGCCGTCGTCGCCATCGTCATCGCCGTGCTGCTCAGCGGGTTCAACCTGGCAATCGGGCTGCGCCGTCGCGGCCGGTAGCCATGGGGATGCGACGCACTGCCGCGACCGCGGCGGCTCTCGCATTGGGGGCAGCCCTCGGGCTGCCCCTGGCGGTCGCCGCCCACGCTCTCCCGCAGAGCGCGATCCCGCCTGAGGGCGCCGAGGTCCAGACCGTGCCCAAGGTGGTCGAGATCACCTTCGGTGAGACCCCCGACCCGCGGCTGTCGAGCATCACCGTCGTCAACAGCTCGGGAGCGAACGTCGATGCCGGTGCCACGGTCGTCGTCCCGGGGCATCCTCTCGAGCTCGAGGTGCCGCTGAAGACGATCGGTCAGGGCGTGTACACGGTGACCTGGCGGACGGTCTCGGAGGTCGACGGTCATCTCGCCACCGGTGCGTACGCCTTCGGGGTCGGGGTGTCGGCGTCGAGCGCGAACGCGCACGCCGCAAAGGCGGTCGTCTCGCCTCCGCCGTCGATCCTCGCCGTGGTGGCACGGTGGCTGTTCTTCATCGGCGCGATGGGGATCGTCGGAATCGCCGCCACGTCGCTCATCGTCCTGCGCGAGACGCCGCGGTTTGCCATGCGCCTGCTCGGGTTGGGCTGGTCCGTCTCGGCGCTCGGCGGGATCGGGATCATCGAGGCCCAGCGCGAGGCTGCGGGGCTGACGGTCGCCGGCCTCGTCTCGTCGTCACTCGGCATGACCGCCGTCGAGCGCGTCGTGGCGATCGCGCTCACGGGGCTGGCGACCACGCTCGCCATCGCCGGTTCCGGCGCGCTGCGGCGCGCCAGCGTGGCCCTCGCCGCTGCCGGCGCCGCGGCGTCGATGTGGGTCGACGTTGCCGCGAGTCACGCCGGCGCGCAGGCGCCGGTGGTCGTGAACCTCCTGGCGCAGTGGGTCCACATTGTCGCGAGCGGTGCCTGGATCGGTGGACTGCTCGTGCTGCTCATCGCGATTCGCGGGCAGGCGTCCGAGGTCAAGGGCCACAGCGTGCGTCGTTTCTCGACGATGGCGGGGATCGCCATCGTCACGGTCGCGTTGACCGGCACGTTCCGCGCGGTGATCGAGGTCGGCTCCTTCGGTCAGCTCTTCGTGACAGCGTTCGGCTTGCTCGTGCTGCTCAAGGTCGCGCTGTTCTTCGTACTCGCGGGTCTCGGCGCGATCAACCGGTACGGCAACGTCCCGCGGGCCGCACGAGTGCTGCGCGGCCTTCGCCGCGTCGCTTCGACCGAGGTTGTGGTCGGCACCGCCGTGGTCTTGGTCGCGGCGGCGCTGGTCAACGTCGCGCCGCCCGTGGCGTCGGCGGCGACGTCGAGCCCTGCCAAGGCAACGCAACTGGTCGCAACGGGCAGCGACTTCGCGACCACGGTGAAGGTTCGACTCACAGCTTCACCGGGGGCCGCAGGGTTCAACACCTTCACGCTGCAGGTCCGCGACTACGACACCGGGGCGATCGTGCGTGCGAGCTCGGCGCAGCTCGAGTTCACGCAACCGTTGCGGCCGCAGCTCGGCGAATCGACGCTGACACTGAAGCGCAAGTCCGACGGCAGCTTTGCGGCACGGGGTGGCAACCTCGCGATCGCCGGTATCTGGGAGATCGCGGTGATCATCGAGAACGCCGAGCAGTCGACCGAGGTGCACCTGCAGGTCACAACGCTGACTCCCGCGCCGGTCGTCACCGCGACGCGCTTCAGCGGCCTTCCGACGCTGTACTCCATCCAGCTGCAGAACGGCTGGCTGGCGCAGGTGTATCTCGACCCCGACAGGCCGGGTGCCGACGAGCTCCACTGCACGTTCTTCACGAACGCAAACGAGACGAGCGAGATCCCGATCGCCTCGGCGACGATGGGCATGACCGTCTCGGGCGGCACACCCACGATCCTTGTCAGCCGCAGGCTCGATCCGACCGGACACTTCGTCGCCGACGCGACCGTGCCGCACGGGCAGACGCGGTTCGACATCATCGCGACCACGCAGTCCGGCCAGGCGATCGCGACCTACGTGGTGATCACTCCCGGCTCGTGAGGATCGCGGCGAGCGTCC
>Ga0187780_10004435_pt1 | contig 10520 bp, 8 predicted proteins | sample 1015_Q2_SP10_20__FD_132429 | JGI IMG/M metagenome (GOLD analysis project Ga0187780, IMG submission 132429) | Tropical peat soil microbial communities from peatlands in Department of Meta, Colombia - 1015_Q2_SP10_20_MG | ecosystem: Environmental > Terrestrial > Soil > Wetlands > Peat | place...
AATCCAGAGGGGACGTCCAGATCCTTTCCGCGGACACGTTGGAGTACACCTCACGGTTGATCGAAAAGAAGCTGCTCGACTTTGGCATCGAGGTGAGGGTGGTCGCTGCTCAGCCGGGGCCAGTCATCACGCGCTACGAGATCGAGCCGGCGGTCGGCGTGAAGGGCAGTCAGATCGTCAACCTGGTGAAGGATCTCGCCCGCGCGCTCTCGGTTGTGAGCATCCGCGTGGTCGAGACCATCCCGAACAAGTCGTACATGGGTCTCGAGATACCCAACCCCAAGCGCCAGGTCGTGCGGCTGTCGGAGATTCTGAGCTCTCAGGTGTACGCCGATCTCGCGTCGCCGCTCACCCTCGCGCTAGGTAAGGACATCGCCGGCAAGCCCGTCGTCGCCGATCTCGCGCGCATGCCGCACCTGCTGGTGGCAGGCACGACAGGCTCGGGCAAGTCGGTGGCTATCAACGCCATGATCCTGAGCCTGCTGTTCAAGGCCACGCCGAACGAAGTGCGCCTGATCCTGGTCGATCCCAAGATGCTGGAGCTGTCGGCCTACGAGGGCATTCCGCACCTGCTTGCCCCCGTCGTGACCGACATGAAGCAGGCGGCGCAGGCGCTGGGCTGGTGCGTTGGCGAGATGGAGCGCCGCTACCGCCTCATGTCGGCCGTGGGCGTTCGACATCTGGCGGGCTTCAACCAGAAGGTCAAGGACGCGGAGAAGGCCGGTCAGGTACTGGTCGATCCCCTTGCGGTGCCGGCTCCCGGTGACGGGCAGATGGCGCCCGTGCCCCTGAAGGAGCTGCCGTTGGTGGTGGTGGTGATCGACGAGCTCGCCGACCTGATGATGGTGGTGGGCAAGAAAGTCGAGGAGTTGATCGCCCGGCTGGCCCAAAAGGCGCGAGCCGCTGGCATCCATTTGCTTCTGGCCACGCAGCGCCCGTCAGTGGACGTCATCACCGGGCTGATCAAAGCCAACATACCGACACGCATCGCATTCCAGGTGTCGAGCAAGGTGGACTCGCGCACCATCCTGGACCAGATGGGAGCGGAGTCTCTGCTCGGCCAGGGCGACATGCTGTACCTCCCGCCGGGGACCGGACACCCGCAGCGCGTGCACGGCGCGTTCGTCGGCGACGAGGAGGTGCACAGCGTCGTGCAGTATCTCAAGTTGCGAGCGCAGCCTCAGTATATCGAAGGCATCCTGGACAACCCCGACGAGCTCGAAGGTGAGCTCGAGGGGCTAGACCAGGCGGACGCAGAATCCGATCCGCTCTACGACCAGGCCGTGGAAATCGTGTTGAGATCACGGCGCGCGTCCATCTCGCTGGTGCAACGTCATCTGCGCATCGGTTACAACCGCGCCGCTCGGCTTATCGAGCAGATGGAGCGCGCCGGCCTGGTATCGGCCATGGCGACCAACGGCAACCGGGAGGTCCTGGTGCAGGGCAAGGAATGAGAGTGAAACGCAAGAGCGAAGGGCAAATGCGGGAAGTGATCGGGGACGCAGCGGCGATCGTTGTCCGCCGTTCGGTTGTGTCGCTTGCGACGATCGCCACGCTTTTCCTGGCCTCTGGCGCCTCCGCCGCCGGTAGCATCGAGAAGCTCAAAGCGTTCACGCAGCAGACCCAGTCGGCGAGGGCGAGCTTCACCCAGATCGTGCGCGACAAGGACGGCGCCACAGCACAGACCGCCAGCGGCAGGCTCGTTTTCGCGCGGCCGGGAAAGTTCCGCTGGGAGTACGACAAACCCTATCAGCAGACCATCGTGGGCGACGGCGAGAAGCTGTGGGTCTACGACAAGGACCTCAATCAGGTCACAGTCAAGAACCTGACCGGCGCGCTGGGCAGCAGCCCGGCTGCACTGCTCGCAGGAAGCAACGACATCGAGCAGTACTACAACCTGGACGCCAAGGGCGCCCGTGGAGGCCTCGACTGGCTGGAGGCGTATCCGCGCGATGCCGACAACATGTTCAGCAAAGTGCGTATGGGTTTCAAGGGCAACACGCTCGACACGATGGAGCTGTACGACCACATGGGCCAGACCACCGTGATCCGCTTTGCCAAGCTCGAGCGCAATCCGAAGCTCGCCGCAAGCCTGTTCACCTTCACCCCGCCGCCAGGGGCGGATGTGATCGAGGACCAGTGACGGCGCGGTTGCTCCCAATCGCCCGCTCTTGAGTGGGATCTGTCGTGAAGACCCAACCCGCCGCACCCGATCTCTTCCCTGCGCGTGAGCCGCAAGCGCCGTTGGCCGAAGCCATGCGCCCGCAGCGGCTGCAGGATGTGGTGGGGCAAACGCACCTGCTGGGCGAGGGCCGGCCGCTCGCGGTCGCGGCGCGCGCAGGCAAGCTGCACTCGATGATTCTGTGGGGGCCGCCCGGGGTCGGTAAGACCACCCTCGCGCGCTTGATGGCACGAGCGTGCGACGCCGAATTCATCGCGCTGTCGGCAGTGCTGTCGGGTGTCAAAGACATCCGCGACGCCGTGGAGCGCGCGCGCAATACGCTGCGCGACAGCGGCCGGCCCACGATCCTGTTCGTCGACGAAGTGCACCGTTTCAACAAGGCGCAGCAGGATGCGTTCCTTCCCTTCGTCGAGCAGGGCTTGTTCACGTTCATCGGCGCAACCACCGAGAATCCGTCGTTCGAAGTGAACAGCGCGCTGCTGTCGCGGGCCGCGGTCTACGTCCTCCAGCCGCTGAGCGAAGACGAGCTGGCTGTCCTGTTCGAGCGGGCGCGCACCGGTCCTCTGGGTGGATTGATCTTTTCGGACGATGCCCGCGCGCTGCTGATTGGCTTCGCCGATGGCGATGCGCGGCGTTTATTCAACATGCTGGAGCAGACGGCCGATGCGGCGCAGGGAATGGGACGCAACGAAGTGGACGCGGACTACGTGCGCCAGACGCTGGCTTCCAAGTTGCGCCAGTTCGACAAAGGCGGCGACGCCTTCTACGATCAGATCTCGGCGCTGCACAAAGCCGTGCGAGGCTCGTCGCCGGATGCGGCCTTGTACTGGCTGTGCCGCATGCTCGACGGAGGGGCGGACCCGCTGTACATCGGGCGGCGCTTGGTCCGGATGGCGGCCGAGGACATTGGCCTCGCCGATCCGCGTGCGCTGCGCCTGGCGCTAGATGCCTGCGAGACCTACGAGCGCCTAGGCACGCCAGAGGGAGAGCTGGCACTTGCGGAGGCCGCCATTTACCTCGCCTGCGCGGCGAAGAGCAACGCGCTATACAACGCCTACAACCAGGCCCGCGCGTTCGTTTCGGAAGACGGCTCGCGCCCGGTTCCCATCCATCTTCGCAACGCCCCGACCAGGCTGATGAAGGAGCTGGGCTACGGGCGCGAGTACCGTTACGCGCACGATGAGCCGGAAGCGTACGCGGCGGGTGAAGACTACCTCCCGGAGGGAATGGGGGACGTGAGGTTCTACGCTCCCACCACGCGCGGGCTGGAGGGTAAGATCGGCGAGAGGCTCGCGCACCTTCGCGAGCTCGACCGGCAGGCGCGGAAGAAACCTTAGCCAATCACGAACCAATGCTAGACATCCAGCTGTTGCGAAAAGACCTGGCTTCGGTCCAGGCACGCATTGCCTCGCGCGGAATCAACGTCAACTGGGACGAATTCACGGCGCTGGAGCAGCAACGTAAGGAGATACAGACGGCGGTGCAGGATGCGCAGGCGGCGCAGAACCGGATCTCGAAGGAGATCGGGCAGGCGAAGGCCAAAGGCGCGCACACGCCTGAGTTGATGGCTGCCGCCGAGCGCTACAAGGCGCAGCTCGCTGGCTCGGAGCAGCGGCTAGCCGAAATTCAGGCGAGGCTCGAGGTGTTCCTGCTCGTGATTCCCAACCTGCCGCACGCCACTGTCCCGCTCGGCGCCGCCGCGGACGACAACGTGGAGCAGCGGCGCGTGGGTGAGCCGCGCCGCTTCGATTTCGCACCGAAGGACCACGCCGACCTCGGTGCTGGTCTGGGTATGATGGACTTCGAGACCGCAACCAAGATCGCGAGCGCGCGCTTTGCGCTCATCAGCGGGCCGCTGGCACGGATGCATCGCGCGTTGAGCCAGTTCATGCTCGAGGTGCATTCGAATGAGCACGGCTACACGGAGGTGTACGTCCCTTACCTGGTGAACGCGGCCAGTATGCGCGGCACGGGCAACCTGCCCAAGTTCGAAGACGATCTATTCGGCGTGCCGCGGCGCGATGCCGAAAAGCTGTATCTCATTCCCACCGCCGAGGTGCCAGTGTCGAACATCGTACGCGACGACATCGTGGCGTTGGAGAAGCTGCCGCTCAAGTTCGTGTGTCATTCGCCCTGCTTCCGTAGCGAGGCCGGCGCCTACGGGAAGGACACACGCGGCATGATCCGTCAGCATCAGTTCGACAAGGTGGAGCTGGTGCAGATCGCCCATCCGCAGCAGTCCTACGAGCTGCTCGAGCAGCTCACTTCGCATGCCGAGGAAATCCTGAAGCGTCTCGACCTGCCGTACCGGGTCGTGGCATTGTGCAGCGGAGATATGGGCTTCTCTGCAGCCAAGACCTATGACATCGAGGTATGGCTGCCAGGACAGAACGGCTACCGCGAGATTTCCTCCTGCAGCAACTTCGAGGCGTTCCAAGCACGGCGCATGCAGGCGCGCTTCCGCAACGAAAAAGGCAAGCCGGAACTGGTGCACACCTTGAACGGCTCGGGACTCGCGGTCGGGCGGACCCTGATCGCGGTCCTGGAGAACTATCAGCAGGAAGACGGCAGCGTTACGGTGCCGGCTGCCCTGCGCCCGTACATGGGCGGCGTGGAACGACTCGCTCGAGGCTGAAGCGCGGGGGCGCGCTATTTCAGCGCGCGAACGTTAGCGCCGGGACCGCGCAGGCCGCCCCGGTTTTCCGGCCGCGCCTCGTCGTCTGCATCTGTGCGCGCCCCGCCGTTGCCTGCCAGCGCCGTGTACAGGCTCGGGGAGTGCGGCTCCTCGAAGCGCGCGAGGATGTCGAAGTAGTTGCGGATGTTCTCCGTCAGAGATAGCGCCTCTCCGCCGCGGCAGAAGCCGCGTTTCACCGTGCTGTAGTACTCGTACCGCGACAGCAGCGGCAGCACTTTCTTGACGTCCAGCCACAGGTCCGGGTTGCCGCCACGCCGCTGAGTGAGAATGCGCGCATCTTCCAGATGTCCAAGGCCGATGTTGTAAGCAGCGAGTGCGAGCCAGGTGCGGTCAGGCTCGATGATGCGGCTCGACAGCGACTCCTTCAGCTCCTGTAGATACAGAGCCCCGGCGACGATGCTTTGACTCGGATCGAGCCGATCGGTGAGCTGCATGCGATCGGCGGTATCGGAGGTGAGCATCATCAAGCCGCGCACGCCCGTGGGCGAGGTCGCGAGCGGGTCCCAGTGCGACTCCTGGAAGCCGAGCGCTGCGATCAGCCGCCAGTCGATGCCGGTCTGCTCCTGTGCCTGCTTGAACATGCTGCGGAAGTGCGGTAGCAGAGTCTGTCGAAGCTCCAGGAAGTTCGCGATATCCAGCCGGTTCAGGCGATTGACGTGACCGTAGTAGCGCTCCAGGACTTGCTTGAGCGTACCGTCGTAGCTGATGCGCATGAAGAATTCCTGCGCGCGCTTGTACAGCTCGGGATCGCCTTCCTTGGGGAAGGCCCAGGCCAGGGGCTGCTGATCGCCGACGGAGAAAGCACGTCCGAGGTTGGGGTAAAAGTTTCGCCCCACATCGAGCACGGTGGAATCGGTGATCACATAGTCCACCTTGCCCTCCGACAGCCGGCTGAGCAGCCCCTCGCTGTCGTTCTCGGCCACCTCGGTCCAGGTGAGTCCCGGGCTGTGCTTTCTAAGCTGCTTCAGACGTTCCGACACGCCGGACCCTCTCACCACTTCGATGCGCTTGCCAGCGACATCACGCAGATCGCGCGGCGCGGGGTTGTCGGTGTTGTAGGCGAGCACGGGCTGCACGAGCTGGTAAGCGGGCCCAAAGCGAAAATCATTGAGCCTCGCTGGTGTGATGGCGACGCCGGCGGCGGCGAAATGCGCGCGCCGCTCGCCCAGCGCAGGCAGCAGTTGGTAGAAGGGCTGACGGTCGAGGTAGCGTACCTTCACGCCGAGCTCGCGCGCGAACATCTCGACCAGATCGTACTCGAGTCCGGCGTAGCGGCCTTGTGCATCGATGTACCGGGTGGTGGCGGAATTGCGCGTGAGCACCACCAGCTCGCCGGTCTGGTCGAGCGGCGGCACGGGATGATGTGCCACGACCCCGGGGTCGCACAGTACCGGCAACATCACCAGCGCGGAGTAGACATTGCGCATGCTTACACCGTAGCCGCGTCGCTCAAGAGCTCACTGAGAAGCAAGAAGAAGGCCGCCGCAATTTCATGTTTTTCCGTACTTTGACCGACGTTGGATCGTGCTCACCGGAGATGGGTTCACTTGCATGTAAAATAGCGCGCGACAGGAGAGGTGCCGGAGTGGTCGATCGGGGCAGACTCGAAATCTGTTGTCCCTCTTGCGGGGGACCGTGGGTTCGAATCCCACCCTCTCCGCCAAGCGCAGCTGCCTGCTGCGGCTTAGCTGTCCGTGTCGGCTGCCTGAGTCGCGCGCCGTCCAGTGTGTCAGCGCTAGCCTACACTGGATTGGGGCGGCTTTCGACATTGCAATCCAAGTTTGGCGGAAAAAACTTAAGGCGGAGTTAAGCGCATCCATTGACGTTTCGCTTCGACACTCGTTCGCAGCTGCTTGAAGCAGCAGCATTTGCAGTCACCCTTCGCTCAGCATTGTTGAACTCGTGGCGCCGTTTGAGAACAATAGTCAGAGCAGGTCAACTGCACCTGAGGCGATCTCGGAGGACAACGTTGTCGCCGCTGCGTGAGCGCTAGGCCTCGGCTCAGGCATCGACGGAGGTGATTTCATGGCTTCTCTTCTCGATCTTGCTCGCCACGGCCAATCAGTGTGGCTCGACTTCATAGATCGCAACCTGGTGGCCCGCGGCGGCTTGCAGCGCCTGGTGGACAGTGGCATCACCGGCGTAACCACCAATCCGTCGATCTTCAACAAGGCGATCGGCGGCGGCTCCGACTATGACGAGGGTATACGCGAGCAGCTCGAGCGCAACCATGAGATCGAGCCCGCGCAGCTGTGCGAAGCCTTGATGGTGGCGGACGTGCAGGCGGCCGCGGACGTGCTGCGGCCGGTCTACGACCGTACGCAGGGGCGCGACGGCTACGTGAGCCTCGAAGTGCCTCCGGATCTGGCCTATGACGTCGAGCGTACGGTGGCCAGCGCCGAGCGGCTGTGGGCATCGGTGGGCCGCTCGAACGCGATGATCAAAGTGCCGGGGACGACGCAAGGCGTGCAGGCATTCGAACGCCTGATCGCGTCCGGGATCAACGTCAACGTCACCCTGCTGTTCGGCGTTGCACGCTATGAGGAGGTGGTGCGCGCGTGGGCTCGCGGCCTGTCGCGCAGCGCTCGACCGCGCGACATCGTGTCGGTTGCCTCGTTTTTCGTGAGCCGCGTGGACACCAAGGTAGACCGACGCCTCGACGCCATCGGCGGTGCCGAGGCCGCACGCCTGCGCGGGCACATCGCTGTGGCCAACGCCAAGGCGGCCTACCAGCGCTTCAAGGCCCTGCTGAGCGAGCCCGACATCGCCGCACAACTGAAGCGCGGCGCCCGGCCCCAGAGACCGCTGTGGGCCAGCACCAGCACCAAGGACCCGAGTTACAGCGACGTGCTGTACGTGGAATCTTTGATCGGCCCGGATACCGTCAACACGCTGCCGCCGGAGACGCTCGACGCTTTTCTCTACCACGGCGAAGCAAGCTATTCGCTGGAAAACGACACCGATGTCGCCCAGCGCGAGCTGCACGCGCTCGAAACGCTCGGCATCGATCTGCACGCCATTACGCGCGAGCTGGAAGGCGAGGGCGTGAAGAGCTTCCAGGCATCCTGGGACGATCTGCTGGGCGCGCTCGGGCGGAAGCGCTTCGCGGTGGCGAAGGATTTCGCCGGTCCTTGAGGCGCCTGCCTCCGGTATAATTTGCCACTTTTTGCGGGGTGTGATGCTCGACGCGGCGTCTCTGGAATGCGTGCGAGGCCAACGCCGCCTGTTTCATCGCCTGTCGTTCAATCTTCCTCCCGGCCACGTGCTGTGGGTGCTGGGGCCCAACGGAAGCGGCAAGACCAGCCTCATCCGGATGTTGTGCGGATTGCTGCGGCCGGATGCGGGCGAGGTGCGCTGGAAGGGCGAGGAGGTGCGGGCCTCGAGCGACAGCTTTCATGCGGACCTGCTCTATCTGGGGCACGCGCCGGCGGTGAAGGGCGATCTCACCAGCCTCGAGAACGTGCGTTTCGGGCTGGCGCAAACTGGGCTTGGCGCCGATGCGCACGAAGCCGAGGCGGCGCTGAGCGAGTTCGGTCTGGCGGGACGCGAACGGCTGCTCGCCCGCTTCCTGTCGGCCGGGCAGCAGCGGCGCGTCGGCCTGAGCCGCTTGGCGCTCGGCAGGTCAAAGCCGCTGTGGATCCTGGACGAGCCGTTCACGGCGCTCGACTCCCAGGCGGTGGAGCTGGTTCAGTCCCATCTGACACGGCACGTGATGGGCGGCGGGACTGTCGTGCTGGCGAGTCATCACGACATCGGTTTCGTAGGAACCCCGGTGCAGCGGCTGCAGCTCGGCGCATGAAACCGCTCGCGTTGGCGCCGATGTTCGCGTCGGTGGTTCGGCGCGATCTCACGCTGGCACTGAGGCGGCGCTCTGATGCGCTCACGACATTCTTCTTTTTCGTCATCGTGGTCAGCTTGTTTCCCCTTGGCATCAGCCCAGAGCCAAGCATCCTGCGGGTCATCGCTCCCGGCGTGGTCTGGGTTGCGGCGCTGCTCGCCTCAATGCTGGCGCTGCTGCGCCTGTTCGCGCCGGACTTCGACGACGGCACGCTGGAGCAGCTCGCGCTCGGCCCGCAGCCCCTGGTTCTGCTGGTGACGGCGAAGGTGCTGGCGCATTGGCTGGTGACGGGCCTGCCGCTGGTATTGATCGCGCCTTTGCTCGGTTTGCAGTTCCAGCTTCCCGCGAGCGCGCTCGGCAGCATGACGCTGTCCCTGCTTCTCGGCACCCCTTGCTTAAGCCTGATTGGTGCGATCGGCGCAGCGCTGACGTTAGGGGTGCGCGGTGCCGGCGCGCTGCTGGCACTGCTGGTGCTGCCGTTGTATATCCCGGTGCTGATCTTCGGGGCGGCGGCGGTTTCGGCCAGCACCGAGGGCATGCCGGCAGGCGGGCATCTGTCGGTGCTGGGAGCGTTGCTTTTGCTCGCCATCGTGTTCGGTCCAGTCGCATCGGCGGCAGCGGTGCGCATCGCTCTGGGATAGGCCCGACATGGCACTCAACTGGTGGAAATACGCCGCGCCGCAAACGTTTTATCCGCTGTCCGGCCGGCTTGCGCCGTGGTTCCTCGCGCTCGCCGCAGCGCTGGCTGCGGCGGGCCTTTACATCGGTTTGTTCGTGGCTCCGACCGACTTCCAGCAAGGCGAGTCGTACCGGATCATCTTCGTGCATGTGCCCGCGGCGTGGATGTCCATGTTCATGTATGTGGTGATGGCGTCATGGTGTGCGGTCGGGTTGGCGCTGGGCACCCGTCTGTCATTCATGATGGCGCTCGCGCTAGCGCCCACGGGCGCGATGTTCACCTTCATCGCACTGTGGAGCGGCTCGCTGTGGGGCAAGCCGACTTGGGGCACCTGGTGGGTGTGGGACGCGCGCCTCACTTCGGAGCTGATTCTGCTGTTCCTGTACATCGGCTTCATGGCGCTGCATGCGGCGATTGACGACGTGCGGCGTGCCGACCGCGCGGCGGCGCTGCTCGCCCTGGTCGGGGTAGTCAACGTGCCCATCATCTATTTCTCGGTGAAGTGGTGGAACACGCTTCATCAGGGCGCCTCGGTGAGCCTGACACGCGCACCCTCCATGGCCGCGACGATGCTTGTCGGAATGCTGATCATGGCGCTTGCCGCGTGGATGTACGCCATCGCTGCAAGCCTGTACCGGGTGCGCAGCATCATCCTCGAGCGCGAGGCGCACGCGGACTGGGTGCGGCAGTTGCCCGAGGCGAGCGTATGAGCTGGGAGAGCCCCCAGGCTTTCTTCGCGATGGGCGGGTACGCCGCGTATGTCTGGGGGTCGTACGGGCTTGCTGTTGTGTGTATCGCCGTGGAGTTGTGGCTTCTACGCCGGCGTCGACGAACTCTGCTCCGGGCTGTCGGTCGTACGGCCGGGAGGAGGGACGGACCCGCATGAGGCCGAGGCACAAACGACTGGCATTGATTGGCGTTGGGCTGGCGGCCCTCGGCGCGGCAGCCGCCTTGATCCTCAACGCGTTTCAGAGCAATCTCGTGTTTTTTTTCAGCCCTTCGCAGGTGGCAGCCCACGAGGCGCCGCAGGGGCGCAGCTTTCGCATCGGTGGCCTGGTGCAACCGGGCAGCGTGCAGCGCGAGGTGAACGGGGTCGGTGTGCGCTTCGTCGTCACCGACACCGCAC
>Ga0187780_10004437_pt1 | contig 10520 bp, 7 predicted proteins | sample 1015_Q2_SP10_20__FD_132429 | JGI IMG/M metagenome (GOLD analysis project Ga0187780, IMG submission 132429) | Tropical peat soil microbial communities from peatlands in Department of Meta, Colombia - 1015_Q2_SP10_20_MG | ecosystem: Environmental > Terrestrial > Soil > Wetlands > Peat | place...
GCCATTTGGTGAATCTGCAGGCCGAGCGCAGCGGCCTCGAGCGCGAGATTGGCGGCGGCCTGGCCGACGTCGTGGAAGGCGTGGCGGTTGGGCTGGCCGTTGTGCTGGAATTTCAGGCGCGCCACGCTCAACGCGATGGCCGGCGCGTGACGCGTCCACGTTTGATTAAATTCCACGAAGCAATCGAGAACGCGGCGAAAATTTTCGGGGTCGTCCTGGGTGGCAACGATGAAAAACCACGGCTGGTCGTTGTACGCGGAGGCCGCCCAGCGCGCCGCTTCAAACAGGCTGCGCAGCTTCTCGGGTTCGACCGGCCGGGGGGCGAACGCGCGGGGACTCCAGCGCTGGCGGATGATTTCGTGAACGGGAGCGGAGGTGGAAGCAATCTTGTGCGGGGCAGCCATGAGTTCTCCTCTGAGATTAAGAGAAACGCAATTATGAATCGGATGAAGCCAAAAACACAGGGCAGGGAAAAAGATTTCTGCCCGCGCGTCCCGCGAAGGCTTAGGACACGGAGAGCGAAAGGCGGTGGAACCGGCCGGGCCGGGCGACGTCACGCCGAAAGACCGCGGCCGCAACACCGTTCCGCGCCACTGCCGGCGTCGTTCGCGCGAGACGCCTCACGCCTTGGGCGCGCCTGCGGAATCGCAGGAATATTTTCCGGGACCCCACAGCGCCAGGAAAATCAGGCCGCCCATAATCGCCAGATTTTTTTCGACGTTCATCGTATTGCTCATGCGGTCCGTGCCGTGAAGCGCCGGCAGGAAGTGGAAAAAGAACGTAGTCGGAATCATGTACAAGAACACGATCCAGGCCGAGAATCTCGTCCAGAAGCCGAACAGCATGGCCAGACCACCCAGAACTTCGATGATAATCGCAATGCCCAGCGCGACAGACGGTAGCGGCAGCGCCATAGCGACGTAGCCTTTCATCATCCCAAACGCAAAGATTTTCTGGACGCCGGCAACAATGAAGATCAGGCTGATCAGGATGCGGCCCACCAATGACCTGAAGTTTCCCGAGGAATTGGCCATGTCGTTCCTCCCTTTTTGAAAGCGAGCAAACTGGGACGCCAAAAGTAGGTGCAAGCTACCACAAAACCGGGCGGGAGTGGGAGCTTCTTGTGCGCCGACCTTGGCCGGGGGACCGGCGTCCGCCGGTTTCAAGCCAAGTCGAAAAGCAAAACCTCCGACGGTTCGTGCGCTTCGACCCTGATGCCGGACTCGTCAGAAACGGCTGCGCCGTCGCCCGCCTTCAGCTCGACGCCCTGGAAGCGCACTGCCCCACGCGCAATTTGCACCCAGGCATGGCGGCCAGATGGAAGGGAATGCGTGGCCTGTTCATTCTGGTTCAGCCGGGCGATGTGCAAGCTCGCGTCCTGATGGATCACGACGGGCGCATGGGGCCCGGCGACTGGATGAAAACTGCCACGGAGATCGGAGTCGAGGAAGGTGTGCTGCTGATAGCCGGGGGCCAGCCCCTTGCGCTCCGGCAAAATCCAGATCTGCAACAGATGGACTGGAACGGTGGGGGACGCATTGGCTTCGCTGTGCCACACACCGAGGCCCGCTGTCATATGCTGCAGCTCGCCGGGACGGATCACACCGCTGGCGCCGGTGCTATCGCGGTGTTCCAGCGCGCCTTCGAGAACCCACGTGAGGATCTCCATATCGCGATGAGGATGCATGGGGAAGCCGCCTCCGGGCGCGATCATGTCCTCATTCAGCACGCGGAGCATGCGGAAGCCGGTATATTTTGGATCGTAGTATTGGTCGAAAGAAAAGGTAAAGCGGGTGTCCAGCCAGGATAGCTGGCTATGTCCACGTTCTTGGCTGGGTCTAATTTGGATCATGTTCGCCGGTACCCGGACGGCACGCCCACAAGTTTTTCGATAGAGACTCTTGCTGGTATGCCAACGGTTGGATGCGAGAACACGGCCGAAGATTCACGCGGGATGAGCGATGGGAACTTGCTCGTCAGGCGACACGGGAATAGGATTTGTCATCCTACGAGGGAGTTTCGGGGACTGGTGAGGGACGCCAACCGAATGCCGCCGCGATGGTTTTGGGCTTGCAGAGCGCGGTCGGATTTCCTTATAATCCCGTGGCTTTCGGTGCGTTGTCGGACGGTTCTGCAGGGGCCAAGTTCCGGAGGCCGACCAATCACCCCAAGCTGAGGCAGGAGGCAGGGGAACAATCATGCGCAAGCATCTGACGATAACGGCAATTCTACTGACGGCGGCTGTGCTGGCTGGGGCGGCGGCGCGCGCCGGCGCGCAGCAGACTGCGGCGCCGAGCTACTCGATGTCCGAATACAACGCCTTCCAGGCCTGCCAAGCAGAGAAGGACAATCAGAGGCGGATTGCTTGCCTGGACGGTTTCCTCACGCAGTACCCCAATTCCACCCTGCGGCAGTACGTCTATCTTCTCTACTACCAGACCTACTACCAGTTGAAGACTTACTCCAAGTCGCTCGATAACATTGACAAACTCGTTGCCCTGGGGGACAAAGCGGACCTGGCCACGCGGGTGAGCGCCATCCAGAATCGCATCCAGGTGTTTGCCCTTGCGTATGACGCTAAGGCTGCGGACGCCCACGACCAACTCGCGAAGGCGCGCGATGCTTCGATGCAGGGCCTGAAACTTCTCCCCGATCTCAAGAAGGCCAATCCGCAGGTGACGGACGACCAATTGAAAGGCGTGGCCGTGGCCCTGCAGACATCGGTGGGCACCGTCAGCATGCAACTGAAGGACAGCGCCGCCGCCGTGGACGCCTTCAAGGCCGTCTTGGGGATGAATCCGAGCGACGCGCTCACCAGCTATAGCCTGGGACTTGCCTATCTCCAGGCCAGCCCGCCGCAGTCGCTCGACGGATTTTGGGCCCTCGCGCGGGCGATTGACTTGAAGGTTCAGAAGTCCGACAACGTCAAAGATTATCTCCGGAAATCCATACTCAACTACGAGCAACCCAACTGCGACACCCTGGTGGACGCACAGTTGAGTGAACTGTTGCAACTGGCGGCGAATTCGCAGGAGCGGCCGGCGAGCTATACCATCCCGGCGGCGGCGGATCTGCAGAAAATCGCGCAGGCGAGCACGGTCGTGACGCTGCTCGCTGATTTACAGGCCGGCGGGGACAAGGCCAAGACGACCTGGCTAGCGCTGTGCGGCCTGGAATTCCCCGGCGTGGGCGGCAAGATTATTGACGTGAACGCCACAGATGAAGCGGTGATTTTCCATGTTTTCACCAGCGGCAACCAGGATGAAATGCAGAACGCCACGACGGCGAATATGGAAGTGAAAGTCCTCGGACAGCCGGAATCGGCGCGCCTGGCCAAAGACGATCCCATCACATTCCAGGGCACTGTCGCCAGCTACGATGCGCAGCCGTTCATGCTGCACTGGGACAAGTGCAAGGTGGATCCGAGCATCATCCCTCCGGAGCAGGGCAAGCGCCCTCCGCGCAAGGCTCCTCCCAAGAAGCCCGGGGCTTAGACTTCCAGAAATTCGGTGTGGAGAATGGCCGGCTCGACCACGGGCCGGCCATTTTTGTTTTCATCGAGAATGCGGCGGAGCGGGGAAATCAGCGGCGGCCGGCGCGCTCAAGCTTGTAGTCGCTCACTTTGCGGCTCAGAGTATTGCGGTGGATACCGAGAACCTTGGCGGCGCGGCACAGGTTGCCGCGTTCGTGTTCCAGGACGCGCCGGATGAACTTCTTCTCGAATTCCGCCAGGGCCTCTTCGAGCAGGATGCCGCGGCCGACCATCATTTCAACCAGCGATTCCAATTGCTCCTTCACGTATGAACGGCTCCCAAGTGGCGTTATCCGGAAGAAGTCTTCCTGCCGGGATCAATCGAGCGAACGCCCGGTGATGCGCTGGTACGCCTCGCGGTACTTGTCGCGCGTGGCCGCGACCACGTCGGGCGGAAGCGGCGGGGCCGGAGGCTGCTTGTTCCAGCCGATGCGCTCGAGATAGTCGCGGACGAATTGCTTGTCGAACGAAGGCTGCGCGCGTCCGGGAGAATACTGGTCCGCGGGCCAGAAGCGCGAGGAGTCCGGGGTGAGCGCCTCGTCAATCCAGATGAGGTCGCCGTCCGCCAGCCCGAATTCGAATTTGGTGTCGGCGATGATGATGCCGCGGGCGGCCGCGTGGTCGGTGGCGCGGCGATAGAGCGCCAGGCTGATGCTGCGAAGGCGCTCGGCCAGCGGAGCTCCGATGCGGGAGACCGTTTCAGCGAAGGAGATGTTTTCGTCGTGACCGGAGGTCGCTTTGGTCGAGGGCGTAAAAATCGGCTCGGGTAGGCGGTCGGATTCGCGCAGCCCCCCGGGCAGCCGAATGCCGCAGATGCCGCCGGTGCTCTGGTAGTCTTTCCAGCCGGAGCCGGAAATATAACCCCTCACGACACATTCAATAGGGACGGGGTCGGCGCGGCGGACCAGCATGGCGCGGCCTTCGAGTTCGGCGGCGTAGGGAGCCAATTCCCCGGAGAAGCCGCTCGCTGAGATGACGTGGTTGGGGATCACGTCGCTCAATTTCTCGAACCAGAAGAGAGAAAGCTGCGTGAGCACGCGCCCTTTGTCCGGAATGGGCGTGGGGAGGACTACGTCAAAGGCTGATAAGCGGTCGGTGGCCACGATGAGCAAGCGGTCATCGAGTTCATAGATGTCGCGGACTTTGCCGCGGCCGCGGAGTTTGAGGCCGGAGAATTCTGTTTGCGAAACGACCGCGCGCATGGATGGAGACGCCACCAGAAAAGTGCCCCCGGTTCTGGAAGCCGCGTATTGTAGTCCACGGGAGGAAATTGTCAATTGCTGACAGCATCGGGGTAACGAAGCGCGCGGGCCCACCCTTCGCCGAAGGCGGGCGAAGGATGGGGCACCCGGAACACCGCACGACGAATCACAGGCATACAGCGCCGCAGCGGAACGGGCACAGCGTGAGAAATTGTTACTGACAAACTCGGGCTAGGATTCTTCTTTGCCGAGCTGCATGGAGAGGTAGCGCTCGTAGCCCATTTCTTCCATTTGATGCAGTTGGGCTTCGAGCCAGTCCACGTGCTCCTCTTCATCCTTCAGGAGCTCGACGAAGAGATCGCGCGAGCCGTTGTCGTGCTGCTCGGTGGCGATGCGCACAGCGTCGTTGTACTGAGCGACGGCGGAGATCTCGAGCTTCAGGTCGCTTTCGACCGCTTCCCGGACCGAGGCGCCGACGGTGAGCTTCAGCGGCTCCATGGCGGGCGAGCCATCGAGAAAGAGGACGCGCTCGATGAGTTTCTCGGCATGCTTCATTTCGTCAATGGACTGCTTCTTGATGTAGTCGGAGAGGCGGTGGTAGCCCCAGTTTTCACACATCTCGGCGTGGAGGAAATACTGATTGATGGCGGTCAGCTCCTCCCGCAGGGCCTTGTTCAATTCAGCGAGGACTTTCGCGTTTCCCTTCATGGCGAGAAAAGTGTGCCACATCGCTCGGCAGGGGTAAAGGCGAAGTTTGCCAAGCAGGAGAGGTGCGGGCGCAGGACGGCTCAGGCGGCGTTGCTGGCGGCGTGCGCCGCTTTCGGCTGAGCCGCATTGCCGACGTCTTCCCACTTTACGGAAACGAGCTTGGAGACGCCCGGCTCCTGCATGGTCACGCCATAGAGCACCGAACCCATTTCCATCGTCTTGCGATTATGAGTGACGACGATAAACTGGGTTTGGCCGGACATGTCGTCGAGCATCCGATTGAAGCGTCCGACATTGGCCTCGTCGAGCGGCGCGTCCACTTCGTCGAGGATGCAGAAGGGGCTGGGCCGGTAGCGGAAGATGGCAATCAACAGGGCCAATGCGGCCAGGGCCTTTTCGCCGCCGGAGAGAAGCAGAATGTTCTGCAGGCGCTTGCCCGGCGGCTGGGCCACGATGTCAATCCCGGATTCGCCCGAACTATCCGGCTCGCTCAGGCGCATTTCGCCGTGGCCGCCGCCGAAGAGCGACTGGAAGGCAATGGCGAAGTGCGTATTGACGAAGCGGAAGGCCTCCTCGAATTTCTGGCGGGAGACCTGGTCGAGCTCGGTGATGGTGAGCTGGGTATTCTCGATGGACTGGACGAGGTCATCGCGCTCGCGGCGCAGGAAACCTTCGCGCTGCTCGCACTCCTTGAATTCTTCGAGAGCCATCATGTTCACGGGGCCCATGGCTTCGACGCGCGCCTTCATTTCGTTGTACTGAGTCTCGGCGGCAATCAGGGTCTCACCGGCCAGCAACTCGGCCTGCTGAACGATCAGGTCCTCGGGCTGGGCGTTCAGGTCGGCGAGGCAGGTCTGGCGCAGGTGGTCGCGGTCAGCGTCGTTACGGGCCCGTTCAATCTGGTGCTGATTGCGTTCGGCGCGAAGTTCATCGAGGGACTGGCGGCGCGCGCGGAGTGCTTCGTCAATTTCCGCGGTGCGCGTGCGCGCCTGCTCCCATTCCGTCTCGAGGGCGGCTTTCTGCTCTTCGAGGCGGCCCTTTTCCGAGCGGAGACTGGCCATCTGCTGCGCTAGCTGCGCTGATGAGGATTCCAGAGCGGCTTGCTCCTGCAACAGCGCGGCATGTTGTTCGCCAAGCACGCGCCGGCGGTCCTCCGACTGCGCGATTTCATCAGCCAGGCGGCGCTCGACGGCTTCGGCGGCGGCAAGACGCTCGGCCACGGCCGCCAGCTCTTCGCGGCGCGCGGCCACCTGCTCCTGAAGCCCGTGATAATCGCGGCGCAACGCCGCGAGTCTTTCGGTCGTCGCGGCGGCCTCGGCTTCGGCGGCGGCGCGGGAGCGAATGGCATCGGCATGGGCCTCGCGGGCCAGCGCGGCGCGGTCGCGAGCCACTGCCGCTTCAGCGCGAAGGCGGTCAATCTCGGCGCGCTCGGCGGCTACCTCCAATGCGACGCGCGCCAGTTCGGCGCGAGCATGGTCGCGCGCATGAGCGGCAGAGACGAGCGATTTTTCCGCTTCCATTTGCTGGGCAGACACGCGGGCGAGATCCGATTCCGCGGCAGCGATTTCTTCTTCGAGTCGGGTGAGAGATGACTGTTCGGCGCGCGCAGTCTGGTCGAGGCGCGCAGCTTCAGATTCGTGGTGGCGAAGTTCGCGCTTGAGCGCGAGCGGCCCGGCGTCGCTCTTGCGCCCGCCGGAAACCATGCGGCCGTAATAACAAGTGCCATCGGAGGTGAGGAAGTAGCTGCGCGGGTATTCGCACGCTAACTGCTCGGCGGCCGAGGGCGATTCGACCAAATAGGCATCGCGAAGGCGGCTGAGGAAACGTTTGGCAGCGTCACCCAAGGGCGAGCGGAACTCTACCAGGCGGTCGAGGCGAGCCAGCGTGCGACCCGCGAGCGAATCCTCAGGGGCGGCTTCGACTGCGGAGGTGTCCAGGTTGGACAGCGAATCCACGAAGAAGGTGGCGCGGCCGCCGACTTCGTCGCGCAGCAGCGAGACGCCGGCGCGGGCGTGATCGAACGTTTCGACCACCACATACTCGAGTTCGTCGCGCAGGAATTGTTCGATGGCGGCTTCGTATTCCTCCTGGACTTCGGCGTAGTCCGCGAGCAGTCCGACGGCGCGGAAGCCGCGCGCTTCGCCCTGGCCGTTCATGGTGAAAAGCTTTTGCACGGCGTCGGCTGTGTACGCTCGCTCGCGCAGGAGGCGCTCGAGGGAGGCGTGGCGGGCGCGTTCGCCGGAGAGGGCTTCGCGGGTGCGTTCCAGTTGGCGGCTGGTTTCTTCGCGCGATTGACGAAGATCGCCTAAGCGAGCCTGCGCATCGCGCACCGCCGTAGCGGCTTGCTGAACGCGCTCTTCCGCTTGGGTGTGCGAAGCATCGGCGATATCGGCGCCCTCTTCGAGGGCAGCGCAATTCCGCTCGACGGCGGTCAGGGCTGCGGCGCACTGCTCTTCGGCGGCGGCATGCCGCGCGGCCAATTCTTCGGCCTGCGAGGATTCGGCGCGGGCATGAGCGGATTGCTCGGCGAGGCGGCTGGCGAGCAGGGCGAGTTCGCTCGCGCGGGCCTCCAGGCGCTCCTGTTCTGAAGAACTGGCGGTGACTTCGCCGGCGGACTGGCGAAGCGCGGACTCGAGGAGTTCGGCCTGACTGCGGAGCGCGGCGAGCGACGACTGCTGAGCGGCAAGGCGAGCAGCGAGATCAGAGGCTTGCGCGCGGGCCTGCTCGATTTCGACCGACAACTGGGCGGCGCGCGTTGCGAGCTGAGCCGATTGTTCGCGGTTGAAGGCGATGCGGTTTTCGGCGCGATCGAGGTCCAAGGCCGCCTGGTTGAGTAGGTTGAGCGTCCGGCGCAGTTCGGAATCCAGCTCGTAGCTGCGCGCGCTGAGGCGCTCCTGTTCGGACTCGAGCTCACGGACGGATTGCGAGGCGCCTTCTTCAGCGGCGTCCATTTGGCGCAGCAGAGCTTCGAGGCGGGCGGCTTCGTTATCGAGGTGCTGGGCTTTGCTGGCCAGCACGGTGCCCAGCAGGGCGCGCATCTGTTCGCGGAGTTCAGCGTAGCGCCTCGCTTTGGAGGCCTGGCGCTTGAGCGAAGCAAGCTGCTTTTCGACTTCAACGAGAATGTCGTTGACGCGCGAGAGATTGATTTTCGAGGCTTCGAGCTTGGCCTCGGCCAGGCGGCGTTTGGTCTTGTACATGGTGACGCCCGCGGCCTCTTCAATAATGGCGCGGCGATCCATGGGCCGGGAATTCAAAATCTGGCCGATGCGGCCCTGTTCAATGATGGCGTAGCTGTTGGGGCCCAGGCCCATGCCCATGAAGATTTCCTGAACGTCGCGGAGGCGGGCCACGCGGCCGTTGATGAGGTACTCGCTCTGGCCGGAGCGATAGAGGCGGCGGCCCACTACGATTTCGCCCGGTCGGAGGCGAATGGCCGGTTTATCAGGGCTGTATTTCCTGGCGCGCGTGGGGTCTTCGGCGCTTTCCTCGGCTGCCTCACTAGTAGAGATTTCGAGCGGGTCGCCATCAGAGGACGGCGCCGCGGAAGAGGCGTCCTCGGCAACTGGACCCGCAGGATCCGAGGTGGACGCGGATTCGCCATCAATCACCTTGGCGACGGCTTCGGCGAGCTCGGGGTCCACGAGCGTGAGGGTCACTTCGGCCAGGCCCATGGGAGGCCGCCGGGCCGTGCCGTTGAAGATGCAGTCAGACATGCGCTCGGCACGGAGCGACTTATGGCTCTGTTCGCCCAGCACCCAGGAAATGGCGTCCACTACATTGGACTTGCCACAGCCGTTCGGGCCGATAATACAGGTGATCCCGCTGCCGCTAAAGGTGATCGGCGTTTTCTCAAGAAATGATTTGAAGCCCAGCAGTTCAACCTTACGGAGTTTCAGCACCAGCCCCTCGCATGCTTCCCCGCCTTCTGCCGTACGCGCAGAAGAGAGTTCAGCCAGATTGTAATTCAGGATAGTACCGAGACAGAAACGTTGGGAGGGTCTATGACCGATGGCCCTACCGCCTGGCGCTGTCGGATCGGCGGTTACGGGCGACTACCATAGCATGCCGTTCCAGGGGTGTAAAGGCGGTTTTCGGCGAGTGTGCGAGTTGGTTCACACCAACACGGAAAAGAGCTTCTTGTGCTGGGCGCTGACGCACATCCAGCACCAACAAGTAACCTGCGCAAACGGGATTGCGGATTGACTTGCATGGGAGCGCACCCTAGCATGGCGCACACGGGAGGAACGATTGGAGCAGGAAAGATCGCCCGAAGCTCGTCGTCTTTTGCTGACAGCCATCCTTCTGACTGTAATTCTGGCAGTTTCCGCCGCCGGACTGCGCCCTCCGGCTCCGCAGCCGGCAGATGCCCCTGCCGATCAATTTTCTGCCGCGCGGGCGGGCGATGCGCTCCGGCGAATTTTGGGTGACGGGGCGCCGCATCCTGTGGGGAGCGCAGCTAACGCCGCAGTACGGGACCGCATTTTGGGCGAGCTGGAACGGCTTGGGTATCAGCCGCAGGTGCAGAGCGCGTTTTCTTGCGGCGACTGGGGCGTTTGCGCGATGGTCAACAACATTGTGGCGCGGCTCGACGGGAGCGAGCCGGGCGGCGCGGTGCTCCTGGCCGCGCATTACGATTCCGTTCCGGCCGGGCCGGGGGCTTCGGACGACGGGGCGGGCGTAGGCGCGGTCCTGGAAATCGCGCGCCTTCTGAAAGTCCTCCCTCCACCCCGCCATGCAGTGATTTTCCTGATTGATGACGGCGAAGAGGCCGGGCTGCTTGGCGCCCGCGCGTTTGTGGACGGGCATCCGTGGGCCAAAGACGTGCGCGTGGCGGTGAACCTGGAGGCGCGAGGCACCGCCGGGCCCAGCCTGATGTTCGAGACCGGCAGCGCCAATGAATGGGCGGTCCGGCTTTACGCGCGCCACGCGCGGCGCCCGGCGGCCAGTTCCATTTTCTACACGCTCTATAAGCAACTCCCGAACGACACCGATTTCACGGTCTTCCGCGCGGCCGGGTATCAAGGCCTGAATTTCGCCTTCGTCGGGAACGAGCCGCAGTACCACACGCCACTCGACAA
>Ga0187780_10004438_pt1 | contig 10519 bp, 8 predicted proteins | sample 1015_Q2_SP10_20__FD_132429 | JGI IMG/M metagenome (GOLD analysis project Ga0187780, IMG submission 132429) | Tropical peat soil microbial communities from peatlands in Department of Meta, Colombia - 1015_Q2_SP10_20_MG | ecosystem: Environmental > Terrestrial > Soil > Wetlands > Peat | place...
GGATCACCGCGAGATCCTGGAGAAGAGCACGCTCCATGGCAATTGGACTTACGAACTCGTGGCGCGCCGGCCCAATGTCTTTGCCGAGGGCGACATGCTGTTTGGATTTAGCGGCGGTGGCCCCGGTTACGGCGACCCGCTCGAACGCGATCCGCAGTTGGTGCTCGACGATCTGAGCAAGAACATCATCTCGGAACGCACGGTGCGCGAGATCTACCGCGTGGCGTTCGATCCCGAGCGCCGCAAGCTGGATGCCGAGAAAACGCAGCAGCTCCGGGACGAAGCGCGGCGTACCCGGCTCGCGCAAGGGAAGCCCTACGACGAATTCGCCAGGGTGTGGAGCACGCAGAGCCCGCCAAAAGAAGTCCTCCAGTGGTACGGCTCCTGGCCGGACGCCAAGCCGACCGGGCCGATTATTCGCTCGTGAGAAATGGCTGACCACGCGGCGCCTCTGCCAATCGTTCGGGGACTGCTCCAGGGGAACGCGCCGCCGCGGCCCCTGTTTCTGCCTATCGTATTCGCGCACGGGGCTCGCGTAGAAAACCTACCGTTGCGCTCGTTTCTGACGAACGCAACCAAGATTTCTAACTCGCTTCGGCAGATTCGTTCCCACCTGAAGACCGACGGCGTGACCTGCTATTTTGATCCCTTCCTCGAAGCCGAAGCCCTGGGCGGCACCCTGCAATGGGATGCGGAAGGACAGCGCCCTTCGCTGCGATGGACGCGCGCCGTGAAGGGCGAATTGCCCCAAGGGCTGCGCGCCCCCGAGGACATCACCAAGGGCGGCCGAGTGGGGATCGCTCTCGATGTCATCCGGAGGCTCAAGGCCATGCTTCGCGAGAGCTGCCTGCTCATGGCCGGCATCACCGCTCCGTTCACTCTGGCGGCGCAATTGGCGCAGCTCGATGGCGTGGGCGACCTCCGCCAACAGGATATTCCGCCCTCCGCCCTGGATCTCGCGGCCGCAGTAATGCCTACGCTGGCCACGGCTCTGGTCGAAGCCGGGGCCAGCGTGATCTTTCTGCGCGAGGATGTTCTTCCGGCTCTTTCGGAGGAGGAAGCGGCCGATTGGGCGTCGCGGCTGGCACCAGCGGTCAATATCATCCGGTTCTATCAGGCCCTTCCCGTGCTTCTCCTGACGCGCCGCGATTCTGTGGCGGCCAATCGGGATGTGATACTGCGGCAGCAATGGGATTGCGTCGTTTGTCCCTTCGCCGACGGAAGCGGCTGGGAGAACGCTGCCAGGTATGCGGAGTTGGGCGCGACGAGATTTGGCGTGGCGCTGCCTCCCGAGGCGTTCGATGCGACCTCGGCGCTGGGCCCGGAATTCAGCGAGTCGCTTTCCCGCGTGGTGGCAGAAGGGCATCCCGCAGTCGTGACCACAGCGGGTGATGTTCCTTCCGCCGCGGACGTCGAGCGGCTGAACGGCCTGTGGCAGAAGATTCCTTGAGAGGTCGCAGGGACGCATGGTGGACCGGCCATGCTAGCTGGGCGGTATTCTCGCATTGTGGTACCACATTGTTATTGACTCCGCACCGCCCTTCTCGTAGAATCCCACCATCGCGGTTCGCGGCACTTTCCGTTTCGAGGCCATGAAGTCGGCACCGTCCCAGATGAATAGTCCGAGCCATCCTCAAACCACAAGCACTATCGGAAGCTCGCTGGGCCGTCAGGCGGCTGCCGTGCCTCCTCAGGGTCAAGCGGCCGCCGCCGGCGTCCGTCAGGTCCGCCTGCGCACATCTGGCGCGACCCTGCAGCGCCTTGCTGGCGGGGTCTTGCTGGTAAAGCCCGAGGAAGCCCTCCGACCCTACATCAGGGTTTTGAGTGACCGCCTGGAGTATTGGGCCAGGGTTTCGCCGGACAGGGTCTGCCTTGCCAAGCGCGGCACGGACGACCAGTGGCGAACCTTGACCTTTGGCCAGGCCTGGGAGTCCGTCCAGAGCATCGGACAGGCCTTGCTCGACCGCGGCCTTTCGGCGGAACGGCCCGTGGCCATCCTCTCGGAAAACGACTTCGAGCACTTCCTGCTGACCATGGCCGGGCAGCACGTGGGCGTTCCCGTCGCGCCGATCTCGCCCCAGTATTCCCTCGTATCCAGAGATTTCGGGAAGCTGCGGCATACGCTGAACATTCTGACTCCGGGGCTGGTGTTCGTCGCCGACGGCGCCTGCTACGCGCGCGCCATCGAAGCGGTGGTTGGCGAACACGTGGAGATCGCCGCCACCACGGCGCCTCCGGACCGCCGCAAGTCAACCCTCTTCGCGGACTTGCTCGAGACGCGCGCGACGCCGGCGGTCCAGGCGGCCCACGCGCGCATTGATCCGGACAGCCCCGCGAAATTCCTGTTCACTTCGGGCTCGACGGGTGTGCCCAAGGGCGTCATCACCACTCACCGAATGATTTGCAGCAACCAGCAGATGATCGCGCAGGTCTATGGCTTTCTCGAAGATGAGCCTCCTGTCGTCATGGACTGGCTGCCCTGGAATCACGTGTTCGGCGGGAATCACGATATCGGCATGTGCGTCTATCACGGAGGCACTTTTTACATTGATGATGGCAGGCCGGGTCCCGGCTGGATCGAGAAGACAGTGCGCAACCTCCGGGAGATTCCGACAACGTTCTATCTGAATGTGCCGAAAGGCTATGAGGACTTGCTGCCGTTCTTGCGCGCCGATCGCGAGCTGCGCGAGACTTTCTTCCGCCGCCTCCGCCTGATGTTCTACGCCGGAGCGGGGCTTTCGCAGCCCGTCTGGGACGCTTACCGGGAACTCGCCGTGGAGACCTCCGGGGAACGCATCATCATGGTCAGCGGCCTCGGCTCGACGGAAACTTCTCCCATGGCGATCCAGACGACGTGGGAGACGGATCGCGCGGGGATCATCGGCATTCCCGTGCCGGGCGTGGAATTGAAGCTAGTTCCGCGCGGGGCCAAGCTCGAGGCGCGCGTGCGCGGGCCCAACGTCACACCGGGCTACTGGCGCCAGCCGGAGTTGACGCACAAGATTTTCGATGACGAGGGATTTTACTGCTTCGGGGACGCCCTGCGGTTCGTAGACCCTGAGGACGTCAACAAGGGCCTGCTTTTCGATGGGCGTCTGAGCGAGGATTTCAAGCTGGGGAATGGAACCTGGGTCAGTGTCGGCCCGCTCCGCGCCAGGATCACCGCCTTCTGTGCGCCCCTGGTCCGCGACGTGGTCGTCGCGGGACACGACCGCGGATACGTCGCCGTGCTCATCTTTGCAGATTTGGATGCTTGTCGCTCGCTCGCCACGGAATTGCCGAAGGAGGCGCCGCCCGAAACGATTCTGCGTCACCCGGCGGTGCGCGCGCGGTTTCAATCGCTGCTCGCCCGCTTGGCGGCGGAATCGCCGGGCAGCTCGATGCGCGTCGTGCGGGCGATCCTGGCCGAGGAGCCGCTGTCCCTGGACGCGGGAGAAGTGACCGACAAGGGCTCCATCAATCAGCGGGCCGTGCTGGAGCATCGCGCCGATTTAGTGGAGGAACTCTACGCGCCGGAAGCATCCTCCCGCTGCCTGCGCATCTAATGTGGTCTTTATACCGACGGCATCTTAAACCCAGGAAGGGAGCTTAGCAGCATGTTGACCAATCGCCGGCAAATTCAAATCGAATGGGGGCATTGCGACGCGGCCGGAACCGTGTTCTACCCGCGCTACCTCGAGTATGTGGATGCCTCCACCAACCTTTTGTTTGCGAAGGCAGGCCTGTTCAAGCCGCTCATGCTCAAGCAGTACGGCCTCGCGGGATTGGTGGTGGTGGACTTGCGCGCGCGCTTCATTGTGGCCTCCGACTTCGGCGACGTAGTCGAAATGGAGTCCTGCATTTCGGAGTGGGGACGCAGCAGCTTTCTCGTCCACCATAAATTGTTCCGGCCCGATGGCGCCCTCGGCCTGGAGGTTTTCGAAAGGCGCGTCTGGGCGGTGCGAATCGCGAACGAAGGCCCCGTGCAGTTCGCAACCCAACCGATTCCAGAAGAGGTGAAGAGAAGGTTCACGCACCCCGTGGGCGTTTCGACTGACTAACCGGCCGGGCGCTGGGCTCGCTCCTTCACCAGATCCACAGGAGCGTTTCGCTGGCGGCGCCCAGGGAGGGCTTCATGGCGGCAAAGATTGACGTAGAGGCGCTCGCCGACGGCGCCTTCCGCGTCCGCGTGACGGAGGGTGCCACGCAGTCCGCTCACCGCGTCACGCTGAAGCCAGAGGACTATGCCCGGCTGACGAGCGGGAAGATGGAGCCGGCGGAACTCGTGCGGCGGTCGTTCGAATTCCTTCTGGAGCGCGAGCCTAAGGAATCGATCCTTAGGCAATTTGATCTGGCGGTCATCGCCCGCTACTTCCCCGAATTCGACCGCGAGATCGAGCGGCGCCTGGCAGCGCGCTAGAGCGTATCGCGATTCGAGCGCCGCCGGGCGCAGGCCCCATTCAACTCTCTGCGCGGCGCCTCCTCCACAACTGGCTCCTCTACGCTTCCACCAAATGAATAGGCAGCGGCACGAGGCTTTCGTGTTTTCTTAACAATCCCGCCGATGGTATCGTGAGGGGGTGCTGCAGGCGACACGAAGTAAGTCCAACGTCTGCGTCATCCACGAAATGGCGATTCTGACACCACGAAGCGGCCGGTTGACCAATCGGCAATTTGCCGGCGGGGCCTTGTGTGTGTGGTTCCTTCTCGGACTGATGGCCGGCAGCGCCGCAGGTGCAGATCTTCGCCACAGGTCGGCAGGCGCGGTTCAGCCGGGACTAGCGTTTGCCGTCGCCGATTTTGATGGAGACTCTCGTCCTGACTTCGCCAACGTCCGGACCGGGCCGAGCGAGTTCGCGCATACCGAGTACTGGATTCAATTGCAACTGAGCGCCGCAGGGCGGCAATCCATTCGCGTGGTAGCGCCTGCAGGCGGGCTCCGGCTCGCTGCGCGGGATGTGAATGGCGATCAAGCGCTCGATTTGATTGTCACGACGGCATGGCTCAATCAGCCTGTGGCAGTCTATCTCAATGACGGGCACGGGCGGTTTACGTACGCTCAACCAGCCGCGTTTCCCTCAGCTTTCCACACAGGGAAAACAGACTGGAGCCCGCTCGTCTTCGACACCGGGGATGCAGTCGGTGCGCCCGCACCATCGCCTGGCGGTATTTGCTCGGAATTGAGGTGGGTGCCATATCTCCACGCCGATGCAGACTTTGTTGTGTTTCCTGATTCTCCGTTTCTCGTTGCTCCCCTTTTGTTTTCCTATTCGGGCCGCGCGCCCCCAGCCGGGAGTCCTTGCGCCTAGACGCGCGGCTCAGCCGCACTTCCATTGCGGGACATTGCTGCTGAGCTCGCCGTAGGTCTACAACGGAAGGCTGCGCCCCATCCTTCGCAGATGATGCAGACGGCGCGGTCATCGTCCTTCTCGTCCGAGTGCGCCCCAATGGTGGAGCGCGAGGTGAACCCATGAGATGCGCAGTTCACAGAGCGATTAGTCCGGCTCTCGCCGTACCGCCGTTTGTAACCTTGGTGGCTATTGTTGTCGCCATGGGATGTCTGCAAGCCAGCTGCGGTCGCGGTCAAGCTGCGAACGCGAATGCGCAGCAGGAATCAGCTGCAAGTCCCAAGGCCTCTCCGTCCGAAACGACGTTGGACCTGTCACCGAGCCAACTGAACGCCATCAAGATTGAACGGGTGGGGACTTACCTGTTCCCCGTTGAAAGAGAGACGGTTGGCAATATCAGTTTTGCTGACGTTCTTTCCGTTCAGGTTTTCCCTCCCTACCAGGGAAAGATCATTCAGAGCCTGATGGAACTAGGCGACCAAGTTCGGAAGGGGCAGCCACTTTACACGATCGATAGTCCCGATCTGATCCAGGCCGAGTCAACCCTGATCGGTGCAGCGGCGGCCTTGGAACTGACCAGCAAGGAACTGGCGCGGGCCAAGGATCTCCGCGGAACAAACGGCGTGTCCGAGAGGGAGTTGGAGCAAGCGACTTCCGATCAGCAGACCGCGGAGGGCGCTCTCAAGGCAGCGCGGGATGCAGTGCGCGTCTTCGGCAAGTCGGAAGCCGAAATAGATCGGATCATCGCCTCGCGCAAGATTGACCCTGCGCTGGTGGTACCCAGCCCGATTCCCGGGCAGGTCACTACCTTCAACGGTCCGCCGGGGCTTTTGGTGCAGCCCGGCGTTCTTCCGGCGCCCTATACGGTCACCGATGTTTCCATCAAGTGGATGCTGGCCGAGGTTATTGAGAGCGACATTCCGTTGTTTCACCTAGGACAATCGGTCGCGGTCAAGGTGATGGCCTATCCGGATCAAGTATTCCGGGGCAAGGTCTCCAAAATCTACGCCAGCGTGGATCCCGGTACTCACCGCGCGACCATTCGTTCCGAGATTCGCGATCCTCGGAACGATTTGCGCGCGGGAATGCTTGCCAATTTCATCATTCGCGTCGGCAACCCGGTCGAGTCGGTTGCCATACCCGCCAATGGCGTAGTCCGCGAGGGCGATGGAACCATGACGGCATGGGTAACAACCGACCGTCATCATTTTTCTCAAAGAGTTATCAAGACGGGCCTGCGACAGGACGGCCAGGTCCAGATTCTCGAAGGCTTGCAGCGAGGAGAACTCGTGGTGAGCGACGGGGCGGTATTCCTCAGCAATATGCTCGAAGCCCCGCCGACGGATTAGAACGAATGCTCAGTGATCCCATGAAAGACGCCGCGTCATGTTCAAGTCTCTGATAGCGTTTTGCCTGAGCCGCCGCGCCATTGTGGTGTTCGGCTTGTTGTTGTTTGCCGGCGCCGGGCTGGTGGCTTTCAAGAAGCTGAACATCGAGGCGTACCCGAATCCCGCGCCCGTCATTTTAGAAATTACAGCACAAGCCCCGGGCCTCTCCGCCGAAGAGATGGAGCGCTATTACACGCGCCCCATGGAAATCGGCCTCTACTCCACGCCCGGGATCGATATCATTCGCTCGACTTCGTTCTATGGATTGTCCTTTGTCCGCGTCACTTTCAAATACGGCATTGACTACTACTTCGCCCACAGCAACGCGGCCATTGCATTGCAGCAAAACGTCAGCCTGCCCGGCGGGCTAGTCCCCACGATTCAGGGCAGCAGCCTGGTAGGCGAAATCTACCGCTATCAGCTAGTGGGCCCCCCTCATTTCGGAATCACGAATCTTCGTACCGTCCAGGACTGGATTGTCCTGCGGCGGCTGCTGACCATTCCGGGCATCGCCGCCGTCAACAGCTGGGGCGGCCCCACGAAGGAGTTCCAGGTCGACGTAGATCCCCATAAGCTCGAGGCCTACAACGTCACCGTACCTCAAATCCTCACCGCGCTCGGCAACGCCAACATCAACGTGGGCGGACGCGAAATCCGAGTTGGCCAGCAGTCCATCAATATCCGGGGCGTCGGGCTGATTGACGATGGAGGCGCCGATGATTTGGCTCAAGGCTATAAAGTCGGCGACATCGAGAACGTGGTTCTGAACCAAATCAACGGCGTTCCCGTGCTCGTGAAGGATGTCGGGAAAGTTTCCGTTGGTTACCGGCCGCGCCTCGGGATTTTGGGCCGCGACGAACAGGACGACGTGGTCGGCGCGATTGTGGTGATGCGGCGGACCGAAAAGACTGCCGACATGATTCCCAAGGTCAAAGCGGCCATCGACAGCCTCAATCATGACGGAAGTCTCCCGCCGGGCGTCCGCATCGTTCCGTTCTATGACCGCTCGGTCCTGGTCGGAGTCACCACACACACCGTCCTTCACAACCTCATCCTCGGGTGCCTGCTGGTCTTCCTGATTCAGTGGATTTTTCTTGGCGATCTGCGCAGCGCCGTCATCGTCGGCTTGAACATCCCGTTCGCGCTGCTTTTCGCCATCATTCTGCTGGTGTTGGCAGGCGAAAGCGCCAACCTGCTTTCCGTCGGCGCCGTGGACTTCGGGATCATTGTGGATTCCGCCGTAATCCTGGTTGAAAACATATTCCGAAACTTCCAGGCGCGCCCGGAAGAACGGCAGAGCATGCTCCAGCGTCTGGCCAGCGGGTTCTGGGGGCCGGACCCGACCGGACATCCTGAAGGGTCCACGACCACGCGAGGATGGACCGACCGCCTGCGGCTGATTCTGATCAGCGGGATACAGGTTGACAAGGCCATCCTGTTCTCGGCGCTCATCACTGTGGCCGGCTTCGTACCCCTTTTCACCATGCAAGGAGTCGAAGGGCAGATTTTCGGCCCGATGGCGCGCACCTACGGCTATGCGCTGGCCGGCGCTTTGATTGCCACATTCACGATCACGCCCGTGCTCGCCTCATTGCTTCTCCCTAAAGATGTGAAGGAAGCGGAGACTTTCGTAGTGAGGGCACTGCACCGCATTTACAATCCCGCGCTCCGTTTGGCCCTCAACCGACGTGCGGTCACGGTCGGACTCGGCGCGCTCTTTCTCGCTGCCGCTGCCTTTGTGGTGACGCGCCTCGGAAGCGAATTTCTCCCCCACCTAGAAGAAGGAAATTTCTGGATTCGCGCCTCGATGCCCATCACGCTGTCGCTTCAAGACGGCGAAGCGGAAACGAAGAAGATGCGCGAGATTCTGCGGCGGCACCCCGAAGTCATCACGGTCGTTTCGCAGCACGGCCGGCCCGATGACGGCAGTGATGCCGCGCCCTTCTCCAACGTCGAGTTGTTCGCGCCCCTGAAACCCTTTGACGAATGGCCCCGGGGCTTCACCAAAGAAAAGTTAACCAACCAGCTGCAAACGGAGTTCGACAACGAACTGCCCGGGGTCATCTTTAACTTCTCCCAGTACATTCAGGACAACGTCGAGGAAGCGATTTCGGGCGTCAAGGGCTCGAATTCCGTTAAGGTTATCGGCCCCAATCTCGAAACTTTGACAAATCTCGCAGAGCAGGTCCAGGACCAGATGAGCCAGGTGCGAGGCGTCACCGATCTCGGCGTCTTCCCTGTGCTCGGCCAGCCCAACTTGAACATCAAGGTTGATCGCGCTAAAGCTGCGCGCTACGGCCTGAACTCGGGCGACGTGAACTCCGTCGTTCAAGCGGCCATGGGCGGCGCCGTAGCCACCTCGGTCTTGGAAGGCGACCGCCAATTCGATCTCGTCGTCCGCGACACGCCCGAATACCGCGATAGCATCGAAAAAATCCGCAATATCAAGGTCGCTTATCAGACCCCCAGCGGCAACAATGCCTACATCCCGTTGAGCGAATTGGCGACCATCACGCTGGATACGGGCGCCGCCTGGATTTATCACGAAGCCACACAGCGCTATATTCCCGTCAAGTTCAGCGTCCGTGGACGCGACCTCGGCAGCACGGTGACCGAAGCTCAGGAGCGCATCGCCAAGAATGTGAAGCTGCCGAGCGGCTATCGCCTGGTCTGGGCAGGCGAGTTCGGAGAACTGCAAGCCTCGAAGGAGCGTCTGGCAGTGATCGTGCCCATATCGCTCATTCTCATCCTCGGATTGCTTTACGCCATGTTCAACTCCGTCTTGGAGTCCCTCCTCGCCCTGTCCGGGATTCCTTTTGCAGCGGCCGGAGGCGTCGTGGCTCTCTGGATCGCGGGGCTCGACTTCAGTATCTCCGCGGCGATCGGATTTGTGTCGCTGGCCGGCGTTTCGGTCATGAACGGCATTCTGATAATCACTTACTACAATCAAGCCCTGCTGCTCGGCGGCACGCCCACGCAGGCCATGTTTCATGCCGCGTCCACGCGTATGCGACCCTTGCTGATGACGAGCCTGTCCGCGTGTATTGGACTCCTTCCCGCGGCCATCTCTACGGGAATCGGCAGCCAGGTCCAGCGTCCGCTGGCCACCGTGATCGTCGGAGGCATGTTAATTGGTCCCATCATGCTGCTGCTGGTCGTGCCAGCCCTGAAAATGGTTTTTCTGGGCCGCGAGAGCAGGCCGGCACAAGAGGTCGAATCCGTATGAAGACCACTGGTCTTGTCTTCGTGATGATTGGCTTTGCTGTCCTGATGGAGGGGCCAGCTTCCGCGGCCGCGCGTACGACGACATCCGACGACCATGCATCTGCGGCGAGTTCCTCGAATACGGCCAGCAATAGCTCAGGCAATGTTGGGCAGGGCGCTCCTGTCACCGACGAGAAACAGCGGACGAATGCAAAGTCCGCTGACGCACTACCGAAGCGGCGCGACGTCTCTGCCAAGATTCGCACGCGCGGCCGTTCGAGCCCAACCCAGACGAATCGTCCTCAGCAGCTTTCGAGTAACGTGAGCGGGTCCGTATTGGGAAATGCCGTGAATCACTATCAGCCGGGGTCAAGCAATCCTGCCGCTCTTACAAGTGGCAGATCGGTCCAGAACAGCGGAGTCCGCCACGCGTTTTCCGTTCGGCCGGCTAGTGTCGCCCGATTGAGCACGCCGTCGCTCAATAACGTGCGCCACCGCAGCCCTAACCCAGCGATCGTCGGAGGATTGGCGAACGCGCGCGCGAAGAACGATGGGGCCATCAACGGAACCTGGATGCACCGCAAGCCTTGAGGGAATGGA
>Ga0187780_10004440_pt1 | contig 10518 bp, 5 predicted proteins | sample 1015_Q2_SP10_20__FD_132429 | JGI IMG/M metagenome (GOLD analysis project Ga0187780, IMG submission 132429) | Tropical peat soil microbial communities from peatlands in Department of Meta, Colombia - 1015_Q2_SP10_20_MG | ecosystem: Environmental > Terrestrial > Soil > Wetlands > Peat | place...
CGCGGCAGCTTCTGGGCCGCCGCTGCCAGCCGGGCAAGCGACAGCCGCTCGCCCAGGCGAAAATAGACACGGCCCGCGTCCTCGACGCTGCAGCCATTGACCCGCGCCGCCAGCATCAGGTCGCCGGCTGCGGCAAGGACCTCGAGCGACGCCGCCCGACGGGCGACATCGGCCGGCGCGCCCTTCGACTGGAAAGCGGCGGCCCTCTCGGCAAGCGCCGCACTCTCGCTGTCGCCGATCAGCGCGTCCGGCAGACTGCCGAGAGCCCGGACGGCCGCACCCAGCTGCTCGGTCGCGCCGAGGGTGTCGAGGCCGGGCAGGCGGCGAAGCGTCCATTGCACGGCCCTCCTCATGAACCGCTGCGAGGCGACAAGCATGGCAATCTGCGCTTGCGCTTTGAGGCTCGCATCGAGTGCTTCAATGTCCGACCACAGCTCGCGCAGTCTCCAGGCGTCGCGAACCACAGCGAATGCCCGCGCGGTGGTGGCGGCCGTCGCGCCGGTGCGCAGGCCGACATCGCGCACGAAGGTAGGCCCGCAGCGGTTGACCAGCGAGTTCACCACCTGAAGGGCGATGATCTCGCGGCGCAGGCGATGGGCGCGGATCTCGGGTTCGAACCGCCGCTGAAGGAGCGCCGGGAAATAGCGCAGCAACTCGCCCTCGAGCAGCGGGTCGTCCGGCAGGTCAGACTCCAGGATCGCTTCGTTGAGATCGATCTTGGCGTAGGCCAGCAGAACGGCCAGTTCAGGCCGCGTGAGGTACTGCCGGCTCTGGCCTCGCGCGCGCATGGCGGCCGAGTCGGGCAGGAATTCGACCGCGCGGTCGAGACGGCCGCCCTTCGAGCCTTCCGGGCGCTCGAGGGCGCGCATGAAGCGTTCCAGCCGGTCGTGCTCTTCCCCCGCCTGGGCCTCGGCGACGCTGATCGACTGGCTCTGCTGGTAATTGTGGCGCAGCACAAGGCCAGCGACCTCGTCGGTCATGCTGAGCAGCAGCGCATCACGGCCGGGAGCGGAGCCAATCGCGATCTTGATGTTGACCTCGTGGTCTGAAGTGTCGACGCCGGCTGAATTGTCGAGCGCGTCGGTGTTGATCTTGCGTCCCGCCAGCGAAGCCTCGACGCGGCCCCTCTGGGTGAAGCCGAGATTGGCGCCTTCGCCCACCACCTTGGCGCGCAGCTCGGCGCCATCGACGCGAAGCGCGTCGTTGGCGCGGTCGCCAACGTCGGCTTGGCTCTCGGACGACGCCTTCACATAGGTGCCGATGCCGCCGAGATAGAGCAAATCGACTGGCGCCTTGAGGATGGCTCGCATCACATCGATCGGCGTGGCGCTCGGCCTGTCGACGTCCAGCGCGCTGCGCGCTTCGGCCGAAAGCGCCACCGACTTGGCTTCGCGGTCGTAGATGCCGCCGCCCTTCGAAAGGAGATTTCTGTCGTAGTCCATCCACGACGAGCGCGGCAGGTCGAACAGGCGCCTTCGTTCCGCCCAGCTCGCGGCGGGATCCGGCGAGGGATCGATGAAGATGTGGCGATGGTCGAATGCGGCGACCAGCCTGGTCTCCTTCGAGAGCAGCATGCCGTTGCCGAACACGTCGCCCGACATGTCACCCACGCCAGCGACCGTGAACGGCGTGTTCTGGATGTCGGCATCCAGCTCGCGGAAATGCCGCTTCACCGATTCCCAGGCCCCGCGCGCGGTGATGCCAATCTTCTTGTGATCGTAGCCCGCCGAGCCGCCCGAGGCGAAGGCGTCGTCAAGCCAGAACCCGTAGTCGCGGGCGAGCGCATTGGCGATGTCGGAAAAGGCCGCCGTGCCCTTGTCGGCGGCGACTACGAGGTAGGGATCGTCGCCATCGTGACGCACGACATTGGCCGGCGTCACGACGGCCCCGCTTGCGTAATTGTCCGTGATGTCGAGCAGGCCCCGGATCAGGGTTTGGTAACAGGCGATTCCTTCGGCCTGCATCTGCTCGCGCGTGCCGCCGGTCGGGGGGCGTTTGACGTAGAATCCGCCCTTCGAGCCGACCGGGACGATCACCGCATTCTTGACCATCTGCGTCTTCATCAGGCCGAGTATTTCCGTGCGGAAATCCTCGCGCCGGTCGGACCAGCGGATGCCGCCGCGCGCCACCCGGCCGCCGCGCAGATGAATGCCCTCCATGCGCGGGCTGTAGACGAAGATCTCGACCATCGGCCTGGGTGCCGGCAGCTCGTCGATTGCGCGGCTGTCGACCTTGAAGGAAATCCAATCCTTGGCCTGCCAGTAGTTGGTGCGCAGCGAGCAGCGGACGGCATTGAAGAACCGCCGCAGGATGCGGTCTTCGTCGAGCGTGGCGACGGCGTCGAGATCGCCGGCGAGCCGGGCTTCGAGGCTTTCGATCCTGGCCCGGCGCGGCGCCGACCGCGCCTCGCCCAGCACCGGATCGAAGCGGGCGGCAAAGAGCTCGACCACACCACGGGCAATCGCCGGATAAGCTGCGAGCGCGCGTTCCATGTAGTCATGGCTGAAGGGAATGCCGGTTTGGCGCAGGTATTTCGAGTAAGCGCGCAGGACGGCCACGTCGCGCCAGGCCAGGTCCGCGGCCAGCACCAGCCTGTTGAGACCATCGTTCTCCAGCGCGCCCGTCCACAGCCGATCGAGCGCCTCGGCGAGCCGCGGACCTGATGCGGCTAGATCGACGGGCGACCGATCGGCGGTTTCGACCGTCAGCACCTGCAGCGCCACGCTGCCGCCGTCCGCAACCGGCGAATTGGCCCGAAGCTGGAACGGCGCTTCGCTCAGCACCCGGAGACCGAGATTCTCGGCGAACGGCAGGATGTCTGATAGGGCGAAAGGCTCGCCGGGATGGAACAGGCGCAGGCTGAAGCGATGCGCAGGCTGGCCGGGCTCATTCGCCAGCCGCAGACCGAATTCGCGGCCGGCCAGCGCCTCCTGCAGCGGCTCGATGTCGGCCACAGCCTGCTCCGCACCGTAGGTGTCGCGGTAGGCCGCAGGGAACCAGGCGCGCCACCGCCGCGCCGCGGCGCGTCCTTCAGCCTCGCCCACACTTGCCTGCAGCGCAGCCCGCAGTCTGTCATTCCAGGACGTTGCCGCATCGGCCAGGCGCCGCTCGAGTTCCGCCAGATCGGGCGTGGCGGCGTCGGGCGACGGCAGCCGCAAAGTGTAGAGTGCCTGGGCGAGCGCCGAGTCGTTGTTGCTCGCAACCGCGACCGACGTGACCTCGGCCGACCAGACTTCCTGCAGGATGGTAGCGAACCGTTCGCTTAGATCGGCATCGAATCGCTCGCGCGGGACGAAAACGAGGCAGGTGGCAAAGCGGCCGACCGGATCGCGGCGCGTGAAAAGAGCGACACGCCGTCTTTCCTGGAGCTGCAGGATGCCGAGCGCATGGTCATGGAGCGTCTCCTCATCGATCTGAAACAGCTCGTCGCGCGGATAGGATTCGAGAATGGCGAGCAGGGCCTTGCCGTCGTGGCTGTTGGGATCGAGGCCGGCGCGATGCATGACGCCTTTGACCCTGGCGCGCAGGAGCGGCACGTGCTGGGCCATGGCGTGGTACGCGGCCGAGGTAAAAAGCCCGGCCAGTCGCCGCTCGCCGGTGGCCCGGCCGTCGGCATCGTGAGTCTTCACGATGATGCAATCCATCGCGCCGCTGCGGTGAACCAGCGAACGTCGGTCCGTCTTGACGATCATCAGCTCCTGCGTGCCGCGGGCGAAGCGCGACATCGCCTCTCCGCCGCCGGCACCCTCGGCGAACAGATGAACCTCGTCATTCCTCAGGATACCGAGCGCCGACCCCGGCATGAGATCGTAGCGAATGCCGCCGGCCGACGCCGGATCGTCGAGATAGCGATAGCGTCGGTGTCCGAGGAAAGTGAAATTGTTGGCCTCGAGCCAGCGCAGGAAGTCCTCGCACTCGGCGAGATCGGGTGAACGTCCCTGCCGCAGATCCTCGATTGCGTCGAGGCAGGCCTGCCGCATCGGCCTCCAGTCCTCGACCGCCAGCCTGACTTCGCCCAGGGCGCGCGACAGCGACGCCGCAAGTTCGTCGAGCTGGGCGGCACCGGCCTGGCGGTCGACCTCGACATGCATCAACGATTCCATCCGGGCCCGGTTGCCTGCCTCCCCCGCCGCCTCGAGGAGGCTGCCATCCAGGTCGCGGCGGACGGCCATCACCGGATGGGCCAGAAGGTGGACGGCGATCTCCCTCCGGTTGAATTCGTTGGCGATCGAATCGACCAGGAAGGGCATGTCGTCATTGACGATCTGCGCGATCGTATGGCGGCTCTCGAAGCCGTGGTCGGCGAGTGTCGGATTGAAGACCCGCACCTTGGCGATGCCCGGCAGCCGGCGACGCGCGAACTCGAAGAGCGAAGCGGCGGCGGCGGCGCGCTGCTCGGCGGACGCGGCGAGGAGGTCTCTGTCCGACACCCGGTCGAACAGGCAGCGGGCGAATTGAGCCACCTCCTCGCTCGCCGACAGGCCGAGGGCGGCGGCGCAAATCGCGTCGAGGCCATAGGCCGGCCGTCGGTCCATCGGAGCCAGTACCGTGGCCATGGGCGCTTCCTTCCGTCTTGTACTTGCTGCCTCGGCTCGGTTGCGAATGTTAAGCCCCGTCATGGCGATCTGACGACGAAGTTGGTGACACGGAAAACGCCCGGCGCATCGGCTGTTTCGCGCCATGCTCCAACGCCGCTTGGCCGAAACTTTGGCGTTTCTGTTTCACACCCAAGGATTCCGCGGCAAGGCGCGTTTTGTTCTCGTTCGCTTGCTGCGACTGCGAAGGTTTGCACACAACCAATAATGTCAAAAATTGGGACCTATTTTTTGTAGACTTATCAGGGAGTTAAGCGTCCACACCTCAGATTCACACGCGGTTTATAAAAATCGAAATGACACACCGAATGGCTCACGTATCATCAATAGATAGTGGAGATCGGTAAGCCGATCCCAATTAGTAGGTGTCTTCCACAGGGTGTTTTATTCACATCTGTGGACAAGAAGAAAATGGGGGCCGCAAGTGTTTGATATTGTTCAAGTTCGTAGCGGTGCGCGCGTTGTTACCGACTCCTCCCGCGATCAGCGCCTGACGGTCTTCGGCAAAGCCACCCTTTCGGATCGCTACCTTCTGCCCGGCGAGAGTTACCAGGAAATGTTCGCCCGCGTCGCATCGGCCTATGCCGACGACGATGCGCATGCCCAGCGCCTGTACGACTACATCTCCAACCTCTGGTTCATGCCGGCCACGCCCGTGCTGTCCAACGGCGGCACCTCGCGCGGACTGCCGATTTCCTGCTTCCTGAACGAGGCCTCCGACTCGCTCGAGGGCATCGTCGGCTTGTGGAACGAGAATGTCTGGCTCGCCGCGCGCGGCGGCGGCATCGGCTCCTACTGGGGCAACCTGCGCTCGATCGGTGAAAAGGTCGGTATGAACGGCAAGACGTCCGGCGTCGTGCCCTTCATCCGGGTCATGGATTCGCTCACCTTGGCCATTTCACAGGGCTCGCTGCGTCGCGGTTCGGCCGCGGTCTACCTGCCGGTCAACCACCCGGAAATCGAGGAGTTCATCGAGATCCGCCGCCCGACCGGCGGCGATCCCAACCGCAAGGCGCTCAACCTGCATCACGGATTGCTCGTTTCCGACGCCTTCATGCGCGCGGTCGAGAACGACGAGGAATGGGCGCTGGTTTCTCCGAAGGACAAGTCGGTGCAGCGCAAGCTTTCGGCGCGTTCTCTGTGGATCCGCATCCTGACGGCCCGCATCGAGACCGGCGAGCCTTATCTGATCTTCGTCGATCACGTGAACAAGGCGCGGCCCGAGCACCACAAGCTCGCGGGACTGGAGGTCAGGACTTCCAACCTGTGCAGCGAGATCACCCTTCCCACCGGCGTCGACCGCCACGGTAAGCAGCGCACCGCCGTCTGCTGCCTGTCCTCGCTCAACCTCGAAACCTACCTCGAATGGCACGAGCATCCGACCTTCATCGAGGATGTGATGCGCTTCCTCGACAACGTGCTGCAGGGCTTCATCGACAATGCGGGAAGCGACTTCGCGCGCGCCACCTACGCCGCCATGCGAGAGCGGTCGGTGGGCCTGGGCGTCATGGGCTTCCACTCCTTCCTGCAGCAGAACAACATCCCGATCGAGGCGGTGATGGCCAAGGTGTGGAACAAGAAGATGTTCAAGCACGTCCGCGGCCAGTGCGACCGGGCGTCGAAAACGCTGGCGCGCGAGCGCGGCGCCTGCCCGGATGCCGCCGAGTTCGGCATCGACGAGCGCTTCAGCCACAAGCTCGCGATCGCACCCACGGCCTCGATCTCGATCATCTGCGGCGGCGCCTCGCCCGGCATCGAGCCGTCGGCGGCCAATGTCTACAACCACAAGACGCTGTCGGGCTCGTTCGTGGTGCGCAATCCGTACCTCGAGAAGGTGCTGGCCCAGAAGGGCAAGAACGACGAGGACACCTGGACGTCGATCACCACCAGCCAGGGTTCGGTGCAGCACCTCGACTGCCTGGACGACCACGAGAAGGCGGTGTTCAAGACCGCGTTCGAGATCGACCAGCGCTGGCTGGTCGAGCACGGTGCTGACCGCGCGCCCTACATCTGCCAGAGCCAGTCGCTCAACCTCTTCTTGCCGGCCGACGTGCACAAACGCGACCTCCACCAGATCCACATGATGGCCTGGAAGCGTGGCGTGAAGAGCCTTTATTACTGCCGCTCGCTGTCGATCCAGCGCGCCGAGGCGGTGTCGAGCGATGCACTGCCGCTCGGCGATTATGCCTTGACCGTTCCCAAGTCCGACGCCCCCGTGACTCCGCCGATCGGCACGCCGCCGGCAACGGAGCCCAACAACAACTATGAAGAGTGCTTGAGCTGCCAGTAGAACGACCGGCTTCCCCCTGAGGAGCGGCGCGCAAGGGCCGCGTCTCGAAGGGCGAGGCCCACATCGCGCGGACGCCATCCTTCGAGACGGCGCTTACGCGCCTCCTCAGGATGAGGTCTTCAGGAAATGTCCCTTCTCGACGCCAAGCCGATCTACAAGCCGTTCTCCTATCCCTGGGCCTACGAGGCTTGGCTGACCCAGCAGCGCATTCACTGGCTGCCCGAAGAGGTGCCACTCGCCGACGACGTCAAGGACTGGCGCAACAAGCTCAGCGACAGCGAGCGGCATCTCCTGACGCAGATCTTCCGCTTCTTCACCCAGGCCGACGTCGAGGTGAACAACTGCTACATGCGGCACTACTCACGGGTCTTCAAGCCGACAGAAGTGCAGATGATGCTGGCGGCCTTCTCGGCGATGGAGACGGTGCATGTCGCGGCCTACAGCCATCTCCTCGACACGATCGGCATGCCGGAGGCGGAGTATTCGGCCTTCCTCACCATCAAGGAGATGAAGGACAAGTACGACTACATGCAGGGCTTCAACGTCGACTCGAAGGCCGACATCGCCAAGACGCTTGCCGTGTTCGGCGCCTTCACCGAGGGTCTGCAGCTCTTCGCCTCGTTCGCCATGCTGATGAACTTCCCGCGCTTCAACAAGATGAAGGGCATGGGCCAGATCGTCTCCTGGTCGGTGCGCGACGAGACCTTGCACTGCAATTCGGTGATCAAGCTCTTCCGCACCTTCATCCAGGAGAATTCGGAATTGTGGACCGAGGCGCTGCAGCGCGAGCTCTACATCGCCTGCTCGACCATCGTCGACCACGAAGATGCCTTCATCGACCTCGCCTTCCAGCTCGACGGCATCGAGGGCATGACTGCGACCGACGTGAAGCGCTACATCCGCTTCATCGCCGACCGCCGCCTGACGCAACTCGGCCTGCAGCCCATCTACCGCAAGGACGCCAAGAACCCGCTGCCGTGGATGGACCAGATGCTGAACGCCATCGAGCACACCAACTTCTTCGAGAACCGCGCCACCGAGTACTCCAAGGCCTCGACGCGCGGCAGCTGGGAGGAGGCGTTCAGCTGAGCCCGGTTACTTGCCTGTAACCTGAAACATGTGGATCATGATCGCCGGACCCTACACGTCCGGCGCTGCCGATCCCGCGACCCGCGCAGCCAATCTCCGCAAACTGAACGAAGCCGCCCTGGCAGTGCATCGTCTGGGCCACGTGCCGATCGTCGGCGTCAATATGGCATTGCCGATGATCGAAACGGCCGGTGGCGCTGATGCGGCCCATGCCGAGTTGATGATGCCGATTTCGCTCGCCCTGGCCGAGCGCTGCGAGGCCTGTTTGCGCATAGGGGGTGCCTCTTCGGGGGCTGACGCCGAGGTAAGGAAATTCGAGGCGGCCGGGCGCCCCGTCTACAGAGCACTCGGAGAAATTCCGCCGGCGCGGCGTTAAGCGGCGTCACCTCGGCAATTGCTGGACGCGTCATATGTCGTAAACTCGCGCGAATGAAGGGGGGCACTCTTTTTCTGCTGGCTGTTTTCTTCGGGCTCGCCGCGGCAGCGGCTGCGCGCGCGGAAGGGCTCGTCGGTCATTCCGTCAACTATGACGTGAAGTCCGCCAAGGAATCCAAGGACATCTATCTCGAAGGCCAGGCGTCGGTGACCATGGCCCGCACCTGTACTGAATGGAACCTGGGCGAGGTGTTTCAGGTCGCGATCATGCGCGGCGAGCAGCTGGCAGCGCTGAAGAAGATCACCGACAAGGCCGAACGCATCGAAGAGCGGTTGAGCGAGCAGGAGTCGCTGGACGGCACGAGCCTGAAATACCGCACGAACCTGCGTCACGACGCGCGCATCGACGCGGCGACCGGGACGGCGACCCTCGGCAAGGAGCCCGGCAGGCTTCACGCCGTGCTGAGCCGCTACAAGCAGGACAGCGAGTTGCCGGCGGGAACGCTCGCCCCGGAAGCGGCGCGGGCGGAGCTCATCAAGGCGCTGACGGAAAATCCGGACCGCAAGATCGAAATCCGCTCGGTCGAGATGATGCGCTTCCACAAGCCGATCCGGCAGATCTTCAGCATGCTCGGGCCCGAGGACCAGTCGATCAGCCGCGGCAAACCCAAGGATTTGCGCGTCTCGGACAAGGACTTCATGAAAGGCGTGGTCTGGCCGCTGCGCCGGCAGGTGCCGGAGTTCAACGAGTTCGGCGACGAGTTCTGGCTGCTGCACGAAGGGGGAGTCATCGTGCGCCAGATCATTCAGCGCCAGGGTATCTCGATGCTCCTGGAGGCGCGCGAGATCACGACCTTCCCGCCGCCCACCTGCAAGTAACTGCCGGTGGGGAGGGGCGAGCGCAGCGCGGTTTCACTGCAGCTCGCCGCCCGACGAGGAGAGACGAGCGGAAGTCACGCCCAGCCGCCGGCGTGCGGCAGCACGTGACCGGTTATGAAGCCCGCACCGTCGGAGCAGAGGAAGCACACCGTCGCCGCCAGTTCCTCCGCCTTGCCGAGCCGCCCCAGCGGGATCTGCGCCGTCATCTTGGCCATCGCCTCCTTGTTGGCGAGCAGCGCGGGCGGAAAGTAATCGGGGTTCTCGACATAGTTCGAGCCCACCGCATTGACCGTGATGCCGTCCCGGCCGAGCTCCTTGGCGAGCGAGGCGACGAGCCCGTTGGCCGCGGCGCGGGCGGAGACATAGGGCGCGTAGTTGGCGATGCCGCGCAGTGGCGCCGCCGACGAAACGAATACGATGCGGCCATACTTGCGTCTGCGCATCGCCGGCGCCACGAGCTGGGCGAGGTGGAACGGCGCCACCGCCATGGTCTCGAGCGCGGCGCGATAGTCCTCCAGGCGCGCCTCTGCGAGCGGCGCACGCAGCGCGGGATATGCGTCGTTGTTGACGAGCGCGTCGATGCGGCCGTGCCGCCTCAGCGCCAGCTCGACCATGGTGGCGGGCTCGGCGACCGATAGCGCATGGGCGCCGGGGAAGCGGCCTTCGTAACCGTGGCGCGCGCTCGGCGCCTCGAACGAGGCATCGTGCGCGAGCACCGTGGCGCCTTCGGCCAGTGCCGCCCGCGTCGTGCCTTGTCCTGCGAATTTCTCGACATTGGTGATCAGAATCACCCGGTCTTTCAGCAGCATGGCGATTCCTCTAGGTTGCCGCTTATGAGCGATACCCCCGATCCCGGCGGTCGGCAAAGCGCCCCTTTCGGCTACCGCGACGTGCCGGCCGAGGAAAAGGCCGGCCTGGTACGCGCGGTGTTCGAGAGCGTGGCGCCGCGCTACGACCTGATGAACGACCTGATGTCGGCGGGCCTGCATCGGCTCTGGAAGATTGCGTTGGTCGACGTGCTCAACCCGCGGCCGGGCGAGCGCTTCCTCGATGTGGCGGGCGGCACCGGCGACATCGCCTTTCGCATTGTGCGCCGGCAGGGCGAGGCGCCCGACGTCACGGTGTGCGACATCAATCCGGCGATGCTGGCGGTCGGCCGCGATCGCGCCGTCGATCGCGGCCTGTTGCGCGGCCTCTCCTGGACGACGGGCGATGCGGAGGACCTGCCGTTCCCCGACTGCAGTTTCGACGGCTACACCATCGCCTTCGGCCTGCGCAACGTCACCGACA
>Ga0187780_10004441_pt1 | contig 10516 bp, 11 predicted proteins | sample 1015_Q2_SP10_20__FD_132429 | JGI IMG/M metagenome (GOLD analysis project Ga0187780, IMG submission 132429) | Tropical peat soil microbial communities from peatlands in Department of Meta, Colombia - 1015_Q2_SP10_20_MG | ecosystem: Environmental > Terrestrial > Soil > Wetlands > Peat | place...
CACATGACTGGCGAGGCGATCAAGGAAGTCCTCGAGGACGCGTGCGACAATTTGTTCAATCCAGATCCCTACTACCAGCTGGGTGGGGACATGCTGCGCGTTGGCGGCCTCACCTACGCCTGTGCGCCGAACGCAAGCAGGGGCAGCCGCATCAGCGATCTGCGCCTCGCTGGCAAACCGCTGGAAGCGACGAAGAGATACAAGGTGGCGAGCTGGGCTCCGCTGGCGCAGGGCGCGAGCGGGACGCCGGTGTGGGAACTCGTCGAGGCGTGGCTCAAGCACAACAGAAGCGTCGCGACGCGTCGACCAAACGTGCCGCGCTTGATCGGCATGCGAAACAACCCTGGCATCGCATGAGTCGCCGCCCAAGGGCGAGCGGGCCGGAAATCAGCTTTGCGCTCCAGAAGCAACCACCGTTCGCAACCCAAGCCAATGCCCGCGTGCACGAGGGCAGCACGGCTTCAACTCAGAGCTGCGTTACGCTGAACGTGTCGCACGACTTGGTGCTCCCCGATTCGAGCCCGCGCTTGAACCAGCGCACGCGCTGCTCGGAGCTGCCGTGCGTGAAAGATTCGGGCGAGACGTAGCCGCGCGCGCGCATCTGCATCCGGTCGTCCCCGATCTGCGCGGCTGCGTTGAGGCCCTGCTCGATATCGCCCGGGTCAAGGATGCGGCGCGCATGGTCTGCACGGTTAGCCCAGACGCCGGCCAAGCAGTCGGCCTGAAGCTCGAGGCGCACCGAAAGCGCATTGGCCTGGGATTCCGAGGCGCGCTGCTGCGCGGCGTGAACCTTGTCCGAGATGCCGAGCAGGTTTTGAACATGGTGGCCGACCTCGTGGGCGATCACGTAGGCTTCCGCGAAGTCTCCGGGGGCATGGAAGCGGTTGCGCAGGTCTCGATAAAAGCCAAGGTCGATGTAAACCTTCTGGTCGAGCGAACAGTAGAACGGGCCGACGGCAGCCTGCGCGAAGCCACAGGCGGACTGAATCGCACCGGAGAACAGCACCAACTTCGGATCGACGTAGCTGCGCCCGCTCGCCCTGAACAGCTCGCTCCAGGTGTCTTCGGTTGATGCGAGCACAGCAGAGACGAAATCCTTGAGCCGCTCCTCCTCGGGCGAGCTTTGCGCCGGCCCGGCCGAGGGCGCGACCACGCTGCTCGAGGGCACCTGCTGCAGGAGCTGGCTCGGATCGACGCCCATCAGCAGGGCAATCACGACGACGATCACCACCCCGATGCCGCCGCCTGCCAATTTCATGCCCCCGCCAAAAGAGGCACCCCGCAGGTCCTCGACGTTGTCGCTGCGCCTTTCGTCTTCCAATCTCACGATTGTCCTCCCGACCTACGCAGCGCGACGTCTGGTCATTCTAGCTCGCCCGCCTTGCGCGCGGGCTGTGCCTACGTAAGCGGCTTGCCCCCCGGCCAAACCGGGTTCTGGGCCAGATCCGGCCATGCCGCAGGGGCGCGGCACCGCCGCTCTTGCTCCTCCGCGGGTCGCGCCGGGTCCCACATCGCTGCCAGGTAGCGGTTGCCCGTGATTCCGTCGGCGGCGTTCGAGCACAGCCACACGATGGGTGGAGCCATGACAGCCGGCGAAATCAGCTCGGCGCGTGTAAAGCCAGACGCCTCCGGCACCATGGGCGTGTCTGCCGGTCCACCGGGAACCACGATGTTGACCGTCACGCCGCTGTGCGCGAACTCCTTGGCATGTCCCGATGTCATCGCCTCGAGGCCGGCCTTGGACGGCCCGTACGGGTGAAATCCCCCGCGCAGCATGGTGAAGAAGCTGGTGGTGACGTTGATGATTCGGCCCCAGCGCTGATCGAGCAGAGGGTCGATGGCGGCGCGAGTCATGTTCCAGGCACCCGTGAGGTTGGTCCCGATGAACCGCTGCCACATCTGCGGTGTGATCTCGCGAATGCCAACTGGCTTCACCATGCAATCGGCGCGGATCGCGGCCATGCCGAGGCCGGCGTTGTTGATGAGGATGTGCAATCCCGCGAACTCGCCGATCGTCTCCTTGACCGCGCGCTCGCAGGCCGCGTAGTCCGAGATGTCGGTGAGCTTCGCGGTCAAGCCGCCTCCTGCGCGCTGCGCAGAAGCGCTTGTGAGCGCAGCCAATGCGTTCTGATTCACGTCCAGTGCGGCGACCTTAGCTCCCTCGGCAAGCAGGGCCGGCACGAGCACGCGCCCGAATCCGCCCGCCGCGCCGGTGATGATGGCGACCTTGCCGCTCAGCAGTCCTGCCGACATCTTCGACTCCCGGGCTAGCGCGTGAGCGCGCGCTCCACAAAATCGAGGCGATCCTGGCCCCAAAAAATCTCGCCGTTCACCAGGTAGCTCGGCGCACCGAAGACCTGGCGCTCGATCGCTTCCTGCGTGTAGGCCGCGTAGGCGGCCTTCGCGTCGGGCTCGCGTGCGCGCAGCGCGGGCCCGTCCATGCCCAGCGCAGCGGCGATCTCATCCAGCGTCCGCGCCTCGGCGCAGTTGCGCTCGCGCACCCAGCACGCCTGCATGATGTCGTGGGCGAGCTGCATGGCACGCGCGGCGCCGTACTCGCGATCGGCTGCGATGATCAAGTACGAAGCGATCTCGGTGGCATACGGAAAATATTTCGGCTCCAGATTCAAAGGCAGCCCGAGGTGCTCGCGCCAACGCCGCAGCTCGATCAGGCGGTACGCCTGACGTTGGGGTGCGCGCTGCTTGAGCGGTAGCCCGCCGGAGACCGGGAAGATGCGTGCGTAATCCACCGGCTTCACGTTCACCTGCGCGGCCGCGCGCGCGGCCATCTGGACAAAGCGCGCGTGCCCGAGGTAGGTCCACGGCGAGGCGGGGGTGAAGTAGTAGTCGACGATCTTGGGCATGGCAGCGCTGGCGATTGCGGTGAAGGCCGCTATCTTCGCACACCGGCGCTACATGCCCAACCCGACTGCGCCGAAGAGCCCCGGCGCGGCGAGCGCCTAGCCCTTAGGCAGGCGTTCCAGGGCAAGCTTGAGCAGTGCGGCCACCTCTTCGGGCTGCACCGGGCGCAGGGCCGCCGCCTTGAGCCCGTTTAGCTCGATGTAGCGCTGGCCGGAGAGGGTCCCGGCCACACCTTCGACAAAAAACGCCGCATCACCCACTCCCGCCATCGAATGCACTTTGCGTATACCGCTGCCCTCGGCAAGCGACACGCGCTGCTCGAAGCGCTTTCGGTCCCACGCGTGAAGATGGACCAGCACCAGGAAGCGGTGCCCGCTCTCCCCTTTCATCTCGTAGACACACATGGGCACGCCGAACGGGTCGCGCTCGGCCTGCCCGTCGAGCGGGGTGTGTCCGAGTACCGGCGCGAGATCGGTCGGCCTGAGCAGGCACGGGCTGACACCGGCCGCGCTGGCGCAACCGCCCGCCAGCCACATCAGAAAGATAGCAATGACTCGCATGGCATATCGACTCGGCGACGAAGGCTCGCGCAGTTTTTGTGACCCGCGCTAGTGGCCGGCGGGCTTGACCGCCAGCACCTTGGCCTTTTCTTCTTCTGGAAGGTACCAGTCGTACAGGTCGACGCGCCGCCGTGTGTCCTTGTCGCCCACTTCCACGGTGAGCAGCGTGTGGTCCTGGCATTGCCCGGACTCGGCTCTCTCAGGGGTGCTCAACACGCACACGCTGAAGGCACTGTAGGCCCCGCGCAGGGGTTGCTCGCCCGGTTCGTCCTCGACGCCGGGGCCGTGCGGGATGGCAAATACGATGTAGCGCCCGGCGGCCACTTCGAGCCGATAGCTGCGCTGTTCCGCGCGCGTCTCGATGCTGTACTGTTTGCCGCTATCGAGGTCCACTGCGACCACAGTCAGAGCGGGAATCGCATCTCCAGGAAAAGCGAGCCCGCCGGTGATCGTTCCGGCGAGCGCCGGGGCGAAGGCGGGCAGGCTGGCCGCTAGCGCCGCCAGGCGCAACGCTGTTCTTGATCGTGTCGCAACCATGGCGTTTCTCTCCTACCTGGTGCAAACCGCGAATTGCTCCACGAACCGCAAGCTGTCCCCGCGTGCACAGCCCGTAGCAATATCGGTCGGTTCCGGGCAACCTTGAGTGAGCGCCAGCGCCGCGGATGCTGGCCCCATCTGCTATAGTGCGCGCCTTTTCCCAGCACGCGGCTTCGGTCTCGAACAAGCGTGGATCCCGCGCCTCAATCGCTCAAAGCACTTGCACTGCGGCTACCTGCGCTCAGGCAGGACGTTGCGGGCAGAGCGCGCGTGGACTACCGTGCGCTGCTCGCTCTTGCCGGGCCGCTATTTTTGAACAGCGGCATCCAGGCGGTACTCAACCTCACCGACACCTGGTTTCTCGGCCGCATCTCCACCAGCGCTATCGCGGCAGTGGGTGCGGTCTACTGGTTTGTTATCGTGTTCGTGCTGCTGTTCGGCGGGGTCGCCATGGCGGTGCAGACCCTGGTGGCGCAGGCCTACGGCGCAGGCGAGCGCGTGCGCGCGGCACGGGTCACCTGGGCCGGCCTGTGGACGGTCGTTACCATGAGTCCACTGTTCGTGGGGGTGGCGCTGACGGGCAAACCGTTGATCGCGCCGTTTAACCTCGCGCCAGACATCGAGGCCCTGTCCCTGCAATTCTGGTTCCCGCGCTTGCTGGGCGCCATCGGGGGCGTTGCGCTTTGGACCGTATCGAGTTTCTTCAACGGCATCGGCCGCACCCAAGTCACCCTGCTCATGATGGTGTGTGTGGCGAGCGTTAACGCCGCGCTCAATCAGGTATTCATTTTCGAGCTCGGCATGGGTGTGGCGGGCTCCGCCTGGGCCACCGGCGCCGCGCAGCTGGTCGGGCTTGCTGTCGGAATGAGCATGTTTTTGAGCCGCGGGGTGTGTCGCGAGTACTCGGCGCACCGCTGCTGGCGCCCCGACGCCGATGAGATTCGCCGCGCAATCGCGCTTGGTTTGCCGATGGGTCTTTTGCCGGCCGTAGATCTGATCGGATTGGCACTGTTTCAGGCGATGCAGGCGAGCCTTGGTGCGGTGGCGGGGGCCTCGACCCAGATCGTGATGATGATGACCTCGATCGCCTACATGCCCGCCATCGGCATTGCGAGCGCCGGCACCACCCTCGTGGGCCAGTCAATCGGTGCCGGAGACCGCGCGTGGGCGCTGCGTGTGGGCGATGCGGCGATCATGCTGACGGTCGTCTATATGGGCGTGGTGAGCGTCGCGCTCGCACTGGCCGGGCCCTGGCTGCTGCCGCTGTTTGTCTCAAGCAGCGACCCCCATGCCAAAACCGCGCTGGCCCTGGGCTATACCCTGCTGTGGATCGCAGCCGCCTACCAGATCTTCGACGGCTTTAACCTCGGCTCTGGTTTCTGCCTCCGGGGCGCGGGCGACGTGCGCGTGCCCGCACTCATCGTGCTGGTGGTGTCTTGGTTTTGCTTCGTTCCGCTCGCTCACATGCTGAGCTTTGCAAGCGGCGAGGGCTGGGTTCACTTTCTCCCACAGTTCGGCCTCGGTGCCGCCGGAGGATGGAGCGCGCTGCTGCTGTATACCTTCGCGCTCGCGACCGCGATGTTCTTACGCTGGCGTTCCGGCGCATGGCGCCGGATCGATCTGGGCTGAACCAGTCAAGAACGCGCGGCCAAGCCTTGGTATGCCCGAGCGGCCCGCCGCGGAGCGCGCGTTATCGTCCGTCAGAAATGCAATTGTTTGCATGCCACCCTGCATCGAGCATGGCGCGCCGAAAAGGGAGCATCGCTCTACAGGCCAAGCGCGAGATCGCAGCCGCATGTGCAGCGCCGCGGCATGACGCGACAACTCATGACCGAACCGTGACACGCCTGGATCGTCTCGTTTTCGTGCTGGTCGAGGGGGAACGCATGTTTTGCCAGTGACAGGGAAGGCGCGAAGTGGTGCAATAGCGGCGTGTCCCTCAACGCACCCAGCTTCGCCCGCCTGCGGCTGCTAGCGGCCTGGCTTCTGACCCTCGCCTTTGCGCTCCCGGCGTGGAGTGCCGAGACGCTGGCGCCGGCGATCTTCCTGGTGGCCAAGCCGGACCTGCTCGACCCGAACTTCGCGCAATCGGTGGTGTTGGTGGTGTTTCCGAAGGATGCGGGGCCGGTAGGTGTGATCCTGAACCGGCCAGTGCCGCTGACGCTCAAGGAGGTGTTCCCCGAAGAGCCTCGACTCAGAGGTCGCGGCGATCAGCTCTACTTCGGTGGACCGGTGCACGTCAATGCGCTCATGTTCTTGTTCCGCCGCGCCGATCCGCCAGCGAGCGCGTTCCCGGTCGTTGGTGACCTTTACCTGAGCGGGGACGGAGGGCTGCTCGATGAGATGTTGTCACGCCCCGATGGACAGGTGCAGCGTTTCTTCCTTGGCTACTCCGGCTGGGCCACTCAGCAGCTCGACTTTGAGATAGCCGAAGGCGGGTGGTACGTGATTCCCGCGGATCTGGACACGGTGCTGAAGGGCAATCCGAAGACGCTATGGCGCGACTTGCTTCTGCGTGCAACGGCCGTAAAGACCTGACAAGCGAGCGCGCGTGACGCAAGCTGCAGAGGACAAGCTTTTCTCGGTGCGCGATCAGGTGGTGCTCGTCTCGGGCGGCAGCCGAGGCATCGGCCGCGCGCTTGCCGAGGGGTTTGCCGAGCGAGGCGCCCAAGTCATCATCTCCGGCCGAGAGCTCGCTACGCTGGAGCGCACGGCGCGCGAGATATCGAAGTCGCCGCTGCGGGTGCGCGCGATCGTGGCCGATGTGGCCGTCCCCGAGGACATCTCACAGCTAGTCGATCAGGTGCTCGACCAGTTCGGCCGCATCGACACCCTGGTGAGTGTCGCTGGTGTAAACAAGCGCATGAAGGTCGAGAATTACACGCCCGAGGAGTTCGACTGGATCCTCGACATTAACTTACGTGGTGCGTTCGTGCTCGCGCAGCGAGTTGGGCGCCACATGATCGAGCGGCGCAGCGGCAGTATCATCAACATCGACTCGCTCAATACCTATGCGCCGCTCAAGGGCGTCACGCCGTATGCGATCAGCAAGGCGGGCGTGTCGATGATGACCCGCGCGATGGCCACCGAATGGGGGCAACACGGGGTGCGCGTGAACGCAATTGCCCCTGGATTCTTCCCCACCGACCTGTCGAGAAAGCTGTGGGCGCAGGACAAGATGCGGGTATGGGGTGAAAGCAACACGCCGCTTGGCAAGTTGGGCGAAGTGCGCGATTTGGTAGGCAGCGCGATCTTCCTCGCCTCGCCTGCGGCCCGCTTCGTGACCGGCCAGGTGCTGCGCGTAGATGGCGGCTGCTCGGCCGGAATCTCGTGGCCGATCGACCTGTGATCCTGGCATAGGCGCAGCCCGCCACACCCTGCTCGGGTTGACGGGCACGGCGAACCGAGGCCGAACGCTCCTCACACCTAGAGGTTAACCCACTGCCAGCAGGCCTCCCGCTAATAGGCCAGCGCGAGCAGCGCTCGCCTTGGTGCGCCGGCTTCGAGAGCGAAGCGCGCGCCTTACATCGCGAGAATTTGCCAAGCAATCATCATCTGAGCCACAAACCCGGCCACAAAGGCGAGGGTGCGGATCCAGCTGATGCGCAACGCATACGCGAGGAAGTGAACGATCCTCGCCCAGAAGTACAGCGCGCACGCCGCAACGGTCACGCCGTTGCTAATGCCGGCCGCCTGAGCCGCAAGTACCAGCGCGGCGAAGACTACAAGGTTCTCGACGGCGTTGGCATGCGCAGACTTCATCCGCTTTGCCCACGGCGACTGCGGTTTCGGGTTGTCGGGATACCCGACGGTGTCCATCAAACCCCACACAAAGATACGATCCAGGATGTAGGGGATCCACATGAGCGCGGTGAGTGTCGTGATCCAGACCAGATACGTGAGCTCTGCTTTCATCGCTTCCTCCGCATGTGCTGTTGCTGTAGATCTCGCCTTTCAGCGCCCGTGGAGCGGGCGCGCCGGTAGTATACCGTCATCATGGATCTGACCGAAGCTTGCAGTGGCTGCACGCGCGCTGCGCAGCTGCCTTCAACGCGCAAGTGGACACGAAGCGCAGCGTGCCGCAGGCTATGTCACGCGCGGGCGTGAGCTTGCTTCCTGGCGCAAGTTGCATTTCGCACGGGTCGCATCGATACTGAAGCGTCCCACCGCGGCAGCTGGAAGATAGCGCGCACTTGCCGAAAAGGCGAGCCGTGGTGCTCTCTCAAAAGGTAGGCAGCGTGAAGGTTCTAGTTTTGGGGGCGGGCGTTGTCGGCGTTACCAGCGCCTGGTATCTGGCCGAGGCCGGTCACGAGGTCACCGTGGTCGACCGACAGCCCATCGCCGGATTCGAAACAAGCTTCGCCAATGGCGGGCAGATTTCGGTGAGCCATGCCGAGCCGTGGGCGAACCCGGCTGCGCCCCTCAAGATCCTGAAGTGGTTGGGGCACGAAGATGCCCCGCTGTTGTTTCGCCCGAGTTTGAGCCCACGGCAATGGAGCTGGGGTCTGCGATTCCTGTTCGAGTGCTTGCCCGCGCGTACCCGTCGCAACACCTTGGAGATCCTCAAGCTCGCCTGGTTCAGCCGCACCGAGCTGCAGGCTTTGCGCGAGCGCACGGGGATACGCTACGAGCACTCGGAGTTCGGCATCCTGCATCTGCACACGGATCCGCGCGAGCTCGACGCCGCGGGGGCGCGCGTCGAGCTCCTGCGCAGCCGCGGGTTCGAGACGCAGCTCAAGACGGCGCGGGAGTGCGTCGAGATCGAGCCCGCGCTCAAGCACAGTCGGGTATTGCTGGCCGGTGGCACCTACTCGCCGCACGACGAGTCGGGCGACGCACACCTGTTCTCGCGCCGCCTGGAAGAGCTGTGCCGCCGCGCCGATGTCGTGTTCCTGTTCCAGACCACGGTGCAACGGCTGCTTCACGAGGGCGGCCGTATCACCGGTGTGCGTGTGCGCCACGTCGAAGGCCCCGAGCAGGTCCTGCAGGCCGATGCCTACCTGGTGTGCCTCGGCAGCTACACGCCGCTTCTGGTCCATCCGCTCGGTGTGCGCCTTGCGGTCTATCCGGTCAAAGGCTATTCGGTGACCATACCGATCCGAAGCTTTGAGATGGCGCCGCGAGTCTGTCTCACCGATGAGGGCGCCAAGCTCGCGATTTCGCGCCTGGGTGATCGACTGCGGGTGGCCGGAACGGCGGAGCTCAACGGCTACGACAATTCGATCAATCCGGTACGCTGCCAGGCGATCCTGCGGCGCGCCGAGGAGCTGTTTCCGCAGGCCGCCGACTACTGGCGCGCGCAGCCGTGGGCCGGCTTGCGTCCCGCCACGCCAAGCAACGTACCGGTCGTTGGACACACGCGGTTGTCCAACCTTTTTCTTAACTGCGGGCACGGTACCCTGGGCTGGACCATGGCCTGCGGTTCGGGCCGCGCCATCGCCAGCATCATCAGCGGCAAGCAGCCTCCAATCGATTTCGCGTTCGCGCGTGCGTGAGCGCCGCGCGGGGCGCCCAAAAAGCCCGCGGCGTCCTCGCGGATATTCTCCGAGCCCCCAGTCGCAATCCCCCCGGCAACCCCTTGAGAGAATCCGGCAGGTTCGGAACGTGCTTGCTCCAAGACGCGGACAACGGCACACTTGATTCCAACCGAACGGAGATCCTATGGCAACCGGCGGACCAGAGTGGTCCTTGCCCGAGCCCCATCTCAAGGCGCTGGCGCAGCACGGGACTGTCAAGGCTTACCCCAAGAACGCCATCCTGGTCAACGAGGGCGATCGCAGCGATTCGCTCTATGTGATCCTGTCCGGCAAAGTCAAAGTGTATTTGGCCGACGAGGAAGGCAAGGAGATGGTTCTCAACACGCAGGGTCCCGGAGAGTATTTCGGCGAGATCATGCTCGATGAAGGGCCGCGCTCGGCGTCGGTGATGACGCTCGAACCCAGCAAGTTCTCGATCGTCTCGCGCGAGCAGTTCAATCAGTTCCTTGCGGACAACCCCGAAGTCAGTCTGGAGCTCGTGCGCAGCCTCATCCGCCGAGTCCGCGAGCTCACCAAGAAGGTGAGCGACCTCGCACTGCTCGACGTCTATGGGCGCGTGAGACAACTGCTCCTGGAGCTCTCTGCCGAGCACGATGGGAGGCTCGTGGTCGAGCGCCTCACCCAGCAGGAGATGGCGAGCCGTGTGGGCTGTGCACGCGAGATGGTGAGCCGCATCCTCAAGGATCTGCGCAGCGGCGGCTACATCAAGGACGACGGCGAGCGGCTGATCATTCTGAAGAAGCCGCCACTTAGGTGGTGATGGGTGTCACTTGCCCCCGCTGCCAGCACGCAAATCGAGCTGGCGCGAGGTTCTGCGAGCAATGCGCGGCGCCGCTCGCTCGCTTCTGCAGCCACTGCGGCACGCCGCTACCCGAGGGCGCGAAATTTTGCCCGGGCTGTGCGCACCCCGTTGACGTTGCTCTTTCCTCGCCAGCGCCGCCATCGAGCGGTGCGGCGCAGTCCGGAGAGCGACGGCACGCCGCGGTGTTGTTCGCGGACATCTGTGGATACACCGCGCTG
>Ga0187780_10004442_pt1 | contig 10513 bp, 3 predicted proteins | sample 1015_Q2_SP10_20__FD_132429 | JGI IMG/M metagenome (GOLD analysis project Ga0187780, IMG submission 132429) | Tropical peat soil microbial communities from peatlands in Department of Meta, Colombia - 1015_Q2_SP10_20_MG | ecosystem: Environmental > Terrestrial > Soil > Wetlands > Peat | place...
ACCTATGGAAGGTGCAGTCCAATTCCATGTTGCGTTGATGCCGCTTGGAACAGGAACACCGTTGAGATACCATAGATAAGAGTAAGGAGGTGTTCCTCCAGAGGTTGTAGAAGTGAACAGTTGAGACTGGCCTACGTTTATGATGATAGAACTTGGAGATATTTTGACTGATGGTGCAGAGTTTACGGTTACGAAAGCGGTGTTAGATTGAGCATTAGAATGATTGGTCGCATTGTCGGTTACTGAAACACAAACAGTATACGAGCCTGTTGAGGTTGATGAGAAGACCCACGTGGAGCTCGTTGCGCCTGAGACCTGGTCGCCGTTGAGGTACCACTGATAATTGTAAGGAAATGTTCCCCCTGTAATCCTGCAAGTAAATAGTTGCTGTTGACCAACGTCCATAGCCATGGAAGTTGGAGTAATTATGACTGAAAGAGGGCCATTTACTGTGACTGTTGCGTCGTTGGATCCAACTTGCATGCCAGCGTCGTCGGTGACTATCACATAGATTATGCAAGCGCCAGGTGATGTGGGCGTGAAGGTCCAAGTTGAGTTCGTGGCGCCTGAGACCAACGTGCTGTTCAGGTACCATTGATAATAGTAGAGAGAAGTGCCTCCCGAGATTGTTGATGTGAACAATTGGGACTGACCAGCATCCATGACGACAGAGGCAGGCAAGAGGCTCACAGAGAGCGCTGGATTGACGAATATTGTCGCAATGTTGGACTCTTTTTCAAGGTTAACACTATCCGTCACTTTGACATATACGTTGTAGGAATTCGGGGAGTTAGGTGTGAAGATCCATGAGGAGTTGGTGGCACCTCGAACAGTATTGCCATTCAAGTACCATTGATAAGTGTAGGGCGAAGTGCCTCCAGAAACAGAGGATGTAAACAAAAGAGATTGACCGACGTCGATAGTGATCGCGTGAGGCGAAATACTAGCTGAGAGTGCAGGGTTGACGGTGGCAGAAGAGGCTCTAGATTCTGCGACGACTCCAACATTGTCCGTAACGTTGGTAGAGACAGTGTAAAAGCCGGCAGAAGAAGGATTGAACATCCATGAAGAAGAGATTCCGCTCAAGACTAATGAACCGTTAAGATACCACTGATAAGAATAAGGATAGGTGCCCCCAGAAACAGATGACGTGAACAGAGAAGACTGACCTACATCCAGGCTGACGGAAATAGGCGAAAGGGCAACAGAAAGTGCTGGATTTACTAAAACATTCGTAGTGTTCGAAGCAGCACTTTTGCTTGCAGCATCAGTGACGTTCAGATAGACTTGGTAATTTCCTGTTGATGTTGGGGTGAAACCCCAAGTTGGGTCGTTTGCGCTGTAGACTGCGTTTCCGTTAAGGTACCATTCATACGTGTATGGAGGTGTGCCGCCAGAAGAGGTCGAGTTGAAGGTTTGGGTTTGTCCAAGATCCATTATTGCGGAACTAGGGCTGATGGTTACGGACGGAACAAAGGCAAACGTTGCTTGCACGATGTGGCTACTATTCATAAGGATATTTATCGGGTTAGCTGGGTTTTTCAGGGATCCGTCAAATACCCAGTGAGTGAGTTTGTAGCCAGCGTCAGGCGTGGCAATGACTTGTTTGCTTGTTCCTGCGTTGATGATATATGCTCCAGACGTAGGATTCGTTTTGCCACCATTCGTGGGAGCTATAGTTAATGTGCATGGGATTGAAGTAGGGGTCATTAGGGGATAGTGGTCTACGTTATTAGTGGCAATCGTATATGCTGTGTCACCTATTCCATCACTTCCAGTTTTGTTTTGATAAGGCCCACTGTGCAGGTCTTTTCCCTTGTAATCGCTCCAGTAGTTGCCTCCGGCTGGGTAGCCATCATCCCACGTGTTCTTCAATAGGCTATACGTCGTGACGTAAGCCCGGTCATAGATGTTGTTGTGGTAGAAGATATTGCTAGAAGAGAAGTCGAGAAAGATGTCGAATACAAAATTGTTTTCTAGAGTATTTCCTGAAATATTATTGTTTGAAGAGTAATGGAGCGCAATGCCGTGCTCCATGTTGTCTGTTATGTTATTTCCAGAAATAGTGTTGCTTGAAGAGTAGTAAGAAACTGAGATACCATCCTCGTTGTTTCCTTTTATGTTATTTCCGAAAATAGCGTTGTAAGAAGAGCCGTTCATGAATATGCCTTCATAATAGTTGTAGGTTATCTTGTTCCCTGAAATGGTGTTGTTATTGGAAGAAGAAAAAAGCGCGATGCCATGCAACGCACTGTAATTTATGTTGTTTCCGAAAATGAAGTTGTTCGAAGAAGAATTGAGCTTGATGCCATATAAGCATCCTGTTATTTCTATGTTGCTGATTGTTACGTTTCTTCGACCTGTTAGGTCTATTCCTGTTCCATTTCCTAAGTCTTGAAGCGTGAAATCTCGCCCATCTACGATTACGTTGTCTTTTTGGATTACAATGCAATTTTGAACATTTGCAGTTAGAGTGTAGAGATTTCCACTTCTTTGTATAGGTGCTGATTGTGGGTCTATTGAGCCGTCAGCCCTAATGTATATGATTCCACTTGCCTGAGCTGGCATAATCCTGAATGCCGAATAGAGCATGCTTACCAGCAATATTACCAGCAAAACTCTGGCAACTACCCTCCTCATTCTCCCTTCTCCTTTACCTTCTCCCCGTAGAGGATATCCTATAACTTGTTTATGCGCGGATACTTATACGGTTTTTTACGTCGGATTATAGAAGAAAGTTCCACGAGACAATGCTCATCTTCATCTGCCTCAAGGCCTACTATAACGAACATATCCTTTTAGGAAGAAAGAGCTCGTGTTATTGGTGACTGAAGCCATAAAAAGTGAAGAACGGAAAATTGTTGATGCAGAGCAGGATTAATGAGACAAACCAGGCGTTATATGAGCATCGGTTCCAGCAGTAGCTGCTACCCTCAGCAGTACAGTTCTTGCATTCAGGTCTATCAAAAAACTTGATTATCTTGCCCCCATTATTCTAAGCGTTGAACTTCCATTTTTACTTTGCGATAAATCTTTGACCCAATTGGGCGCGAGGAGAACTGTGTTTCAGTATTTTTTATGGAAACTTCGTGTATCGAAGAAACTGTTATCAACCACAGATTCTTCATAGTAAGACTGTCACGTTCGCTTGAGACGTTGAGGATTCCAACTTGGCAACCAAAACGGAGCTTCTGAACCAGCTCTCCATCGACCAACTGATGGAGATTGCCGTTGCTGAAAAGATCAGCGTTCCTGAGGGCACGGAAAAGAAGGTGATAGTCCGCCTCCTCATCCCGCTGCCTATGGAAAAAATCCGCCACTATTTGGTTGAATACTCAGATCAGGATAAACCCAAAGAAGGAATACTTGAGCCTATACTGAGAACTGCGACTTCGATGGTAGGAGAAGAGTTTGGCGATCTAGTAAGGGAAAAAATGATGAAGGCGCTGCGAAATGAGCCAGCAGGAGAAGGACACAAAGAGAACGACTTTGGGAGACTAGTTAAAGAGAAAATCGCTCAAAGTCTTGAGCAAGAACGTTCAGGTAAACTGGCCCATGCAAGTAGGGTGACGCAGCAACCCGGCGACAAGAGCGAATCCTTCACTGTGCCAACTGTTCTTCCAGATCGAATTAAGACAGACTATGACGATCTTGACAACTTGCTCTTTGGCGGAATTCCCAAAGACTACGCAGTCATTCTAGAGGCGCCTTCATGTGACGAACGAGAGTTGCTGATAAAATCCTTTCTGGAGGCAGGAGCTAAAGAAGGTCAGATAACATTTTACGTGACCGTAGAAGCAAGCGAAGGAAAAGCACTTGCAGAACAGTTTCAATCGAATTTTTACCTTTTCATATGCAATCCACAAGCAGACACGATAATTTCAACACTTCCAAACGTGTTTAAACTCAAGGGAGTCGAAAATCTCACAGATATCAACATTGCTCTAACGTCGGCGTTTCGCAAATTAGACATGTCTCTACGGTCTCCAAGGCGAGCCTGCATCGAAATAATCTCAGACGTCCTGCTGCAACACCACGCAGTGTCTATGAGAAGATGGTTAACTGCACTTGTACCAGAACTAAAATCAAGAGGCTTTACAACACTAGCTGTCATGAACCCATACATGCACCCTTCACAGGAAGTTCAAGCCATTCAGGATATCTTTGATGGCGAAATCAGCATCTACGAAAAGGAAACTAATGAGGGTCCCGAGAAATTCTTGAGAATAAGGAAAATGGTCAACCAAAGATATCTAGACAACGAGTTGCTCATTAGAAAAGAGAGGATCAGCCAGAAAAGACAGGTATGCAACGACAACGCCTTAAAGGAAACAAGATAATGCACTCTGATGCGCCCACAAGTGATAATTGATTCTCTTTGGTCAGTTTTTGCTTAGCCACACAGCAATAATCCTGAGTTCTCCGTAGGCAGAGAAGACCTACACAAATCATAAATATCTACTGACTAGAAATCAAACAAGGAAAAGGTGAAAGATATTGGCTGAAAAAATAAAAAGTGGCATTGAAGGGTTGGACGAGCTAATCGGTGGTGGAATTCCTGCAAAACGAGTTATACTTGTTGTTGGCGGGCCAGGTACTGGAAAAACAATTTTCGGGGCTCAGTTTCTATACAGCGGTATTAAGGATTACAACGAAAATGGCGTTCTTGTTAGCCTCGACGAAGGAAAAAACCATTTCTATGCTGAAATGCAACAGTTCGGATGGGATTTCAAGAAAGCTGAGGACAGCAGAAAATTCGCTTTCATAGATGCAACAAGGATTCCACGCGTGTCGATGTTGAAGGAGAAATTATACGGCGAAGAATCCAAGAGCCTCCAGGGAAAGCAACTGTCAATAAACCAGTTAACAGAAGATCTGCAGGCAAAGATTCAAGCAGTAAGCGCAAAAAGAGTTCTAGTGGACACATTTGCAGCATTGTTCTATCGTTTCCCAGACCCAGTAGAACGTAGAACGGCTGTCGTCGATCTAATTGAATCATTATCAACTATGCCAGTCACGAGTATTATAACTACCGAGTTGACTCATCTAGGCCTCGAAAGAAGCGCTTTGATTGAAGAGTATCTAGTTCACGGAGTTATCATGATGCAGACACTGTTCTCTGCCGGAACGACAACTAGAGCAATAGAAGTTGAAAAGATGAGAGGCGCCAAGGTCAACCCCAACCTCGTACCGTACACGATAGACAAAAACGGCGTCGAGATTTATCCAAACATGCCATTATTCGGAGAAAAATAGAAGCACACGCTCTGACGTCAACTCTCCAGCATTTTCTTTCTTAAATGTAATTCACTCTCTAGATACCTTTGGTTCGACATTCTCTTAACGGCGAAAAATTTCTCTAAACCTTTTGAAGTTTCCTTCTCATAGATATTGATTTCTCCTTCAAAAACATCTAGCATTGCTTGAACCTCTTGAACGGGATGCATTCCCGGGTTCATTGCGGCTAAAGTCGTGAATCCTCTTGATCGCAACTCTGGTATGAGTGCAGTCAACCATCGCCTCGCGGAGACTGCATGATGTTGCAGCAGTACATCTGAGATTATTTCCAAACAAGCTCTTCGACGGTGTGTCGTCGAACTGTCCAAATTGCGAAACGCCGATGTCAATGCGATGCTGATGTCTGTGAGGTTTTCAACTCCTTTCAATTTGAAAACGTTTGGTGTGTTGTCTATAATTTCGTCTGCTCGTGGGTTACAAACGAAAAGGTGGAAGTTTGTCTTGAATTCTTCCACAAGGGGCTCTATTCCTCTGACATCGACGGTGACGTAGAAAGTCATGTCGCCTTTTTTCAGCCCAGTCTCAAGAAACCTTCGGATCAGCAATCCTCTTTCGTCAAACGATGGAGAAGTCAGTATGACCGCGTAGCCTTCGGGTATGCCTCCTAGCAGCACGAGATCTAGGTCGCGATATCCGGTATTAATTCTGTTTGGAATAGTTGTTTCTGAGATGACAATTGACAGGGGTTCAGGTTCACACGACACTTGGTGACCTGTTTCGTCAACGCAGAGTACCTTGGGCTTTATCTCGAATGTGCCTTTGTCAAGTGATCTCAGTTCGATTTTGACCATTTCCGTCTTTAACGGATCCAGTCTTTTTCCCTTCATATTCAAGCTGCTGTCCTCTATTGAATAAAAGTCACTCTCCCCCCGCAAACTGAAGCTTTCAGGTATCACATTCTCTATTTTTGCAAGAAAAGCAGGCGCTTTCCCAAGGTTTGCAACGTGTAGCTCTACACAGAAGTCCTCTGCGGCCAACACATCTTTCTTTGCAGAACTCAGGTTGGCTTGAATCAACTCACGCTCAAATTTTTGGAGACCCACAGGTTCCTCCACCGTCAGGCTAGGAGCTGGAATTGCTTTGGTGGTGGAGGCTTCTCCTGGTGTGATCAGCAGCTCTCCGAGAGATACTACAAACCTGCGTTTTTCTTTGACTTTCCGAATGATCTTTAGAACTTCATCTCTTCTGCCGACATAGTCTGCTGATCCGTAGAGTTTGGCTGATTGTTCCAAGCATTTCTCTGCCAGCGTAAACATTTTCGTCTTGTTCAACAAGTTGCTTTCTATTTCCGCATCTGTGAGGTAATTGTACGCATCGAGTAATATCTCCGTAGCAGTGGTCCACGCGGACGCTTTGTCTAAACCGCCTTTCATGTAGTAGTTTGAAGCTGTCTCAAGGTATTGTTTAGCTTTTGAGAACTCGGTTTTCTCTCTCGTCTCTTCGAAGAGGGTTCCATGCTGCAAGGCCTTGCAAACTGCGCTGTTGCCGGAAGCAAGAAAGTTTGTTTTGTCTTCAAGACCCTGCTCCTTTGCTTTAGAAAACAATTGTGAAGCTTCGGAGTAAAGCTCTGGGGAGGCCCTAGCGTCTGCCATTTTCATTCTTTGCCATGCTCGAACCATGCACGCAAGTGGGGCGATCTCATTTTTCTCTATGTCAGTCTTTGAAGTCTTCATCATTCTTTCGAAAATAGAAGCTGCAGCGTCATATTTTTCAGCACTTTCAACATGGTTCCCTTTTCTATCATCGACCTTTGCTGCCTCTATGCTCTCCCTTGCTAAGCAATATTCCGTTCTTCGTGCACACGCCTTGATGAGTTCGATTGCCTTCTGTTTCTCATCCTGGGTAATGATTCTGTCGACTTCCTTTTCAAAAATCAGTTTGGCCTTCTGGAATAGCTCTGCTGCTTTCTTGAAGGTTGCAAGAGATTCGCTATTTTTTTCTTTTCTGCTCAGATCTTCACCGTGTTCAAGAAGGGCCCAAGCTTGAAAGTTTGGAGCAAGATAGGCCCACAGTTTAGATTTCTCCAGAATAGGTGCCACTTTCTGAAAATGCTCCATTGCTTCAGAATACTGTTCATGTTCGTGAGCGAAGCTGGCTTTCTCGATTTCGCCCCATGCCTTCATGTAAGATGCGTAATCCAAGTAGAAATCTGCAAAATCAGGAATAAGCCTGCTTGCTGCTTCATATTCCGTGAACGCGATCATGAAATTATCAGCAGCCTTGTTATGCTCGCCCAAACAGTCTTGGCTCATTGCTATACGCCAATGCGACTCAGCAACGCGATTGGGCATGTTGATCTTCTTGAAATCTTCAGCTGTGTTTTGATAGACTTCAATGGCCCTTTTCAAAAGACTGTCTTCTTCTGTAAGCAGGTAAAGCTCGTACAAAGCTTCTCCGAAGCCTTCCTCAAATCTTCCCGTGGCAGCTATTAGAGTGGGTATAGGCCTGAACACTATCGCTTTGCGACATCGAGAAACACCATATTCGATATTTGAAGTGGCGCCTTGAAGCAGGATTGCTTTCTTACTCTTGTCCTCTTCAAGCCTCGCTAGGTCCAGTTTAATTAATCCGGCATAGCTCTCACCGACGCCGCTAACCCAGTCATTCGACGGAAAGGCCTTTTTGACAATGTCATTGTAGTTTTGCCTATGAACTAGTGCTTCCTCCAAAAGAGGTACTTTTGCGTTCTTCTCGGTTTCAAAACTGGAAGAGAAATGTAGCGCTTTGCTTAATGCGTGGAGTGCGGAACCTGTTGCGTCGGGAGAGCCTGAGCGGGATGCGCTCTCAAGACCTTTGCGCCCGACCTCTATGGCTTTTTTCAAAATCGCTTGCCTTTCCTTTGGAACAGCGTTGATGTCTCTTGCTAAAAATGAGTAGCTTTCAGCATAGAAAAGGTAAGTTTGTGCTACAAAGAAGTCTTGCTGAACTAGCTGAAGATGCCGTACCGCATTTTGAGATAGCTCGATTATTTTCTTGTGTCCTTCCTTTTGCTTATTGCTGTCGGGTTCCCTCACCATCATCCAATTGTTGACGAAAGTAAGAACGTAGTATGCTACTCCAATTAGATAATTGTCTTTAGCAATCTTTCCTTGTTCGAGCATTTTTTCTGCGTATTCGCGAGAGGTCTCAGCCTTTTCTGTGAAAAGAAGGGTGCACAATGCAGCCGCCCAATTTGACATTGCTGAGTAATAGGGGTCAATTACGTTCTTCAAAAGCTCTAATGCTTTTTCTGAGAACGTCAAACTCCGCTTTGCAAGCTCTTGCGCTTTGTCTGCCTGCTCACTGACGTTTGCTGCATACCAACTTTGAAGGCTAGTCAAGAAATAAGCTCGCATCAGTTCATTGTCGTTTCCGAGGTTTGATAAAGCCTTGATTGCCTTGTCGGCATAGTCTACCCCTGCTTCTGCGATGCTTACCATTTCCTTTGAATCAGAGGCAATGTATTGCCTTTCAATCAGGCAGAGAAGTAAGTCACAACAGGTTTTTCCGTAGTTCAGTTCGTCATGATTTCTTTCGTAGGCTTTTGAAGCAATTTTGCCAATAGCCAAACAATCATCTAGAATTCTTCTCTTTTCAGAAGGGACAGGAGCTAACCAAGAATCTGCGTATCTCGCAAGCATTCTGCATTCTTCGCTTTTTCCCTTGCTTCTGGGGTAATCGGCCTGTTCGAAGAGTTCGGAAGCTTTCTTATACGCTGTTGCTGCAGATTTTCTTCTCTTCGCAAACGTTTCTAGGCTTTCAGCTTGAAGGGAAGCCCTGCTGTAACAAAACCCAGCACTTTTCCAAAACTCCGCCAAATTAGTTGTTTTTGAACTAAAACTAGTTGCTTTCTCGAAAAGTTGCGCTGCCTCAAACCAAGAAAACTCTTTTTGTTTTTCCTCAGCGTTTCTCGCCAAATCATCTGTGGAATGCAAGCAGGCGCCCCATAATGACATGGTCTTCTTGCAAGAAAAGCTTTTCTTGCCTTACTTTCAATGAGGTTTCATAGTTGATGGCGCGAACGATGGAACTTTCTTTCATAACCATTATTAATAACAGAATATGTTATCGATTGTGTAAAGGTTGGTAGTGTTTTGAGTAAAATCACGTCAAAAATGGGAGGTCATTGTAAGCTCGTTTTGAAGGCTAGGAAGACTGGATTGAAATCGCAATCGTTGGCGGTGTTGTTCCTTATTGCAGCTTTGACGGTGGCTGGAATGTTCATTCGTTACATGCCAAGTACTGAGGCGTATCCAGGAACGAATATCTACGTGAATCCAGCCACGGTTACCAAATATACGAACGCGACTCAAGCGGGAGACACATTCCAAGTATCTTTAGCTTTCGCAAACATGACTAACTTGGCTGGGTTGCAATACACTTTGTACTGGAATAATACTGTGTTAGACGTGATAAGTGTTCACGACACGTTGCCTTGGTCGGGCAGTCCGTTCGTAGCAACAAACACGACTGCAGAAGACTATAACGCGACGTTCGGCCAGATGAGCTTTATTGCCGTTTCCGTTGGTGGAGGCTTTAACGGAAGTGCAACCTTTAGATCCATAACTTTCAAGATACTGATCGCCCCGCCCCTTGGTTTTGGAAAAAGCATCGACTCAGCGATTGCCTTCGGACCATATGGCATAGAGACCAAATTTGGTGACGCTGGGGCGACGTTGATACCCGCAACAGTATATAACGGAGTGTTTATCTTTGCAAGCGCGGGGACCATTTACATAAAGCCCGATGGAAGCATAACTCCCTCAACCGCAAACATAACCACCAATGACCATATCACGTACACTTTCACCGGCAACAACTACCTGCCAATAGTCGTGCAGAGAAGTAACATAATCATAAACGGGAAAGGGCACACACTTCAAGCTTCATTGGGGTCTGGATTCACTTTGTCAGGAGTAAAGTACGTCACGATTAAGAACACCACCATGGCAAATAGCAGTATTGGCATTTATCTTGACTTCTCTGATAACGATGTTTTATCTGGCAACAGCATAGCTAATAGCGGGGTTGGCATTTATCTCAACTTTTCTTCTGGCAATGTTTTGTCTAGTAACAACGTCACGGCAAACGGCTACGGCATCGAACTTGGGAACCCTTCTGACAACAATACCATATCCAGCAACAATGTCACTGCAAACAATTTTGGCATTTATCTGCACTCTTCTCCAAGCAACGTTTTGTCTGGCAACAACATCGTAGGCAACGTGGCTGTTGG
>Ga0187780_10004444_pt1 | contig 10512 bp, 9 predicted proteins | sample 1015_Q2_SP10_20__FD_132429 | JGI IMG/M metagenome (GOLD analysis project Ga0187780, IMG submission 132429) | Tropical peat soil microbial communities from peatlands in Department of Meta, Colombia - 1015_Q2_SP10_20_MG | ecosystem: Environmental > Terrestrial > Soil > Wetlands > Peat | place...
GCAGGCGGCAACCGAGCAAGCCGCGCCGGCAAAGCCCCCCGAAGCGAAGCCTGAGACCCCAGCGCCAACACCAGCCCCGGCCGCCGCCCCTGCCAAAGAAGCGGCTGCTCCGGCGCCGGCCCCTGCTCCCGCACCGGCGCCCGCCGCTCCGGCCGCAGCCGCGGCCGGCGACGCGGATGCCGGAAGTGCGGTGTTCAAATCGCATCTGTGCTTCGCCTGCCACAGTTTCGAAGCCGGCCATAACGGCGCCGGGCCGAGCCTAGCCGGGGTGTTTGGCCAAAAAGCCGGGCAGGTGCCGGGCTTCGACTTCTCCAACGGTCTCAAGAACTCGGGCCTGACCATCGACGCGGCAATGCTCGACAAATGGCTGCAAGGCCCGCAGGCGGTGGTTGCGGACAGCAAAATGGTATTGGCCAAGCCGGTCACCGATCCCAAGGAGCGCGGGGATCTCATCGCCTATATCATGCGCGAGTCGGCGAAGGCGGCAGGCCAATAGGGATTTCGGCGGAGAATTGCATCGCGGCGGGATAAACGAACCGCGGAGGAGCGGGGGATGACCGATCCGAAATTTCCCTGGGCTCTGGCCGCGAATATCGGGATCGGGCGCAAAAACGAACGCCGTCTCACCGGCCGCGCACTGCTCTATTGGTGGAGCCTCAGAGGGGACCGCCCTTTCCCGCCCCATTCGGCTCTGCCCCTCGATTCCAGCGAAGCGATGCGGGGCGAAGGCCTGTGGCCCAATTTCTTCACGGTCGCGCTCAAGGACTCGGTGGAGGCCAGCACTTTCATCTATTGCGGCGGGGCCGTGGCGGAAATCTGCAGCGGCAAACCCGCCGGCCGGCTGGTCGCCCAATGTCTGCCTTCGCCGGTATGGGACAAGTTCCGCTCTTCGTTTGAAACCGTTCAGGTTTCGATGAAGCCGTTGACGGCCAGCGGACGTTTTGCCGCCGCGAACAATCGCGTCGCCCTCTATCGGGCGATCATCCTGCCCTTGAGCGACAGCGGGACTTCGGTCGATCATCTCCTGGGGGCCTTGAACTTCAAATATGAGGGCCGTTAGGGCCGGATCTCCTAAGGCCGCGGACCCTTTCCTTAAGCGATGATTCGCGCCACACTTGCCGCCATGGCGGACCCCCAAATCAAGCTGGCGGCATCGGTCAACGTCCCCGAAATCCTGGCACTTGCCGGGCGCATGGCCGATGCGAGCGGCGCCATTCTCCGGCGCTATTTCCGCAGCGGCCTCCAAGTCGACGACAAAGCCGACATGACGCCGGTGACCGCCGCCGACCGCGAGGTGGAAAAGGTCCTCCGGGCCATGATCGAGGCCCAATTTCCCGATCACGGCATCGTCGGCGAAGAATTCCCGGCGGTACGCGAAGACGCCGACACGGTCTGGGTGCTCGATCCGATCGACGGCACCAGCGGCTTCATCACCGGCAAGCCCCTTTTCGGGACCCTCATCGGCTGCATTCAGAAAGGATTGCCGGTCGCCGGCGTCATCGACCATCCGGCGCTCAACGAACGTTGGGTCGGCGGGGAAGGCGTTGCGACGACATTTAACGGCCAGCGGGCCCGCGTCCGGCGCTGTGCCCGCATTTCCGACGCCATGCTCTATGCCACAACCCCTCACATGTTCGTCGGCGGCGATGCTTATGCCTTCGAGGCGCTTTGCGAGGCGGTGAAGCGCCCGCAATACGGGGCGGATTGTTATGCTTATGGGCTGCTGGCTTCGGGATTTGTCGATCTCGTGGTCGAAGCCAGCATGAAGCCGAGCGATTATTGCGCATTGGCGCCGGTGGTCGAGGCTGCCGGCGGCATGATGACCGATTGGGAGGGCCAGCCTTTGACCCTCAATTCCGACGGCCGGGTGATCGCGGCGGGCGATGCCCGAATCCACGCCCGGGCCCTCAAGATCCTGCAAAGCGGCCGCGACCTCGAACAGGGTGGTTAGGTGACGCCGGCAAACCCGAGCCATCTTCCCCGCCGCGACGACTCCCAGCCTTCATGAAGGCGGGATTCGTACGATTCCTGCTGGCGCTTGTGCTTGCCGCATCGCCGGCCGCGGCCGCCGATACACCGAAGCCGGCCTCGCCGTCACCGGCCCCGGCGCCCCCGGCATCGGCTTCCACCGTCAGCCACGGTCTTTCCATTTACGGCGATCTCAAATATCCGCCGGGCTTTACCCACTTCGATTACGTCAATCCCGACGCCCCGAAGGGCGGCAATGTCCATCTTTCCGCGGTCGGGACTTTCGACAATCTCAATCCTCTCATTCTCAAAGGCGTTCCCGCAGCGGGGTTGCTGCTCACCTTCCAAACCCTTCTTGCGGGCTCCGAAGACGAGGCGGCTTCCGCTTACGGCTTAATCGCCGAATCCGTCGAAACGCCGCCCGACCGCTCTTGGGTAATCTTTACCCTGCGGCGCGAGGCCCGTTTCCAGGATGGAAGCTCGATCACGCCGGATGACGTGATCTTTTCACTCGAAACACTCAAGGCAAAAGGCCATCCGTTCTATCGCGCCTATTACGCCAGCGTGAAATCGGCCGAGAAGATCGGCGAACGCAAAGTGAAATTCACTTTTGTAACCGGCAACAATCGTGAACTTCCTTTTATCATCGGCAATGGACTGCCGATCATTTCCAACAAATTTTTCGCGACAAGACAATTTGACAAAGTGACCTTGGAACCCGTCTTGGGCAGTGGCCCTTACAAGGTCGAAAGCTTCGTACCGGGGCGAAGCATCGTTTATGCGCGGGTGCACGACTACTGGGCGGCCAATCTGCCGACGGAACGCGGCCAGTACAATTTCGACACCATCTCTTACGATTACTATCGCGACAGCACGGTCGAGCTCGAAGCTCTCAAGGCCGGCGAGTATGATTTTCGCGCCGAGAGCGCAGCCAAGGTGTGGGCGACCGGTTACGACTTTCCCGCCCTGCACGCCGGTCTGGTGAAAAAAGAAGAGATCCCGAACGAACAGCCGACGGGGATGCAGGCTTTCGTGTTCAACATCCGCCGCCCGATATTTCAAGACCGCGCGGTGCGCGAGGCCCTAGGCTACGCTTTCGATTTCGAATGGACCGACACGCATTTGTTCTACGGCGCTTACACGCGCACCAAGAGCTATTTTTCGAACTCCGAGCTTGCTTCTCGTGGGCTGCCTTCCCCCGCCGAACTCAAGATTCTCGATCCCTATCGCGGCCGAATTCCGGACGAGGTCTTCACCAAGGAATACGCGCCGCCGTCGACCGCAGGCGAAGGCGGGATCCGCGCCAATCTCCTGACGGCGCGGGACTTGCTGGCAAAAGCGGGATGGATCATGCGCGACGATAAGCTCGTCAACGCCAAAACCGGCGAGCCGTTCGAATTCGAGATTCTTCTCGATAATCCCGCTTTCGAGCGGGTGGTTCTGCCGTTCCTCGGGAATCTGCGGCGGCTCGGCGTGATCGCCCGATTGCGGACCGTCGACACCTCGCAATATCAAAACAGGGTCGATCAATTCGACTACGATATGATCGTCGACGGCTTCGGCGAGTCGCTTTCGCCGGGCAACGAGCAGCGCGATTTCTGGACCTCGAAGGCGGCAGATACGCCCGGCAGCCGCAATACGATCGGCATTCACAATCCGGTCGTCGACGAGCTCGTCGATTCGCTCATTGCGTCGGCGGACCGGCAGGCTTTGATCGATCGCTGCCGCGCGCTCGACCGCGTATTATTGTGGAACGATTACGTCATTCCGCATTGGCACACCCGCGTCTATCGCGTGGCCTATTGGGACAAATTCGTGCATCCAACGACAACGCCGAAATATTCGCTTGGCTTCAATACGTGGTGGGTCGACGCCGGCAAAGCGGCGAATATCGAGGCTCATAAGGCTGAGATCGTCAGCGCCTCCAAAGCGGAACGCCCGGTTTGGCCGCGCAAATTGTGGCTGTCCTTGCTTCTTGGCGGTTCCGCCCTTCTGCTCTATTGGGTGGCGCGAGGACCGCGCACCCCTTCACCGGAGTAGGCCGTGCTCGCTTATATCGTTCGCCGCATCTTGCTAATTATCCCGACATTGTTCGGGATCATGCTGGTCAATTTCATCATCGTGCAGGCGGCTCCCGGCGGCCCTATCGAACAGGTCATCGCTCAGATCAAGGGGCAAACCGTCGAGGCTACCGCGCGGGTCGGCGGCACGGGACCCGGCGAATTATCGAATCAAGCGCCAACCGGCCCCGGCGGCGCCGGTCAAAGCGCCGCTGCCAGCAAGTATCGAGGCGCACGCGGCATCGATCCGCAATTCATCGCCGAGCTGGAAAAGCAGTATGGATTCGACAAGCCGCCGGTCGAACGATTCTTCATCATGATCCGAAATTACCTGAAATTCGATTTCGGCGAGAGCTTCTTCCGCGGCCGGCCGGTGATCGATCTTGTTCTCGAGAAGCTGCCGGTTTCGATATCGCTTGGGCTGTGGACAACGCTCCTCATTTATCTCATATCGATACCGCTCGGCATCGCGAAGGCAGTCCGCGACGGTACCGCCTTCGATATTTGGACCAGCGTGGTCGTCATCATCGGTTATGCGATTCCGGGATTTTTGTTCGCAATTCTTCTCGTCGTCTTGTTCGCCGGGGGAACGTTCCTGGATTGGTTCCCGCTGCGCGGTCTGACTTCCGCCGATTGGGGCGAGATGTCCTGGCCGGACCGGATTCTTGATTACTTTTGGCATATCACGCTCCCCATCACCGCTCTTGTGACCGGCGGATTCGCCGGCCTCACCATGTTGACGAAGAATTCGTTCCTGGCCGAAATCAACAAGCAATATGTTTTCACGGCGCGCGCAAAGGGCCTTAGCGAACGGCGCGTGCTCTACGGACACGTCTTCCGAAACGCCATGCTGATCGTGATCGCGGGATTCCCGTCGGCCTTCATCAGCATTCTATTTACTGGCTCGCTGCTGATCGAAGTCATTTTCTCTTTGGACGGGTTGGGGCTATTGGGTTTTGAATCCGCGCTTGGCCGCGACTATCCGGTGATGTTTGGGACGCTTTATATTTATACGCTTTTGGGCCTCGTCCTCAATTTGGTGAGCGACCTCACCTATATCGCGATCGACCCCCGCATCGATTTTGCGACGCGGGAGGTTTGACGATGTTGCGCTCATTCATTCGAATCCCCGAACTCTCGCCGTTGACGCGGCGCCGGTTCATCAATTTCCGCGCCAATAAGCGCGGCTACTACTCGCTTTGGATTTTCCTCGGCCTCTTCGTCATCAGCCTCTTCGCGGAGTTCATCGCCAACGATCACCCGCTCATCGTCTCCTATAACGGCGCCCTCTATTTCCCGGCGATCAAGATTTATCCAGAAACCACCTTCGACGGCACTTTCGAAACCGACACCGACTATCGCGATCCGTTCGTACAGAAGTTGATCAACCAGCACGGCTGGATGGTTTGGCCGCTCATTCCGTATTCTTATGACACGATCAATTACGACCTTCCAGTGCCCGCGCCCGCTCCGCCTTCGGCCGGAAACTGGCTCGGCACCGATGATCAGGGCCGCGACGTGATGGCAAGACTCATTTATGGATTCCGCATTTCCGTTTTGTTCGGTTTAGCCCTGACATTCTTCAGCTCAATCGTCGGGGTTGCCGCCGGAGTCGTGCAGGGATTCTTTGGCGGACTGACCGATCTCCTCTTCCAACGCTTCATCGAAATCTGGTCTGGGTTACCGATCTTGTTTTTGCTGATCATCCTGTCATCGATCGTCGAACCCAATTTCTGGTGGCTGCTGGGATTGATGCTTCTGTTCAGCTGGATGTCCCTGGTCGGCGTGGTTCGCGCCGAAACTTTGCGGGCGCGCAATTTTTTGTATGTGCGAGCGGCCCGCGCGTTGGGCGTAACCAATTCGGTCATCATGTTCCGCCATGTCCTTCCCAATGCCATGGTTGCGTCCCTGACCTTCTTGCCTTTTATTTTGAACGGATCGATCACCACCCTCACCTCACTCGATTTTCTCGGCTTCGGCCTGCCGGTGGGATCGCCGTCGCTCGGTGAAATGCTGGCGCAGGGCAAGGCCAATCTGTTCGCGCCGTGGCTTAGTTTCACCTCATTTCTCGTGCTCGCGGTGATGCTGAGCCTGCTAATCTTCATCGGCGAGGCCGTGCGCGACGCCTTCGATCCGAGGAAGACGCTCGTATGAACAAGATCGCGGCCATCAACAAAAGTCACGCCGGCAAACTTCTCGAGGTCCGAGACCTTTCCGTCGGATTCCGCGCCGGCCGCCATGAGGTGAAGGCCGTCCGCCACATCTCTTTCGATATTCAAAAGGGCGAGACAGTGGCGCTAGTCGGCGAATCCGGCAGCGGCAAGACCGTCACCGCCCTTTCACTGCTCCAACTTCTTCCCTACCCCACGGCGTTTCATGAATCCGGGAGCATTCTCTTCCAGGGCCGTGAGTTGATGGGCGCCAACGCCAGTCTGCTTCGTTCGGTGCGCGGCAATCAGATCGCAATGATCTTCCAGGAACCGATGACCTCGCTCAATCCGCTCCATACCGTCGAGAAACAGATCTCGGAAACGCTGGCGCTGCATAAGGGATTGAACCGCGCCGCTGCGCGGACGCGGGTGGTCGAGCTGCTGCATCTCGTAGGCCTACCTGAGGCCGAGCAGAAAATGGCGAGCTACCCGCATCAGCTTTCGGGCGGCCAGCGCCAGCGCGTCATGATCGCCATGGCGCTGGCGAACGACCCGGATTTGCTGATCGCCGACGAGCCGACGACGGCTCTGGATGTGACGATTCAGGCGCAGATTCTCCGGCTCTTGAAAGACCTTCAGGCGCGTTTCGGCATGGCGGTGCTTCTGATAACTCACGATCTCAGCATCGTCGAGAAGATGGCGGATCGCACCTGCGTGATGACCAATGGCGAAATCGTCGAACAGGGCAACACGCAAAACATCTTCAAGGCGCCCAAGCACGCTTACACGCAAAAGCTGATGGCCGCCGCCCCCAAGGGGCGCAAAACGCCGGCGCGCGCCGATGCACCCGTCGTGATGGAAGCCCGCGACGTCAAGGTCTGGTTTCCGATCACCTCGGGATTTCTGCGCCGCGTCACCGGCTATGTCAAAGCGGTGGACGGCGTTTCGCTTTCGGTGCGCGAAGGCCATACCCTGGGCGTTGTCGGCGAATCCGGATGCGGCAAGACGAGCTTGGCCTTGGCGCTTCTCCGGCTTGAGCGAAGCCAAGGCGACATTCTTTTCCAGGGCCAAAATATTCAAGGCTGGAGTTCGAACAAGCTGCGGCCGCTACGTCGGGAGATGCAGATCGTCTTCCAGGATCCTTTCGATTCCTTGAGTCCGCGCATGTCGGTCGGCGAGATCGTCGGCGAAGGCCTCGACGTTCACGGCATGGCTAAGGATCCAAAGGAACGGCGGGCGCTGGTCACCCAGGCCCTGACCGAAGTCGGCCTTGATCCCGATTCCCGCGATCGCTATCCCCACGAATTCTCGGGCGGGCAGCGCCAGCGCATCGCCATCGCCCGCGCCATGATCTTAAAGCCAAGATTCGTGGTGCTCGATGAACCAACTTCCGCCCTCGACATGTCGGTGCAAGCTCAGATTGTCGATCTGCTGCGCGACCTGCAGGCGCGGCACAATCTCGCCTATCTGTTCATCAGTCACGACCTTCGCGTCGTACGGGCATTAGCCGACGATATTCTTGTCATGCAGGGCGGCAAAATGGTCGAGCAAGGCCCGGCCGATCAGGTCTTCTTGCGTCCCGGCGAAGCTTATACCCGGGCGCTGATCGCCGCTGCCCTCAATCTCGAAACGGTGGAACCCGGCGCTGTCGCAACGTGACGGGCCCGGTGAGGAGAAATCGCCGTTAGTTGATTACGCGCGCGCAGCGGACGACGAGGTCGCCAAGCTCGCTGAGGAAAACCGAACCGCGGACGGTGCGCTGCACCAAAATGCTCCGCTTATCCTCGGGATCGGTCTTGCGTTTCGCCAATCCCAGATCTTCGAGCCGGTCGAGGGCGCGGGTGACCGCCGGCTTGCGAAGGTTCAAATCGCGAGCCAATCCGCGCACGGTGTGGGGCGGATCGGTCAGATAGACCGTCAGCAGCACCGCCAGCTGGCGCGCCGAAAGATCCGGCACGTCCCGGCGGACGGTCTCGGAGAATGCTTCCCGCCAGAGTTCCAGCGACTCGCGGGCCGTGATCTTCATGGCCGCCCGTATTCGTTTCGACGTCGTATCAAATTAACGGCGGCGGCGCTTGCCGCGCAAGCGGCGTGTGGGCGCGTGGCCAGATTTGGCCTGCGCTTTGACCGGCGATGCTGCCTTGGCCGACGCCGCCGCGGCGCGTTCGGCAATGAGCGCGAACAGGGCGCGTATGCCCATTGCTTCCCCGCCCTTGGGGCGGCCGGGTTTGGCGGTTACGTTCCAGGCCATGATATCGAAATGGGCCCAGGGAATGCCCTTCTCGACGAATTCGGAGAGGAATAAGGCGGCAATGATCGCACCCGCATAGGGGCTTTCGGAAATGCTGGATATGTCGGCAACACCGCTTTCAAGGCCGTCGCCATAGGGGAACCACAGCGGCAGCCGCCAGACCGGATCGGTCTCCTGGGCGGCGACGCGAAGAATATCGGCGGCCAACGATTCATCGTTGCAAAAGAGTGCCGGCAAATCCGGCCCCAACGCCACGCGAGCGGCTCCGGTCAGCGTCGCGCAATCGAGGAGCACGGCCGGCTTCTCCCGCGACGCCTCGGTCAGCGCATCGGCCAGGATCAACCGCCCTTCGGCGTCGGTATTGCCGATTTCGACGGTGATGCCCTTCCGGCTTTTGACCACGTCGAGCGGCCGCATCGATTCCGCTGAAACGCTATTCTCGACCGCGGGGATGAGGACCCGCAAACGCACGTCGAGCTTGGCATCCATGATCATCAGGGCAAGCCCCAGGACATGGGCCGCACCACCCATATCCTTTTTCATCATCTTCATGCCCGCTTCGGTCTTGAGATTGAGGCCGCCGGAGTCGAAGCACACGCCCTTGCCGACCAGCGTTACCTTGAGCGCGCCTTCCGGGCCCCAGCGGATATCGACCAAGCGAGGCTGCCGGTCCCGGGCGCTTCCCCGCGGACCCTTGGCGCTGGCGCGGCCCACGGTGTGAATCAGCGGATAGTTGCGGGCAAGAAGAGCGTCGCCCTCGATAATCTCGCAGCGCGCGCCGAACCGTTTGGCAAGCGCTGCTGCGGCCTCCGCCAATTGCACCGGGCCCATATCGCTTGCCGGCGTATTGATGAGATCGCGGACGAGGAAGATCGCCTCGACCGTGCGCCGGATGGCGGCGCGATCGACGCCCGCGGGCCAGACTAGGCTTGCCAACGGTTTGGATTTCTTCTTGCTGTAGCGCGTGAATCGATAGGCGCCGAGCTCCCAGCCAAGGGCGAATTTCGCCGCGAGTCCGGCCCCAGCACTTTCGCCGCGCTGGTTTTCGTCGAGCCGGTAAGTCCCGGGCGGCAGCGTGCCCGGCAATGCGGCAAAAGCCCAATGCGCATCGTCCGGATTGTATCCGGCGAGTACGCGCTCAATGCCCCCGCCTTGCCTCGGGATAAGGCAAATTTCGCTGGGTTTTGCGGAAAAGCCGTTTTCCGCAATCCAGGATTTGACCCGCGACTTCTGCTTGGACAACCAGGAGCGAAGATCGGGCGGTGACAATGGTGTGAGGGGCGTTGCGCGAGCAGCCCGCGCGATGAGGGGAGGCGCCACGGATATCTCCCTTTGGACAGCGGAAACGATTAGAATGGCAGGAAGGTTCGACTCTGAAAAGGGGACGGCGCCCTTGCGGGCTCCGCGGTCCGTACTGTCCGATGGCCGACATTACGCTCTATATCGGCAATAAGAACTATTCCTCCTGGTCGTTGCGCGCCTGGCTGATGGTCCGCCGGCTCGGCCAGGAAATCGAGGAAGTCGTCATTCCTCTCCGCGAAAAAGAAACCCACGAGATGATTCAGCGTTTTTCGCCGTCCGGCAAGGTTCCGGTCCTGCATCATCGCGGCCACGTGGTTTGGGATTCGCTCGCCATCGCCGAATTCCTCGCCGACACCTATCCGAAGAACCGGTTGTGGCCGAGACGGTCGGAAAAACGCGATCTGGCGCGTTCGATCAGCGCCGAGATGCATTCGGGCTTCCTCGATCTGCGGCGCTCCATGCCGATGAACATGCGGAGTTCCTTCCCCGGCCGCGAGGTGACGCCGGGAGCGCAAGCCGATATCAACCGGATCACCGCGATCTGGCGGGATTGCCGGATGCGCTATGGCGGAAGCGGAGATTTCCTGTTCGGCGATTTCACGATCGCCGACGCGATGTTTGCGCCCGTGGTCAGCCGATTTAGAACCTATGGCGTCGCCCTCGACGATTCGCCGCGCGCTTATGCCGACGCGTTATGGAATATGCCCGACATGAAGCTTTGGTACGAAGCGGCGCGGAATGAGCCCTGGATCATTCCGGAATTCGAATTTTAGGCCCATCC
>Ga0187780_10004445_pt1 | contig 10509 bp, 7 predicted proteins | sample 1015_Q2_SP10_20__FD_132429 | JGI IMG/M metagenome (GOLD analysis project Ga0187780, IMG submission 132429) | Tropical peat soil microbial communities from peatlands in Department of Meta, Colombia - 1015_Q2_SP10_20_MG | ecosystem: Environmental > Terrestrial > Soil > Wetlands > Peat | place...
ATTCCGAAATCTGAGCCTCACGGCTGCGAATGGCCCTAGTATCATTGACAGTTGTCCTCTCTGTCATTTCTGACAGTTTTGCCCGCTATCTTCGAGATCTACCTTCACCTTGGGTTCTCCTTGAGAGCCCGATTCGGTCGTCTGTTCCGCAAACGACCGGTTTCAGGGCGCGCCTGAAGCACGGTGTGGTGATTAGGCCCTTGGACTTGGCCGTTTGTGTGAGGAGAAATCACCATGGCTGCTGCGCTTGCTGAACCCGTAACTGCGCCGGTCGTCTGGCACCGATATCCCACCTTCTATGAAATCAACGCTTGGGTGTGGCTGGCTGACCTCAGCCAGAAATATGGAAAAGCTGTGGATTTATCCTCGGTTCCTTCGGCCGAATGGGATGGTTTTGCGGCGTACGGCTTTGATGCTGTGTGGCTGATGGGAGTTTGGGAGCGAAGTCCTGCTGGCATTGCGATTGCGAACCGGAACCAAGGCTTGCGTCAAGACTTCGAGCGGGCACTGCCTGATTTCCGTCCTGAGGACAATGTGGGATCGCCTTATTGCGTGCGCCGATACGTGGTGGACGGGCATCTCGGAGGCCCCGAAGGGTTGGTGGTCGCCCGGCAAGAGCTCTCGAAGCGGGGCATGAACTTGGTACTGGACTTCGTGCCTAACCATGTAGCACCGGATCATCCGTGGGCGGCTGAGCATCCCGAGTACTTCATCCAAGGCAATCCCGACGATGCCAGAAAGGATCCCTCCTCCTTTCTCGAGATGAGTGGAACGGTTTTTGCCTGCGGGCGGGATCCCTACTTCCCGGCGTGGCCTGACGTGCTGCAGCTGAACGCCTTTGCGCCAGGTCTTCGACAGGCTGTCCTTCAGACCGTATCAAGCATTGCCGAACAGTGCGACGGCATCCGCTGTGATATGGCCATGCTCATGATGAATCCGATCTTCGAACGCACTTGGGGTGGGCGTGCTGGACCACGGCCCGCAACCGAATATTGGGTGGACTTGATCTCCGCGGTCAAGACCAGACACCCGGGCTTCCTCTTTGTTGCCGAAGCGTACTGGGATCTGGAATGGGAACTCCAGCAACAGGGCTTTGACTTCTGCTATGACAAGAAGCTCTACGATCGCTTGGAGCATAGCAATGCAGAGAACATCCGATTGCATCTGTGCGCCGATCTCGCTTATCAAGGGAAACTACTTCGGTTCATCGAGAACCATGACGAGCCCCGGGCGGCGGCAACGTTTTCGCCTGCAAAGCAACGAGCCGCTGCCGTGACTGTGGCGAGTCTACCCGGCATAAGGTTGTTTCATGAAGGTCAATTTGAAGGACGAAGAGTCAGACCGCCTGTGTTTCTGGGTCGGCGTGGGAATGAGACAGTCGACGAGGATTTGCAGTCGTTCTATCGGGAGCTCCTCGCCGCCGTCCATCATCCCGTATTTCGGGAAGGCGAATGGAAGCTGTGTGACAGAACGGGGTGGCCGGATAACGGGAGTTTCCAGAATCTGGTGGCCTGGAGCTGGCAGCACAAAGAGGAACGATACCTGATCGTGGTCAATCTCAGCGATTTTCCTGCGCAAGCCCTGGTTCCGGTCCGGTGGAATGACGCAGGCGGTCGAAGATGGCGTTTAGAAGATGTATTGTCCGGCGCAATGTACGAACGGTACGGGGGTGAGATGCTGTCTCCGGGTCTCTACGTGGAACTCGGACCCTGGAAGTACCATTTCTTCCGCTGTTTGCGCAGCAACGGGAAATAGCATCGAGGATTGGGTGGGGAGTCGCAACGTCTGCCGGCAACCAGACAAGTCAAATCGGGGACCAAGAGAGGGAATCCCAATGAAGGAAAGTCAAGCGGAATCAGGCAGAAAGTCTTCCATCGAATATATCGAAACTACCGAGCAGAGGCGACTGAATGACGCGCGTGAGGCCGGTGTCCCCTGGAAACAATGGGGGCCGTATCTGAGTGAAAGGCAATGGGGCACGGTTCGCGAGGACTACAGCGATAACGGCAATGCTTGGGACTACTTCAGTCACGACCAATCCCGTTCCCGCGCCTATCGCTGGGGCGAGGATGGACTGGCCGGCATCTCCGACGACAAGCAGCAGCTCTGCTTTGCCATCGCGCTGTGGAACGGGCGAGACCCGATCCTGAAGGAGCGTTTATTCGGCCTAACCAACAGCGAGGGTAATCACGGCGAGGACGTAAAGGAATATTACTTCTACCTCGACAGCACGCCGACCCATTCCTACATGAAGTATCTGTACAAATATCCCCAGCAGGAATTTCCCTATCGAGCTCTCGTAGACACGAACCGAGGCCGATCGCGCGAAGAGTTCGAGTATGAACTGCTCGATACCGGGGTGTTTGACGCGGATCGGTACTTCGATGTGTTTGTCGAATACGCCAAGTCCGATCCTGAAGACTTGCTGATCCGGATCACGATTCACAACCGTGGTCCGGAGAAGGCAGAACTGCATCTGCTTCCCACCCTCTGGTTTCGTAACACTTGGTCGTGGAAAAAAGACGCGGCCAAGCCCTCGCTGCGTCAGGTGGACGAAGGAACCGTTCGTGCGTCCCATGGTCAGCTTGGCGATTGGACATTGGACTGCGAAGGCAATCCAGAACTGTTATTCACGGAAAATGAATCCAACGCCAGCCGACTGTGGGGACAATCGAATCCGTCGCCGTATGTGAAAGACGCATTTCACGAGTACGTGATCTCGGGCAAAGGGGAGGCAGTGAATCCGTCTAGGGTAGGCACGAAAGCCGCGGCGCATTACCGCCTGGAAGTGCCCGCTGGCGGTAGTAAGGTCGTTCGACTGCGACTGAGTGCGAAGCCATCAGCCGACGCATTCGAGAAGTTTGATACAACCTTCGCCGCGCGTCTCGCCGATGCCGACGAGTTCTATGACCGCATTACCCCGCGTTCGTTGAGCGAGGACGAACGGCGCGTACACCGTCAGGCTCTGGCTGGCATGCTGTGGACGAAGCAGTACTACTACTTCGACCTCGACCGCTGGCTCGACGAGCATCACGCGCATCCCTTGATGGGTGGTCGGCGCAGCGCTCGCAATACGGAGTGGTTCCACATGCTCAACAGCGAAATTATTTCCATGCCCGACAAGTGGGAATATCCCTGGTACGCCGCCTGGGATCTGGCGTTTCATACATTAGCGCTTTCACTGGTGGACTTCGACTTTGCCAAGGAGCAACTCCTGCTGATGCTGCGGAATCTGTACGTCCATCCCAACGGCCAGATTCCGGCTTACGAATGGAATTTCAGCGACGTAAATCCCCCCGTGCACGCCTGGGCGACGTTGTTTCTTTACAACATCGAAAAAGAGTTGGGTCGAGCGGACCTGCGCTTTCTCGAACGGTCGTTTCAAGGACTCATGTTGAATTTCAACTGGTGGGTCAACCGCAAGGATCCGCAAGGGAAAAATGTCTTCGCGGGGGGTTTTCTCGGCCTGGACAACATTGGTGTATTCGATCGCAGTGCTCCGCTCCCGACGGGTGGGCACCTGGACCAAGCTGACGGCACGGCTTGGATGGCTTTCTACTGCCAGTGCATGCTGGAGATTGCACTCATCCTCACGGAGTACGACTCCCTGTATGAGGATGTGGCGTTCCGCTTCCTAGAGCATTTTCTCTGGATCACCTACGCCATGGATCGCATCGGGGACTACCACGAGGACATGTGGGACGACAAGGACGGGTTCTTTTACGATCTGCTCCATTTCCCGAATGGCGATACGATGCGATTAAACGTTCGCTCCATGGTCGGGTTGCTGCCACTGTGCGCGTCGACTGTGCTGGAACCAACAGGTATAGTGGCGAAAAGCCCCCGCGTGAGGGAATTGGTCAACACCTTCAAAAAGAGGCATCCGGATGTGTTGAAGCATATTGCCCCGGCCGATGAGAAGTTCGTCGGATACGCAGGACGCCGATTGATGTCCGTGTGTAACAAGGAGAAGATTGAGCGGATCTTGGCTCACATGCTCGACGAGAACGAATTCTTCGGTCCCTACGGCATACGTTCGCTATCCAAATGCCATCTAGAACATCCCTTCGTGTTCAATCTGAGCGGGCAGGAATATAAAGTGCAATACCTACCTGCCGAGTCGAACACCGGAATGTTCGGCGGCAATTCTAATTGGCGTGGACCGGTCTGGATGCCCGTAAATGGTCTATTGCTCCGTGGACTGCTGAACTTGTATCAGTTTTACGGTGATGACTTCAAGGTCGAATGCCCGACAGGTTCAGGAAGATACATGACCTTGTATGAGGTCGCAAAAGAACTCGGCCGCAGGCTGTCGAGCATCTTTTTGCGCGATGCCAGCGGCAAGCGACCGGTCTATGGAGGAACCAAGAAGTTTCAGGAAGACCCGCATTGGAAAGATTACATCTTGTTCTACGAGTATTTCCACGGGGACAACGGTGCGGGATTGGGAGCCAGTCACCAGACCGGATGGACTGGGATAATCGCTCGCGTCCTTGATCTGTTTGCTCGCGGGAGCGCGGCGGATTGGCTCCAAGTCTCCAAGGGTGACCTTGCCGCTCGGATGACTCGTGAGCAAGTTGCGGGAAGTGAAAGGGCTGGATAGGAAGGCTGCAGCGCAGCCATACGGCTATGAAGCTGATCCTAAACCTTCCATTTCTCGTGTTCGTTTTGTCGTTTGTGGCTCTGGTGGTCTCGGCTCAGATCGGTGATGCCCTTCGCAAGAAGGTGCGCCCGTTGCAGGAGGACGGAGGGAACGATTTCGGCGTTGTGCTCACCGGAACCCTGACGCTGCTGGGCCTCATCATCGGTTTCAGCATCTCGATGGCGATCAGCCGCTACGATCTTCGCAAGAATTATGAGCAAGGCGAAGCCAACGCGATAGCTATCGAGTACGTGCGGGCCGACCTGCTGCCGGCCGTGGATGGGACAAAATTGCGTGAACTGCTGAAGACGTACCTCGATCTGCGCGCAATCGCAACCGTGCCCCCACCGCAGCAGGGCGTTGTGATTTCAGGCATGAACGACGTAGTGCTTTCGCAGCGGTCCACGCAAGCCGCTTGGTGGAATCGCATTCCGGTCTCGCTGTGGGCACTGTTGGTAGTTATCTCCATCGGCTGCAATTTTCTGATCGGCTATCGTGCGCGCCGGACGGATTGGCTCGTTTTTCTGATTATGCCGGTTGCTGTGTCGATCTCATTCTTCCTGATTTCTGACCTGGACAGCCCGCGTGGAGGCGCTATTCGCGTGGCTCCGCAGAATCTGATAAGCCTCTCGGCAATCTCTGCATTCAACATAGCTCAATTTAAGGAGGCACAGCCGGAGATTAATCATGTCGCAAGCCAAGTCGTCCATCGATATCTACTCATTACATGAGACGCGCTGGGTGCGCGTGCGCGTCCACTATCCCAAGGAGCTTACTCAGCTGGTGCTGCGCACTGACCTGGATTGGGACAAGGATATCCTTCCCAGCGCCATCGACCACAAGGGTTCGTTCGCCGACTTTAATTTAGAAACGACCCATCCGTTCTTGTACGTGAAGCCCTGCCTGCGAACGCTCTCAGGAGTGCTCTGGGCTAAAGGTGCTAATCGCCTATTGGTAGCCACCAGAGAGGACATCAACGACATCCACCCTTTCTTCCACTCTGCCGAACGTGGCCGTATCCTCGACATCATTACGCTTCAATCCAAGATCCTGAACCGCCAGCACAGTCTGCGCGTTTACTTGCCCGCAGGGTACGACGAGAACACCTGCCGCTCTTTTCCCGTCCTGTATATGCAGGACGGACGCAACCTGTTCTTCCCCCAAGAAGCTTTCATGGGACAGGATTGGGGAATCGAGGGCAAACTGGCTTTGCTGAACGGGATGAACGCGATCAGGCAGATGATGATCGTCGGCGTCTTTTCGGGTGATCGGATGCAGGAATATACGAGTCCGGGTTATGAGAGCTATGGACGCTCAGTGGTGGAAGAGGTCAAACCCTATATCGATTCTCACTTCCGGACACGCCCCGGGCCGGAGACCACGGGGGTGATGGGTTCTTCGCTTGGTGGAGTAGTGTCGTTTTACATGGGTTGGCAGTGGCCGCAGGTGTTCGGAAATGTTGGCTGCCTGTCGAGCACATTTACCCACCAAGACAATCTGGTGGAACGGGTCCTGAAAGAGGAACGAAGAAATATTCGCTTCTATATCGACACTGGCTGGCCGGGTGACAACTACGAGGTCGGACACGCTATGGCCGTGGCATTAGCGGAACGCGGATATCGCTATGGGCTCGATTTCTTGTATTTTGCCTTTCCGAATGCCGAACACTCGGAACGGGATTGGGGCCAGCGCCTGCATCTGCCTTTTCAATTTTTCGCGGGCGGGCCGGCGGTGATTTCGCGGCTCAAGGAAGTATCGGGCAGGGGTTTGAGCAGCGGTAAATTACAGCCGCAATGACGCGAATGTGCTCACGCAAGTTATGCGTAGTCTCACCTGCCGTCCTCATTGGGTGCTTGTTGAATTGAAGACGGAGCACTGTTAGCCATCGGTAGGAATGGATTGGTGAAGCAATCCCGCCTTCATGGACGTGCCAAGCTCGGGGCCTTTGCCTTGATTGTTGTCTGGTGGACTACTTTCGCTACGGCGCAAGACCTGGCACCGCGTGCTTATGTCATCACGCCGCTGCATGCGAACGCTCTTACTCTCACCTGGTCGTTCTATGATGGCGGATTGAACTTCAACGGAACGGTTCCCATCACTGGGGCAACCGGTAGGTACCACGTTCCCGTCTTCAGTTATTACCATTCGCTTAACTTCTTCGGACATTCTGCGAACATCACGGTCTCGCTGCCGTATGCAGTGGGGAACTTCAGCGGCAACGTGCTGGGCAAAGGGGTATCTGTCTACCGTTCGGGACTGATGGATTTCTCCGCTCGCTTTTCAGTCAATCTGCTGGGCGGTCCGGCTATGGAGCTGCAACAGTTCGCAAAATGGAAGCAGAAGAGAATTCTCGGCGCGAGTTTGAAAATTGTTGCTCCGACGGGACAGTACGACCCGACCAAGCTGATCAACTGGGGAATCAATCGTTGGGCCTTCAAACCGGAGCTCGGATATTCCCAGCGTTGGGGGAACTGGGTGCTCGATGCCTACGGTGGAGTTTGGTTCTATACCGAAAACCCTCAGAGCTTCAACGTTCCATTTCCTGTGCCACAAACCCAGGCGCCGGTCGGTAGCTTCGAAGGCCATTTCAGCCGGGACTTGAGCAAGCTAATGGGACGCAAGACGCGGGCCTGGGTGTCGCTGGATGGCAACTTCTGGCGAGGGGGAATCGCTTCGCTCTTCGGGATACCGAACCCCAAGACGGAGCAGACCAGTTCGAGGATCGGTGGCACGGTCTCTGTGCCGTACTCCAAACACCAGTCCATCAAAGTTGGGTACAGTGGCGGCAGTTACAGCCGTTTCGGCGGCTCTTACCAAAACCTGCAGGTTGCATGGCAGTACTCGTGGGTTGGGAAGCGGTGGTAGGATGCCAGCGGTCTGGCCCGATTTTTCATGTGCCGAGCGCCGCCGATCCCAATCATCGGGTCCCCTGCGACTACTACGGCATGTATGGGGAAACGTGCTTAAATACTGGAGAAAGTTTGGCTGCCCCCTAGGGATTCGAACCCCGATATGCTGATCCAGAGTTAACGGATCGCTGTAGCGAAAATCCTTGGTTCTATGCTGAAGAATCAAACACTTACCTCCAACTCAAGCCCCGCACGGAAGCACCTCGACGAGGTATTAAAAAGGCTCGACTTAGCACATAGCGGATCGAGGCGTACGGCACATTTATGGCACACTTTCTTGCGAGGTAGAATGAAGCCATGAGCCCTGAGGTTACCGATCTCCTGAAACGAGCGCTGGCGCTTCCGGCTGATGAGCGGGCCGCGTTAGCCAACACTCTGCTCGACAGCCTAGACACACCGAATCAATCTGTCGATCAAGCTTGGGACGAGGAAGTGGCGCGTCGAATGGAAGACCTGAAAGCCGGCAAGGCCGTGACCGTTCCGTGGGAACAATTGCACCGCGAACTACTAGCCATCATGAATGAACGATAAGCCTCTGGAGTATCACCCGGGCGCGATCTCAGACGTCAAGAGCGCAGTCGCTTGGTATCGGGAGCGCAGTCCAAAGGCGGCTTTGGACTTTATCGAAGAATTGCACCGAGCTGCTGAGACCATCCGTCAAACGCCGGAACGTTGGCCACTCGGGAAGAGCAACACTCGACGATTTCTGCTTTGGCGATTTCCTTTTTCGATCATCTACTCGGAGCAAGAATCCGTAATCACAATTTGGGCGGTCGCTCACGGCAGCAGGCGACCGGAGTATTGGGCTCGTCGAGCAAAACCAGTGTTATGAAACCATGCGGCATTGAGGACGGTGCCGTAACTGCATGCGCGCCGCGTTAGCAATGATCGCATTGAGCTAGGTGGACATCTGCGCCCGTTCCTCGAACCGAGCAAGGTTCTTGAACGCCGACAACAGTGCATCTTGCACGTCCATCCTCAGCGTCCTCAGTTTTAGGCAGCCAGCGCATCGCCAATCGACGAAGACTTGACACGTGGCGAGCCATGAGGTCCTCGATTCCAGGCGGCGTGCTGCCCTCCCTCGAGCGTTGAGGGTTTGCCAGTCAGCGACAAATTGATGGCTGCTGGCAGGAAGTCTGCCTGCGTCCGCCAATCTCCTGTCTCTTATCCAGAGCTGCATCCTTCCGCAAGCATCACGGGCCGGAACTCGTCAGGAAGCTTCCTGCACGCGCCGCCAGCGATGGCACGCCTTGCAAGACTCCGACCACTCAGGCAAGTTCGTCGTGTTCCGCACCAGTTTGGTGAAGATCATGCCGCTTCGAATTGCTTCAGTAACACCGTTCTCTGCGATCGAGTCCATAGCCACAGCGCTGATTTTCAGCGCGGTAACCAAGCCCAGCTTTAGGGTCATAGCAAAACCCCAAACAAACATCCCGTACTACGTATTCCGGACCCGATTTGTTTGAAGGGGAATTTTCCAGCTTGCGGAAAAACTGTACCAGTTGATCTGGAGGAGAAAGTCCGTTCTCCGTCGTGAAAGCAGTGATAGCGAAGGTACTCGTCTCGGTGTACCAACCCTCTCCTTTTCTCGCCATCAGCGCTCGCGGTGACTTGTCTTGCGTCCGCTTTAGTTCCGGGAGCCCAAGCACGGCCTTTAGTTCCGCACGAAGATCGTCGTCTAGAACTCCCTCGTATGGTCTTTCCATGAAGCTGTATCGAAGCAATTTCCGGTCGTTTCTAATAAGAAAGAACCTAGAATCGTGATAAATAGTGACACGAGTTTCATGAAACGTAAGACCATCTTTCTGAACATGCAATATCCCGAGTTCCTGGGCTACGGCATCGACGATTATTGGCTGTCGATACGGAGAGACGAACAGAATGAACCAGGCCAAAATGGATATCAGACTGACGGCAATCGCAGGCCACATACGCTGGTTTGCTGGTCGCTTCCTAATTTGCCAAGTCGAAGGGAAGAGCCGCGTTCCAGCCCAGATCAGCGTGGTCGACGAAACGGCGATGGAGACGATTCTCCACAGGGAATCCCCGAGGTAGCTAAGTAAAACGGGATCGTTCCCAGAGGCATTCAAAGCAATCCATGAATTCCTGTACGCCCGGGATTCCGTCCCAAAAACCCAAAGGATCGCCAATGCCGATCCAATGGCCGCAAGCACAAAGCCGATACGTGACTTTCGTGCCAGAAACAGAGCACTGACGATCAGAACCAACGGGCTCAGAAAGAATCCAATCCGATCGAAGGTCCAAACTGAGGGGCCACCTTGCGCCAGGTGGACATAACTCATGAACATGCCAGCAACGATGACCGCGCAAGAAATAGGTAGCAGCGATGACTTCAAGTTCGACTTAGCATCCATTAAGTGCCCGATCTCACCTACTGCGAACTCAGTTGACTGATAAGTTTGTCGCACTCTTCCGTCATTTGGTCCACACCACTTGGATCGTTCAGCTGAGGGAGCGAACGCCAGAGATCGCGGAGCTCAATGGCTGTCTTTCGGGCGGGCGAATAGTGCGTGCTCTCAAGCGCAACAATCAATTCGAAGGTCTGCGAGTATCGTCCGCGAAGAGGTATATCGTGATTTAGATCTTGGTTCCACCATCCCGGCGTCAGATTCGGGCCCGCTGTCTTCCAGAATGTTAACTCTCGCCGCAAGCGAACGTTCAATTCCTCTCCGACAGTCTCGCCGCCGGCCTTGACCAAGGTTTTGATCAGACCATCAGCCTCTGCCCCAAAACTCGGATCGTCTAGCATCGCAATGACCGTCGGAACCGCCTCGGGGCCAGACTTACCTAGTTCCTCAAAAGCAAACAAGCGTGCTGGAAGTATGTCTGAGTGCACGTATGGTTTGAGACGCTCGGCTCTGACTGCGCCCTCGGTTTCAGCGACTGACACTGTTAGTTCTTCTTGAGCTTCGTCAATTTCGATCACGCGATCACGGA
>Ga0187780_10004446_pt1 | contig 10507 bp, 9 predicted proteins | sample 1015_Q2_SP10_20__FD_132429 | JGI IMG/M metagenome (GOLD analysis project Ga0187780, IMG submission 132429) | Tropical peat soil microbial communities from peatlands in Department of Meta, Colombia - 1015_Q2_SP10_20_MG | ecosystem: Environmental > Terrestrial > Soil > Wetlands > Peat | place...
GAACTCCTTACCCGGTTCAGTTATGTCTGGCAAACTGATCATGCGTAACTCTCAAGAACAAACAAAGATCATCGCTATCTGTAACTGTAGGCAATTTGCCTGGTCACCTGATGGTAATTCAGTCCTGTACAGTACCGGCACACGTTATACAGTTCTCAATATCAATAACAATACTTCATTTACTGTGAGCGGTGAATTCGATAGTGTTCCATATTGGTCACCTGATAGCAAATTTCTCATTCTCGATGGTCTTCATACATTGCAACTTATTCGTGTTGCTAGCCAGCAGCAGCAAGTTCTACTACGTGATAAGGGCACCAGCTCAAATTCTGTTCCGACTCCACTACCTGATTCAAGAACACTCCTACAGCCAGTCTCCAATAGCATCTGGGCACCCGATAGCCAGCATTTTCTTTTCTTAACCAGGGATCGACTTTCATGGCAAGGAAAAAACTTGACTTCAGGGAATGGCCTCTATACAGTCTCTATAGATAGTATAGGAAATATACAGGGAGCGCCTGCTCTAGCCAATCAAGGCAACGATTCCCAGGCTGGCTGGACCTATGAAGACCCTGACACGTCTTTTCTTTTTTAGACGCAATCCCGTCATGCCGCAACCATGTCATCCTATAATCCCAGCTTGCCGCAACCCTGTCATCCAGCAGTCCTGTCATGCTGAGTGCAGCGAAGCATCTCAGCATCAGCACATTCATTCGACTCTGAAGAACAAAAGGATTTCAAGCTATCAGCACTACCAGCAAAAGATCTACGCCTGCGATATCTGCACAAATGGACCTTCCTGTGGCGCTGAGTACGGGAGCGGGCCTTGTACGAAATTATCAATTGAGGTGACGAGACGCGTGTCGTCAGGAGACCATGCCAATGCGAAGGTCGGTGAGTCCTGATAAAAGGTGAAATTGCGCTCGGCGTACGCATCCCAGCTTACCACGACCCCACAGACATCGCCGCAATAGACCTGCGTGACTGCAGCAATGCGTTTGCCATTGTGTGACCAGGCTACCACAAAGATAAGGTCAGGAAGTACTCCTTTGGTAGGATTGAGTTGCGCAGCTCGCACATTGTAGCCGTTATAGGTATACAAAACAGCACCCGTTATCGCATTCCAGACCTGCACTGTCTTGTCCCACGAACCTGAAGCAATGTACTTACCATCCGGCGACCAGCTAACCGAGCTTACCCTGCCGCTATGGCCATGATAGGTATATGTAAGATTTCCGGTCATGGCATCTAGGATCTGCACCGTCGTATCGGTAGATCCAGAAGCAACCCGTTGACTGTCAGGCGACCACACGATCGAGTTTATACCAGCTCCATGCCCCTGATAGACATACATCTGCTTGCCGCTCGCAACGTCCCACATACGCACCGTCTTATCCTCAGAGCCAGTAGCAATATAGTTGCCATTAGGTGACCACGCCACAGTATTCACAGTATCAGTATGCCCATGATAGGTAACCGCATGTTCCCCACTATGAGCATCCCAAACCTGAACCGTCTTATCTGTAGCACCTGAAGCAATACGACTACTATCCGGCGACCATGTCACCGTTTGCACAGCAGCAGTATGACCATGGTAAATATAAGGTTGAATATGTTCAGCGGGATTGCTAGCCCACACCTGCACCGTTTTATCCAAAGATCCCGAGGCGATGTACTTGCCCTCGGGAGACCATGCTACTGATGTTATGCGATCGGTATGCCCATGATAGGTATAGTACACACTCCCGTGAGGCCGAGGAGTAGGAGTGGGAACACGAGCTGAGGATGAGGAAAGCGCTTGAGCACATCCATCCAGGCCTATCATGATCATAAAACTTGCCAGGCCTCTGAGAACATCACGCCGAGATGGGTACCCCTCGAGTACCCCTAGTTGTTTACGCACCATCGGCGTATCCCTTTCTTGAAGATGCAGCAGAACGACATTCAAGGGAACTAGACTGGTAATGTAACGGTCAATGTTGCTTAATACAGTTATCATATTCACAAGGATACCATCGTAATCTTGTAGCTGTCAATATTTGTTAGAGCGTTATGCTGGTTCAATCACCGTAGAAGAGAAGACATGAAAGAGACCGGGCTATTGCTGTAGGACTCTGAGGGAGCTGAGAGAAAAATGGAAGCGATATGCGTAGATTTCATCAATAGCGAGTTTCGTGATTTCCGTGGCCGGTGGGTCAGAGATGACCTTGAGCAGCCGGCCTGGTTGGAACAATTCCTCACCAAATGGAAACTACAGGTTGACCTTCCACCCGATGCAGAGACGCTGACTGCTCTCGTATCGCTCCGTACCTCTCTGCGTTCTCTGATAGAGGCTCTAGTTGCGGGCAAGATTAAAGACGATGATCTAGCAGGGCTCAATGCTGTTTTGCTCAAAATGCCTTTGATTCGCCGCTTGGAGAAAGACACAAAAGGATATACATTGGAAATGGTACCGCTAAGGAGGGATTGGGACTGGGTTCAAGCGGAAATAGCGGCTTCGTTCGCTCACGTTCTGGCTTATCATGATCCCAGGCGCCTCAAAATATGTGCAAATATCTATTGCCGTGGGATCTTTTACGATGAGAGTAAGAGCCGTACAAAGCTGTATTGTACACCTGAGAAATGCGCTAACCTTTGGAAGGCGCGCCGTTTCCGAGCACGCCATAGACAGCGGCTTTGATAATGGCTCACGTCAGGAAGATGGGTTGATCCGCTGCGAGTGAAGCGTCATCCTCGTTGACAGCAAAGGCTTACGCCCCGCCCAAGTAAGCCTGGCGTACAAGATCATTCGTGAGCAAGTTCTTAGCGGTATCGCTGAGGACAATCTGCCCTGTTTGCAAAACATAGCCACGATCAGCCAAGCTGAGCGCCATTGATGCATTTTGCTCTACCAGAAAGATCGTGACACCCTCATCGCGAATGCGGAGAATCGTGTTGAACACCGTCTCAACAAGGATCGGTGAAAGACCCATCGATGGCTCATCCATACACATCATTTGAGGACGGGACATCAAGGCGCGCCCCATTGCCAGCATCTGCTGTTCGCCGCCGGACATGGTCCCAGCAACCTGTTTCAACCGCTCTTTAAGACGCGGAAATATTTCACACACATGCTCGATGTCTTCTTTGATCTCTGTTTTATTCTTGCGGATGAATGCTCCCATCTCCAGATTTTCCAGCACTGACATGCGGGGAAAGATACGGCGGGCCTCCGGCACGAGGGCCATTCCAGAGGAGACGATATCACCGGGCAACTTTCGCTCAATACGCTCACCTTTGAATTCAATGGTGCCACGACGGGGATGTATCAGACCAAAGATCGTTTTCATGGTAGTCGTTTTACCGGCCGCATTTGCTCCCAGCAAACAAACAATTTCGCCACCTTCAACTGCGAGCGAAACCTTTCGTAGTACCTGGCTAGGCCCATAATACGTATCTACATCGGTAAGTCGCAGCATTGTGGTGCTCTTGGCCTTTGCTACATTTTCACCAGAGGTAGAGGGAGAAATATCAGCACTTGTCATTCTGCGGAACTCCTTCTGCACTGCGATTCCTGCATACCGGCATATGATTTCTGACGAACTTTCCTGTCAAAGTATCACTCAACACTTTCTTGTGCTTGCCCCCTCTTTGTAGGCGTACCAAGGTATGCAGCGATCACTTTTTCATCGCGGCGCACCTCCTCAGGCAGGCCCTCCGCAATTTTCCGCCCGTAGTCGAGTACATAGATGCGATCAGATATGCCCATCGTCACTGTCAATTTGTGCTCAATCAATAAAATGGTCAGGTGTAACTCATCGCGCAGGCGCCGGACATACTTCACCGCTTCCAGCGTTTCCGCCTCGTTCATACCCGCAGTCGGCTCGTCTAGCAAAAGTAACCTGGGATTCGAAGCCAATGCTCGCGCGATTTCGACGCGTCTCTTATAAGCATACGAGAGGTTAATGACATACTCTTCCTGCCTATCAACCAGCTCAGAGCCAAAGAAACTCAGCAATTCAATAGCACGTTTGCGTGCTTCGTCTTCTTCATGCACAACTCTTGGAGGGCGAAAGACATCACCTAGAATACCCGCCTTCAGCCGAGAATGTTGCCCAACAAGCACATTCTCGAGCACCGTCATATTATTAAAGAGGCGAATGTTCTGAAAAGTGCGGGCAATACCACGCCTGAGAACCTTATCGGGACTCAGGCCAGATAACGATCGATCGGCAAGAAGGATATCACCCGTAGATGGGCGATAGATACCGGTGATGAGATTAAATACCGTTGTTTTCCCAGCGCCATTCGGGCCGATTATGCTTATAATCTCCTGCGGCCTGACCTCAAGGTCGAGGTCCTGCACCGCTGCCAGGCCGCCAAAGTGTTTGGAGACCTTGGTCAGTTTCAGCAAGGCCCCGTTTGCCAGTTCAACGCCCATTGCAAACTCCTTTCTCGCTCCTACTCAACATGCACCTCCTCTTCGAAGCCAGGCGCACCAGGCACGATATCCAACGCACCTACCTCCACGCCCTCTTCTTCAACTTGACGGAACTCGCGTCGTCTACGCGCGCTGGGTATGAGCCCTTCTGGGCGAAAGATCATGATCAAGACCAGAACGAAACCGAAGATTAAGTTGCGAATATTGCCGAACGTGAAGCCAGGAACAAAGTGGACAATAGCATTTCTCACTCCAAACATAATGTTGGTTGGATCGGCAGCCAACGAATCGAGTTGAGCCAGCAGGAACTCGTTCAGAGCATAGACCAGCAGTGCACCAACAATCACACCGGGGATACTGCCTATGCCGCCAATGACAACCATAGCGAGGTAAATCACAGAGTCACCAAAGCTAAAGCTATCCGGTGAGACCCCGCCAAGTTTTGCAGAGTGATAAGCTCCCGCGATGCCAGAGAAAAACGCGCCTGTGCCAAAGGCAAACAGTTTGGTCGCAACCAGGTTGACCCCGGATGAAGCAGCGGCAATTTCATCTTCACGGATAGCAATCCAGGCACGGCCTAATCGAGAGTCGCGCAGGCGCACATTCACGAAGATCGAAAACGCAATCAGCGCCAGGATCAAATAGTAGTAGGGAACCGGCGTGACGATGGACCAGTTGACGCCGGGAAGAGACGGTGAGTTGACGCCAACAATGCCATTGGTGCCATTGGTATACTTATCCATTTCCAGAAAGACAATTGGCACAATTTCACCAAAGCCCAGCGTCACAATTGCCAGGTAATCCCCGCGCAGTCGCAGCGTAGGCGCTCCAAGCAGCACGCCAAAGAGCGCAGCGACGAGTGCGGACACAATGATCATCGGCCAGAAGAGCGCCGATAGGAGGTGCGGGTTAATGGCCGCGATGTTCAACACGTTGGTCAATTGCGTTGATCCGATGATGCCCCAGGTATAGGCGCCGATGGCAAAGAAAGCGACATACCCCAGATCAAGCAGCCCCGCGAAACCGACCACGATGTTCAGACCAAGCGCCAGGATGACGTAGTAGCCAGCATCGCCATAGCCAGCCAGGCGACCGGCCGTCCCATAACCAAACAACAAAGGATCGATGACGGGGTAGAACAGAACGAACGCCACGAGAAGGATCAGGAAGAAACGCTGCGCACCGGTACTGCGGAGCGGTAAATCATTTGGAACGAGGTCTCTCGCCTCTTCGCGAACACGGGTAGTAGAGAGTTTCTCTAACTGGCGTTGCTGTATAGGAGAGACATCTCCTTTTGATGGATTTCCACTATCGCCGTTGCTCTTTGCAGCAACGGTCCGGCGCAACGCGATAATCCCGGCGAGCCGCCCCAGAAAATAGCCGGCGACCGGCAGCAGGAGCGTACGTACGACTGCCCAGATCAACAGCGCTGTTGGTAAGGCTCCACTAAAGTAAAAGATGAGATCGACGACCAGCCAGATAACTGCTAACGCGATGCTGAACCACAAGCTCCCCATGATACCCCGGTTCTTTACTGCAACCCGTTGCTCGGAGTCGAGCGCCTGCACATGCAGCAAAGGCCTGGGGGGTGTATACTTGAGCGCCTTGAAGACAAGTCTGCGGACAAAGAAGTACAGCAACCAGAAAGTCGCGCACACAGCGAGGCCAAGGATCAGACCGAGGCCTTGCACCAGCAGGATGGGGACAAGCGCAAAGACAGCGATATCGATCCACACCCCGAACATACCTCTCAGACCACTATCGGCGGCCACGAGATATCCCGCGAGTGCGATCACTGTTCCATAGAAGATGACCAGAAACAGAGCTATCTGGATGAGTCCCGCGATATCGGAGACGCCGCCGAGTCCAAACGCACCCAGCAGCGCGTTATTGATGATCGCTTCGCCGCTCCAGACGAACGTAAAGACAACCAGTGGTACCAGCAGTCCTACGATCCATTTGATCAAGAGCGCACGGGTATCGCGCGCTGGAACAAGCGTCTTGACAATTGACACGTTCGCATCACCTCGCTTCTGACAGTATACTCTTCGAAACCGAAACCTCGGTCCCTTAGACCTTCTCGGGCGTCTGCTGACCGAGGAGACCCGAGGGACGGAATACCAATATAAGGATGAGGACCACAAAAATAACAGCTTCGTGCCATGCCGCGCCGCCATGTGGCAGGCCGATTGGGCATCCAGGTTGGGTAGAATCGCAAATAAGGGTAGACAGCGCCTCGATTACACCAATCAGCACGCCCCCAAGCATGGCACCAACGAGGTTACCAATACCTCCAAGTACCGCCGCTGTAAAAGCAAAGAGTCCAAGGGTAAAACCAAGATAGAAGATGGTGCTGCCGAATTGCAAGCCGTAGATCAATCCCGCCGCACCTGCGAGGCTGGCACCGATGAAGAAAGTAATCGCAATAATGCGATTAACGTTTACGCCCATCAGAGCAGCAGCTTCACGGTCCTGCGCCACGGCACGCATCGCGCGTCCCGTACGTGTCCTGGTAACGAATAGCTGCAGACAAACCATCAATACGAGCGCCACCGCGATCACGAGTATATTGATGCTCGTGATCGTGATCGGCCCTATATGATAGAAAATCTGGGGAAAAATTTGCGGAAATGTGACGAAGCCGATACCTTTCCAGAGCTCGCCAACATTTTCCAGAATCAGCGAGACGCCAATAGCAGTGATCAGCGGAGCAAGACGTGGAGCATTGCGCAATGGCCGGTACGCGAAGCGTTCGATCACCACTCCTAGCACAGCGCATATCACCATTGCGCCCAGCAACGTAATCAGCAGCACCCCCACTAACGCAAATCCCGTAGGTGCCTGCGACGTGCTAGTAATGCCAAATGCAGCGAAAATACTGACACAGACAAAGGTGCCAATCATGAAGATGTCACCGTGAGCGAAATTAATCAACTCGATGATGCCGTAGACCATCGTGTATCCCAGGGCTATGAGCGCATAGATCGCCCCGGTGGTGAGCCCGATGACTAAGATCTGCAAAAATAGAGCCAAGTGCCGCTTCCCTCCTTCCTGATTCTTTATGTATTAAACTCTATCATACACCACTGAGGGGCAGTATAACAAGCAGGGGAGTAAGGTCTACTCCCCTGCTCATTTATGAGCTAGCAAGCACGACTTTTCGACTCATAACCTGTTCCACAGAACAGCACAGCATTCGTGGACAATCACGGAATGGTCACCGTCGATTCGGGATTCCAGCCAGGTGTACTGAAAGGTACGCCGGCAGGATTGGCGCCAACCTTATAGATCGTGATAACCTTGTTGGTAGTATCCCCATTCGAATCAAAGGATTGATGCCCCAGGACCCCGCTAAAGGAAATGCCCTGGATCGCGGCAATCACCGCCGCTCGGAACGTTGCGGCCCCAGCCGTATCGCTTGAACTCGAGGGAGTGTGCGCCCCATTTGCCAGTGCCGCTTTGATAGCCTGGATCAGGATGTTCATGGAGTCATACGCCGCCGCGCTGTAGGCGCCGAAGTTGCTCGCCCCGTAGGTGGAATTGTACTGCTGGATGAACGCCGACCCCCCCGGCGATTTCACCACGTCGAGGGTTGCAACAGTACCATAGACCGGGCCACCACTACTCGAGCCAATGGCCTTGCTAAAGGCGCTCGTCACCAGTCCATCACCCCCACCAAATGGAGTTTTTTGCAGCCCAGGCACTTGCAGCATCTGCTGGCGGATCAGGATGCCTCCAGTAGAGTCCAGCCCCCCAAAGTAGATCACATCGGGGCTCTTGGCTGCAATCTGCGTAAGTAGCGAGACATAGGAAGTGGTAGTTGACGGCTCGCTACTGTGACCCAGCAGCGTTCCACCATCTGTTGTCCACTCCCTGGAAAAGGAGTTGGCGATACCAATACCGTAGGTCTCCGCATCGTCAATGACGTAGGCCTTCTTGTAGCCCAACGTCTTGTAGAGATAGTCCGCTCCAGCTGGCCCCTGGTGGTCGTCCGTCGTGGCAATGCGGAAGTAGTTGACCTTGCCGGTGGGTCGCAGCGTCGGGATCAGGTTATTAGAGCCACTGCAATCTGCAGCATCCGCCGTCGCGTCCTTCGTCAGGCAGGGATTGGTGTTGGCCGGGCTAATCTGAGCGATGGGAGCCTGGTTGGAGATCGGCATCTCGGCCTTGGCTACGCTACTGTTAAACGGTCCTACAATACCGGCTACGAGCGCATCGGATATCAGCGATGTGACATTCGCCGCTCCCACCGTCGGGTCATGGAGTCCGCTGGGGCCTACATCATCTTTGGGAACAAATACCAGGGTATAACCGGAGATCGTATGATTGGTATTGGCCTGGTTGACCGCCAGGGCTGCGCCATCCTCGGCGGGCTTGCCGCTCGTGGCATCCTTGGCAGAGGTCGGAAAGTCTGTTGCAACTTTGATGGTAGTTGAACCAGTCGCGGTAGGTGTGGTTCCCCCGCCGCTACTGCTTGTGCCTGAACCACAGGCGGCAAGAATTGCCAATAACAAGGGAATGCCCATTGCCAGGGCTAAGATTCGTGACCAACTTTTCTTCATTCTGTAGTTAGCCTCCTTCAACAATACAAAATTTTTACGCAAATCATGAGATACTCGAGGACAAATCCGGATCCTGACTGAACAACTTGCCCTTCTTACGAATACTACGTCGTCTTCGTGGGAAACCTCACTTAAATGCACAGTGTATTGCACAGCTTAGACCCCGCAAGCGAAAAATAAATTCATGCAAGAAATCTGGACGTATTGAGCGGGGCGACCTGTACAATAATGGATGCGCAAATTATACGCATCCATATGTTCCCTGTCAATAGGAATTTGATAGCGATTTTAGTTTAAGCCACATTGATCGCTGTTGCATCAATCCAATCAGGAGCGTGAGACGAATTGAGACCTGGCTTATAAATCGAAATGGTCTTGAGTTGGGTATCACCATTTGAATCAAAGCTCTGGTGCCCGGTGACACCGTCGTATGAAATGCTCTGAACAGCAGAAATGACCGCCGTGCGGAAAGTCATCGCATCGGCTGAATCGCTAGAACTCGTTGGTGCCTTTGCCCCATTTTGTATTGCCCTCTTGATCGCCTGGATCAGAATATTCGCGCTGTCATAGGCTGCAGCGCTTTCAACGCTGATCGGCTCATTCGGAAAGGCCGCTGCATACTTATGTAGCAAATTGCTCACAGAATCGTTCGTAAGCCAATTCAACTTGCCTGCGAGTTTCGCTCAAGGTACCGCTATTGTCAATTACCTCGTCAACAAGTGATAACCTCTTCTCTACTGAAGGTTGGGCCTGAATTCGTGACCATGCTTCCTCTGGAGTGAGGTTATTTCTTGCAATCAAACGCTCATACTCTAGCTCCTCCGGGCATACTATCAACCACTTACTCTGGCAAAACTTTCCTGAACCACCCTCTAACAGTTTGACCGCATCAATAACAACTATTCCAGATGGGCTTACCTGAGCCAGTTCCTTTGCCAAAGCCTCGCTGACAGCTGGATGCACAATCGCCTCCAGACGTCGCATTGCTTCTGCATTCTGAAATACTATTGCTCCTAACGCCTTTCGATCAATATCACCATTGGAAGATACCACAGCAGACCCAAAATCTTCTGCAACTTTGACTGCAATCTGTTGACCACTCTGGTAGAGCTTATGAACTACTGCATCCGCATCAATATAACGCTCAGCTCCCAACTCCAATAATATATGACCCACAGCCGTCTTACCACATGCAATATTTCCAGTAATACCAATTATTCGAGGCATGTACAGTTTTTTCCTCATAAATGCGTGGAAGAGTTCAACGAAATTCGTTAATAGAGTATATCATAAAGCACCTTTAGCTCCTTGAAGGCACTTCACCTCTCCAAAGTACCTGTTGCTTCTTTGTTTTATATCGATTGGCGTAAAATAAACAGTAGTGTACAGAACCCGGTCCTGTGCCAGGGTATTCGCCCTCGGAGTCAACTTAACATCGCTCAGAACCCTGATCCGAGGGAGGGATAAATTTCGCCCCAACAATCACAAGCTTCGCAAATGGCTTTATCGTCTATTGTAGGGGCGA